>Ga0129336_10002272_pt1 | contig 11876 bp, 9 predicted proteins | sample CPB6_02_DNA_FD_96878 | JGI IMG/M metagenome (GOLD analysis project Ga0129336, IMG submission 96878) | Freshwater to marine salinity gradient microbial communities from Chesapeake Bay, USA - CPBay_Sum_0.6_0.2_DNA | ecosystem: Environmental > Aquatic > Marine > Coastal | place: USA: Chesapeake Bay...
GAGGTCGCGCATGAAGCCGAAGGTCCGGGCACGACTGATTTCTTTGAGAAACGACGTCGTGGAAAAATCCATGCTCGCGCGCTGCGCACGACGCTTGAAGATCGGGTGGTTGAACTCGATCTCGAAATTGACCTTGAAACCATCGAAGGGATCGAACTGCGCCCACTTGTCACCGTCTTCGACACGCACCGACTTGCGGATACGCACGAAGCGCTTGGGTGTGCGCTGCTGCTCGATCCCAGCCGATTGCAGCAGGAACACGAACGGGCCCGCGCTGCCGTCCATGATCGGCACCTCGGGGCCCGTGACTTCGACCAGTGCATTGTCGATGCCTAGCCCGGCGAACGCCGAGAGCAGGTGCTCGACCGTCGACACACGCACGTCGTCCTTGACGAGTGAAGTGCCGAGCGTGGTCTCGCCGACGTTGCCCGCACGTGCCGGCACGTCGACGGGGACCGCAAGATCGATACGCCGAAAAACGATGCCGGTGTCGGGCGCGGCCGGACGAATGGTCATGAGAATGCGCTTGCCGGAGTGCAGGCCGACACCGCTCGCGCGAATGACGTTTTTAAGCGTTCTCTGTCCGACCATTGCTGTCCCCGGTTCCGCCCGTGCCCGCCGCGCAACCGCAGCGGGCCGGGGGAATCACAGAAGGGCGCGAGTGTACCCGAAAAGACCCGAGATCAATCGGCCTGACGACGCAGGAACGCCGGGATGTCGAGGATCTCCTCGGCACCTTCGGGCTCGTGACGCAGACCGTCACCCGCAGCCGCCTTGAAGCGCTCGTAGGCGGGGACGTCGAGCTTGCTGTAGTCGGTTGGCACCACGACCGGACGACGTCCGGCACGCAGCCCCTCGAGACCCGATCGTGCAGCACTGGCGCGTGCCGCCGGTGCGGCGGCCACCGCCGGCGCCGCGGCGATCGCCGGCGCGATCTGCGGCGCGACGGTCTGCGCTTGCAGACGGCCGAGACCGGTTGCCACCACCGTGACGCGCAGTTCGTCGCTGAGGTTCGGGTCGATGACCGTACCGACCACCACCGTCGCATCTTCGGAAGCGAATTCTTTGACGATGTTGCCGACTTCCTCGAATTCGCCGATGCCGAGATCGAGCCCGGCGGTGACGTTGACGAGGATGCCGCGGGCGCCACTGAGATTCACGTCCTCGAGCAGTGGCGACGACACCGCCATCTGCGCCGCCACACGGGCGCGGTCCTCACCGCTCGCAAATCCGGTGCCCATCATCGCCATGCCGGTTTCACTCATCACCGTGCGCACGTCGGCGAAGTCGACGTTGATGAGACCCGGACGGGTGATGAGATCGGCGATGCCCTGCACAGCACCCTGCAACACGCCGTTCGCGCGCTTGAAGGCGTCGAGCAGCGTGGTCTTCGGCCCAAGCACGGTGAGCAGTTTCTGGTTCGGGATGGTGATCAAGGAATCGACGTGCTTGGCGAGTTCTTCCATGCCGTGGTCGGCGACCAGCGAACGCTTGTTGCCTTCCATGTTGAACGGCCGCGTGACCACGGCGACGGTGAGGATCCCGAGTTCCTTGGCGATCTGCGCCACGACCGGCGCAGCGCCCGTACCGGTACCACCACCCATGCCCGCAGTGATGAACAACATGTCGCAGCCTTCGATCAGCTCGATGATGCGATCACGATCTTCCATTGCGGCTTGACGACCGATGTCGGGATTGGCGCCGGCGCCGAGACCTTTCGTGATGTTGGAACCGATCTGCAGTGCGGTCTTGACGTTGGAGTTCTTCAGCGCCTGCGCGTCGGTGTTGACGCACATGAAATCCACGCCCTCGATTCCGCTCTGCACCATGTGCGAGACGGCGTTGCCGCCACCGCCGCCCACGCCGAGAACCTTGATCACTGCGCTCTGGGTGTATGAGTCCATCAGTTCAAACATGACTTATCACTCCTGTTTCCAATTCGAAAACGATTTCAAAAATTGCCCTGAAACCAATCCCGCATCCGCTCGGCCATGCCGCGCGCCTTGCCGGTGATCGCACCGGCGCGCGAACGGTTGGGCGCGAGGTGATCGCGCCCGTAAAGCAAAAGACCGACGCCGGTCGAATGGATCGCATTGCTCGTGACGTCCGCGAGGCCGCGCACGCCAACCGGCATGCCGAGTCGCACCGGCACGTGGAAGACCTCCTCCGCAAGTTCGATGGCACCTTCCATCTTCGAACTGCCACCGGTCAGCACGATGCCGGCGGCGATGGTTTCCTCGAAACCGCTGCGCCGCAGTTCCTCGCGGATGAGGCTGAAGAGCTCCTCGTAGCGCGGCTCGACGATTTCGGCGAGCGTCTGGCGGGCGAGCCTGCGCGCCGGCCGGTCGCCGACGCTCGGCACTTCGATGGTCTCGTCCGGATTGGCAAGCTGCGACAGAGCGCAGGCGTAACGCAACTTGATCTCTTCGGCGTTCTGCGTCGGCGTGCGCATCGACACGGCGATGTCATTGGTGACTTGGTCGCCGGCGATCGGAATCACTGCGGTGTGCCGGATGGCGCCATGCGAGAACACGGCGATGTCGGTGGTGCCACCGCCGATGTCGACGATGCAAACGCCGAGGTCTTTTTCGTCCTCGGTCAGCACGGCATAGCTCGAGGCGAGCTGCTCGAGCACGATGTCGTCGACGTCCAGACCGCAGCGCTGGATGCACTTCTCGATGTTCTGTGCGGCGCTGTCCGCACCGGTGACGATGTGCACCTTGGCTTCGAGGCGCACGCCGGACATGCCGACCGGATCGCGTATGCCCTCCTGCCCATCGATGATGAATTCCTGTGGCAGCACGTGCAGGATTTTTTGATCGGCCGGAATCGCCACCGCCTTGGCGGCATCGATCACGTGTTCGACGTCGGCGAGCTGCACTTCCTTGTCGCGGATCGCCACCACGCCATGCGAATTCAGACTGCGTACATGGCTGCCGGCGATGCCCGCGTAGACCGAGTGGATCTCGCAACCGGCCATCAGTTCCGCCTCTTCGACGGCACGCTGTATCGACTGTACGGTCGACTCGATGTTGACGACGACCCCGCGCTTGAGCCCGCGCGACGGCTGCGAGCCGATACCGATGATCTCGATGCTGTTATCGGGCGCGATCTCGCCGACCAGCGCCACCACTTTGGAGGTGCCGATGTCGAGTCCGACGATGAGTTGTCTTTCCGGTTTCTTTGCCATGCGTATTCCGTCCGTCAACCTTCGGTGGACTCGTCGAACTCGTCCACTGCCGCAACCTTGGTGCTGCCACGCCAACCGACCGAGAAGCCGTTGGTGTAGCGCATGTCCACGTAATTGATTTCTGCCGAGCGCTGCACCACGAGTCGCAGTGCCGCTGCCACGAAGCGCTCGAAGCGCTCGTCGACCTGTCGACGACCGAGTCGGATGCGCACGCCGTTGTCGAGATCGATCTCCCAGGCCCCGCGCGCATCGAGCCGCAAGGCGGCGATGCGCACGCCACCCTCGATCAGCCGGCCCTGAATGGCGAGGTAGCGCTGCGCCACCGTGCTCTCGCTGCCCTTCGGCCCGGAGAGCCGCGGCAATTCGGGTGGAATGAATCGCGACTCGGACAAGAACAACTCGCCACGCGCGTTCAAAAGCCCGTTGGCACCCCAGCGCGCTGCAGCCACCTGCTCGACGACACGAACCTCGAGACCGCGCGGCCAGGCACGACCCACGCTCGCACTGTCGACCCAGGGCAGCGTTTCGATGGCGCGCTGCAGCGTGGCAAGATCGGCGGTCACGAGACCGGCATCGTGCAAGCGATCACGCACGGCCTGCTCGACCTCCATCGGCGAGACGCGCTGGAAGCGGCCCTGTACCAGCACGCGATCGATCGGCTGGTCGAGTGCAGTCACGATCAACCAAAGAAATGCACCGACCACCGCGAGACCCGAGGTCGCGGACGCCAAGCGTTTCCAGTCGATTTGCGGCATCTGCCACGCCGCTTCCTCGGTGCGTTTGCGATTGCGGGGTTTGCGATTACCGAACATGGCCATGTCCTGTGCCCTCCGCCAAGTTCTTGGGCCGGCGCGTGAAACTGGTCTCGAGCACGCGCCACACCAGCGTCGGAAAATCGATGCCATTCGCTCGTGCCGCCATCGGCACCAAGCTGTGGTCCGTCATCCCGGGAACCGTGTTGATTTCGAGCAGCAGCGGTCGCCCGGTTTTGTCCATCATGAAATCGACGCGACCCCAGCCCTCGGCTCCGGTCGCTGCGAATGCACCGAGCGCGAGTGCACCGAGATGCCGCTCCGCCTCGGCAGCAAGCCCCGATGGACAGTGGTACTGCGTGTCGTCACGGAAATACTTCGCTTCGTAATCGTAGAAATTCTTTGTCGCCACGATGCGTATCGATGGCAGTGCACGCCCGTGGAGGATGCCGACGGTGTATTCGGCGCCGCTGATGAACGCTTCGGCCAGCACCGCCGCATCGGTTGCGGCGGCGGCCGCGAAGGCGGCAGGCAAGTCGGCCGCGCGCTCGACCTTGCTCATGCCGACCGAAGAGCCCTGCGTCGCCGGCTTTACGAACAACGGCAAACCGAGTTGCGTGAGTGCGGTGTCGAAATCTTCGGGACCACGCAGCACGACGAAATCCGCCGTGCCGATCCCGACCGCCGCTGCCAGACGTTTGGTGCGGACTTTATCCATGCACAACGCCGAGCCGAGCACCCCGCTGCCGGTGTAGGGAATGCCGAGGCACTCGAGCGCACCCTGCAACGTGCCATCTTCGCCGCCCGGACCATGCAGCGCGATCCAGACGCGAGTGAACCCGTTTTCGAGAAGCTCGGCGAGGGGTCGCTCGCGAGGATCGAAGGCATGCGCATCGACGCCGCGCTGCTGCAAGGCGGCAAGCACCGCACGACCGCTCAACAAAGAAATCTCGCGCTCGCTCGAGTCGCCGCCCAGCAACACGGCAACCTTGCCGAACTCGCGAGCATCGCCGACGTGGCTCAGGGCGCTGGGGTCGTGGGCGAGACGCATCAGGGCGCCTCCCCCACGATCCGCACCTCGGTCTGCAACTTGACGCCGAAACGCCGCTCGACCGTACCCCGCACGTGGGCAATGAGTTGCTCGAGGTCGGCTGCGCTGGCCTCGCCGTCGTTGACGATGAAATTGGCGTGTTTCGGCGATACCAGCGCACCACCGATGCGCGTGCCCTTGAGACCGGCCGCCTCGATGAGACGCGCGGCATGATCGCCCGGCGGATTGGTGAACACCGAACCGCAACTCCACTCGCCGATCGGCTGCTTTTGTTTGCGCTCGACGAGCAGATCGCGAATGGCGTCGGTGGTCGCGCCCTCGCGCTGCTCGAATTGCAGCGACGCTGCCAAAAACGCCTCGTCGGCGACGGGCGGCTCGACATGACGGTACGAGACGCGATACTCGCCGGCGCTACGCAGCTTGACGACGCCGCTGCGATCGATGACTTCGACGTTGCGCACGTGCCGCCAGGTCTCGCCGCCGAACGCTCCGGCGTTCATGGCGAGCGCACCCCCGAGAGTTCCGGGAATTCCGGCAAAGAATTCGGCGGGACCCAGACCCCAACGTACGCACTGCCTGGCGATGCGCGCGCAAGGCCCGCCGGCCTCGCACCAGACCTCGGTTTCACCCCGACGCTCGAGCGCGCCGAGCGCACCATGCAGCGAAATCACCGCTCCTCGCAGACCACCATCGCGTACCAAAAGATTGCTGCCGAGCCCCACCCAGGACACCGGAGTCGTCACCGGCAACGCACGGAGGAAGTCGGCGAGATCTGCACGATCCCGCGGCTCAAAGAAAACTTCCGCGGGCCCACCGACGTGCCACGAGGTATGCCGCGACATCGGCTCATCGAGCGCCACGCGCTCCGCAAACCGTTGCTGCAAGGTCCTGGTCAGCGCCGTGTCGAGCGTGGCGGGCATCATGCGTGCTCCCCACCCAGACGCTTCGGCAACTCGTGTGCCACGGCGCTGATGCTGCCGGCACCCATGGCCAGCACGACGTCGTCGGCGCGCAGCAAATCACGCAGGTTGTCCGCGAGTTCTTCGACGCGCGCCACGAACACCGGCTCGATATGCCCACGACTGCGCACCGCGCGACAAATGGCACGCCCATCGGCGCCGGTGATCGGCGCTTCGCCAGCGGCATAGACCTCGGTGACGAGCAGCACGTCGGCCGTCGACAGCACGCCGGCGAAATCATCGAGTAAATCGCGAGTGCGCGTGTAGCGATGTGGCTGGAAGGCGAGCACGATACGTCGCGCGGGATAAGCCTGACGCACGGCATCGAGCGTGGCGCGGATCTCGGTCGGATGATGACCGTAGTCGTCGATCACCACCGCGTTGCCGCCGCGTGCAGGCACTCGCCCGAGGTATTGCAGGCGTCGATCGACGCCTTGGAATTTGGCGAGGCCGCGCTGAATGGCGGCATCGTCGACGCCGAGCTCGCTCGCCACGGCGATCGCGGCGAGCGCGTTCTGCACGTTGTGACGACCTGGCAGATTGAGACTGATCGAGAGCGGCGCAGCGCGACTTGGGCGCAGCACATCGAAAGAGGACAGCGGCCCGTTTCGCACGACGTTCACCGCGCGTACGTCGGCACCCTCTTCGATCCCGTAGGTGGTGATCGGACGGCCCACGCGCGGCAGGATGCCGCGCACTTCCGCATCGTCGGCACACAACACGGCAAGCCCGTAGAAAGGCAGGTTGTGCAAAAAATCCACAAAACTTTGACGCAGTCGATTGAAGTCCCCGTCGTGGGTAGCCAAATGGTCGTTGTCGATGTTGGTGACCACGGCAATCAGCGGCTGCAAGTGCAGGAACGACGCATCGCTCTCGTCGGCTTCGGCGACCAAGTAGCGACCCGCACCGAGGCGCGCGTTGGTACCCGCGCTCTTCAGCCGGCCGCCGATCACGAACGTCGGATCTTCGCCACCCTCGGCGAGCACCGACGCGACGAGACTCGTGGTCGTGGTCTTGCCGTGGGTGCCGGCGACCGCGATGGCTGATCGAAACCGCATCAACTCGCCGAGCATCTCGGCGCGTGGCACCACCGGGATGCGCTGCTCGAGCGCTCGCGCCACTTCGGGGTTCTCGCGCGAGACGGCGCTCGACACCACGACGACGTCGGCGCCGACGATATTCTTTGCATCGTGTCCGAAGGCAATCTGCGCGCCGAGCTCTGCCAGCCGCGCCGTGACCGCATTCGGCTTGAGATCGCTGCCCTGCACCCGATAGCCGAGGTTGAGCAGCACTTCGGCGATGCCACCCATGCCACTGCCGCCGATGCCGACGAAATGGATGCTGTTGATGCGCCGCATGCGCTCCATGCCACTCGCAGCGCTCATGCTGCGGCCTCCGTCGGCAGACCGCCTGCCGCGAGGCATGCTGCACCGAGCTCGGCGGTGGATTCGGGACGCGCCATGCGTCGCGCGCATTCGGCCATCGTCAGCAAGGTCTTGCGATCCGCCGCCAATCGCGCGAGCTCGGCCGCCAATTTCTCAGCGGTGAGTTCGCGCTCGGGGATGAGGATCGCCGCTCCTTGCGCGACCAAAAATTGTGCATTGCGGGTCTGATGGTCGTCCACGGCCGCCGGAAAAGGCACCAGAATCGACGCCACGCCCGCAGCCGCGATCTCCGAGACCGTGAGCGCCCCCGCACGACAAATCACGAGATCGGCCGCACCATAGGCCGCGGCGATGTCGTCGATGAAGGCGCTGACCTCGGCCTCGATGCCATGACTCCGATATGCCTGTCGCGTGATCTCGAGCATGCGCGTCCCACTCTGGTGACGTACGCGCACCGCGCCGGCTGCGAGCTGCGCGATCGCCGCAGGTACGACGTCGTTGAGGCGCTGCGCACCCTGACTGCCACCCACGATCAGCAATTGCAGCGGACCTCCGCGCGAGGCGTATCGCGTTGCCGGCGCCGCCAGAGCAAAGAAATCGGCACGCACGGGGTTACCGACTTCGATCGTCTTGACGTTCGCCCCGAAACTCCCGGCGAAAGCCTCGAGTACTCGAGTGGAGATTTTGGCGAGCGTACGATTGGTGAAGCCGGCGATGGCGTTTTGCTCGTGGATCACGAGCGGTCGACGCGATAACCAGGCGGCAAGACCCCCGGGACCCGTGACGTAGCCGCCAAGCCCGACGACCACGCGCGGACGATGGCGGCGAACCGCAGCAAGTGCCTGCCACAACGCGCGCAGCAAGCGCAGCGGTGCGGCGAGCAGCGTGCTCAAGCCCTTGCCCCGCAAGCCGCCAATGTCGATCCACTCGACCTCTATGCCCGCTGCCGGTACGAGACGCGCTTCGATTCCGGCCCGCGTGCCGAGCCACACGACCTCGCAATTTCGAGCCTGCAACCAGCTCGCGAGCGACAGCGCAGGAAACACGTGTCCACCCGTGCCGCCCGCCATGATCATGACGCAAGGTCTGCTCACGCCTGCAGCGCCTCCACAGTCCCGCCATCGCGCGTCCGAGCGGCGTGACTGCCGCGCAAACTCGCCGCTGCCGTACCGCGCGAAGCCTGCACGGCCTCGTGATACACGCGCAGCACCATGCCGACCCAGGCGAGCGTGACGATCATGCTCGAGCGGCCGTAACTCATGAACGGCAGCGTCAGACCTTTGGTAGGCAGCAAGCCCATGTTCACGCCCATGTTGATGAACGCCTGCATCGCCACCCAAAGACCAAAGCCGGCTGCGAGGTAGGCCGGAAATTTGAGGCCAGCCTCGCTTGCGAGTCGCGCAACCCACAAGGCGCGCAGCGCGAGCGCGACGAAGAGACCGATCGTCAACAGGATGCCGAGCAGACCGAGCTCCTCGGAGAGCACGGCAAAAAGGAAATCGGTGTGTGCCTCGGGCAAATAGAAAAGCTTCTGCACGCTCTCGCCGAGACCGACGCCCGTCCAACCGCCGCGGCCGATGGCGATCAAACTTTGCGTGAGCTGAAAGCCGCTGTTGAAAGGGTCTTGCCAAGGATCGAGGAAAGAGGTGAGTCGACGTAGCCGATAAGGCGACGAGACGGCGAGCGTCGCCAGTAAACCAGCGCCGACCACCGCGAGCGCCAGCACGTCGCGCAAACGCGCGCCGGCGATGAAGAGCACGCCGAAAGCCGTGGCCGCCAACACCGTCGCGGCGCCGAAGTCGGGCTCCAGCAGCAGCAAGCCAAAGAAAACCCCGACCACGCCGAGCGGCCTGGCGAGCCCCTTGAACGAGCTGCGCAGCTCCGCCTCGCGTCGTACGGCATAACTTGCGATGAACACCAGGACCATCACGCGCGCCGCCTCGGAGGCCTGAAAATTGAACCCGGCGAGACGAATCCAGCGACGGCTGCCATTGACGACGTGCCCGACGCCCGGAACAAGCACGGCAACCAACAACAGGAAGGCGCCGGCGAGCAGCAGGGGCGCAAAGCGCTCCAGCCACTCGGTACGCACCGCAAGGGCGCAGGAGGCCGCGAAGCTGCCGACCATCACCAGTACGAACTGACGCTCGAGATAGATGAACGGATCACCGGATTCTTTGGTGCCGATCGACATCGAGGCCGAGGCGACGACGATCAAACCGAGCAATACGATGCTCGAGACCAACAGCAGCATCACAGTGTCGATGTGGATGGTGGTCGGTCTTCCACCACCACGCGCGGGCAGCGTGAAGGAACTCATGCGGGCAACCTCTCAACGGCAGCGGCGAAATGATCGCCGCGTTCGACGTAATCACGAAACATGTCGAGACTCGCGCAGGCAGGCGAGAGCAGGACGACGTCGCCCGGCTTCGCGTGCGTGGCCGCCGCTTCGACCGCTTCTTCGAGCGAGCCGCAGTGCTGCCACTCGCAGGTTCCCTCGAGCGCGGCCGCCAGACGCATCGCATCACGACCGATGAGCAGTGCGCGCCGCACCCTACCCTGCAAGGCCTCGGCGAGCGGCGCGAAATCCTGGCCCTTGCCATCGCCACCGGCGATCAGCAGCAGATTTCCCGGCATGCCGCGCACCGCGGCAGCCGTCGCACCGACGTTGGTGCCCTTGGAATCGTTGATGTAGCGTACTCCGCGCTTCTCGCCCACCCACTGTGAACGATGGGCAAGTCCGGTGAATTCGCGCAATTCTTCGAGCATCGGCGGCAACGGCAAGCCGCTCGCCTCGCCGAGCGCTAGTGCGGCGAGCGCATTGGCGGCGTTGTGCAAACCGGCGATCCGCATTGCCGATAACGCAAGTACCGGCGTGCCACGAATGGCGAGCCAACGCTCCCCCTGACGCTCGACCAAAGAATAGTCAGCGCCGCTCGCGCCCGCGACCGAAAAGCCGACCACGCGCTCCGCCCCCCGCACCGACGAATCGCCGCCGACGACGACTTCGGGCATGGAGCGCGTCCAGGGATCGTCGTAATTGACGACGGCGGTTGCACAGTGACGGAAGATGCGCGCCTTCGCGGCGCAATAGGCCTGCATGCTGCCGTGACGATCGAGATGATCCGCCGTGAGATTGAGAGCAGCCCCTGCGAGCAACCGCAGCGACGAGGTACTCTCGAGCTGAAAGCTCGAGAGCTCGATCACGTAGAGCTCGGGCGTCGACTGCGCAAGCAGATCGAGCACGGGTGTACCGAGATTACCGCCGACGGCGACGCGGCGACCCGATCGCAGAGCCATGCGACCGACGAGCGTCGTCACCGTGCTCTTGCCGTTGGTGCCGGTGATGCCGACCACGGGCGCCGGCGCTTCGCGCGCGAAGAGCTCGACGTCGCCCACGACCTCGATACCGCGCTCACGCGCTGCGATCATCAACGGCTCATCGAGCGCGACCCCGGGCGAGGCCACAACGAGTGCAACGCCATCGAGCAAACTCAAGTCGAAACGACCGTAGGCCGCGCGGGCTCCCGGCTGCAGTGCGCGGACGGCCGACTGCCCGGGTGGCGACTCGCGACTGTCGGTGACGGCCAGATCCCAGCCCCGCGCCGAAAGATGACGCGCCGCCGACAACCCCGATTTGCCGAGGCCGACGATCAGTGCTCGCGGTGCGGATGCGGCGCTCGTCATCGCAGTTTCAGCGTCGCGAGACCCGCGAGCACGAGGAAGAACGTGATGATCCAGAAACGCACGATCACCTTGGGCTCGGCCCAGCCCTTCAGTTCGAAGTGATGGTGGATGGGCGCCATGCGGAAGATGCGCTTGCCCGTGAGCTTGAAAGAAGCGACCTGCAAGATCACCGAGGCCGTCTCGAGCACGAAGATACCGCCCATCACGAGCACCACGAGCTCCTGACGCACGATCACCGCGATCGTACCGAGCGCGGCGCCGATCGACAGCGCACCGATGTCTCCCATGAACACCTGAGCGGGATAGGTGTTGAACCAAAGAAATCCGAGGCCCGCACCAACCAGCGCAGCACAGAAAATGAGCAATTCACCGGCATGAGGAACGGCGGGAATCCCGAGATACCCCGCGAATACCGCGTTGCCCGCCGCATAGGCGAACACGCCGAGCGCAGCGGCCACCATCACCGCGGGCATGATCGCGAGACCATCGAGACCGTCGGTGAGGTTCACCGCGTTGCTCATGCCGACGATCATCAGGTAGGTCAGCAGCACGAAGCCGAAGATGCCGAGCGGCAGGGCGAAATTCTTGACGAACGGCAGAAAGAGCGTGGTGTCGACCGCAGTTCTGGCGGTGTACCAAAGCGCCAGCGCCGCAGCGAGACCGCCGACCGACTGCCAGAAATACTTGTAGCGGGCGATCAAGCCCTTGGGGTTTTTCTTGACGAGCTTCAGGTAGTCGTCCCAGAAACCGACCATGCCGAACAGCAGCGTCACGCCGAGTACGATCCACACGAAGCGGTTGCCGAGATCGGCCCACAGCAGGGTCGACACGGCAATCGCGACGATGATCAGC
>Ga0129336_10002273_pt1 | contig 11874 bp, 12 predicted proteins | sample CPB6_02_DNA_FD_96878 | JGI IMG/M metagenome (GOLD analysis project Ga0129336, IMG submission 96878) | Freshwater to marine salinity gradient microbial communities from Chesapeake Bay, USA - CPBay_Sum_0.6_0.2_DNA | ecosystem: Environmental > Aquatic > Marine > Coastal | place: USA: Chesapeake...
GCGGCAAGCTCCCCAGCGGGACGGGCCGCAAAGCGATGAACGAGCAGTACCGTCAGTCGGTCAGCGCCGAGTCTGGCCGGCAGGTCACCGGAAGTAAATACAACCGTCGCGGCCAGGAGCGGAAAATCGCTGAGACAAGCAGCGGTCCGCGTTACGTCGGCAAGAAGTACGGTGGGAAAAGGATGACGGACGCCGAGTTCATGTTCGGAGACAAGTAGTGCCCGCGATGCGGTCCACCGGCCCGATGAAAGACGATTATGTGAGCGGCCTTGAGAAGCGGGTCGCCGCGAAATCGATGATCGACAAGCCACCCCGGCTAGACGAATTTCGTATGCCGGGACGCAAACGGAACCCTCGCCGTCGCGGCTCTGACGGTCCGATGACCGTCGGGGATGTCGGTGCGGCTGGCCGCAAAGCCGGCATGGAAGCCCTCAAGGCTGGCATGTCGGTCGGTCGTGCGGTCAACCCGGCCAGCGTCGGCAAGAAGATCCGAAGGATGTTCTGATTGATGGATCGTGAACTGACTCTTGTTGATGTTCACCACCCGGAGTTCATCGGGAATGACTGGCAGCGGGTCGATCATCCGACGGTCGCCCCGCTTGCTGGGGGGGCACCGGATCTCGGTTGGGAAGGCGACAGTCGTCTCGCCGTCTACCTGTGCAAACCAACACAGCAGTTCGTGTTGTGGCGGTTGGAGAACGACGGCGAGTATCGGCCGGTCGCCCAGTTGCCTTCCGGGGCGGCGATCACCCCTGATTCGGTGAACCGGCTGATCCGCCGGCTTGTCGAGATCGATCAGCGCCGCGGGTTCGACCCGTACCTTGATGTGATCACCAGCATCGAGAAAGCTGAGAAAGACCAGGCGCAGGCACAGCAGGAACGTATCGTGCAGGTCGCCGACAAACTGCTGTTCGGCCTGTCCCGCTCGCATCTCCCCGGGATCGATGTGAGTTACAAACATAACCTTCTCGGGAGAGCTTCGTAAAGGACGGTCACGGTGAACAAGAACACTTTGGTGAGCCGTGTCGCTACCCGTCTGAACATCACCAGCGACGATCCTCTCTACGCGTCCATCGAAGATTTCGTCAACGAGGCGATCCACTATCTGGACACGGCAAGCCCCGACGGGTGGCCGTGGATGCGGACCACTGTCAACAGGACGATCACCACCGGGTCGTACACGTTCTCGCAGATCGTCGGGACGACCAGCACCATCGCGAAAGTGTTGTCCGCGAAAGTAAAAGATGGGGACACCTGGCAGATCCTGCAATTCCGCAACCAAGATGAGATCGACCAGTTGTACCCGACGGACGATACGGGCCTCCCCGAAACGTTCGGGGTTGACGGTAGCACGGTCGGGATCTACCCGCCGCCCGACGGCAGTTACCAGTTGCGGATCCGGGTTGTGACTAGCGAACCTGACCTTACTACCGGGTCCGACACGCCGATCATGCCCGAATCGTTCCACACTGGCATCATCGACGCGGCACTGTTGTTCGCCTACCAGGCCCTCGCCGACAATGCGCGTGTCGCCCTCCAAGAGCAGCGTGTCATCGCCACCATCCAACGGATGCGAACCTACGGGATCCAATATGATCCGTCGCCGACGATCCGTGTGCGGGAGTGGCTCTGATGGCCCAACAGCTCGCATCTTGGAACAACTTTCAAGGCGGCCACTGGGGTGCGAAAGGCCCCAGGAACGCCGGCCAGAACCAGTTCGGCGGCACGAACCTTGTTCTGTCCCGCGACGGTGGGCTCGTCCCTGTCTGCGCGTCCCGGTGGATCCAAATCTCCAACGCATCGAACGGTGCGGTGTGGGGCATGTTCTACGCGTGGGGTATCGACGGGCTTGTCTACTATTTGCAGCAGATTGACGCGACGACATTCAAGGTGTACCGGTTCAACCCGGACCCGGAGACGGCAGTCTCCCAGCAGGAGATGGGCACCATCACCGGTGTCGCCACCTACGATCCTGACTGGGTTGCGCTCGGCCAAGAGCTTTACATGACCGTCTATGGCGACGAAACCTACACGATCAACACAGGTGCGGGCACAATCTCCAAACTGACCGGCACCTATGGGGATGCGCCCGCCGGCCGGTGCATGTGCCTCTACGGGGATCGTCTCCTCATCGGCGGGATCAAAGACAACCGGTTCGGGGAATACGCGAACCGTATCCATTTCTCCGGGGATGACACCAACAACGATCCGACCGACCGGACCGCCTGGGAATCCCTCAACTACTTCGATATCGGTGCCGATAACAGTTTCATCGTCGCGTTGCTCCCCATCCGCGACTATCTCGTCGCGATGACCCAAGACCAGCAGATTTGGGTGATCACCGGCACACCCGGCGTGAACGCATCCGCCCGCCGTGTCTACGGGTTCCACAAAGGATCCGGTGCGGTCGAATACTTCCAGCCGTCCCACGCGGCGGTAGACCCGTCACAGATCCGCGTCTGGTTCTTTGATCACACCTACCGGTCCCCCGCCCGGTTCAACGGTGCGACCGTCGCCCGAGCCGCCGAGTTCGGTACCCCCACCTCAGATCGGATCGCCGAAGATTCGCAGAAAGGCCCCATCGCGATGCTCGGCGGCCCCGACGAATACGTTGTGAACAACGTCGCGTTGAGCCGCGCTGCTGGTGCCGCCACGATCAACCAGCCGTTGTCGTTGCTGCGCCTCAACGGCATCAACCATGTCATCTTGTCCGAAAACCTTGATCGCCGCCAGTAGGAGCTTCTCATGCCTAACGAGATCCGCCGCCGCTACAACTTCCAGTCGGGAACAACCTCAGGGACAGTGCTTGTTGGTGCGACGACGCTCACCAGCGCTGGCCTGACCGGCCTAGCCGCTATCGGATCTAGCGAATACGCCGTCCTCATCCTCGACCCGGGCGGTACCGGCAGTGGCCCCGAAGTGGTCTATGTGACCGCGCACACCGCATCATCGAACAGTGCGACAATTGTCCGCGCCCGCGAAGGCAGCTCTGCGGTACAGCATGGGAACGGCACCCAGTGGATCCACGCCCCAACTGCCGCCGACTACATGGTCATCGGCGACGATAACGATCAGCCATCCACCGGTGGGCTCCCCTACGAAGGCCAGTTCTATGTGGACACCACCAACGACGAACTGGAAATCTACAACGGCACGGGTTGGGTGACGTTCCCGTACGGGGCGTGGGTGACGTACACCCCGACGCTCGGCGGGACCGGCGCGAACATCAGCACAGGAACTGGCGGTAGCGTCACAGGTACCTACCAGAAAATTGGTCGTACCGTCAACTTTCAAATCGTATTGATCGGTGGGACAAACACCAACTTGTCTAGCGACACGTTGACGCTCACCTTGCCGGTCACCGCACGCGACCCAGGTAATGTGCGCGCTCCTATCGGCAACTGGGTTATGTTTGATACGGGTGTCGCCACCTATGACGGCGTCACAATCATTGATTATGAAACCCATACGGGAAATGATCGTATGGCGTTGCTATACCAGAACAACTTTGTTTCGGATGCGAATCCGATCACGGGCGGTTTCGCTTCCGGTGACGAGCTGGTCGTCCAGGGCACCTACGAGGCGGCCTCCTAGTGACATTCACTGCGACGGTCCAGACGTTCCGGTTCGGTAGCCGCCGGTACGGCAACACTCTCTACGGAGGGTTGTCGCCGCGTACCATTGTCCCGACCCGCGACTCGTCCGGTATCGTTTTCCTCACCGCCAACGACCGGTATCAGGTGATCTCCTGCTCCTATGGTGGGGATGGCAGCACACCCCCCGAGTTTCGTTACTGGTATGCGAACACGCCCGGCTGGGCTGAAGACCTCAACAACGACTCGTTCTTCCCCGAATGGTACTCAAAAGACGAAGACGGGACGATCACCAAAGGCACCCTCGAACTGGCGTTCCAACCGGCGCGGAACAACACCGAAATGTTCGTGCAGAACGTCACCGTCGAATTCGTCCCCAGGCCGGCGACTCTCACCAACGAATCGTTTGATTCGGATGTGACCGTCGGGTTCTCCTGCTATGTGGAAGCACAAGGCGTCGCTGACTATTCGCGTAGCACCGGGGTACGCACCACTGGGATGGTCGTCTCGAACACTGAGACGTTCTCCGAGCTGGCTTCCGCACAGGATGGGGGCATCTGGCCGAACATCCGTACGGTGACGTTCCCCTGCCGGATCCAGCAGCGGGTCCAGTCGGCGCGGGTGGTCCTCACCGACATTCAACTCTGCGAGATCCTGTCCGTCACCCTGATGGGCGAATCGGCTGTCCCTGCGAGGGACAGATGACCACCCCCGGCATTTTCCGTTTCCCGATCCGCTCCGCGGATGTTTGGGGGCTCCTCGAAGAGGAGAAACGCAGCAACGAGGATATCGCCGCGGACCTTGATTATCAGGACAACGCGATTGAAGGGTTCCTGTCGGATGTGACCTCGTCGGCGAATGTCGCCACTTTCGGGGAGTCTATGGCGAAAGGCCGGGAGTCTGCCACAATGGCAGGTACTACCTATACGTCGAATGCGACGTTTGGGTTCACGTTTTCGCAGGCACCACGGGTCATTTTGACTGTGGAGAACGGCCGGGGGCAGGACCTCCGCACGATCCTCACCGATGTGACCACCTCAGGTTTCGGTTACAAAGTTACCGCAGCAGCCACATCGACTAGCACCCTGTTCGTCCATTGGGTTGCGGTCAGCAGGTAAGGAGAACATCATGGCTTACACTCGCCAGCAGCTTTTGGAGATGGGTATCGATATGCCCGAGTACGGGTACACCCCGCAGGGTTTCTCGGCGCCTACTGCCCCTGCGGCGCCCGCCGCCCCTGAACCTATGGACTATGGAGACACCTACGCGGCGCCGGTAACTCGTCCCCTTGCGACCAGCCCCGAATGGCTCGCCTACCTGTCCGCTCTTGGCCTTGAGGAGTCGCAGGCACGCGCCGATGTGGACCGGATGCGGGGCCTCTACCAGTCCGAAGCGGAACGCCAGAAGCAGGATCTGGTCCCCCAGTACGGTCAGCAGCGGCGTGGCATCACCGGCAGTCTCGAAGCGCGTGGGATGGCCCGCTCCGGTGAGCTGCTCCGTCGTCTCGCCGAGTCGCGTGCTGCGGAAGGCCGGCAGCGGACCGGGATCGAAGCGAACCTGGCTGGTCAGGTCGGCCAGCTCGAATCCCAGTTGGCGCAACGGATGGGTTCGCTCGCTACGCAACGCGCCCAGCAGGAACTCGCCCTCCGATCCCAAGGGTACGTCTAATGGATAAAGCAGCTCTGCTTGACGCTATCGCCAAATCTGGTTCTGCGGGCCGTGCTGCCTACGAGCAGGCACAGCAGTCCCTTGCTGGGCAGCAGTCCGAAGCGGTCCGTATGGCTCTCGCTTCGGGTGTCGCCGGGCGTGCCCCCGCCGGCGCCCAATCCGAACTGGAGAACATCATCTCGCAGCCGTACCAGTCGCGTATCGCGACGCTCCGTCAGAACCAGGCGACGATGGAAGACTGGTACAACCGCCTGGGGGCTGCGCGTGGCGCATGGGCCGACCAGCAGCAAGCATTGCAGGATGTGGCGTTGCAGCAGGCTCTCGCTCAGGCGACTGGCGGTGGAGGCGGCGGCGGCGGTAGTGGCGGTGGCGAAGGCGGCACCGGAGATTGGTACAAAGACCTTGTGAAAACGTTCGGGACTTGGTCGAACGCCAAACAAGCAATCAACGACGAACTTGTCAACTTGGATTGGAAATCGACTGGGAAAAGCCCGACAGAAGCTGGCCGTCAGTTCTTGACTGAGAAGTACGGTATCCCCCCTGAGGCGGCAGCAGGTCTAGTTTCACCTTCTGCGTATGAAACAACGTATGGTCCATACGCACAAAACCCAGCCGCATATCCGCGTAGCAAAGCGAAACAAATTCTTATTGGCGCTCGGAAAGAAGGAATCTCTCAGCAGCCTGGCACCAATGTTGGGTACACCCGCAGCAAACTGAGAGCAGCGTTCGAACCGCAATATGGACGGAAGTTTGTGCGCCGCTACTTGGGTGGCCGCAAGTCAGGTGGTCGTAAGTAATGCCTCAGATTTCAGGCGGTGGTAGTAGCGGCGGGACTGTAAAAGGCCCGAATCTTGGGTCTGCGACCGCGAAAGCCCCTGGTGCCGACCCGAAAGTCAAACTGATCCGAAGTGCGGTCCGTGCTGCGCGTGCGTTGCGTCGCTCGGTCCCAATGTCGGAACAGGCCGAAGGGTATGACCCTAAGTCTGAGAACCGGATTTTGGGGTTGCGGTATGGGGTGACACCAAGCGCCCGGCAGGTCGCTTACGCGGAACTTGGGCGTCTACTCGAAGGTTTCACCGAGAAAGACATCCGCAAAATCGGCGACAAAGCCAAACTGCCGAGAGAAGACATCCAGATCCTGATGGCGAACTCTGCCGCCGGGAAACAAGCTGAGCAGGTCCCACTGGGTCTTGATCCTCGCGCGTTGGCTGTCCCAGGCCAAACTGTTCTCGGCGCTATCGTTGAAGGCCGCGCGAAACAAGGCCCTCTCGGATTCGATCCGATTCAGGCGGCGAAAGGCGCAGCGGCGGGCGCTACGGGCAGCGAAACGTACACAGGTACCGCGGGTGCGTACACCTCTTACACAGGTGGGACGAAGAAAGCAGGTCGGGAATTCGCGAAGAGTCTCCCTGCTGGTGTCCGCATCCCCGCCGATATTGTTGTTGAGACAGTTGTTGACCCGACCAGTTGGGTGACGTTGGGTTATGGGGCAGGCGCGAAAACTGCTGCTGCGACCGTAGCGAAAGCCGCCGCCGGGCAAGCCGCAACTGATGTTGTGTTGAACACTGCTGCCCGAACAGTGTTTGACGATATCGCCCGTTACGGGTTGCGTCGAGGTCTTGCGCGGACAATGACCGTAGAGCAAGCCGACGAGCTGATCAAAGCGTTGCCGAAAACGGTGCAACGCCAGGCGAACAAGTTGCGTCCCGGCGTGTATATGGCTGGGAAACGTGTGCCCGGTTCGGCGGGCACCGAAGCGGCACAATCCCGATTCCTTCAGATGGGGCCGAAAAGCACCAGTGCCCGTGTTGTCGGCGCGGAAGCCGTCGCGAAAATCCCTGAGGAAAGCGTCGCTGCCCGCGCTGAACAGGCGTTGCGTCCCCGTGGCGCAACAGCCCAAGGTGTACGAGCTGGGATTCTTCCCCCCTACTCGGCAGAGGAATTCGCGACGATCATGGCACGGTGGCGTGCCGGCCGGAACCTCGCCAGTGTCGCTGAACGCAAAGTTCAGAAAGAAGTCGCGTACATGCTCGGCGAGCAGTTGCGTGGCCCGTCGTGGCTTGGGAAGGACGCAACTGAACGTGTTTATATCAGGACGGGTGAGAAATGGTTGCGGGACAACCCTGAGGCGCTGCAACGGGTTTACAGGGCGTTGGATGTTGGTGGCGGCCCGGACGCTGTCGCCCGCCTCAACCCGCTCGAACGGTCCCTCGCCGAAATGTTGGATCAGGTTCGGCGTGGCACCTACGAGCAGAAGATCGAGTTGGGGCGCCTCCAACCGTACGACGAAGCGTTGGAGACAGCGCAGCAGCAAGCGGCCCGTAGGCGTGGCATTGACCAGAAGATCGAGAAAACCTCGAAGAAGGTTTCCCGCCAGCAGGAACAGGCGCAGAAAGCCGCAGGTCGTCTCGAAGCAGCTCAAACGAAACTTGATGAAGCTGTTGACGCTGACCTGGCGAAAGCCCAAGCGGAAGTTGACGCGCGTAACCTTTCGCGTGCTGACGCGTTGGAACTCAAATCTATCCGCCAGATTCAGGCTGACAATGCGAAAACCGCAGCGGGTGAATTCCGTGCCGCGACTGAAGAGGTCATCGGTGCCGAACGTCAATTCCGTGCGGCGCGGGCCGCAGCCCGAGATGCAGCACGGCCCATCAAACAAATCACGAAAGATTTGAAAGACGCTGCGAACAAACTGAAGACTGCGACAGGTGCGGCCCGTGAACGGCTCCAAGACAGGATCGCTACCCTCGAAGCGCAACTGCAAACCGCGACTGAACAGAACAACCTGCTGCAATCGTCTCTGAACGATGATCTCGCCAGGGCATCCTCACGCCTTGACGCTGCCGAAACAGCTTTCCAACGTGCGAAAACGAACATGGAGGCGTTCGCTGCACGGCAGAAGCCAGGCGATGTGAGTGTCCCACGCCGCCCGGGTCGTGCCCGCCCCCAAATCTCGAAACGGCAAGCGAAAGAGCTGCAACGGTATGCGCGTCTGATGGAACGTGCGCGCGTCTCCGCGAAAGAAGCGGAGAAACTGCAACGGGCGCTTACTCGGTTGCAGGCACGCCAAGCCGGGTATGTCGCGAACGCTGAGGTTGTGCGACCCGAAGAGTATCTGCGGCGGTACCCGTCGAGGGAGGCTATTGCTGAAAGGACAAGCGGCCGGAAAGCATTCGGCGATAAAGCAAGCGGGATCAGTGGGGAACGCCCCGGCTACACCCGTACCCGCACCATCCGTGGCACCCCAGCATCCGATGTTGTCATCAAGGGCACAGACGAACCCCTTTTCGAACTGGACCCGTTGAAAGTTGTTGGGCGCGACGCCGGCGACGTTGTGCGGGACAGCACCCGCATCAATCTTGTTGACCAGTTGAGGTCCCGTCCGGTCACCATCGACGGTGTTGATTACCCGTCAGTGATCGATGATCCTAAACTCCTCAAAGAAATCAGTGAGAACACGCGATCTGAACTTTCGCGGCAATACTCGTTCCGCAACATGCCGGTCCCTCGCGAATCGCAGCTCGCTGACGACATCGCAGAACAGTTGGACATTCTCGACCCTGACGAAGTTGAAGATTTCCTCAACTCGCTTGACGAAGACCTAGTCAAATCATTTGATCGCAGTATCGTGAACCGTCGGGTCGCTGTCCACAACTCTATCGTCAAAGATTTTGACGCTGCGATGAAGATCCTTTCGGATAAAACCGCGTTGCGGGCCGTGTCTTTCCTGAACGCGTTGTGGGCACGGACAGGTATTGCCACCACTGGGTTCATTTCGCGGAACGTCCTTCAAGGCAACTTGTTCCTCGCGATGATGGCCGGCGCTTTGAAACCAGGGGACCTCCCCATCTGGATCAGCACGCTCAGGTTGTTCAAACGTGCGAACCGTGGCCTGCAAAGGTTCGGTGATTTCGCCCGGTTCCTCACTAAAGAGCAAGCAGCCTTGTTCAAGCAGGCTATGGACGAAGGTGTTATCACCACCGGATTCCAAGACAGCATCGATGACGTTGTTGAAGGGTTGAAACAAGGTTCCGGTATGGGGCCGAAAAGGCTTCGTCGTTCGGTTCGGTACAGCCCATTCTCCCCCCTGTCCCCCGAATTCGTCGCCTACAAAGGCATCGCCGACGCGAACCAATGGTTTGAGAACTGGTCGCGGCTGTCGGTCTACCGGGCGAAAATGCGGCAAGGGTACGCGTCCCCCGAAGCTGCGTTCATCACCAACAAATACATGTTGAACTATCAGGATCTGTCCCGTGTGAACCGCGGGTTGCGGTACATCAGCCCGTTCATCACCTGGACTTACAAGGTTGTGCCGTTGATCACCGGCACGTTGCTCCGCGACCCGAAGAAGATCATCATCCCCGAACGGATCATCGCTGCGATCAACCGGGAAGGGATCGAAAGCGAAGATATCGATCTGCTCCCCCAGTGGATGCGTGAAGGCCAGTCGCTTGTCCTCCCGAAAAGCATCCGTGAGAACCTTCCAGGACCGTTCAAAGAGAGCCCGCAGGTTCTCACATTGGATCTCCCAACTGCGACCGCGTTGCGGAGCTACAAACTTCCTCGGCGAGTCGCGGAGATTTTCGCGGGTCGGCCCGGGGCGACAAGAGAAGCCGCACGGGAACTGATCAACTTGATGCAACTCGGTGGTACTGCCGGTGTTGCGAAATCACTCGCCGAGAGTGGATCTGGAACATCGTTTTTCACTGGCCGGCAATACCAGCTCGGTGAGCAGGTCCCCACCCCAGCGCCGCTCGTCCCCATCTACGGGGATACGATGTCCTGGGAGCAATACAACATTCTGCAATCCTTGTCGCCGATCCTGCAACGAGCGAACCTTGCGTTGCCCCGCGGGGAACGAGCCCAAGAAACCCAAGCTCGCGGTCTTCTTTCCGCAATTCTCGGCATCAACTTGTACCCGTACACTAAGAAAACCAGAGATGCTGAAGCGTACGTCCGTTCGATCCAACTTGATGCGCTCATCCGTTTCATGCGGGAAAACAATCTGGATGTACCAAGTCGAAGCAGAACCGAAAACGAAACTGGTGTCCCCAACCTCCCGCCTGTCAGATAGGAACGTAATGTCATGTTCGCCGCGCTCACACTCGAAAATCTGATCGTCCCGATCCTCGCGATCTCATTCACCAGTGTGATCGGTTTGATGACTTGGATGGTGAGGGAACTGTCACGGATCTCCACTACCCTCTCCGTGATGGACGAACGCAACAAAAGCATCGTGCGGCGCATCGAACATCTTGAGGACGAGCAGCGGCACATCGTCCGTAACCTTGATTAGCGATGATCCCCCAATGCCCAGTATGTTTCGTGATCCGCTACCCGCGGCTAGCTGACGAGGAAGGGAACTGCCCGAAGTGTCACTCCAACCTGACTATCCGATTCCGACTGGGGCGAGACTGACCGAGGATCGGCAGGCCCGCTACGGCAGCCCGGCCGAGAACTGGGCCCGTGCCGCGAAGCTCTACACGGCGGTGCTCGGCGACAAGCTCACCGAGCCGATCACGGCCGCCGAGGTCGGCCTGCTGATGGTCGCCTGGAAGCTGTCACGGCTGTGCGCGACACCGCACGACACCGACTCGCTCGAGGACCTGGCCGGCTACGCCGCCGCGCTCCAGCTCCTCCACGGCGACGAACCCACCGTCTAGGTCCGAGAACCTAGAGACGAGATCGGCGCTCTGCGGCCCCGCCCCCCGCCCGTGGAGTCGACGAACGACGAGCCCCCGGTCCTCGCGGCCGGGGGCTTCGTCGCGTCAGATGCCCGGAAAGGCCCCTAGAACGCTGTCTGAGCGGTTCGTCGGGTTGTCGGGTCCTGGGGGTGCGGGACGGGCCCGCAGGCGTGCAGGCGCGCGTGTGGGGGCTCAGGCGGTGTCACGCCGCCGACAGGTCAGGCTCGAGCCGCCGCCGGGACGCACGTCGGACCGGGAGGGGGGGGGGTGACGGCCGGTTCGGGGCGGAGCACCGGGGCCTCGTGGTCGAGCGCGGCGCGCATGTCGGCGATCTCGGCGTCGTGGCGCAGGTACCGCCACGTGGTGACCGCGTGCTGGTGGCCGAGGACGGACTGGATGACCCGCAGGTCGGTGCCCGCCTGGTAGAGACGCTCGGCGGTCGAGTGCCGCAGGGCGTGCGCGGAGCGGCCGTCCCACGGCGCCTGCTTCAGGCCCGCGTCGCGCACCCAGCGGCTCACCATCTGGCTCATGTAGTGGGCGCCGACACCGCCGCCGTGGGTGTAGGCGACGATCAGCGGCCCGGCACGCCGGCCCCGCTCGGCGAGCCACACCGCGACGTGGTGGCGGACCGTCTCGGGCACCGGGAGGATCCGTTCGTGGCGGCCTTTGCCGACGACGCGCACGAGCCCCTCGACCCAGTCGAAGTCGGCGAGCTGGAGCCCGGCGACCTCCCCGGCCCGCAGCCCCATGCCGGCCATGAGCGCGATGATCGCCCGGGCCCGGGCGTCGGGCAGCACGTTCCACAGGGCCTCGATCTGCTCGTCCTTCATCGCGCGCGGCGCCTGGGGCATGCGGGGCAGGCGGATCCGGGCGCTCGGGTCCTCGCGCAGGTGGCCTTCGTCGACGCACCACACGAAGAACGCCCGGAC
>Ga0129336_10002274_pt1 | contig 11873 bp, 13 predicted proteins | sample CPB6_02_DNA_FD_96878 | JGI IMG/M metagenome (GOLD analysis project Ga0129336, IMG submission 96878) | Freshwater to marine salinity gradient microbial communities from Chesapeake Bay, USA - CPBay_Sum_0.6_0.2_DNA | ecosystem: Environmental > Aquatic > Marine > Coastal | place: USA: Chesapeake...
CTTCCTCAATCCCGAGCGCATCTCCATGCCCGATATCGACATCGACTTCGACGAGCGCCGGCGCGCCGACATGATCCGCTACGCCACCGAGAAGTACGGCGAGGAACGCGTCGCGCAGATCGTGACCTTCGGCTCGATCAAGGCCAAGGCGGCGGTCAAGGACGCCGCTCGCGTGCTCGGCTATCCCTACGCCCTCGGTGACCGCATCACCAAGGCGATGCCACCGTCGGTGATGGGCAAGGACATCCCGCTCTCCGGAGTCTTCGACAAGGAGCACTCGCGCTACGGCGAGGCGACGGAGTTCCGCTCGCTCTATGACGGTGACCCCGACGTCGCCAAGGTGGTCGACACCGCGCGCGGACTGGAGGGGCTGAAGCGCCAGCCCGGCGTACACGCCGCCGGCGTCATCCTGTGTCGCGAACCCCTCATCGATGTCATCCCCGTCTGGCGGCGTGAGCAGGACGGCGCGGTCATCACGCAGTTCGACATGGGTGCGTGCGAGGCACTCGGCCTGCTCAAGATGGACTTCCTGGGCCTGCGCAACCTCACCGTGCTCGACGACTGCCTGGCCAATATCGCGCTCAACCGCGGCGAGACCGTTGTCCTCGAGGATCTCGAACTCGCTGACGGGCCGACCTTCGAACTCCTGTCGCGCGGCGACACCCTGGGCGTCTTCCAACTCGACGGTGGACCGATGCGCGCGCTGCTGCGCTCGATGCAGCCGGACTCCTTCGAGGACATCTCTGCCGTGCTGGCGCTTTATCGCCCGGGGCCGATGGGTGCCAACGCACACAACGAGTACGCCGACCGCAAGAACGGCCGCAAGCCGGTCGTGCCGATCCATCCCCAACTCGCTGAGCCGCTGGCGGAGATCCTGGGCGACACCTACGGCCTGATCGTCTACCAGGAGCAGGTCATGGCGATCGCGCAGAAGCTCGCCGGCTATTCCCTCGGCAACGCCGATCTGCTGCGTCGCGCCATGGGCAAGAAGAAGAAGGAGATCCTCGACAAGGAGTACGTCCCCTTCCGCGACGGCATGGTCGCCAACGGCTACTCCGACGGTGCGATCCAGACGCTGTGGGACATCCTCGTCCCCTTCTCCGACTACGCCTTCAACAAGGCTCACACCGCGGGCTATGGCCTGGTGTCCTTCTGGACGGCGTACCTCAAGGCCAACTACCCGCAGGAGTACATGGCCGCGCTGCTCACTTCGGTCAAGGACGACAAGGACAAGAGCGCCGTCTATCTCAACGAGTGCCGGCGCATGGGCATCAAGGTGCTGCCGCCGGACGTCAACGATTCGGACTTCGACTTCACGCCCCGCGGCAGCGATATCCGCTTCGGCCTGTCGGCTGTGCGTAACGTCGGTGCCAACGTCGTCGACTCGATCATCGCCACCCGCAAGGCTCACGGCCGCTTCGCAAGCTTCTATGACTTCATCGACAAGGTCGAGGCGTCCGTCTGCAACAAGCGCGTGGTCGAGAGCCTGATCAAGGCGGGCGCCTTCGACTCGCTCGGTGACTCCCGGCGCGGTCTCACCACCGTGCACGAGCAGGTCATCGACGCCGCGGTCGACCTCAAGCGCGCCGAGGCGGTGGGTCAGTTCGACCTCTTCGGCGGGATGGGCGACGACGAGGGTGCCGGCGGCCTGCGCATCACGCCGGAGATCCCGCTGGGGGAGTGGGACAAGACCGTCCTGCTCGCTCACGAGCGCGACATGCTCGGCCTCTACGTGTCGGACCATCCGCTCTACGGCGTCGAGCAGTTCCTCGCGCAGTCGACCGACTGCTCGGTGGTGCAGGTGCACTCCGAAGATCGAGCAGAGGGCACGGTGGTCACGATCGGCGGCCTCGTCACCGGTGTGCAACGCAAGACCACCAAGCAGGGCTCGCTGTGGGCCATCGTCACGCTCGAGGACCTCGACGGCGCGGTGGAGGTCATGATCTTCCCGCAGACGTACGCCGCAGCCGGCACGTTGCTCGCCGAAGACGCGGTGCTGCTCGTGCGCGGTCGCATCGATCGCCCGGACGAGGACGCCGCTCGCATCGTGGCGATGGAGATCACCCAGCCCGACGTGAGCGAGGCGCCCGCCGGGCCGGTGCGACTCAGCCTGCCCGCGGCCCGCTGCGTGCCGCCCGTCGTCGAGCGGCTGAAGGAGATCCTCGCGGCCCATCCGGGCACCACCGAGGTGCACCTGCATCTCGCAGCGTCCGGTCGCACCACCGTCATGAGGCTCGACGACCGCCTCCGGGTGACGCCGAGCCCGGCGCTCTACGGCGACCTCAAGGCCCTGCTCGGTCCGAGCTGCCTCACCTGACATCGCCATGAGACGTCTCCTCGCCGCCGTTGTTGCGCTGATTGCCGTTGTCGCTCTCGGCGCCGTCCTCGGCTGGCTCTGGGAGTCGATGGCGCCCCGGGTATCCCTCTTCGTCGCCTCCGACGGCAAGCCGTATCCCGAGGGCTACCAGCCCGAGGGCTACATGACCGACGACGGCATCGCGGCCCTGCTGTGCCTCGCCGCCGGTCTCATCATCGGACTGGCCGCCGTGTGGGTATGCCGACGGGCCTTTTCCCCGGAGCGGTCGCTCGTCGCCGCGCTCGTGAGCGTGCTCGTGCTCGGTGCCGCCGGATCGATCGCGCTGTGGTGGACAGGGGAGCAGCTCAGCGCGTTCGACTTCGATGCCCTCGTGGCCGCGTCCTCAGAGGGCGACGTCATCACCGCACCGCTGCAATTGCGCATGCCCGGCGTTCTGGTGCTGTGGCCGCTCATGAGTGTCGCGGTCGTCTTCATCGCGGCGCTCTCGGACTGGCTGCGGGGCCGCTCGCACGAACGCTTCGACGCCCTCGCATAGGCCTTCCCTCATCGGCATCACGGCAATAGCCTTGTCCTTGCGGAGCGCTCGGGCTCCGGCCTCCGAGCGAACGGGGTGAATCCATGGCCCAACACCGATTCTTCGACGACGAGGGCTTCGAGTTCATGGCACTGATCACCCTGGGATCTGCGCCCTACCGACTGTCTGAGCCCGGCGAGGTCTTCGCCACGACGGACCGCATCACCAACGCTGACCCCGACTCGTGGTTCGACGAATGGATGGCCACCGCGCGTCGGGTCCGTCGGATCGCCGAGGACGCCGAGGCGGCCGGCCACATCGCTTCCGCGCGCGACGCCTACCTCAGAGCCGCCAACTACGCGGCCTCGGCGTTCTTCTACGTTCTCGCCACGAAGGACCCCTCACGCGAGCTCGCCACATGGAAGTGGCACCGGGAATGCTTCGACCACGCCATGCGACTGTGGCCGACACCGGTCGAGCACATCTCGATTCCCTACGAGGGCACCCACCTGCACGGCTACTTCTGGTCCGCTGGACCTGAGCGCAGGCCCACGATCATCCTCAACAACGGTTCCGATGGCCCGGTCAGCGACATGCTCGAGATGGGTGTCGTCGATGCCCTCGCCCGCGGCTACCACGCGATGACCTTCGACGGGCCCGGTCAGGGGCGCGCCCTGTACGAGCAGAAGCTCTACTTCCGCTACGACTGGGAGGCCGTCATCACTCCGGTCGTCGACTTCCTCGTCAAGCGCCCCGACGTCGACCCGGCGAAACTTGTGCTGGCCGGCAACAGCCAGGGCGGCTACTGGGTGCCTCGCGCCGCGGCGTTCGAGCACCGACTGGCGGCCATCGTCGCCGACCCCGGAGTCGTCGATGTCCGCACATCGTGGACCGGGAAGCTGCCCGAGCAGATGCTGCAACTGCTGGCGGCCGGCCAGGACGAGCAGTTCGACCAGATCATGACCCAGATCGAGGATGCCAGCTCAGAGGTGCGCACGAGCCTGGCCAAGCGCATCGAGCCCTACGGCCTGCCCGCCCTGTCGGCCGTGCTGCACGAACTCGACAAGTGGAACCTCACCGATGTGGCGGGCAAGATCACATGCCCGACGCTCATCACCGATCCCGACGATGAGCAGTTCTGGCCCGGGCAGTCCCAGCAGCTCTACGACCTCATGACCGCGCCCGGCAAGGAGATCACACACTTCACGGCCGCCGAAGGAGCCAACTGGCATTGCGAGCCCATGGCTCCCCAGGTGCGCGGCCAGCGGATCTTCGACTGGGTCGACCAGGTCCTGGGCTAATCGGCGGCGATCGGCGCGTACGTCGCGCCCGTGAGTTGCACCAGATCCTGCGGGGCGATGCCGATGTCGAGGCCGCGCTGGCCGCCCGAGACGTAGATCGTCGGAAGTCCGGCGGCCGAGGCATCGACCACCGTGGGAAGCGCCTTGCGCTGGCCTAGCGGCGAGATGCCCCCCGCGACGTATCCCGTCAGGCGCTCAGCGGCAGCCACCTCCATCATGCGAGCCCGCTTGCCACCGCGCGCAGCAGCGAGGCCCTTGAGATCGAGCTGCCCGGTCACCGGCACGATCGCGACGGTGGCCGACCCGTCCACCTCCGCGAGCAGCGTCTTGAACACCGTCGCCGGGTCCAAGCCGAGTGACTCGGCTGCCTCCATGCCAAAGCTCTCGGCCGCGGGATCGTGCGCGTAGGTGTGCACGCTGAAGTCGACCCCCGAACGCTGCAGGATGACGAGCGCAGGTGTGCCTGATGGCTTTGAGCGTGCCATCAGTTGAGGCCGAAGGGCTCACGGGCGAGATCGACCGCGGGGAGCGAGGGCATGTGCTGGACGATCGACATCTCTGAGCGGAGGAAGCCGAGTTCGGCCCGCAGCCGCTGAGCATCGTTCGGCGCTTCGAGGAAGCGCTGCCGCGTCGGGAGATCGGCGACGACGGCGGCGGCGATGAGGTAGGAGAGCACCCGGGGCTCCGAGGGCATCTCCGTGTCATCGGCCTCATCGCTGAGCAACTCGCGGTAGGCGCGGAATCGATCGTCCACCGACACGGCCAGCGCCGGCGCCGCGTCTCCGGCCTCCTCCTCGAGGAACTCGACCTCGGCCTGGGCGTAGGGCTTGCCGTCGATCAGGCGCCGGATGCGGAACCGCTCCGTGCCGACCGTGACGATGTCCGAGCGACCGTCCGGATGCATCGTCAACTCGCGCAGAGACGCGAAGGTCCCCACGTCGTAGAGCGCCTTGACGCCATCGACTCCCACCTCGCGCCCCTCGCGGATGGCGACCACCCCGAAGCCCCGCTCATCCTCGTCGGCTCCGGAGATATCGGAGATGAGGTCGCGATAGCGGGGCTCGAAGATGTGCAGGGGCATCACCAGGCCGGGGACGAGCACGCTGCCCAGCGGGAAGAGCGGGATGACTCGTGCCGACGTCACATGTGCAGGCTAGACCTACAATCGGGGGCGTGATTCAGCGCATCGACCTCCGGGGATCCTCAGCCGACCCCCGCACGGTGCTGCCCCGCGCCGCCGTGGACGTCGAGGAAGCCACTGCGACGGTGCTCCCCATCGTGCGCGATGTGCAGGCTCGGGGTGCCGAGGCGGTACTCGATTGGACCGAGCGCCTCGACGGGGTTCGGCCCGCTCATCTGAGGGTGCCTGCCGAGGAGATCGCTGCCGCCGTTGAGGCTCTCGATCCCGCCGTGCGCGCCGCGCTGGAGGAGTCGATCCGCCGGGCTCGCCTGGTGCACGCCGATCAGGTGCGCTCGGACACCACGACCACCGTGGTCCCGGGCGGCACCGTCACCGAGCGTTGGCTGCCGGTCGCGCGCGTCGGTCTCTATGTTCCCGGGGGGCGCGCTGTCTATCCGAGCAGCGTTGTCATGAACGTCGTGCCCGCGCAGATCGCCGGTGTCGAATCCCTCTGCGTCGTCTCGCCCGCCCAAGCCGATCACGGCGGCCTGCCGCACCCGACGATCCTCGCGGCGTGCGGGCTCCTCGGTGTCGATGAGGTCTACGCCGTCGGAGGGGCCCAGGCGATCGCGATGCTCGCGTATGGGGTGGACCTTGGCGATGTGGATCGCCGTCGGGTCGGCGGAGCCGCCCCGCTTGGCGATCTGGATCGCTGCGCGCCCGTCGACATGGTGACCGGCCCGGGCAACATCTGGGTCACCGCGGCCAAGCGGGTCCTCAAGGGTCAGATCGGCATCGACTCCGAAGCGGGTCCGACCGAGGTCGCGGTGCTCGCCGACGACTCGGCCGATCCCGCCCACGTCGCCGCCGATCTCATCAGCCAGGCCGAGCACGACACCCTGGCCGCGGCCGTCCTCGTCACCACGACCGCGGTCCTCGCCGAGCAGGTCGAGCGCGAGATCGAGGAGCAACTCGCCCGCACCAAGCATGTCGAGCGCATCTCGGAGGCGCTCACCGGGCCGCAGAGCGGCATCGTCCTGGTCGATGACATCGATCAGGGGCTGCGCGTCGTCGATGCCTATGCCGCGGAGCACCTCGAGATCCACACCCGTGATGCCCGGGAGGTCGCGCTGCGTGTGCGCAATGCCGGTGCGATCTTCGTCGGCACCCACGCGCCTGTATCGCTCGGCGACTACTGCGCCGGCTCCAACCACGTTCTGCCCACCGGCGGCTCGGCCGCGCATTCCTCCGGCCTGTCGGTGCAGACCTTCCTGCGCGGCGTCCACATCATCGACTACGACGCCGATGCCCTCGCCGGTGTCGCTGATCACGTCGTTGCGCTGGCGATCGCTGAAGACCTGCCCGGTCACGCCGCGGCCATCACCGTGCGCATGCCGGACTAGGGGAGCGCCATGACGTGGACCCCACCCGTGCGGGAGGACCTGCAGGGGCAGAAGCCGTACGGCGCACCCCAGCTCGACGTGCCCGTGCGCCTCAATACCAATGAGAATCCCTTCCCGCCGTCTGCTGCTCTCGCCGAGGCCGTGGGTCGCGCGGCGGCCGCGGCGGCGACATCGCTCAATCGCTATCCCGACCGCGAGGCGTGGGCACTGCGTGAGTCGCTCGCCGCCTACCTCCTTGCCGAGTCGGGTGTTGCGGTCGACCCGGCGATGGTGTGGGCGGCCAATGGCTCCAACGAGGTTATGCAGCATGTCTTCGCGGCGTTCGGAGGACCGGGCCGTCTGGCGATGGGCTTCTCGCCCACCTATTCGATGTACGACCAGTACGCCCGCGACACCTTCACGCGCTACCGCACCGTGGGTAGGCGCGCAGACTTCGGTCTCGATGCGGCGATGGTGGTCGCGGCGATGATCGGAGGCTCACCCGACATCCTCATCCTCACCTCGCCCAACAATCCCACCGGCACGGCGCTCACCCTTGACGTCGTCTCTGCCGCCTGCGCGATGGCGACCGGCGTCGTGGTCGTCGACGAGGCGTACGCCGAATTCCGTCGACCCGGCACGCCGTCGGCGCTCACGCTTCTCGAGGCTCACCCCAACCTCATCGTCACTCGCACCATGAGCAAGGCTTTCGCGCTCGCCGGGGCTCGCGTGGGCTACGCCATTGCGGCTCCCGAGGTGATCGACGCCCTGCGCCTCGTGCGCTTGCCCTACCACCTGTCGAGCGTCACCCAGGCGGTCGCGCGTACTGCGCTCGACTTCAGCGACGAGCTCCTCGGTCAGGTCGCGCTGCTGCGCGCCGAACGCGATGCACTCGTCGAATGGCTGCGGGCTCATGGCCTGCGCGCCGTGGACTCGGATGCCAACTTCATCCTGGTCGGCGAGTTCGCCGATCGCCACCGCGCCTGGCAGGAGTTGCTCGACCGCGGGGTGCTCGTGCGCGAGGTGGGTCCCGAGGGCTGGCTTCGCGTGACCGTGGGCACGCCCGAGGACAATGCGACCTTCCGCACGGCGCTTGCCGAGGTCGCCGCGCTGGACGGCATGATGGTCCGCGAGATCGCAGACGGGGCTCCCGACGACAGCGGGGGCACGGAGGGAGACACCCCATGAGCCGCACCGGCCGGGTCGAGCGCACGACCAAGGAGAGCAGCGTGCTCGTCGAGATCGATCTCGACGGCTCGGGACAGGCCAATGTGCAGACCGGGGTGCCGTTCTTCGACCACATGCTCAGCCAGCTCGGCAAGCACGGCGGCTTCGACCTCACCATCCGCACGACCGGCGACCTCGAGGTCGATGCCCATCACACGGTGGAGGACACCTCCCTCGCCCTGGGCACGGCATTCCGGGAGGCTCTCGGCGACGCGGCCGGCACCCGTCGCTTCGGAGACTCGCTCGTGCCGCTCGATGAGTCGCTGAGCCAGTGCGCCGTCGACCTGTCGGGCCGGCCCTATCTCGTGCACGTTGAGCCCGAGATCGTCGAGCTCATCGGCTCCTACGACACGACGTTGACGCGCCACATCTTCGAGTCCTTCGTCGCAACGGCGCAGATCACCCTCCACGTGCGCGTGCTCAACGGCCGCAATGCTCATCACGTCGTCGAGGCACAGTTCAAGTCGTTCGCGCGCGCGCTGCGCGATGCGGTCGCGCTCGATCCGCGCGTCGTCGGGGTGCCCTCGACCAAGGGCACGCTGTCGAGTCGAGAGTCCGTGGAGTCCTGATGGGCTGGACCGCCGTACTCCTGCTCGCGCTTGCTGCATTCCTCGCCGGCGGCGTCTACTCCTTCGCCAAGCAGGGCAAGCGCAACGCCGCTGTGATCCTGGGCATCCTCGCGGTGATGGCCTTCATCGGCGGCGTGCTCTACGCCTGGAGTGCCACCTGATGCGCGTAGTCGTCCTCGACTACGGCTCCGGCAACCTCCGCTCGGCCCAGCGCGCGCTCGAGCATGCGGGGGCTCAGGTCGAGGTCACGGCCGAGCCCGATGCCGTGATGTCGGCGGACGGGCTCGTCGTGCCCGGTGTCGGGGCGTTCGCCGCATGCATGGCAGGCCTGCGGGCGGTCGATGCGCCCAAGCTCATCGGTCGACGACTCGCGGGCGGGCGCCCCGTGCTGGGCATCTGCGTCGGGATGCAGGTGCTCTTCGACGAGGGCGTCGAGCACGGCACCGCGACGCCTGGTCTGGCCGAATGGCCCGGCACCGTCGAGCGACTCCAGGCCGAGGTGCTGCCGCACATGGGCTGGAACACCGTGAGCGCCCCGGAGGGCTCGCGCATGTTCGAAGGCATCCGCGATGAGCACTTCTACTTCGTGCACTCGTACGGTGTACTCCAGTGGGACCTGCCTCCCTCCGACTTGATGACCGCACCGGGCGTCACCTGGACGACCTACGGATCTCCCTTCGTGTCTGCGGTAGAGAACGGTCCGCTGTGGGCGACGCAGTTCCATCCGGAGAAATCCGGGGAAGCCGGTGTGCACCTGCTGCGCAATTGGCTCGGGACCCTGGACTGACGTGGGAAGCGTCTAGCCGTGGCCAAGGAGCGAGCCCGCAAGCGCGCCGAGCGCGAAGCAGCAGCGGCCAAGGACCGCGAGAAGCGTGCGCGTCAACGTGCCCGTCGCGAGCGCGTCGACAAGGTCCGCGGCGCCGTCGCGTCGGCCGTTCCGGACCGACCGAAGGTGACTCCTGGGCTGCTCGCCCGCAAGCGGCGTCGCCGCATGCTGGCCTTCGCGCTCGGGATCGTCGCGATCTGTGCACTCACCTGGCCCTTCCTGCCGTCGTGGACCGCCCGGCTCGTCGTGCTCGTGCTCGCCCTGCTCGCCGCGCCCGTGATCTGGGTCCTCTCCTTCGGTCGCGTCTAGCGGCCGGGCCGCCCCGCGCACTGGCGTAGGCTGCCGGCCATGTCCCCAGGCACCCGATTCGAACTCCTTCCCGCTGTCGACATCGCCGACGGCACCGCCGTGCGGCTCGTGCAGGGCGAAGCCGGCACCGAGACCTCGTACGGCGATCCCGTCGCCGCGGCGCGACAGTGGGTCGACCAGGGGGCCTACTGGCTGCACGTCGTCGACCTCGACCGCGCGTTCGGTCGCGGCACCAATGCGGAGCAGGTCGCGGCCATCGTCGCCTCGGTGCGCGATCGCTGCCACGTCGAGGTGGCCGGCGGCATCCGCGATGACGAGTCGCTCGCTGCCGCGCTGGCCACGGGCGCCCACCGCGTCGTCATCGGCACGGCCGCGATGGAGCAGCCCGACTGGGTGGCCGGAGTCATCGCCGAGCACGGCGACAAGATCGCGGTGTCCCTCGACGTGCGCGGCACCACGCTCGCTGCCCGTGGCTGGACCCAGGAGGGCGGCGATGTCTTCGAGGCTATCGATCGCCTGGATGCGGCTGGCTGTGCTCACTACATCGTCACGGACGTCGAGCGCGACGGCACGATGCACGGTCCCCACTTCCATCTGCTGCACCGCATCTGCAAGCACACGCAGACGCCGATCATCGCGTCCGGCGGCATTGCCACGCTCGAGGACGTGCACAAGCTCGTCGAGATGATCCCCCAGGGGATCGCGGGAGCGGTCGTCGGCCGCGCCCTCTACGACGGGGCCTTCACCTTCCCTGAGCTCGTCGCTGCGATCGAGCCGCGGATTGACCTGTGGACCTGGGGTCCGCCGCAGCCGTGAGCCTCGCTGTCCGGGTGATCCCGTGTCTCGATGTGGATGCGGGACGTGTCGTCAAGGGAGTCAACTTCACGGGCCTGCGCGATGCCGGAGATCCGGTCGAGCTCGCCCGTCGCTATGACCGGGAGGGCGCCGACGAACTCGTCTTCCTCGACATCACCGCATCGTCGGGGGACCGGGAGACGACGTACGACGTCGTACGGCGCACGGCCGACGAGGTCTTCATCCCCCTCACCGTCGGTGGAGGCGTGCGCACCCCGGATGACTTCGATCGGCTCCTGCGTGCCGGTGCCGACAAGGTGAGCCTGAGCACGGCGGCGGTGCGGTCGCCCTCGCTCATCGACGAGGCTGCTGCGCGATTCGGCTCGCAGTGCGTCGTGCTCTCGGTCGACACCCGTCGCAGTGCTGCGACCGAATCCGGATTCGAGGTGACGACGCACGGCGGACGTGAGGGCACCGGCCTCGACACGATCGCGTGGGTTCGCGAGGCCACCGACCGCGGAGTGGGCGAGATCCTGCTCAACTCCATGGATGCCGACGGCACGCGCGAGGGATTCGACACGGTGCTCATCGAGCTCGTCCGCGCTGCTGTGGATGTGCCCATCATCGCCAGCGGGGGAGCCGGGCGGGTGGATGATTTCGTCCCGGCCGTCCACGCGGGTGCCGACGCCGTGCTCGCGGCGAGCGTCTTTCACTTCGGCGAGGTCTCCATCGGCGAGGTCAAGCACGAGCTCGAGCGAGCCGGACTCCCCGTGCGACCCGTGCGGGAGTCCTAGGACGCATGGCCGACAATGGCGTGGTGATTCCCGTGCGCTACGACGCCGACGGCCTCGTGCCGGTGGTCGTTCAGCAGTGGGACTCCGGCGAAGTGCTCATGGTCGCGTGGATGAATGCCGAGGCGCTGCGGCGTACGCAGGAGACCGGCCGAGCGACCTACTGGTCCCGCAGTCGCCAGGAGTACTGGGTGAAGGGTGAGACGTCAGGCAATCCGCAGGCGGTACGCGAGATTCGCGTCGACTGCGATGGTGACACCCTCCTCCTCCTTGTCGATCAGACCGGAGTGGCGTGCCACACCGGTGCGCGCACCTGCTTCACCCCCCTCGACGCCGGTGGCGAGGGCTCATGAGCGATCGCGTCGCCTGGGGCTTCCCGCTCCCGGCGCCCGGTGGCACGGCTCCGAATCTCGAACGCTTCCGCGAGCTCGCTCCGGGCCGACGCGTGATCCCGGTCGTGCGTCGACTTCTCGCCGACGGGGAGACGCCGGTGGGCCTGTACCGCAAGCTCGCGCAGGAGCGGCCGGGCACCTTCCTCCTGGAGTCCGCAGAGCACGGCCGGGCCTATTCGCGCTTCTCCTTCGTTGGCGTCCGCAGCTCCGCGATGCTCACCGAGCGAGATGGTCGCGTCGAGTGGTGGGGAGATCCGCCGCTCGATGTGCCGCGCGAGGGGAATCCGATCGACGCCCTGCGTGCCACCGTCGACCTGCTGCACACCGATC
>Ga0129336_10002275_pt1 | contig 11870 bp, 13 predicted proteins | sample CPB6_02_DNA_FD_96878 | JGI IMG/M metagenome (GOLD analysis project Ga0129336, IMG submission 96878) | Freshwater to marine salinity gradient microbial communities from Chesapeake Bay, USA - CPBay_Sum_0.6_0.2_DNA | ecosystem: Environmental > Aquatic > Marine > Coastal | place: USA: Chesapeake...
AACGAGTTACGCGACGTTACCGCAGGCTTCACTGAGCTCGGCTTCTTCGAGGGCGCCGTGCAGCGGCCGAAACCGGCAATGATTCAGCGTTTGTGTGCCCGGCTTGCTCCTTGAGCTGTTTCGCTGTTTTTTGCTGAAAAATTAATCAATTCAAACAGTTGCCGCGACGCAGCATGGAAGGTCTCGGTTTGACCCCGAGGTGCTTTTCCCGCTAAAATTTATGGGTTTGTTCACATTGGTTTTCTCGGGGCACATTCGTGCGCGTCAAGTTTGTAGCAGGCAACTGGAAAATGAACGGCCGGAAAGCGTCCAACGAGACTCTTCTCCAAGGCATGATTCCCGCACTGTCTGCCCTGAAGAATGTCGAGATGGCGGTGTGTCCCCCGCATGTTTTTCTTGTCGAGGTGGCGTCGGCGCTGGCCGGTTCACCGGTGGCGCTCGGTGCCCAGGATGCCAGCGAGCACGCCGATGGCGCGTACACAGGAGAAGTGTCGGCCGGCATGCTGAAGGATCGTGGCTGCCGTTACGTGATTGTCGGTCATTCCGAGCGGCGCACGCTGTTCGGTGACACCGACGAGCGCGTTGCGGCCAAGTTCGAAGCGGTGCAGAAGTCGGATTTGCTGCCGATATTATGCGTAGGGGAAACGCTGGCTGAGCGCGAAGGCGGTGCTACCGAGCAGGTGGTCGAGCGTCAGTTGCGGGCGGTGATCCGGCGTTGCGGCAGCAAAGCGCTGGCCTCGGCGGTTCTTGCGTATGAACCGGTGTGGGCGATCGGGACGGGTCGTACTGCGACACCGGAGCAGGCGCAGGCGGTTCACGGATATTTGCGCCGTGTCGTCGCTGGAGAAGATGCAGCGGTGGCCGCCGGTATTCGTATTCTCTACGGCGGCAGCGTCAAGGGCAGCAATGCGGCGGCGCTGTTTGCGATGGCGGACATTGATGGTGGGCTCATCGGCGGAGCGTCGCTGGTGGCGGAAGAGTTTGTGACGATTTGCCGCGCGGCGGCGAATCAATGACGGAAGGCGGTAGGTAATGGACATTCTGATTCTCGTGATCCACGTCGGCGCGGCCTTGGGGGTGATTGGTCTGGTGCTGCTGCAACATGGTAAGGGCGCCGATGCCGGCGCGGCTTTCGGTGGCGGCGCTTCAGGCAGTGTGTTCGGCGCGACCGGTTCGGCCAATTTTCTCAGCCGGACCACAGCGATACTGGCCACGGTCTTTTTTATCACCAGCATCGGCTTGAGCGTGGTGATCAACAAGCAAACGGGCGCGCGCGGGGTCATGAGCAAGTCCGTCGAACCGGCGCCGGCGCCCGCGACTGTGCCGAGCGTGCCGGCACCGGCCGGGCAGTCCTCGACATTGATTCCCGCGCCGAGTGTGCCTTCGGGTGATGCGCCTGCGAAGCCCGCCGGGGACAACGGCAAGAAGTAAAAGAAGCGGGAAGCAAGGCTATCAGGAAGTAGCAGTAATGTAGTGAATCGCCGTCGATGTGGTGGAATTGGTAGACACGCCGTCTTGAGGGGGCGGTGGCGAAAGCCGTGAGAGTTCGAGTCTCTCCATCGACACCAGGAATAATGTCAGTGCAGTTCAGCGGACAGGAATTGTGATGCTAGACGGGTATTTCCCGATACTGATGTTCATTGCGGTGGGACTGGTTTTCGGACTGGCGCCTGTTGCGGCGGGCTGGGTTGCCAGCCGCGTTGTCGGATCGAACAGACCCGATGCGCAGAAGCTGTCGCCTTATGAATGCGGTTTCGAGGCATTCGAAGATGCGCGCATGCGCTTTGATGTGCGTTATTACCTTGTTGCCATCCTCTTCATCCTCTTCGATCTGGAAATTGCCTTTTTGTTCCCCTGGGCAGTGGTGCTCCGGGAAATCGGTTTGTTCGGATTTGTCTCGATGGTCATCTTCCTCGGCATACTCGTGGTGGGCTTCGCCTACGAGTGGAAGAAGGGGGCCCTCGAGTGGGAATAAGACTGCGGGTGCTTTGACATGGGTGCGATTGAAACCATCAACGAAAGCCTGAACGAGCGCGGGTTCATCACCACGACGGTGGACTCTCTCGTCAACTGGACGCGGACCGGTTCGCTCTGGCCGATGACCTTCGGTCTCGCTTGCTGCGCGGTGGAGATGATGCACGCCGGCGCGTCGCGTTATGACCTTGACCGGTTCGGCATCGTGTTTCGTCCGAGTCCGCGCCAGTCTGATGTGATGATTGTGGCAGGCACGCTGTGCAACAAGATGGCGCCGGCCTTGCGCAAGGTGTATGACCAGATGGCTGAGCCGCGCTGGGTGATTTCCATGGGCTCCTGTGCCAACGGCGGCGGTTATTATCACTATTCCTATTCGGTGGTTCGCGGTTGTGATCGCATCGTGCCGGTCGACGTGTATGTGCCGGGCTGCCCGCCAACGGCGGAAGCGTTGCTCTACGGCATCATTCAGTTACAGAACAAGATCAAGCGGACCAATACCATTGCCCGCTGACGTCTGAAGAAACTCCATATCAACATGTCATCCCGGATCGATTCCCTCAATGCGTCGCTGCAGCTTGCTATCGCCGATCGTCTGACCGGCATCAAGGTGGCACTGGGCGAAGTGACGGCAACCGTCGCCGCCGCAGATCTGCTGCCGGTCTGCATGACCCTGCGGGATGATCCGGCCCTGCGTTTTGAGCAACTGATCGATTTGTGTGGCGTGGACTACAGCCAGTACGGCGACGGACTGCACGACGGCCCGCGTTTCGCGGTGGTTTGTCATTTGCTCAGCGTTGCACACAACTGGCGGCTGCGTCTGCGGGCGTTTGTGCCGAATGATGACTTGCCGGTGGTTCCTTCGCTGGTCCCGGTCTGGTCATCGGCGAATTGGTATGAGCGCGAAGCGTTCGACCTCTATGGCATTATTTTCGAGGGGCATCCGGATCTGCGCCGCCTCCTAACAGACTATGGATTTGTCGGTCATCCTTTCCGCAAGGATTTTCCGGTGTCGGGCAACGTCGAAATGCGCTACGACCCGGACCAGCAGCGGGTTATCTACCAGCCGGTCACCATAGAGCCGCGCGTGATCACCCCGCGCATCGTGCGGGAAGAGAACTACGCGGATTCAGAAGGGTTCCGCAAAGGTTGACCATGGCTGAGATCAAGAATTACACGATGAACTTCGGTCCGCAGCATCCGGCGGCACACGGTGTGCTGCGTCTGGTGCTGGAACTGGACGGTGAGGTGATTGAGCGGGCGGATCCGCATATCGGGCTGCTCCATCGTGCAACCGAGAAGCTGGCGGAAACCCGGACCTTCATCCAGTCCGTGCCGTATATGGACCGTCTCGACTACGTATCGATGATGGTCAACGAGCATGCTTATGTGATGGCGATTGAGAAGCTGCTGGGGATCGAGGTGCCCGAGCGCGCGCAGTACATCCGAGTCATGTTCGACGAGATTACGCGCCTGCTCAACCATCTACTGTGGCTGGGGTGTCACGGCCTCGATATCGGCGCGATGACAGTCTTCCTGTACTGTTTCCGCGAGCGCGAAGATCTCTTTGACATGTACGAGGCGGTATCCGGCGCGCGCATGCATGCGGCCTACTACCGGCCCGGCGGGGTCTATCGCGATTTGCCTGAGTCGATGCCGCAGTACACGGCATCAAAGATTCATAACGAGAAAGCGGTTGCCCAGCTGAACGAAAACCGGCGGGGTTCGCTGCTGGATTTCATTGAAGACTTCACCAGCCGTTTTCCGGCCTACGTCGACGAGTACGAAACACTGTTGACCGATAACCGGATCTGGAAGCAGCGGACGGTGGGTATAGGGGTGGTGTCTCCCGAGCGTGCCTTGCAGATGGGATTTACCGGCGCGATGCTGCGCGGTTCCGGTATTGCCTGGGATCTGCGCAAGAAGCAGCCTTATGAGGTGTACGACCGGATGGATTTCGATGTGCCGGTTGGCGTGAATGGTGACTGCTATGACCGCTATTTGGTCCGCATTGAAGAGATGCGCCAGTCGAACCGCATCATCCGTCAGTGTGTCGACTGGCTGCGCAGGAATCCGGGCCCGGTCATGACCGGCAGTCATAAGGTGGCGCCGCCGTCCCGTGTGGACATGAAGTCGAACATGGAAGAGCTGATTCACCACTTCAAGCTGTTCACCGAGGGGATGCATGTGCCACCGGGTGAGGCCTACGCAGCCGTCGAGCATCCCAAGGGTGAGTTCGGGATTTATCTGGTGTCCGATGGCGCGAACAAGCCGTACCGTCTCAAGATCCGTGCCCCCGGGTTTGCCCATCTGGCCGGGCTGGATGAAATGTCGCGGGGTCACATGATTGCAGACGTCGTGGCCATCATCGGCACGCAGGATATCGTGTTCGGGGAGATCGACCGGTGAACGCACCCGCGCCCCTTTCTCCTGAAGCTCTGGCGAAGATCGACAGGGCGGTGGCCAAATATCCCTCCGATCGCAAGGACTCGGCAGTGATGGCCGCGCTGACCATTGCGCAGGCGGAAAAGGGCTGGTTATCGACGGAGACCATGGACTTCGTGGCGCAGTATCTCGGCATGCCGCCGGTTGCCGTCTACGAGGTGGCGTCGTTTTATACGATGTATGACCTCAAGCCGACCGGCAAATACAAACTGACCATCTGCACCAATCTGCCCTGTGCCTTGCAGGGGGCGACGCATGCGGCGGAGCACCTTAAGAAAGCATTGGGCATCGGATTCAACGAGACGACTGCTGACGGACGCATCACGCTGAAGGAGGGCGAGTGCATGGGCGCCTGCGGCGACGCACCGGTGCTGTTGCAGAACAATCACAGGATGCTGTGCGCGATGAGCGCTGACAGGATCGACCAGTTGCTGAAGGAGCTGAAATAATGGGCGCCTCCATCGGCCTGCCGATTCCGCCATTCGCCGGCGACATCTTCGGTCCCGACGCGGTGATTCTGAAGGGAATCACCGGGGACAACTGGCGGCTCAAGGACTACGAGGCGCGGGGCGGTTATTCGGCGTTGAAGAAAATCATCGCCGAGAAGATCCCGCCCGAGAATATCGTCAATGAGCTGAAAAAGTCCTCCCTTCGCGGCCGTGGCGGTGCAGGTTTCCCGACGGGATTGAAGTGGAGTTTCATGCCGCGCCAGTTCCCCGGCCAGAAATATCTGGTGTGCAATTCCGATGAGGGGGAGCCGGGCACATTCAAGGACCGCGACATCCTGCGCTACAACCCGCACATTCTGATCGAAGGAATGATCATCGGCGGTTACGCGATGGGCATTACCGTGGGTTACAACTATATCCACGGCGAGATCTGGGAAGTGTATGAGCGCTTTGAGGAAGCGCTGGAAGAGGCGCGCGCAGCGGGTTACCTTGGCGACCGCATCCTCGGTTCGGATTTCTCTTTCCAGTTGCATGCGCATCACGGTTTCGGCGCCTATATCTGCGGCGAGGAGACTGCGCTGCTCGAATCGCTGGAAGGCAAGAAGGGGCAGCCGCGCTTCAAGCCGCCGTTCCCCGCCAGTTACGGTCTGTACGGCAAGCCGACCACGATCAACAACACCGAGACATTTGCGGCGGTGCCGTGGATCATCAACAACGGCGGCGAGGCCTTCCTCAATCTGGGCAAGCCCAACAACGGCGGCACCAAGATATTTTCTGTTTCCGGTGACGTGGCGCGACCGGGCAATTATGAAGTCAAGCTAGGCACGCCGTTCGCGAAACTGCTCGAAATGGCGGGCGGCATGCGCGACGGCGTGAAGCTGAAAGCCGTGATCCCCGGGGGCTCGTCAATGCCGGTGTTGCCGGCCGAGATCATGATGGCCACTGACATGGACTATGACTCGATCGCCAAGGCCGGATCCATGCTCGGCTCCGGTGCCGTGATTGTCATGAACGAGACGCGCTGCATGGTGAAGTCGCTGCTGCGTCTGTCTTATTTCTACTATGAAGAGTCCTGCGGTCAGTGCACCCCCTGTCGCGAGGGCACCGGCTGGCTTTACCGCATGGTCGACCGCATCGAGCACGGCAAGGGCCGTCCCGAAGACCTCGACATGCTCGACAACGTGGCGCAGAACATTCAGGGGCGCACGATCTGCGCGTTGGGCGATGCGGCGGCGATGCCGGTGCGCGCCTTCCTGAAGCACTACCGCGATGAATTCCAGTATCACATTGACCACAAGAAGTGCGTGGTCGCTCCCTACCTATAGGCCCGGACCGACGCCATGCTCGAAATTGAACTCGACGGCAAGCTGATGGAAGTGCCTGAAGGCAGCACGATCATGGATGCTGCCAATCAGGCGGGCGCATTCGTGCCGCACTTCTGCTATCACCGGAAGCTGTCGATTGCCGCCAACTGTCGCATGTGTCTGGTGCAGGTCGAGAAGGCGCCGAAGCCGCTGCCCGCCTGCGCGACCCCGGTGACCAACGGCATGAAGGTGTGGACGCATTCGGATGCGGCCGTGACCGCCCAGAAGGGGGTGATGGAGTTCTTGCTGATCAACCACCCGCTCGATTGCCCGATCTGCGACCAGGGCGGTGAGTGCCAGTTGCAGGATCTGGCCGTGGGTTACGGCGGCAGTGAGTCGCGCTACCAGGAAGACAAGCGCGTCGTTGCCAACAAGAATCTGGGGCCGCTGATCTCGACCGACATGACGCGCTGCATCCACTGTACGCGCTGCGTGCGTTTCGGTCAGGAGATTGCCGGCATCATGGAACTCGGCATGATCGGACGCGGTGAACACTCCGAGATCATCACCTTTGTCGGCAAGACGGTAGACTCAGAACTGTCCGGGAATGCCATAGACCTGTGCCCGGTGGGCGCACTGACCTCCAAACCTTTCCGCTACAGTGCACGCACCTGGGAGTTGACGCGCAAGACCTCGGTCAGCCCGCACTGCGGTCTGGGTGCCAATCTGACCGTGCAGGTCAAGCAAAACCGTGTGATGCGCGTGTTGCCCCGCGAGAATGAATCCATCAACGAATGCTGGCTGTCGGACAAGGACCGGTTTTCCTATGAGGCCTTGAACAGCGAGCACCGTCTTGCGCAGCCGATGATCAAGCGCGACGGCCGGTGGCAGACCGTCGACTGGCGAGCTGCGCTCGAGTTCGTTGCGTCCGAATTGAAGCGTATCAGGACCGCGCATGGCGCGGCAGCGATCGGAGCCTTGAGCACGCCGCATCAGACGCTTGAGGAAATGCACCTGCTTCAGAAGCTGATACGTGGTCTAGGCTCGGGCAATATCGACAGCCGTTTGCGGCAGTCGGACTTCAGCGCAGACGGCAATCTGGCCGGCGTGCCCTGGCTGGGCATGTCCATTACGGACTTCGCGGAACTGGATCGGGTGCTGGTGATCGGTTCCACGCTGCGCAAGGACCATCCGCTGCTCGCCCACCGTTTGCGTCAGTCCACGAAGACCGGTACCGAACTCAATCTGATCCATGCGGCGGATGATGATCTGCTGATGCGCGTGGCGAACAAGACCGTGGTCGCACCGGCACAGATGCCGGATGTACTGGCACAGGTGGTGAAAGCAGCGGCGGAAATGAAGAATGTCCATCTGCCGGTTCCCGTCCGCGACGCTCTGTCCGGTGTGCAGGCCGGTGAGGCGGCACGACGGATTGCGGCCAGCCTGCTCGGTGGCGAGAAGCGCGGCGTGTTTCTGGGTAACTTCGCCGAGCAGCATGAACAGGCAGCTGCGTTGCACCGGTTGGCGCAGGCGCTGGCTGAGGTGCTGGCCTGTCCCTTTGGTTTCCTTGGGGCCGCGGCCAATAGTGTGGGCGCGGCGGTTGCTCGCTGTGTGCCGGATGCCGGTGCGAAGAACGCCCGCACGATGGTCGAGTCCCCCCTCAAGGCGTATGTATTGCTGGGTGCCGAACTGGCGGATTTTGCGGATCCGCGGCGCACGCTGGCTGCGCTGCAGCAGGCTGAACTGGTCGTGGCGATGAGCCCCTTTGAAGGGGCTGCAGAGTACGCGCATGTGATGTTGCCGGTGTCGCCGTTTACGGAAACCGCGGGTACCTTCGTGAACACGGAAGGTCGAGTACAGACCTTTGCCGGTGTCGTGCAGCCTTTGGGTGAGACGCGGCCGGCCTGGAAAGTCTTGCGGGTGCTCGGCAATCTGCTTGATATCGAGGGCTTCGCGCAGGACAGCGCCGATGATGTGTGTCAGGAAGTGCTTCGCGGAAACTTAGAAATATCCAATAAAAACAATACTTTGAATGGATCCTTGGCGGACTTGCCAGCTGCTGCGCCGGGACCGGCACGGATTGCCGAGGTGCCGCTGTACGCGGCCGACCCGCTGGTGCGGCGAGCGTCCAGTCTGCAGAACACGCGGGACGCACTACCGCCGGTGGCGACGATGAACCGCGCGCTGGCAGAACGACTCGGGCTGCGTGAAGGCGATTTTCTGCGGGTGAAGCAGGATGGCGGTGAGGCCCTCGTGGGCTATGCGATCGATGACAAACTGCCGGCGGATTGTCTGCGGCTCGCGCTGGCGCGACAGGAGACCGCCGGGCTCGGTTCGCCGCATGCACCGCTGACCCTTGAGCGTGCCGCGCAGGCACAGAAAGCGAGCGCCTGATGCTTGATCAGTTGCTTGCTTATCCGCAGGGCTGGCTCGGTCCCTTGTGGCCCGTGGTCTGGACCCTGGTCAAGATTCTGCTCATCGTGTTGCCGCTGATGATCTGCGTCGCCTACCTCACGCTGTGGGAGCGCAAGATGATCGGCTTCATGCAGATCCGTATCGGCCCCAATCGCACCACTTTCTTCGGTATTTCCTGGCTGGGCGGCCTCGCGCAACCGATTGCCGATGGCCTGAAACTGCTGGTCAAGGAAATCATCGTGCCGACTGGCGCCAACAAGTTCCTGTTCGTGCTGGCACCGATCATGGCGATCATGCCGGCGCTGGCAGCTTGGGCAGTGGTGCCTTTCTCGCCGGAACTGGTGTTGTCCAACATCGACGCGAGCCTTCTTTATCTGCTGGCCATGACCTCGCTCGGCGTTTATGGCGTCATCATTGCCGGCTGGGCGTCGAATTCGAAATACGCGTTCCTCGGCGCACTGCGCTCGGCGGCGCAGATCGTATCCTACGAAATCGCCATGGGCTTCGCGCTGGTCGGTGTGCTGATGGCCTCACAGAGTCTGAACCTCGGCGAAATCGTCAAGGCGCAGCAGGGCGCTGCGGGACTGTTCAGCTGGTTCTGGATTCCGCTGTTCCCGCTGTTCATGACCTATGTGATTTCCGGTGTGGCTGAAACCAACCGAGCGCCCTTTGACGTTGCCGAGGGTGAGTCGGAAATTGTCGCCGGCTTTCACGTTGAATATTCGGGCATGACCTTCGCGGTGTTTTTCCTCGCTGAATACGCCAACATGATCCTCATCTCGGCGCTGACCGCCATCATGTTCCTGGGCGGCTGGCTGTCGCCCTTCCCGGCGTCCTGGGGCATTCTCGGCGCGTCGAGCCCGGGATGGCTGTTCCTGAAAATGTTCCTGGTGGCATCGAGCTTCCTGTGGTTCCGGGCGACGTTCCCGCGGTACCGCTATGACCAGATCATGCGTCTGGGCTGGAAGGTGTTCATTCCGGTGACGCTGGTGTGGATCCTCATCCTCGGCGCCTGGATGCAGACGCCGTTGTGGATCTGGTGGAAATGAGGCGGCGGACATGATTACGCGCATCCATCAATTCTTCCGAACGTTTCTGCTGTTCGAGTTGCTGAAAGGCATGGCGCTGACCGGGCGCTACCTGTTCGCACGCAAGATCACCGTGCAGTTCCCCGAAGAGCGGACGCCGCAAAGCCCGCGCTTCCGCGGACTCCACGCGCTGCGCCGCTACCCGAACGGGGAAGAACGCTGCATCGCCTGCAAACTCTGTGAGGCGGTGTGTCCGGCGATGGCGATCACGATCGAATCCGAACAGCGTGAAGACGGCACGCGGCGCACTACCCGCTACGACATTGATCTCACCAAGTGCATATTCTGCGGATTCTGCGAGGAGTCCTGTCCGGTGGATTCGATTGTCGAGACCAGGATTTTTGAATACCACGGCGAGAAGCGCGGCGATCTGATTTACACCAAGCCGATGCTGCTGGCGATCGGTGACGCCTATGAAGAACAGATTGCGAAGGACCGCGCAGCCGACGCGGCCTACCGCTAGGGCGTGGCGATGATGATTCCCGGAACCTTCCAGCAGTGGGTGTTCTACTTCTTTGCAGCCGTGCTGGTGTTCGCTGCCTTGCGGGTGATCACTGCACGCAACCCCGTGCATGCCGCCCTGTTCCTGGTGCTGGCGTTCTGTACTTCCTCGGCGCTGTGGATACAGTTGGAGGCCGAGTTTCTCGGGATCGCGCTGATTCTGGTCTATGTCGGCGCAGTGATGGTGCTGTTCCTGTTCGTGGTGATGATGCTGGATATCAACCTGGCGCGCCTGCGCGAGGGTTTCTGGCGTTATCTGCCGGCCGGCGGGCTGGTGGCGGGCCTGCTGATCGCCGAGATGTCGCTGATCCTGTTGCAGCCCTATTTCGGTCTCGACGAGATGCCGCGTCCCGCCATGGCCCAGGCCGGACACAGCAACACCAAGGAACTGGGACGCCTGCTGTATACCGATTACGTCTATCCCTTTGAACTGGCTGCGGTGATCCTGCTCGTGGCGATCGTGGCGGCCATCGCGCTGACGCTGCGCCGGCGCAAACAGGGCAAATATATTGATCCGGCCCGCCAGATTGCCGTGCGGCGCGAAGACCGTGTCCGTATTGTCTCGATGCCGGCAGAGAAGGGAGGCGAATAAGGTGGTGTCGCTTTCCCATTACCTCGTGCTGGGTGCAATTCTGTTCGCCGTGTCGGTGATCGGCATTTTCCTGAACCGCAAGAACGTGATTGTCCTGCTGATGGCCATTGAACTGATGCTGCTTGCCGTCAACATGAATTTTATCGCGTTTTCGCATTTCCTCGGCGACATGGCAGGGCAGGTATTCGTCTTCTTCATCCTGACTGTCGCTGCGGCAGAGTCCGCAATCGGCCTGGCGATCCTGGTGGTGCTGTTCCGCAATCTGCGCACCATAGACGTCGATGATCTTGACCAGATGAAGGGCTGAGCCGGATGACCGCCATGCAGAAACTGTATCTTCTGGTGCCGATTGCGCCGCTGGCCGGAGCGATCATCGCGGGCCTGTTCGGCCGTGCCATCGGCCGGCGCGCCACGCACTGGATCACGATACTGGGGATGATTGTCTGTCTTGTCGCCTCGGTGGTGATCTATCGCGATGTCATGGCGGGCAATGTGTTCAATGGCGCCGTCTATACCTGGCTGGTGTCGGGCAATATCCGTTTCGAAGTCGGGTTTCTGATCGATCCGCTGTCCGCCACGATGATGATTGTGGTGTCTTTCGTTTCGCTGATGGTGCATATCTATACGATCGGATATATGGCTGATGACCCGGGTTATCAGCGCTTCTTCAGTTACATCTCGCTGTTTACCTTCTCGATGCTCATGCTGGTGATGAGCAACAACTTCTTGCAGCTCTTTTTCGGCTGGGAGGCTGTGGGTCTGGTGTCTTATCTGCTGATCGGCTTCTGGTTCACGCGGCCGACGGCGATTTACGCCAACCTGAAGGCGTTCCTGGTCAACCGGGTCGGCGACTTCGGATTTCTGCTCGGCATCGCGCTGGTGCTGATGTATTTCGGTTCACTGGATTACGCCACGGTCTTCGCCGGGGCGAAACAACTGGCGACCAATACCATCGAGCTCTTCCCGGGACATGTCTGGTCGCTGATGACGGTGATCTGCATCCTGCTCTTCATCGGCGCGATGGGTAAATCCGCGCAGTTCCTGCTGCACGTGTGGCTGCCTGATTCGATGGAGGGCGCGACACCGATTTCCGCGCTGATTCATG
>Ga0129336_10002278_pt1 | contig 11863 bp, 9 predicted proteins | sample CPB6_02_DNA_FD_96878 | JGI IMG/M metagenome (GOLD analysis project Ga0129336, IMG submission 96878) | Freshwater to marine salinity gradient microbial communities from Chesapeake Bay, USA - CPBay_Sum_0.6_0.2_DNA | ecosystem: Environmental > Aquatic > Marine > Coastal | place: USA: Chesapeake Bay...
AGCGAAGTAATGCCAATGGGTCGAAAGCATTTCGCGATGCGCTCTTGGCAGAAGATTGGCAAGCCTGCCTTGAAATCGCCAAGGAACAAATTCGTGAAGGCGCCCACATGCTTGATCTATGTGTGGACTATGTCGGACGAGATGGCGTATCTGATATGAAATTGTTGGCAGAGCTCTTTGCCACCAGCTCAACATTGCCAATTGTGCTGGATTCGACTGAACCTGCGGTGCTGCAAGCTGGGCTTGAACGGCTTGGTGGTCGAGCGGTGATCAACTCGGTGAATTACGAGGACGGCGATGGAGCTCATTCCAGGTTTGCGAAGATCATGCCGCTGGTTAAGGAACATGGTGCGGCTGTAGTAGCTCTCACAATCGACGAAGAGGGTCAGGCACGCTCGGCAGAATGGAAAGTGCGAGTGGCCAGGCGATTGATCGAGGATTTAACTAACAATTGGGGGTTACGAACCTCAGATATCCTCATTGACGCACTCACTTTCCCGATTGCCACCGGACAAGAAGAGACTCGTCGTGATGGAATCGAAACACTCAATGCGATTGCAGAAATCCGAGAAAAATATCCTGATGTGCAAACCATCTTGGGTGTGAGCAATATTTCATTTGGTCTCAATCCCGCTGCTCGGATTGTTCTGAACTCAGTCTTCTTGCATGAAGCGGTGAAAGTTGGGCTCACGGCAGCAATCATCCATCCATCAAAGATCACACCAATGGCACGAATAGACGAGCAATCACGATTGCTAGCTCTCGATCTCATTTATGACCGAAGAGTTTTCGATGAGAACACTGGTGAAGTTCTCAAGGATCCTCTAACTGAGTTTCTCGCTCATTTCGATGGCGCGGAGGTCACCAGCTCCAGAAATTCGCGAGCAGAGCAACTTGCAGCCCTGCCACTTAATGAGAGATTGCGGCAACGAATCATCGACGGTGAGCGTAACGGACTCGAAAGTGATCTTGATACCGCGCTAGAGAATGGAGTTACGCCACTGGAAATCATCAACAACCTACTTTTAGATGGAATGAAAACCGTTGGCGAGCTTTTCGGCAAGGGCGAGATGCAATTGCCCTTCGTTTTACAGAGCGCCGAGGTGATGAAGCGAGCAGTTGCCCATCTTGAGCCAAAGATGGAAAAGAGTGATTCATCAGGTCGCGGCAAGATCCTTTTGGCAACTGTCAAAGGAGATGTGCACGATATCGGAAAAAACTTGGTTGATATTATTCTATCGAACAATGGTTATAGCGTCCATAACATCGGAATCAAACAGACGATCAACACCATTATTGAAGAAGCCGAGAAGGAAGATGTTGATGTCATTGGGATGAGCGGACTACTCGTCAAGTCCACAGTCATCATGAAAGAAAATTTGGAAGAAATCACTTCGCGAGGACTAGACCAAAGGTGGCCGGTGATTCTGGGCGGTGCTGCCCTTACTCGTGCCTTTGTTGAACAAGATCTGGCCGAGGTATATCCAGGCACTGTCCGTTACGCCAAGGATGCCTTCGAGGGCTTGGAATTGATGGATCGCTTGATGGCCATCAAAAAAGGAGAGCCAGGCGCCACCCTCCCTGAATTGCGCAAGCGTCGAACAAAAGTAATGGTCGACTCCGATCAAGAGCGAGTTGTCGATCTGGTTCGAAGTGATCTCCGTCAAGACAATCCGATTCCTAAACCGCCGTTCTGGGGTTCTCGAGTCATCAAAGGTGTGCCGCTCATGGACTATGTCAGCATGCTCGATGAGCGTGCGCTCTTTGTCGGGCAGTGGGGATTGAAGGGCGGCAAAAGTTTTGAAGAAATGGCGGAGAGCCAGGGACGGCCGCGACTTCGCGAGTTGCTCAACGACATACAAGTGAATAATTGGATTGAAGCAGCAGTTGTTTACGGTTATTTTCCTTGCTTTAGCGAGAATAATGATCTGATTATCCTTGATCACGAAGATTTGCCTTCCCGAAAGGAAATAGCTCGGTTTACTTTCCCTCGTCAAAGGCGTGATCGCAGATTATGCCTCTCAGATTTCTATGCATCAAAGGAGAGCGGCAAAATTGATGTGGTTGCTTTTCATGTCGTGACGATGGGGGAGGCGGTCAGTAAGGCAACTGCGAAACTTTTTGCCGCTAACAATTTCCGCGAATATCTCGAACTTCATGGTTTATCGGTGCAACTCACAGAGGCGTTGGCAGAGTATTGGCACGCGCGAATTCGGAGCGAGTTTGGTTTCGGCGTCGAAGATAGCCCGCAAATAGCAGAGATTCTCGATCAGGGTTATCGAGGGTCTCGATACTCCTTCGGATACCCAGCATGTCCTGATCTTGCGCAGCAAGAGCAACTCTGTGCTCTTCTGGCCCCAGAGCGAATCGGCGTTCGACTATCTGAGGAGTTCCAGCTACACCCAGAGCAATCCACATCAGCAATCATCGCTCATCACCCCGAAGCTAAATACTTTAACGCCACATGACCTCCTCCATGATGCCGAATTTCTCCGCGATTTTTTTCGACATGGATGGGTTACTTGTGGACACCGAACCATTATGGCTCGAAAGCGAACGCGAACTGATGGCTCGATTTGGCGTCCAATGGCGTCTTGAAGATCAAATACATTGTTTAGGTGGACCCATGGAAAAGGTCGGCAACTACATGTCAGGCTTGGCTGATCACCGCGAATCCTCAGAATACTTCACCAACGAATTGATTGAACTTATGATTGGCAAACTGGCAACAATTGAACTCATGCCCGGATTAGATTCGCTTTTGCAGGAGGTTTCAGAACGAGCGTTGCCATGTGCGCTGGTTTCAGCAAGTCCGCGGCGAATCGTTGACGCGGTGTTATCTTCTTTGACTGAGCATCCCTTTGAATTTTCAATCTCTGCAGACGATGTGCAGCGGAGCAAACCTCATCCTGATCCCTACCTACATGCGGCCAGACGATTCGACATCGAGATAAACCAAGCACTGATCATCGAAGATTCGCCGACGGGGGTGAGGGCTGCTCGCAGTAGTGGTGCCTGGGTGATAGCGGTTCCTCACATCACGACTATCGAACCTGCACCACGAAGCGCAGTAATCTCTTCGCTCTCGGGTCACACCTTGGATTCGTTATGGGAGTTAGTGACCCGGTAACGGTGGTGGCGTGCCACCAAATTCAGGACAGATGCTCTGATGAGCGCACCAATCACAAAGCTTCGATTTGCGAGTCGGCCATATTCCCTGCTCTTTCGAGAGTTGGATATCCGCTGCGATCCTTTCGATTTTCGCTTGAGTCTTCATCAATTCTTCTTCGGTGGGGTCTTGAGTGAGCACTCTGCCATCTCCAAGGAAAATCATCTGCAATCTTTTAGGCACTCGACCCAAATTGCGCCAAAGAATGAGTGCATAAAACTTCATCTGGAAAAACGATTTCTCTTCGAATCCGATTCCGGGAGCCTTTCCGGTCTTGTAATCAACTATCCGAATTTCTCCCGTCGGGGCGATGTCGAGGCGATCGATGTATCCATGAATGATCAACTTATCATTCAGTTCAGTTTCTACATGAGTTTCTAGTTCGGTTGGCTCAAACGAGGAAGGGTTCTCCAGTTCGAAGTATCGTTCAACTAAAGCGTAGGCAGAGATGAGAAAGGTTTCCTCGTTGAGCGTGTGAACAAGTTCACGGACATCATCTCGTTCCACCTTCATCTCACTCCAGATAGGAACCACAAAAGATTGAGCAATTGTTCGACTTCGTTCTGGTCGTGGATAAGTGAATAACTTCTCAAGCACCGAATGAACCAAGGTGCCACGGATAGCGTCCACACTTGGCGGTTCGGGTAAGCGATCAATTGTTCGGAAACGATAAAGCAGCGGGCAATTGAGGTAATCGTTCGCCCTGCTTGGTGAGAGAGTGGCTTTGTCTTCACTCATACGGACACCTTAGACTGCTGACTATGGATTCCACAGGAAATGGCGCGCAGTCCCAAGTAGCGCGGGGGCGAGGAGATTTTCATTACGGTGATCGAATCCAACTCTCTGATTCAAAGGGCAAGTTATACAGCTTCACCCTTGTCGAAGGGGGAAGCTGGCATAGCCACAAAGGAATCATCGAACACGCTCAGTGCATTGGCTTGCCCGAAGGATCATTTGTTCATACCTCTTCAGGCACCCCGTACATTGCACTCCGCCCGCTCTATGAAGATTTTGTTCTGGCTATGCCTCGAGGTGCCACCATCGTCTATCCCAAGGATGCCGCAGACATCGTTGGATATGCCGATATAGCAGAGGGTGATGTGGTCCTCGAAGCGGGAGTTGGCTCTGGGGCTTTGACTATTGCATTACTTCGTGCGGTTGGTCCGACGGGGGTAGTTATTAGCACAGAGCGCCGTGATGACTTTGCCACTATCGCCGAGAAGAATCTTGAACTTTTCTTCGGGAAACGCCCTGAGAATTGGCAGGTACGAATTGGCTCATTTCAGGAGCAGGATTTCGGTGGGGTGGGTCCCAACACTCGTAGCGCAGATCGAGTGGTGCTCGACATGCTTGCTCCATGGGAGTGCATCGAAGCTGCTGCGCGTGCGCTCAGGGCCGGCGGTGTCTTCATCGCCTATGTCACCACTACGACACAACTTTCGCGAACTGTTGAAGCCCTGCGGGTAGATCGCCGCTTTACTGAACCATATTCGTGGGAGAGTTTGCACCGGAGTTGGCATGTCGATGATCTCGCGGTCCGACCAGATAATCGGATGATCGGCCATACCGGATTTCTGGTTCGCTCACGTCGAGTAGCAGATGGCGTTGAAGCGCCACGCACACGAAGAAGGGGTGCAAAAAACCCTTCCGAAACTATCGACTAGTCAAATCTCTGCATCTATTAGCGACAAAGAATTCATATCACGATAGCCGCGCACTGCGAATTTCTATCGGAAATTTTGGCGAACCATCAGTTGCTCCACTGGAGGTTCCGGCTGCAGCGATTTTCTCGAGGATCTCAATCCCTTGAGTGATCTTGCCCCAGATCGTGTAATTAGGTCCAAGAGTTGTATCCGCATATACGAGGAAGAACTGGCTCCCATTGGTATTTGGGCCGGAATTCGCCATCGCTACCGTCCCTTTAGGGTAATTATTCTCAATAGCCTCCGGCAGGTTCTCATCTTCGATGGTAAAGCCAGGTCCCCCCGAAGCCGAAGAAGTTGGATCCCCGCATTGCAGAACGAATATTCCTGAAGTGGTCAGGCGATGACAGAGGGTTTGATCGAAATATTTTGCATTGGCCAGAAAGCCCATACTGGAAACTGTTTTCGGGGCGTTCTTTGCATCCGCCGTTATCACGATATCGCCGCAGTTCGTGGTGAGTGTCAGCGAATATTCCCGTGGTTCAAGGTAACTGGTGGGCCTACCCACCTGATCAGGATTGCGAGGGGTGGCCACGGCTGGCTCGCAAGAGTTATCTGCTGGAGAAGTTGTCGCAGTGGCAGCGCTTTCACCCGGATCGGTTGCGCTAGTACATGCCGAGAGGAGCACCATAATCGGAATCAGAAGACCCAGAAGGCTGGTTTTGAGGGAGAATCTCCCTGTTGAGCACATGCGCAAATGATAACAACACTTACTACGATTCGCGTATGAGCACCGAGCGCCGCGACAAAGCCGAACGGCTGCTTAATCTCACTCTTGCGCTCTTGCACACCAAACGGCCACTTGCCAAAGAGGAGATATTTCAGAGCATCCCCGGCTATTCCGGAGCAGTCGTCGCACAGGAGCGAATGTTCGAACGCGACAAGGATGAACTTCGTGAAATGGGCATCTCCATAGAGGTGTTACCTATTGACCCGTTATTTGAAGACGAATTGGGGTATCGAATCTTCGCGCAGGATTTCTTTCTGCCAGAGATCGTCTTTAGCGTTGAAGAGAGCCTCTGGCTCGCACTGGCCTTGAACCAATTACGAGACTCGGATGACTTTGGGGTGGGCCGAGGGGGGCTGTACAAACTCTTCTCGACAACGGATGGGCAAATTGAAGAGTTGGTTGTGTTTCAATCCGATTTCCCCATCACAATCCCACTCAATAGAACTTTGGATGCGGTGTGGTCCAACATAAAAGAGGCGAAGCCGCTCCGGTTTCGATATTCCGCAGGGCGTGAAGAGCAAACGCGAGAGGCAAGTCCTTACATGGTCACCACGAAAACAGGCCAGTGGTACCTGGTCGCCCGAGACCACTCTGATAACAATTTGAAGACCTTTCGGATAGATCGAATCGAAGAGGTCTATCCACCTGCAGCAAGCAAGGAGACTCATTTCAGAGAAACGAGCAAAGATGAGATCGAGTCGTTTCTTCGCAACTTCAGGTCGCCATCCATTGATCAGGTGCGGATTCTCATTCGTCAAGAGCTCGCTGTCGAACATCCCTTGATTCGACGATCAAATTTTCTTTCTAACGATTCAATCGTCGAAGTCGGGGAAGTGATCACAATTTCCAAGATCGATCCACTAGAGATTCGAGAGATGATTCTTTGGTCTGGGGAGAGCGTTGAAGTCCTTGAACCTATTGAACTTCGGAGAGAGATAATCGATTCGTTGAAAAGAATCATCCAGGTGCACTCATGAGTACTTCAAAAAGGGGAAGACGCTTCGAGCGCTTACTCGCTCTAATTCCGTTTCTTCAAAAGAATGAGGGGATATCACTCCAAGACACTGCAGCCCTATTCGGCATCACGGAAGAGCAACTTATCTCTGATCTAAATCTCATTTGGGTCTGCGGACTACCTGGGTACAGCCATTTAGAGTTGATTGATGTTTCGTATGATTCTGGAGTAATCACCATCGATAACGCCGAAACTCTCTCTCGACCAATGCGATTGACTTTCGAGGAGGGAACCACACTTCTTCTTGCTATCGAATCCCTGTTTGATAGTGCACCAATCAGCGATCTGCAAGCTTTGAAGAATGTCCGCAAGAAGCTGCTCGATCTTTTAGAACTTCCCAATGATAACGATGGTCATTCGATTACAGCATTTGAGCATTCTGCAGAGAAGAAGGTAGAAGTACTGCTACCGAAGCTACTTAAATACCTGGAGGATAAGGATCAAACACTTCATGTCGAGTACTACTCCGCAACCCTCGATGACATCATCCACTACCGCTTCCAACCGCTAAGTATCGAACATCGACAAGGTAGGTCCTATCTCATCGGTTTTTCCTCAGATCAAAAGCAGCATCTCAATCTCAGGCTCGATCGCATCGTCGGGGTAGAACCAGCCCTTGACAAGGAAGATGAGCGCTCCTCGAAAGCAGCTGGTTATCTTGCGGATCAAGAGCGTTCTCCCATGATCGTCGAGGTTTCAGTAGATGCATCTGCGTACTGGTTCATCCAAAAGTGGCGCCTTCCTGAGATTCACTTCGATCAGAGCGCGGGTGGCTTTGTCGGCTCCATCTCGGTCTTTAATCCGAAGTGGCTCGAGCGAGCCACTCTGAGCGCTGCTGGTGCCCTGGTGTTACAGAGACCATCGCAGGCTCGCAGTCAGGTACTTCGCGCTGCCCAGCGAGTCCTTTCCCATTACCAGTAGCGCCGCCAGCCCCATTGGCTGGCGTGATGGGCAGTGCTAGATAGTGAGTATCACCTAAGGAGCCAGTAAAGTAGGACTTGCTTGAGCTCTCAACGCAGAGCCATCCAAGGGGGAGATCATGTTTCTACGAGAACCAACTCATATTCTTCTTATCATCCTGGTACTTGTCCTCCTCTTCGGTGCAAAAAGGCTTCCCGATTCGGCCCGCGCGATAGGTCGCTCGCTGCGAATCTTCAAGGGAGAGCTCAAGAACAACCAGGGTGAATCACCGAATGAAAACAAAGATGTAGATGGCGGGAGCGCTGACGGTAAGAAACCAGAGTAACCGGAGAAATTTTCGGTCATCTGTGAATTTAACGAGCCATGTCCTCTCCATTCGAAGAATCGCCACCCAAAGAGATCAACGATCGATCAAAGGCGCCACTTCTTTCCCATCTCAATGAATTGCGAAAGCGAATCTTCAAAAGCGCACTAGGAATCATTGCACTTGCACTGGTGGGTTGGATCTTTTATGAACCTATTATCACGACTCTGGCAATTCCGATTTGCGGACGGAACACAACTTTAGAGAATTGCACCGCACTCTATGTTTCAGGAGTTCTCGGTCCGCTCAATCTTCAGATCAAAGTCGCTCTGATTGTTGGCCTCATCCTCTCTGCGCCCATTTGGCTTTACCAAATCTGGGCCTTCGTTTTGCCAGGTTTGCGCCGTAGGGAGAAACGCCTCGCGTTTGTCTTCTTCCTCTCATCAATCCCTTTTTTCGCCGCAGGGGTGGTACTGGGGTACTACATTCTTCCCATTGCAATCAAGGTGCTCCTTGGTTTTACACCAGAGAACCTCTCCAATCTCATTCGCTTCGATGAGTATCTCGATTTTGTGTTGCGATTGATCTTGCTCTTTGGCATAGCTTTTGAACTGCCTGTCTTCTTGTTGGCACTTAATGCTGCGGGAGCGGTATCTGGAAGGGCGATTCTTAAGCCTTGGCGGGTTGCAGTATTTCTCATCTTCCTTTTTGTTGCGGCTTTCACGCCAACCGGAGACCCGCTCACCATGCTTGCCTTAGCGATACCCCTATGTGCGCTTTACTTTGCCGCAGGTGGTATCGGGATCGCGATTGATAAACGACGCGATAAGAAGGCTCAATCAGAGAGAGATTCACTCTCTGATGAAAACTAACCTCGTTTTGGCAAATCCAACATCTGGTCGGGGTAAAGGAGCTCGCGTTCTTGGCGCGACACTCAAATACCTCGATTCTCAACATAGCGAATATCAAGTGATCGCAGCAAGTTCGTTGGATGCCTCACTGAATGAACTACATGCAACATCACTCTCGGATGTTCGGCGCATACTGGTAATTGGTGGCGACGGGATGATGCATCATGTCATCAATGCAATGAAGAGGCACCCCGATTCGGAGCGCAGCAGCGAGCTTCCTATCGGGCTTCTGCCGGCGGGAACAGGAAATGACTTTGCTCGCGCTTTGGGTCTGGATTTAAAAGATCCAGAGCGAAATCTTGATCATTTTCTCGCCCGGGCACCACACCGAGTGGATCTTGGCCAGGTAAACGGAAGGCTATTTGGTGCTATTTGTTCCACAGGCTTCGACTCAATAGTCAACGAACGAGCGAATCAGATGCGTTGGCCCGAAGGTAAACGCAAATATGACCTTGCCATGCTTCAAGAACTTCCTCGCTTTAAAGCTCGCTCGTATCATATTGCGATTGATGATGCCAGCTTCGAAGTCCAGGCTATGCTGATTGCCGTAGGCAATGGTTCCTCATACGGCGGTGGCATGAAGGTCTGTCCGAACGCAGATCTCACCGATGGGTTACTCGATGTCATGATCTTGCATCCGGTTCCAAAGGGGGAGTTCTTGCGAATGTTTCCGAAGGTTTACTCTGGAAAGCATGTGCACCACCCAAAGGTGCAGATAATCAGGGGAAAGCGAATCCAAATCCACGGCGAGGCAATTACCTATGCCGATGGCGAACGAATCGCGGCCACCCCCGTCACTATCGATAGCATCACGGGAGCGCTCTTGACTTGGTCGGTAGACCAGCAGCGATGAGTTCATACGATCAACTTTCTCCTGCAGAGCGCTTTGCCGCTTCGCGCAGGCGCGCAACAGCCAAAGATTCGGCACTGGCCGAATACACCGAACGATTGAGCTTTGCCCTAGATGACTTTCAGATTCAAGCCTGCAAAGTCCTCGAATCGGGTAGTGGTGTCTTGGTTGCAGCGCCTACAGGGGCGGGTAAGACGATCGTCGGCGACTTCGCCACTTTTCTTGCGCAACGGCAGGGTAAACGGATCTTCTATACAACTCCTATCAAGGCTTTGAGCAATCAGAAATTCGCTGAGTTCGTTGATCGCTACGGTGCCGAAAAGGTTGGACTACTCACCGGCGATGTTTCCATCAATGGTGATGGTCAGATAGTCGTGATGACCACTGAAGTGTTGCGGAACATGATTTATGCACATTCGCAGAACCTGCGTGATCTGGCTTTCGTTGTTCTCGATGAAGTCCATTACCTTGGCGATAAATTCCGAGGAGCAGTCTGGGAGGAGATTCTCATTCATCTCCCAGAAGATATCGCTGTCGTATCACTCTCGGCCACTGTTTCCAATGTCGAGGAATTTGGCGAATGGCTCCGAACCGTTCGTGGAAGTATCGAAGTCATTGTGAGCGAGATTCGTCCGGTGCCATTACACCTGCATGTCTTGCAAGGTAATGAAATCTACCCTTTGCTGAAGGATTCTAAGAGCGTCAATCAGGAACTAGTAAAGATTTCCCAGAGTTATAACAGGAATTTTCGGGATCGAAAGTTTCGCAGTACATTCAAGACTCTCCATAAAGACCTCATTATCGAACGGCTTGCACGAGAGGGTTTGTTACCGGCCATTTTCTTCATCTTTAGTCGAGCCGGATGCGAGAATGCTGTAAAGAGTTGTAGCCACCTCAATCTCACTACTGAAGATGAGAAGGTTTTGATTCGAGAGCGAATCGATGAGGTCGCGCAACTTATTGCACCGGAGGATTACGGAGCACTAGATTTCTTGCATTGGTGTAAAGCGCTCGAAGTAGGCATTGCTGCGCATCATGCCGGGATGATTCCGCCACTAAAGGAGGTCATCGAGGAGCTTTTTCAACAAGGGTTGGTCAAAGTTGTTTTCGCCACCGAGACTTTAGCTCTGGGAGTGAACATGCCGGCGAAGTCTGTCGTCATCGATCGACTATCCAAGTGGAATGGTCAGGCGCATGTAGACATTACCCCTGGAGAGTTCACGCAACTTACTGGCCGTGCTGGTAGGCGCGGCATCGATATCGAGGGGCATGCGGTGATGGTCTGGAGTCCCGAGGTGGATATTCCCTCGTTAGCCGGGTTAGCCACCACTCGCACCTTTCCGCTCAAATCATCATTCAACCCCACATACAACATGGCCGTGAATCTGCTCGCCACCACTACGAGTGAGGTATCTCGAGAACTTCTGGGTTCTTCGTTTGCGCAGTTTCAGGCCGATCACTCAGTTCAGGGACTAGAGCGGCAGATTGCACGGAATAAGGAATATGCCCGAACTTTGATGGGGGAGGGCGCCTGCCATCTAGGTGATTTCACCGAGTATTTCTCGATCAGGGAAGAGATGAGAAGGAGAGAGCGATCTGGGAGTGCAAAGCGAGCGCACTTGCCTGAGATCATCGAAACTCTGGCTCATGTATCTCGTGGTGATGTTTTGGCGATTGGAAATAGACGAAGAGGAAGCATCGCGCTGGTCCTTGATCGAGGGCACGAGAACGCCAGACCTCTGGTGATGTTCCTGGATCGGAGAGTCTCCCGAATTTCGCCAGCAGACTGTCAAGCCGGAGTCGAGAATCTTGGTCGGATAAAAGTTCCTGGTGGGACTGGACATAAGAACTCCCGTGACAAAGGCGTGTGGATTAGCGCCTACAAAGCAAGCGGTTTGAAGAGCAAGGGTCATGAACCAGAAATCGAAGAGCAGCTTCAAAACCTGCGGATACTTTTGCGGGCACACCCTTGTCACGAATGCTCCGACCGAGAGAACCACGCCCGTATTCGTGAACGCCTAGCGCGCGTAGAACGAGAGATTGATGATCTAGAGAGCAAGATTCAAGCGCGCACCAATGTTATTCCGCGAACCTTCGACCGGCTCTGTTCAGTTTTGCGAGAGCTCGGCTATCTACAACATGAAAGCGTCACCACCGAGGGAGAGATGTTGGCGCAGATTTATTCGGATGCAGACCTTGTTCTCGCCGAAGCTATTCGGCGCGGAGTGCTCAGTGAGCTCGATGCTATCGAGCTGGCTGC
>Ga0129336_10002279_pt1 | contig 11863 bp, 7 predicted proteins | sample CPB6_02_DNA_FD_96878 | JGI IMG/M metagenome (GOLD analysis project Ga0129336, IMG submission 96878) | Freshwater to marine salinity gradient microbial communities from Chesapeake Bay, USA - CPBay_Sum_0.6_0.2_DNA | ecosystem: Environmental > Aquatic > Marine > Coastal | place: USA: Chesapeake Bay...
AGATGAAAGAGGATGATGTTGGCGAACTGCTGAATTATGCGGCGGATGCCTATTATATCAAGGGCAAGCCCGTCATCTCAGATGACCTGTACGACCTTATCTATGACTACCTCAAAAAGAAGAACCCAAACCACCCTGCGGTACAGCGTATCGGCGCCCCGATAGAGGCTGACAAAAAGGTTGAGCTCCCTTACTACATGGGAAGCCTTGATAAAATCCGCGACGACCCGAAGGCTCTCACAAAGTGGCTCGGCTCCTACAATGACCCTCCTAGCTGTGTTGTGTCCGACAAGCTGGACGGCAACTCTGGGCTGCTTGTGTATGACAAGAAGTCTGTGAAGCTGTACAGCCGTGGTGATGGTGTCTTCGGCCAGAACGTGTCTCATCTTCTTGATAAGATTGGCGGTATCCTGCCCGTGGAGAAGCTCCGCGGAAAGCCTGGCTTCACCATGCCCCTTGCCATCCGTGGTGAGCTTATCATCTCTCGTAAGAATTGGGATAAAATCAAGGACCTTGGAGCAAATGCCCGAAATGTTGTGGCAGGCGCGATGCATGCTTCCTCCCCCAATCCACGCATTGCTAGCAGTATCGACTTTGTGGCGTATGAGCTGCTGGAGCCACGGATGACGCCCCTTGAGGGCATGAAGCTCCTTGAGAGCCTCGGCTTCATGACAGTTTATTATGAAACCATAGAAAACAAGAACATGACCATGGACAAGCTGTCAGAGGTGCTGGTGTCACGCCGCAAGAACAGCCCCTATGAGGTGGATGGCATCGTCGCTGTTCATAACAAGGAGCATAAGAGGCTGCGTGATCGTAACCCACGTCACGCGTTCGCCTTCAAGAGCCTGCTAACTCATGATGAGGCCGAGGTAGTGGTCTCCAAGGTGGAGTGGAACGTCAGCAAGGACGCCTACATAAAGCCCCTCGTACATTTCCCTCCCGTCGTGATCGAGGGTGCCAAGATTGCGAAGGCCACCGGCTTTAATGCTGCCTTTATTGAGCAGAACAAGATAGGCCCTGGCTCTCGTATTATCGTGATCCGCAGCGGGGCTGTGATTCCTCACATCCTGCGCGTCGTCTCTGCCTCATCAAATGGAAAGCCTGCCTTCCCCGATATCCCATACAAATGGACGGACACACATGTAGATATTGTGGTGGATCAGAAGGATGGGGAAGCAGAGGACCCAGCGATTATGAAGAAGCGAATGGAGTACTTTGTAAAAACGCTTGATATCAAGAACGTGGGCCCTGGCACCATTGAGAAGCTGTTCGAAAGCGGGGCAAACACCATCCCAAAGCTAGTCGCCCTAAAGAAAGAGGACATCATGAAGATTGATGGGTTCCAGAGCACGAGCGCGGAGAATATTGTGAAGGGTCTGGCTGGTGTAAAAGAGGCACGGTGTGCGGATCTCATGGCGGCATCTGGAATGTTCGGCCGTGGCATCGGCGCAAAGAAGCTGGCACCAGTCTTGGCAGCATTCCCCAGCATTGTAGAGCCTGCTGGTAAGCTTCCAAGTTATGAGGAGCTCAGGGGCATTCAGGGTATGGGTGAGGTATCAGCAAAATCCATTCTGGAGGGCATACCATCCTTCCGCAAGTTCCTGAAGGACATCGGGCATAGCTGCATTCCTACGACCACTACTCGCAAGCCATCGCCAGCTGCGGCAGGACCGTCGGCTCCTGCACCTCGCACGCCGCCACCTGTAGCATCGGCGGCAACATCCCTTGCGGGAGTCACTGCGGTATTCACAGGGTTCCGCAACAAGGAATGGGAGAATACGATAACGGATGCTGGTGGCAAAGTCTCCACATCCGTCTCCAAGAACACAACGGTTGTAGTGGCAGTGGATGTGGAAGAGGACAGTGGCAAGCTCAAGAAGGCACGGGAGCTTGGTGTAGCCATTATGTCAAAGGATGCCTTTGCTAAGAAATACGGGCTCTCATAAAAATAACTTAGTTCTTGAATATAAGATCATCCTCTTCAAATACACGGTGATGTAAGTTTTTATCAAATATATAAAGCCATAGCCTTTCTAAACTCCACGGACATACTAGACACTTAGTATTTGTTAATCCATATGATTGTGGATTCTCTCTTACAAGCACATTGTATATCTTTTCATAGAACCATTTAGGCCTATAAAGAATATTTTCACGTTGCACTATAAACTGGGCTCCTATACTAAAAGTTATATTGGTTGATAGATCCCCCTCAAAAAGGGTTATTAGACTTTTGCATGTTTTGTAATTTTTTAGATGGCTTAGAAATATATGCTTTTCAAAGTGGTCGAATGGATGTCCCTGTACGAAGGCAGTGTATTCGGGTATGTTGTCGTAGTTCTCCAATATAAACCGTAAGTACGTTTCAGCTTCCCGGCCAACATTTGGGTAGTCGTGCTCCTTGTCATACACCTTTATGTGGTACTCGTTCTGGTCGTGCAACTCGCCAGTCCATGATACATCCTCCTTGTATTTGGCAACAACAACTGTTAAAGGCATATATTTATATTTATATTTATTATATTTTTATTAATTCATTTTACATAAAATGATGTCAAAAATAATAAAAATACTTAGATAAGGCATATTTAGGCCTTGACGGCGGCCCCGAAGTGGTGCTTTATGGCACGCTGGAGGCTGAAGAAGCTCAGCTGCGATCCGGCAGGCAGGTTGATGATCTTCTTCATCGAGGCATCGGGAAGGATGATGCGCTTGTTCCCGGGGTCATACAGGTTGTGCTCCTTGACATAGAGGTTGATCTTCCGGGTGACATCGGTGCGACTCATCTCGGTGCCCTTAGGAACCCCAAGGAACGAGCACAGCTCGTCAGAGATCTTGGTGGGCTTGGCGAAGCCACTAGGAGTGGTGCGGGCATTTGCCTTCTTCTTCTCCTGACGGTCGATGACCTTCTTCATCCGGTCATAGCTCTTCTGGAGAACCTTCAGAGTGCCCTGGATCTCCTTGAAGAGAGCAGTGGCTGCCGTCAGCTTGGCGAACACAACATCCAGAGGGTTCTCGACCGCAGCAACAACGGCATCCGCAACGGGGGCAGGGGCGACAACAGCCTTAACGGCCTTGACAGGCTCAGCGGCCTTGACGGGCTCAGCGGCCTTGACGGGCTCAGCGGCCTTGACGGTCTTGCTACCAGCAGCGGCCTTAGCAACAGGAGCCTTCACATCCTTGACAGGGGGAACAGGGACGACAGGAACGGGTGCGGCAGCGACGGGAGTGGTGGGCTTCTTGGCAACCATTCTTGCTTTGTATAATCATATATTGATATTATCCCTTAAGTCATTTTCAATTTTAAAAAGTTTCAGCTCGAGGTACGGTGTGGCGCGTTTGGATTTTCTAATTTTTTACAGACGCACAAAAACTTATGCATTGTATCAGAATCCTCTTCCTTTAATATTTCCCAATTATTTTTCGTAGGAAGCACAACTTCTATCATCACGTAAAGGTTGCCCTTGCCCCGAAGCCCCATGTTCTCATACACGATAGGACTCTTAAGACCTACAAAAGCAGGCACCTGGAGCATTAAGGGTTCCTCAGGCTCCCCACCAAGACGCGGTATAGTTTTCGTACAACCTGTAAAGTATTCATATATAGATATAGGCACAGTAGTGTAGAGATCCCAGCCACCAAGCAATGGATCCCAGTAATATACAGAGTGCTTCTTTGGCACCATTTCTATAATAACCTTGTGCTTAGTGCCATGTACCACATGATAATCTATCATTTCTGGAAATTTGTCAAAATCAACATGAACCAAGATAGGGTCTTTTGGATAATTTTGTAAAAAAAGTCTAACCTTGCGGGTTTTGCGTTTTTGTACCTCATCCAGGCTCACAGCAAGTTTGAATGTGTGCTCATCATCCTCATCATCGCTGTTTGTATCTACACTGCTGCTAATATCGCTAGCAGCATCATCATCATCATCCTCTTCACTGTTCGTCTTGTTAGCAACCTTACTCATCCTTTTTACAGCCACGCGCGCCATATCATGAAGCGTGCCCTTCACAGCATCCTTTAATACAGACACTAAATCTTGATTGCGTATCATCTCCTCTACACGCTCCCACATGCCACGCCATTTCTCATAATCCTCATATAGGCAGGGATCTTGGTCTTGAGTGCTTGAACCACGCAACTTGGCAATATCCATAGCAACCTGATAAGCCACGGAAACATCCTTGAAACGCTCCTCACGTTCCCTCTTCTCCTCTGGTGTCAATCCCGCGGAATGCTTATCAGGATGAAGCGACAAAGCTAGCTTTCGATACTGTGCCTTAATCTCTTCCTGTGTAGCAGTTCTGGAAATGCCTAAAATAGTCCATGGATCTTTCTTATCGATTGGCATAATACATTAGATATATATGTTGGCTTAGCCATAAGTCACAACATAAGACAATGACTTGATTGTTAATATCAAGAGATATGTTGCTTGAAAGGCTCCGCAGATATGCTGTGGAGCCATTATACCACAACATGTGCTACACGGACAGGCCCGAAGTTGTCATACCATATGCTATAGCAGAGAGTGAAAAAAGGATACTTCAAATACTATCAGTTGGCCAGGGGCGTGAACTACATGCCAGGATGGAGGGATTCCCATGGAGGGAATTTGAAGAACTGATTGGAGACCATATACAGCATGCCATCAAGATAGCACACAAACGAAAACAGGTTGCGAATTATCTAAAGAGAGAGTATGTGCCGTGTGTTTTTGATATGTATGAGCGCTATAGGGGAATAGATTATCTTGCATGAGGAAACCATTAAACATTAAACATTAAACTCGTTTAACATCAATAATGCTCTTCTTATATTGGCTTCTTTTATCTTTTCTTTTCTTTCTGCCTCTGTCATCCCAGGCCGCGTTTCTATCTGTGACCAATAAGACATCTTCTTGTTAATATGAACACGTGGTACACCATATATATCTGTCAATCCACCTTTACTAGCTAAATCCTGTAGCTTAGCTATCAAAACAGCTGAAGATATATCTGTTGTTCCTGTTATAATATCTGTATGATGTAACATACCGCTTTGATTACGATCAGCTTCATTTATATATATATTTGCTGGTATATAACCCATATACTCATACTGTCTCATAGTATAATTTCCAATCTTCCTAATGTACCCTACAAGATAAAATGGGCGTCCAAACTCTCTACTAGTTGGTTCATTATCAGTTACTAAGTTTGCTACAACTTGTATATTAGGAACACGGTTTTCTCCTTTGTAATGATTAGGATGTTTCACATTAATATCAATGTACTTCATTTTAGGAAGAATAACATCTCTTATTTCCTCATCTTCAATAGGGCCACTTGTTGCTGGGTCTTTAATTCGCTTATTGTTAATAAACTGACCCTTTATTTCGTTGTATATATTCTTAACATAATAACAACTGCGTTTTCCATCAGCCTTGTTTTTCGGTCCTACAGCAACTATAAGCTGTAGCTTCTTTTTCTTTAGATCTTTAAAATCATCAAGTGATATGATATCTCTCATCTCACGGCAAGTCTTTTGAAGTTCATCAAGTATCTCTTTGCGTGTCTTCTTTGGCAATACTGGAAGTTGTTCTTTTACACTCAAACTCTTGCTACGATTTGAAGACCTTATAGGGCTACTATCATCACTTAGCTTTATATCCAATCCTTCCTTAAGAGCCTCTATCTCGAATATTAGAGATTGTAAATTGGTTCGATTCTGTGGTTCAATAAATATCTTCTTTGGGCTATCGCCCTCCTTGAATATACATTCTTCTACATTACTGCTTGAAACATCTAAAAGATCTGTCACAACAGACTGTATCATGTTAAGAAGTGTTTTGTTATGCTCTATATTGTGACGGAAATTCATTATATATTCTATAAAAATACCAACAATGTAGGAGATATTAGACATCTTTATGTAAAACCTGCCCGGTGCAGCAGTTTCATCTCTGTAAACACTAGAATGCTTATAAACTATAGCATATGACTTTTTCTCAGTTCCATATATCATAAGGTCTTTTATGAGAATGAATTTCATAAGGTACTCTTTCTCACAGGCTTTTAACACCCGACTAGCAACAGAGTTTTTAATTGGAACATCATAATTATCAAATGGTTTGTCAAATATGTTATTTACTATTACAATATCCTCATCATTAATATCTATATTTTGAAATATATTATCACACCTTCCTAGACCTGTCCTGTCTTTTGTAATAAAAATCTTAGCATACTCATCAAGTGTTTTGTTAAATTTTTCTTCATTCAGTATATTCTCACATTTCTCATAAAAATCTTGCATCTTAGCTATCGAGTTTTTGCCTTTTGTGAATTTCTTGTTAGTAAGGGGATCTACCACAGGGTCCTTCAAGAATGATACACACTCATCCTCGCTAAGTGTCTTTCCAACACTCTGCAAGGGCATATACTTACCTGTTACTTTTTCTACCTCTTTCTTATTTAACTTAGCTCTATTTACAGCATCCCTGAACTCATCTTCTGTCATGAGTGTAGAGCACTTTAAGAGAATGCTGTTAAAAACCTTCTCATATCTCTTTATCGCATAGCCACTAAGGGGGTTTATTTTGGGGTTGGTAAAGAATGCAGTACAGTGAGCAGGAGTAAAATGTGTATTAACATTTCCATTTTTTACATAAAGAGTTTCAGGAACTGGCTGTGAAGGCCCTGCCTTATCAGACGAGCTGGAGCTAGAACTGGATGGAGGGGGCAACACAATTGTCCTACGTGCTGTTGTTGTATAAGTTCGTGACCTTGTTTCTCTCACAATACGCAATGGGGCTGGTGGTGGTTGGGTTTGAGTTGTATTAATTCCTTGATCTGGTGGCGTATCTACACCACCATGTTTTTTACCCCTTCTAATATCTCTTTCTTTGCTATGTTTGATAATATAGGACATTCTACAAAAACTGTATATAAAAACAATATAATATTTACTTAATCTCAAAAAATGGAAACTGTTGGAATACTAATCCCATATCCTTTTGGAGTGCCTCTGGATGTTTGTATCTGTCATTAGATAGGTCAGGAAACATCTGTGTATTCCAAGCATACCATATATAATTATAAGGATTAGTTTTGGATAAAAGAATGCCTGTTTGGATATTTGCTAACATCATATCAATAACACCAAAGTTTTCATCAATAGGATATTGAGTAATCATTTGGTATAGTTTTGTGGCCCCGTCCAGTGTTAATATATACGCATTTAGACAATAAACTGGTAGCTGAGCTATATGCATATTAGGATAAGCATTTCCACAGTGATGACCCATAAATACCATGTCAGTATGTTTGGGAGTATGCTGGTAGTATCTTGGAGCAAGTTCATCCCATTGGCTGTGGAATAAGGTGTCATCCTCAAAGATGGTACAGAATGGGATGTTGTCCTCCACGATGTGTTTCCACAGGTTCAGGTGTGCCAGCATCACGGCAGCAGGATGCTCTCCAAATATCTCGCGATGCTTTGGAAATGGGTGCCTCGCCCAATTTTGCTCCAGTTCTGCCCTGCTGCTCCTATCCACACCAGGAAACCTGCGAATGTCCTTGTATCCAGCACGGGCAATGCGCCCCTTGCATATGTCATACCTGCTATTGTCCACGCTGATCAAAAATGCGGGGGCATCCTGGATCTCGTCCCAATGTTCTGGAAGCATGCCTACTTCTTTGTATGCAAGTCTATCTTATATGACAGTTTTTGTATCCCCTTCTCCAGCTTGTTGAACTCATCCTGCAGCTCATCTTCTGGCTTGCCAGAATCTACCAGGCGCAGGTAGCGCTTGTAGAGTTTGACGAGGTCCTTCTCGTAGTCGTGAATGGTGTTGTCTCCACCTTTAAGGAGCGAGGACTGGAGACGGGGTTGTATCCTAGACTGGGGGCGGGATTGTATCCCAGGCTGGGGGCGTATTGATTTTGTTCCAAACTGGGAACGGGGTACCCCAGACTGTGGGCGTATTGATTTTGTTCCAAACGGATGCATGCGTTGTATTTCCGGGGGACGGAATTGTTCCTCGGGTTTTATTCCAAACGGGGGGTGAGATATTCCAGATGGGAGCTCAGGTTGTTTGCGTAGCGGCTTAGCAGGGGGCTCTACAAGTTTGAGCTCCCCTCCCTCCCTTGACACTACCAGGTAGGCGTACATCTTCGCAACATAATCATACGAGGTGGCTACGCCGTACCTAAACTGGAACACATCAAATAGGTAGAGCTTGAGAACATAGGTTAAAGCGGTCCTCTTTTTAGGACTGCTTGTACGCCTTTTATTACAAGTCTTATCCTTGTAAAAACTGATGAACTCCAGCATCAATGGGCGATACATATCGGTAGATGCCTCCATAAGGAACTCCGCGACCATGGATGGTGTAGCCTCCTCATCTATGTATATATCTCTGGGATTGTACCCCATGATGGTAAGCCCATTCTTACTCAAGAAACATAGCAGACGGTTCATCAACTTCTTCCTGTCCAATTTTTCAAATTCTATAGAGATGTCTTGAACATGTGGGTTGAATGGAGCCATCGTTTTTCCAATAACATAGAAGGAGCGATTTGTTGGTTGTATGTTTGTATAGGTTGTGCCAATTTGCAGGTCTTTGAAAGATACAAAGTCCTTGAGGAAGAGGCTGTTTATTTTTCCTAACACGGCGCCTGTATCAACTGGTGCCTTTTTGAATGATAACTGTTTAGGTTTTGATTGTGCTCTATCCTTATCACCCCCTCCTCCTTGTGCTACGAATATATAGGGCTTGTACATCAAGATCAAGTATTCATCCCTTTTATCGATGATTTTTTTACGCCCGGTCAAAATAGCAGGACAACCCGTAAGGATCGCATATGCAAATGCTGGAAGATCACCCGTAACAAATATCTTACTGTTCTTAAACGCCATGCTTACCTGCAGCATATCTCCGGCTCGTTTCCAGTCGGTAAGAGCAATCGCCTTGAAATTAAGAGCATTCGCCTTGAATTTTTCATTAACTTTATCAAAAAGCTGATTCAATTCAGGGCATCCTGATACAATTGTATCTATGCCGCTTTTATATTTACTTTCTAAGTTAGTCCTGATTGCTAAATTATTGACTGTACAATTTCTATTACTTATAGAAAAAGGCACTATTTCTATAGGAGACCTAACACTTACATAAGAAGTATTACCATTCAATTTAAATGTTCCTTTACCAAGAGCAGTAATCTGTTCAAACGCAAACAGTTCCTTATTTTCTTTGCTCATAGAAGCGGATTTATCATTCGTAATCTCACCCCTCCTATTGGCATCAAAGAATGCAGCAGTTGAATTTTGGAAAAAGAGGTACAACGGGTCATCTGGTTCTGTACTTCCAAGATTTGCCGATGCATTTATCTCCAAGCTTAGTACAACTCCGTAAAATTTTAATAAATACACCTCAAGCCACCGTTGTGGTGTAGCGTCAACATCTTGCGCACCATATGTATTATCTTGACGTCTCATTATTGCATTGATTCTTAATCCTTGTTTGTATATACCGGAATCATTCTCTGGATGACCAAGATTTATCCCATATACACGCTCCCTCTCAATTCCACTCATTGCAGCATTATCCATGACATAAACAAACTCTTTTGAACCATCTATATATTTTTTAACAGTTGTATATATTGAGTGGATAGTTTCTAGTTTTTCGTATATTGCTCTTTCTTTCTCGGGATTATATGTTGCAAAAATCCCTCTTAAACCATCTGGAACTGTAGTGTCTATTATGCTACGATAAAATGAATGTATAAAATCATGTCCTGTCGACGTCTTCGCAAAATCATGGTATGTGTCGGCACAGGAGATGAATGCACGAGCTGGATTTAAGCTCTCTGGCGGAACTTGTGTATGTCCTTCTATGATTTGTCCTATACTTTGAAGATCAATCGTGATGGTCTTCTTGTACAAACGATGCTCTATATCAATGAGATCAGGATCCATACGAGCAAAATCTTCCTTAAACAGAGAGAACCAATCCAATACCGAATGTTTATAGCCAGGATCAGGTGAAATTGCGAAAGTTATCGGGGCGCCGGTTCTCATTCTTTCATTGAATATGATGGCATTTTCGGTTATATCATTGATGGTTAGATAGTAAAATTGTTTACCATTATTTGAATATGAGTTTATTCTATCAGGAGATTGTATTTCCTCTATTTGAGCGAATGAACCGGGTACAAACCAATCATGCGCCAGTGTTTGAATTTTAACTAAATAAAAATATATAGGTTCATTTCCAAAATATGCGGCATTTACAGGTATTTTCAACAAACCAAGTTGCGGCCCCAATACATAGTTTCTCCATTGTAATCCATCTTGATCCGTTAAAATACTTGCTAATTTTGTAAGTACAGTTTCATCCAACTTTGAAAAAACCTCACTCTGCTTTTCTACATTTTGTACCACGTTCTTTTGAAATTCTTTTTTGACTATTGAATCGTGTGAGAGTGTGGCATCATAATTTTTAACACTAATATCTATATCATCTAATACATGCTGAAAGAATGTTTGAGGGCCTATCTGTTGTAAGACAGGTATTTGTGATGTTCCTGCTTCATCTAATCTTACGAGTGGTTCTGCTGGTTGTAGGCTTTCGAGATAGTTGATTATATTATTTACAGTGGAGTTTCCCTGCAACACCCTGCTTGCTGTTACATTATATAAGTCATCTTTTGTCTTAGTTTGTAATGTTTTTAGAATTTGTAATAGTTTCTCTTTATGTTCGACTGTATTATTATTTGAATCATAAGACACAAATTTATCCAAATTTGTAAATGTAATAGCGTTGCTGTCTAGTTGATGTTTAAGCAAATTGTTAAGCGCATTCCATAATCCTACATCATTTATTATTTTGCCTCGGTTCGGCATCCACCTCAAAATACCTACTCTACCCCAACAAAAATATTTGTGCTCCCCACACAGGGGGCATCACAAAAATTGAAACCGCTTAAGCAATACACGAGTGTAGTGTGTAAGACATCACGAAATGTCGGTCAACTCCGTGATTGTTCCCTCACAGGTGGACGTCAGCAAGCTCAAGTACTCCGAGCCTAAGCAGCTGGATAACCAGAGCAAGACCGTCTATGTCAATTATGAGGGGGACAAGCTCACCATCCAGACACCTCTGGTAAATATCCCTTACAACATCAACGACTTCAATGATGAGAACACCAAGTACAAGAAGTTTGACATCAACCTCTCCTTTGCTGGTATGGACAACAACCCCAAGGTCAAGCAGTTCTTTGACAAGATGGTAGAGATTGAGGAGAAGATCAAGGCCGATGCCTACAAGAACCGCCAGCTCTGGCTGCGCGATGACTACGACAACATCAAGAAGGTTGTCGACAAGCTCTTCTTCCCCATCATCAAGTATGATAAGGACCGCGACACTGGCAAGGTGCTGAACCGCTATCCGCCCACCATGAAGGCAAAGCTGCCCTATGACACCGCGAACAAGACCTTCACCTTTGACGCCTGCGACATGGAGAACAATGAGATTGCGTTTGCTGACTACATGACCCGTATTAAGGGCGCAAAGGCACGCCTCATCCTCCAGCTCACTGGCATCTGGATTGCTGGCGGGAAGTATGGCTGCACCTGGAAGGTTGTGAAGGGCAAGTTCCAGTTCCAGAGCCGTGGCAACTACTCTTTCGTTCAGGACAGCGATGATGAGGTCGAGGCAGAGACCAAGAGCGAGCAGGATGAGGACCTCATCGAGGATGCCATGGCAAACGCTGCTTCTGTGTCGGACAAGAAGAAGATGTCGGTTCTTGCTGATAGTGATGAGGACAATGATTCCGAGCTGGAGGAGGAAGAGGAGGAGATGCCCCCT
>Ga0129336_10002282_pt1 | contig 11855 bp, 13 predicted proteins | sample CPB6_02_DNA_FD_96878 | JGI IMG/M metagenome (GOLD analysis project Ga0129336, IMG submission 96878) | Freshwater to marine salinity gradient microbial communities from Chesapeake Bay, USA - CPBay_Sum_0.6_0.2_DNA | ecosystem: Environmental > Aquatic > Marine > Coastal | place: USA: Chesapeake...
CTTCGTGATGTAATTAAATCAAGAAGATATAATCAAGAATTGTATGTTTCTCCTTCTGAAGAATTAGGAGGTAAATTTACAAAGGCAGAAGGTCTTGAATATGGTGTTGATGTAGATGCTTACTACTATGCAGTACACATTCTTCACAATGTTAAGAAGAGAGTTAACAACACTGCTTCTGAACCAGAGCAAAGAGAAGAAGTTGTTGTATACTTCCCTGAGACTAACTACACAGCAATGATTCAGTTTGTAAATGCATTAGATACTTATACAGCTTCTGCAGGTATATTTATGAATCCTATCGTACTTTAAAAAAATTGGTATAGTTTATAAGAGGGAGATTAACGTCTCCCTCTTTTATACCATTAATAAATAATCTATGACTATTAAAGAATGTTATTATCAAATATTAGATAGATTAAACAAACTCAATACTAACGCAAATAAAGAAATTACTATTCAAGCCTTTATCAGAGCAATGAGAAAGGCTACTTTGCATTATGTAAGAGACCGTATTAAATTGGGTGAAGCTACAAATACTATTGTAGAAGATACTCAAAGACTCCTTGTTTATTTTGAAACAACAGACTTAACAAATGGAGATACTTTTCAAGAAATGGATTTACCTGAAAATTGGCTTAGATATGGTAGAATAGAAACTTTAATAGAAGGTTGTCCTAATCTAAGGATTTATGGTAATGTTGTTGGAGAAACCAACGCAAATCAGTTTATAGATGGTGCTACTACTGAAACAGATCCTCAATGGCAAGAATGTGTAGTAACTATCCAAAACCAAAAATTAAGATTATATAAAAGCAGACACACTCCAAAACCATTTATTAAAGTTGTTGGTACTTATTTTAGAGTTCCTACTTTAGTAAATATGTTTGATGGTGTTACTGATATCAATGATATACCTACTACAGATGTTGAATCTGATTTTGAAAATGATCAATTACAATTAATATTAGATTTAACAGGACAAATTTTAGCTTCTGATATAGAAGATTTTGATAGGATGAAAACTATACAACAATCAGGAATGTTAATAGAAAATAAACAATAAGATATGTTATTACAACAAAGTGAATGGTTAGGATTATTTGGTACACCTAAAATGCCTAATGTAGCATTTGAAAGTAAATGGATGACTTTATGGGATGTACCTGATGATATAAATAAATTAATACCTACAGTTCCTAATAGAATTTATTGTCATAAATTAATGCCTGCAATATTAGAAAAATGCTTTCGTAATATTATAGCAAAAGGTTTACAAGACAAAATAAAGACTTGGGATGGTTGTTATAATGTAAGATTACAAAGAGGTTCTAGTTCAAAATGGAGTGTGCATAGTTTTGGATGTGCTATTGATATAAATGCAGCATGGAATGGTTTAGGTAAAGCATCAACTCAAGATCCTGAATTAGTAAAATGTTTTACTTCTGAAGGATTTGCTTGGGGTGGTAATTGGCAAAGAACTGATGCTATGCATTTTGAATTAAGTAAAGAATACATAAATAAACACATATAAAATGACTAATACAGAATTAAATTTTATTGCAGTTAACAATTATAAGACTTGCAAATCTATTGTATTTATAGATGCATCAGATTATAATCCTGATGTTGAAATTACTCAAGCAAAAGTAATAGTAGATACACCTATGGGTTATAGTTGTGATTTAAGTTTTTATCCTAAAAAGATAAATAAATTTAATTCTAATAGTTTGAAGATTACTAATGTAACTAATACTAATCAGTTAACATCTTTACCATCTGGTTTATATAAGTTTAATTTTTCTATATGTCCTAATGAACAAATTAAACAAACAGTTAATTATTTTAATGTTTGTATAGAGTTAAAGCAACTTGCAGACATAGTTTGTTGTTTAAATGAGTCAGAAGAAAAAGAATTAACTCATATTAAAAAGTTGATTGAAAATCTTCACTATGTTAAAACTTACGCTGAAATCTGTAATGATGTTAAAAAAGCTAAAAAATTGTATGATTATACAGTTAAAGAAATAAACAGATTATCTAAAGCTGGTTGTGGCTGTTATTAATAAATTTATTTTATAATTATTGTTTATATGTGTAGTTGTGGAAATACTTATGCTCGTTATCAAACTCCAGCTGTTTCTTGCCCTTATAGTGTTCAAGATTATGAAAAATTATTATCTAAATTAATTGACAATAATATAAATAATCCTTATCTTGTACAAACGATTACAAATCAGATAAATACTTTTAATGATGGTTGTACAAGGTATTTAAGTGAAATACAAAGTATGGTCAATATAGAACAGATGCTAAATGGTTAATACATATAATTTAGGTTTATTACAACACACAACTAAATTAATGTCTATAGAAGCTGATAATAGTTTTTCAGATATTTTATCATTAAGAATAGGCGTTAATTGTGTAGTTAAAAAAACAGCATATAGTCATAATATCCCTTTGTTATTATATATTACAGATAAATTTTGTGATAATTATACTTTAGGATATAATGATTGTAATACAGAATTTTTACCAACAGCTTCTTTTACAGTTGATGTTGCTTGTGGAATACCTCATACTATAGACATTTCTAAAGTTATAGCTCAAGTAATTCCTTCTGTAAAAAATTATGAAATTGTAATAAGCAAACAAGGAGCTAATGGTACAAGTGCGGTAAGTAATAAGACTATTATTTATACTGCAAATACAGGTTATGTAGGTAAAGATGAAATTATGTTTTACTTATCTCATAATGGAAAACAAATAACAAGTCCTGCTACTATTTATATTGATAGTTGTTGTGATGAAGTAAAAAGTAATGTAACAGTTTGTAATATTTAATCGTTTATAATTAAATACAATGCCTACTAAAACTATAAAATTAAGTTGTTTATTTTTTAATACCACATATAATGCTTCTACATCAGGTTATTATTGGAAATTAAAAGAAAATAATTTACTTAATAATGCAAAACCACAAAATAGTGCAAATCAAAATATTGACATTAACACTATAATTAAAACTACTAATTCATCAGGTGGTATTTATTCTGAAATAATTAAAATTGAATCTACTTATGAAGGAAGTTTAATTTTTGAAAAAGTTGATCCTTCTTCAACAAGTTGTGGAGAATTATATAAATTAGATGTATTAGCTGATGTACAAATAATAACTATTAATCCTGGTACAGTTGATATTTGCAGTACTAATTCAGGATCTCTTATTACTCAAACTTTTACATCTCCTCCTAGTATTATTATTTCAGCTGGTACAACTAATCCTATTGCTTGGAATTTAAATAAAAATCTTGGTAATTTAAACGCAGCAACATTAACTCCTACAAGTGGCTCAGGTAGTAGTACAGCTCAGATAACATCTGTTACTTATAATGCAAATTTAGGTACAGATAAAATTGTAGCTAATGTATATTGTTTATTATCTCCAGCAAATACATCAAGTATTAATACATGTGATGGAACTCAAGCAGTTAATCCTAGTACCTGTAGTCCATCTCCTATGACACTTAATGTAAATATTTATCCTTACATTTCAGCAGGAACTGATACTACAACTACTATTTGTTATAATAGTGGTACAGGATATAATTTACATACATATGCTTTATTTTTTGGTAATAGTACAGATTCTTCTGCTATATTAGGTTCTGCGGCAATATCTACATCAACAATAGGTTTAGGTGCTAAAATTAAAGTTATTTATTCTTATACTGTATCTTCAGATGATATTACTTATGGATCTGATATTCCAATTGCTGAATATACTAATACAAATTGTACAGGAACATTATCGCCAAATAATCCATGTAATTTTCCATTACCAAATCCTACAGGAACACCTGCTGCTAATTATATAAAAATTAAAAGAGTTGTTCAGTTTTTGGATAGTGGAACTATAAAATGTGAACAAACTAAAATAGCAAAAGTAATAATTAATACTCCACAAAATCAAACTGTAACTAATACTGTAACTATTTGTAATACTTAATTGAATATAATGTTTTGTAAAGATTGTGATAAATTTTATAATGTTGTAAGTATATTTCCAAATACTGAACCTTCAATAAAAGGTATTGATTGTTTGGAACAGGATGCTTATGTAATGATGAATACTACAACATTAGTTTTAACAACTACTAAAACAGATTATATTTCAAGTAGTGAAAAAGCATCTATTACAGCTTCTGTAACAGGAGGAAATGGTGGTTATAAGTATAAGATAGGTTCAAGTGAATATCAAGTCTCTAATGTCTTTACAGACCTTATAGAGGGAAGTTATACAATTACTGCAAAGGATAGAAATAATAATATAGTTTCTACAGTTGTTAAAATATCTAAAAAGCCAGTGTTTGTAGCTAAACCTGTAGTATTGCATGGTATTACAAAAACATTTACTACCACAGATACTTTTTCTTCTTATTCTTGGTCTGTAGTAGGTGGAACTATTGTGTCAGGAAATAACTCTCAAACAGTTACTATATTATTTCCTACAATGGGAAATGCTACAGTTACAGTTAATACAGTTAATTCTAATGGAGCTACAGGAACAGCCTCATATAATATAGAAGTTACAGATAAGGTATTAGTTGATGCTAAAGCAATTTTACAAGGAGCTTATGTATATACAACTAATGGTGGTTATTTCTCTATGAGAGATGATCTTAGAATTAAAGGATTTATACCACTTAATCAACCTTATGGTAAATCTCCGTATATTACAACATCGCCTAGTGTTTTTTCTTACGTCAATGTTAGAAATGATGGTAATGAAAAAATTGATATTAGTGTATTAGGAGAAATGGGATATTTTGGTGATAATATAACTCCCAAATCAAATAAAGATACTGATGTAGTTGATTGGGTTTATCTTCAATTAAGAACAAAAAACACAGGAGTTCAAGTTTATCCTGTATATTCTACTCGCTCTGCTTTAATATTAAGAAATGGTAATATTGTAGATGTAGATGGTGTAAGTCCTGTTAAATTTAAAGTTGATGCTCATAGTGCAAATGATTTATTTGATAAATTTTATTTAGTAGTAAAACATAGAAACCATTTAGGAGTAATGACTGCATTTTCAGTAGAATTTAATGAAGATACTAATGGTTATTATAAAACATCATTTGATTTTACTGATACAGACAATTCTGCATGGTTTACTGGAAGTAATACTGCCATGACATCACTTCAAGGTTATAAAGCTTTAAAAGCTGGAGATGCTAATTTAAATGGTCAAGTTACAGCTACAAATAGTGGTAATGATATAGCTTCTCTTCTATCAAAAGTAGGTCCAACTACTCCAAATAATATTGTAACAGGTTATCATAAAGAAGATGTAACTATGGATGGATTAGTTGAATATTTAGGAGGTAGCCAAAGTGATTTATATTTGATTAATGCGGTGGTAGGTGTATTTACTACAAGTAATGTTGTTACTGAACAATTACCACCAACAAGTTAAACTTTTAAATAAATAATTATGTCTTTTGGAGCTTGGGTTGAACCATTGCCAATAACTGAAGAATCTGAAATTTTAATATTTCAAGATAATCAAATATATACAGATTTGTTTACTTTAACTATTAGTAAAGATACTAATAAAATAAAAGTAACAGCAACTCCTGCAACAGCAACTCCTGCTGTTGTACCTGTTGGTACTGTTCAAAAACCAACATATATACCTGGAATATATTTTACAATAAAGTGGTTAGCTTCATTAAATACAGATTTAGATCAAAGTACAATTGTTACTAGTTATTCATTTACCCTTTCAGATAAATATAGTACTACAATTGATAATGTACTTTATAATTTTAGAGTTATTTCAACTAATGCTACTATAAATGCAACTACTGGATGGACTGCTAATTCTGCTCAAACACTTTTGACAATAGAACCAACTAGTACAGGTTATGCTGGATCTACAGGTGATTTTACTTTAACATCTTTAACTAATGGATATATTAATCCTAATGAAGATAGTTCTCTTTTATTTAATGTAAATCCGTTTATTTCTGTATTTGATTATACAAATATTATAAATAAAAAATATAAACCAACAATAACAGGTACTGCTACTGCTGTACCATTAGATTAAAACTTAAATATTATGGCTTGTAATGATTGTAATTCTCCTATAGAAACAGTACCTTTATTACCTAATTGTACTCCAATTCCTCCTTGTAATACGGCTTGTGAGCAAACTTTAAATGCTAAATGTATTATATATACAGGAGATTCTTTAACTGATATTGGAATAACTATTGCTAATCCAGAAATGGAAACAGTAGTAGAAAAACTAAAAACAACTTTAATAAATTCTATAAATAATTCTTATACTACAATTATTAAAGACACAGATTTTCAAATTAATACTAGTGAAAAAATATATTATTTAAGAGGTCTTAGTAATGGAATACCTATTACAAGAACTATTACTTTACCTACAGTAACTACTTTACCTGTTGGATCTACATGGAAGTTTGTATTTGAATGGGTTGCAAATACTACTTGGGTATTTAATACTGCTATTGGTGCTAATATGGGTTTAGCTTCTAATTTAACTAATATACAAGCAATATTAGGAACAAGTTTAACTGCAAAAAGTACTAGTGCATTACCATCATTTAATTTAACTGTAGTTAATAATAATGGAGCAAATGCTTACATGGTTTATAAATAAATACAACAACTAACTCAATATATATACAAATCCCTAATTTTAATCTATTTGTTTAAAATACAGGGATTTTTTATTTCAAGCCATATTTTTTATTATAAACAAAATTTGCTAAACGCCATTAAAATTGTTATATTATATTATGGTTAAATATCAAAGTCCTGAGTCATTGAATATTATGGAAGATGGTTTTGCTTGGGAATTTTTTCAAAACAATTATAAAGAACAAATAGAAGAATATCAAAGACTTAATAAAAAGAAAGAAGTAAATAAAGAACTTTATAAAAAATCTTATTATAAGTTTCAAAAAGATATTAAAAAAAGATTTGAATTTAACGGAATGGTTTCATTGCCTCAACAAATGGGGCATGTTTTGTTGATAGGATCTAAAGTAAAAAAGAAAATATATAAAAAAGAAAATGGTAAAAAAACCAATGAAGTAAAACTTTTTTATAACACAGATTTTTATGCTTACCGATTTATGTATGTTTCAGCCAATGAAACAATTCCTTTTGGTAGTGTTTATGAATTTGAAATATCAAAACGCTTTAGACAAAATTTACAAGTTGATATTAATAAAGGAAATTGTTCTCGGTTTAAAAAAATCCATCATCTTAAAGAATTACATAAACTATCTAAACTAAAATTTATATATTAATGACAGTTAATGAATTAATAGGTATAATTAGAGGTACATTTAAATTGTATTCTGATGACAGGTTGTTGACAGATAGATATATATTTTATACAGCATGGAGTACAGCTAAAGCATTAATGAAAGCCGATGCTGATAAAACTAAAAAGATTTACAATGTTTCTAATATTTGGAAAAATGAATATTTAGAAATGGAAGAAGTTTCTACTATAGAAGATTGTTATTTAGATATACCTGTTACTTGTACTTTGTATAGATCTAAAAATAAATTAAAAAGATTAGTTGAAACAGCAAATGGGTGGTTTTATAAACAAATATCTAGTGTTGATAATACAAAGTTTTTTTATTTAGTAAATGCAGCAGATTTTGCAGTTAAAACTAAAATCAAATATAATAAAGACAATTATGTTTTTGTGCACAATGATTACCTATATACAAATATTGAATGGGATGTAATTAAAGTATCGGGAATTTATGAAGATTTAAGACCTTGTGATCCATGTGAAACTTTTTATGATCTTTTATTTCCTATACCTTCTTACTTAGAAGAAATATGTATTACATCAGTAATTCAAAAACTTACAGTGGCTACAGGAGTTAATCCTGATGAAATTGCTAATAAAGAATCTGGTTCAAAAATAATATAACATGAATTACATAAAAGCACAAGAAATAATTGATTCAGTAAAAAACATATTAAGAACTCACTTTAATTCTAATACTCTTGATACATCTTTTATGTATGAACAAATACTTTTGTGTTTAAGTGATTTAGGATTAAAAATAAATCCCTATAAAGAAGATATTGTTGAGATTAAAAACTATAAAGGAAAACTACCTAAAGATCTTTATAGATTAGATTATGCTTATTATTGTGGTACCAAAACTCTTGTTACAAAACCTGCTTATGAAGGGTTTGTAATTACTGAAAAGTTTAATGAGCAAATACCTGTAACAACTCCTTCAGTAGAAGTTTGTACTGATGAACAAGGATGTACTTATCAGTTATTTAAAAATATACAGTCTCAAATATTTAAATATAGTGATTTCTATCCTTTAAAGGTTTCTGACTCTAGTATAGAGTATTGTACTGCTGATTGTAAAAATATGGTTTCTGATAATACAGTACATATTACAGGAGTTTCAGGTGCTCAACAAATAACTGCGGAATTTTGTGAAGGAGATATTGTTATAGGATATACATCATTAATGGAAGAAGATGATGAAATTATTATTCCTGACAATCCAAAAATAAAAGAGTTTATTAAAACTCATTTAATATGGAAAAGTTTTGAAATGATAATGTATAATAATGATATGCAAGTTCAACCACAACTTAAGTATGCATTTGATCAAGCCTCTATAAATAGAGAAAAAGCTATACGTTTAGCAAGAACTCCTGAAGTACATGAAATGTATAGGTTCTTAAATAAAAGAAGAAAGTATTACAATAGATTTGCAAATTCAACTAAACATCTTCATTATGGAGATAGAAATACTATAAATAAAATATGGTAAAAACTGGGTTAGATACTGCATTTGAAGATTTTCAAATGGGATGTTGGCAAAACTTGATGTATAAATCAGAAGCCAACTATACAGAACAAGAACTATATGATTTAAAAGCTAAATTAGATTATATTAAAAATGCAGATGTTTTTGAAAATACTGATTTAATACCAACATTAGAAGCATTTGAGTTTATTAAAAAGTTTGCAGAGTTTGGTTCTTTTATGGTAGAAGCAGTAATGTGTAGTTATAATGAAACTGGTAAGTATGCTTTTGATTATATTAAACAATGGATAGAACCTATTTCTACTGATTATTATCAGAATTTATTTGATACTAATCAAGCATATAATAATCCTTAAACTTAAAATTGTAGATGTTTGTACAAACTTTATTTACAAAGAAAACATTAAATCAAGATATAAATGAGCATTTATCTGAACAAAATCTTCAGTATATGCTCAATGGGGATTTGTATTCTACAGGAACAGAAGGTTCTCAAGTATTTATACAAAATCAATTAAGTAATGAATTAAATTTAGACATTAATGTAAGTAAATTATGTGGTTTTGTTAAACTAGATAAAAATCAATTTGTATTATTTTTTGAACCTGGAGAAATAGGTTTATATGATTCAGATTTAAAAACATATACAAAATGGGCAAGTAATATATGTCTTAATTTATCTTTAAATAATTGGGTTACAGGAGTATATAAATATATAAAAGAAAAAAGATGGATTTACTTTATTGATGGAGTAAACCCTATTAGATATCTTAATATAGATGAAAAATATCCTGGTGAATATGAAAATTGTAGAACTTGTAATGATGTACCTGATAATGTTTTAGATTGTGATAGAATTAAGTTATTTAAAGATTTTAATATTCCCAGAATAAAATTAACTGAAATAGAAGGTAATCTTCCTGGAGGTAATTATCAAATTGCAATAAGATTTACAGATAACCAAATAGGCATAAGTGAATATTATATTTATTCTGATAACGTAAAAGTACATTCTAACTATGACCAAAAATTTGGTATAAAAGTAGATTTTGAATGTTTTAATACAGACTATGAAGAATACGAAATTGTACTTATTGTTAACAGAGCTGATAGAGCAACTGTTGGGCAAAGTATTGGATTTTTTGATGTATCGGTAACATCAGTAACTATTACAGAATTAGATAGTGCAAAATACCATCCTGTAGATTCAACTAATCTATTGGAAATAAAACCTTATTATCAATCTGCAAAACACATAGCTACTAATAATGAAAGTTTAATATTAGGTTCAGTTAAAACTAGACCTGTTATAAATTATCATCCTCAAGCTTTTAAAATTAAATCAAAATGGGCATCACTTAAAGTATCTGCTAAAAATGCTCATAAGTTTAAAAGTTATATGAGAGATGAGGTCTATGCTCATAATATTAGATGGATATATAAAGATGGTGAAAGAACTAACTGGTTTCATATTAAACCTCAAGTGGCTCCACCACCATCAGATTTACTAATTAATTCAAAAGATACATGGGATGATTGTGATAACCCTAAAAAATATTGGGAAGTTTACAATACTGCTACAGTAGATTCTAATAATCAAGTATCAACAGAGTTTAGAAAATACAGAGTTAAAGTTTATCCTTCTTGTATAGAATATGAATGTAATGGTCAACAATTTTCTAATATAAATCCTGAAATTGAATATATAGATTGTTCCGGAGCTTCTCGTAAAAAAATATTTAAACCAAATGAGAAATTTACAGCTTCAAAAATTATAAGTTGTAAAAATCAAAAAAGAGATTTACTTAGTGCTTTTTTTGGACCTCCTGATCCTGATTCAGGAATGTATTTAACTCCTAATGAATTAACAGCAACACCTCAATATACTGATATTCAGTTTAATTATACTAATACTTTAGGAGTAAAAAAAATATATACTTTTAGACCTGATCCTGATTTAGGAGATTCAGATTTATTTGAATTTTGTGCTTTAAAGGATTCTATTACTCCAGTTCTTTCTTCTACTAAATATAAAATAATAAATAATTTTGATTGTGATACTGTAATAATAGAACCTACAGATTGTTCTTTATTTAGTATTCAAGTAACAACAGGATTTACTCAAGTAATTACTTTACTTAAAAATCCGCAAGATCCTGTATTTCCTAAAGATGGAATTTGTGTAAAATATACAGATGCATCAGGAAATTTAACTCAAACATCATTAACAGATATAAATAAATCTTTTACAATAAAATATGGTACTAGTTATACTTTTTATGAAAATGATAGTAATAAAGACTGTACTAATACGGTATTAAATTTTTACACTCCTCTTACAACATCTTATGTAAATTTTGAAACAGTAGAAGGTTCTTACACAGATTGTACAAAAGGAACCATGACATCTTTTAAAATTGCTCCTAATCCATCTATTAATGTATTACCATCTCCTGTAATAGTTTGTAGTAAAGATAAGCCTGTTGTATCTACTTATGCTACTAATTATGAAATAACTCCTTTGGGTCCTTGTAATGTTTCTGGTAATGATCCTTTTTCAGGAATAAAAGATTGTTATGATTATGAAATATACAAGACAGGAAATTTTGCTTATTGGGAATCTACATTAACATATCCTGATTTACCTGAATTTGGAGAATATCGTTGTCAAAAAATTCAATATCATAAATTTCCCGACAACCAAATAAGTCCTCATTTTGAGACCAAAACAAATACATTTTGTTCTTATTCAGAGTATGCAAGTATTTTAACTATAGTTTTTGAAAATATAGAATTTCCAAAAGATGAAAATGGAAATTTTATACCTGATATAGTTGGATATGAAATAGGTGTTACAGATAGAAGAGGAAATAAAAGTATTATCCATAAAGGTCTTTTATATAATATGATGGAAGAACCTTTAGAAAGTTGTAGTCAAATAGGATTTTATGCAAATTATCCTTTTAATGATTTAACTGAAGA
>Ga0129336_10002284_pt1 | contig 11846 bp, 12 predicted proteins | sample CPB6_02_DNA_FD_96878 | JGI IMG/M metagenome (GOLD analysis project Ga0129336, IMG submission 96878) | Freshwater to marine salinity gradient microbial communities from Chesapeake Bay, USA - CPBay_Sum_0.6_0.2_DNA | ecosystem: Environmental > Aquatic > Marine > Coastal | place: USA: Chesapeake...
GTCACTCCAGAAACGCTCTGAAGTGTTTTTGTTAGGCTTTGATTATGAGTTTTAAATCGCGAAATAAACATTTAATAAAAACTCAAATAGTCATGAAGTATTGCATGTGGGTACTTGGCGTTTTAGTTATGGTTCCTTATCTAACTTTCAGTTTTAGTGAACCCTTTGTAAAGACAGCGTGTGACTACGAGAAATTTACCTGCGCGCCGGTTCGTGATTTTGCTTTTACTGTTTCAAGCTATTCATTCGTTGCATCTTATTACGCTTGGTGGCTTCTTGCACCGGTTGCCTTAGCTATGGGTGCTGTGTACGTGCTGATTCATCTCGCTAGGCAAATAAAGGGAACTGCTGCTAAATAATTTCCTTGCGTCTGAAACAGCCTGGGGCGTGGTCATTGACTAAGCCGGTCGCCTGCATTAGGGCGTACATCGTGGTAGATCCAACGAATCCGAAACCAAGTTTTTTTAGCTCACGACTAAGCGCATCCGACTCGGATGTGGTCACCCGCCACTCAAACTTGGCTGCTGGAATTAGCTTTTGTTTCGGGGCAAAGCTCCATACCAGATCGTTTATGCTTCGCTCAGACTTTTGGAGATCTTGAATAATTCGAGAGTTATTGATTGTGCTACTTATTTTTGCTCGGTTCCGGATTATCCCTTCATTGAGCATCAGCTTTTCGACGTGGCTATCGGTAAATTTTGCAACTTTAGAGACCTCGAAGTTTTTGAAGGCTTTTCGGAACTCTTCTCTACGGCGCAAGATCGTGATCCAAGACAAGCCAGCTTGAAACCCCTCTAAGCTGATCCGCTCGAAAAGTTCATTATCGCCGTATACAGGCACACCCCACTCAGTGTCGTGATAGTAAATGTATTGCTCATCATTGCCTGGCCAAATGCAGCGAGTTCGGCCATCATCGTATTTACGGGTGTTATTAGATGTCACTTGCAAAGATGTTTTCGTGCTTGAGTAACCATTTTTTGGTAGGGATACCTTTACCGCCCGAGTATCCAGTTATCTTTCCAGTTGACCCCATCACCCTGTGGCAGCCAACAATTAAGGGAATTGGGTTTGCGCCAACAGCCCCACCCACTGCTCGAGAAGCTTTTGGTCTTCCGATCACTCGAGCGATTTCGGCGTAGCTCAAACTTTTGCCAAAACTTATCTTGGAAATTTGTTGCCAAACCTCTTGCTGGAATTCTGTTCCACCGGATAGGTCCAGCGGCAGGTCAAATTTTTTGAGTTTCCCAGAGAAATAATCCTCAATCTGTCTTTTTGCTTCACGCAGTAACTTTGAGGCGGCAGGTGCGGCTTTTGATGATTTACTCACTGCGATATTTACCGACGAGATCTTGCCGTGCAGTTCATATACCCTGATTAAACCAATTGGTGTTGACACATCTATCCATGTTGGAGAATTCACAATTTGTAGCCTAGTCCTTAATGTTCTTGGGCCCAGATCCCTGTGGAGGAATCTGGGCCCAAGTTTTATAGGAGCGAACTACATCAATTCAAACAACTCGCTTGCCTTGCTAAGGCTCTTTCGAAGGATTTGCTCGAGTTCGTCAAATTCCTTTTGACCAATAGTCAACGGCGGGGCTAGCTGAACCACGGGGTCTCCACGGTCATCTGATCGGCAATACAGGCCACTGTCATACAAGTCGTGGCTCAGGAACTGCCTAAGCAGACGCTCGGATTCTTCGTCGTTGAAGGTTTCCCTGGTGTTCTTATCACGAACCAGCTCTATGGCAAAGAAGTAACCCTCACCACGGACATCACCGACAATAGGCAGATCGTAGAGTTTCTCTAGCGTCTTTCTAAATGCTGGTGAGTTCCTTCTGACGTTGCCAACTAGGTCTTCTTCATCGAAGATGTCTAGGTTTTCTAGGGCTACGGCACAAGAAACCGGGTGACCTGCAAAGGTGTAGCCGTGAGCAAAGATGTTTTTACCGTGCTTAAACGGTTCAAACAACTTTTCGCTCAGTAGCAATGCACCTAGCGGGGCGTAAGCCGAGGTAATTCCCTTGGCACAAACCAGCATGTCTGGCTCAATGTCATAGAACTCACTGGCGAACATGGTTCCGATTCGGCCAAAACCGTCAATGGTTTCATCTGCTACCAAAAGCACATCATACTTGTCGCAGATTTCTCGGACACGTTTGAAGTATGACTTTGGAGCCGTGAAGCAACCACCTGAGTTTTGCACTGGTTCGAAGAAAAACGCAGCCACAGTGTCTGGATCTTCAAAAAGAATCATTTCCTCGACACGGTTAGCCGCCCATAGCGCAAAGTCCTCTTCAGTTTCGAAGTCGTCTTGTGAGCGGTACCAGTTGGTGTTTGGAACACGGAATGTGCTCGGCACCAGCGGTTCATACATTTTCTTCATAGCTGGGATACCAGTAAGCGATAGTGCTCCGTGCGATGTGCCGTGGTAGGCAATCGAACGGGTGAGCACCTTGTGCTTGGTTGGTTTACCAGTCATCTTGAAATACTGCTTAGCTAATTTCCAAGCAGTTTCGTTTGCTTCACCACCGCCGGTGGTAAAGAAAACGCGATTTAGATTTTTCGGCGCATACGACAGCACCCGCTCAGCAAGTTCAATTGCTGGGGCGTGCGCATGAGCCCAGATTGGAAAGTAGTCCAGCTGCTTCATTTGCTTGGCAGCTGCCTCAGCTAGTCGAGCGCGACCGTGGCCGACGTTCACTGAGAACAACGATGAGATTCCATCGAAGTACTTCTTACCATTTTGGTCCCAGAAATGGTGCCCTTCTGCTTTGGTGATGATTGGAATATCACCAGTTTGATAAGGGCTGTGTCGCGTGAAGTGCAGGAAAAGATGATCTTTTGCTGTCTGCTGCAACATTTCTGGAGTTGCCTCTTGATTTGCCTTGCGAGCGTCAAGAAGCGGGGTGGCGTGGTCGGCTTTTGCTTCGGCCGGCTGTGATGCCGGAGCCTTACCTGGCTTTAATGCCGCGGCAAGCTTTCGGGCTATGCTCTCCTTGGTTGCCATTTGATATCACTCTTTACATTGTTTTGTGTTGCACTTTTGGATTGCCGACTGACAATCCACTTTGAATCGGTTGATTCAAACCTTTTTCCATTTATCTAACACCCCAGTTGTAGAACTGTTTGTGCAGTTTTAGATAAACAAAAGTCTCAGTGGCGATGACACCTGGTAGTGATCGGATCTTGGTATTCAGCACATCGATTAGGTCCTGATCGTTTTCCACAACGATTTCAACCAGAATGTCGAACGAGCCAGCGGTCATCACCACGTAGTCACATTCCGGCATAGCCGAAAGTGAATCGGCTATTGATGTCATATCTCCAGTGCATCGGATCCCGATCATCGCTTGGCGGTAGAAACCAAGTTGAAGCGGGTCGGTAACAGCCACCACCTGCATGATTCCTGACTCGGTCATCTTCTGCATTCTTTGGCGAACAGCGGCTTCGCTAAGACCAACTATCTTTGCAATTTCGCTGTATGGCTTGCGACCGTCAATCTGCAACTGCTCGAGAATCTCTTTAGAGATGTCATCGAGCTGTGAGGCTTTAGCGCGGTCTGTTCTGGACATGCTACGATTTTGCCATAAATATTGCCTTTTTGGTGCAGATTTCGCACCATTTTTACCAATTTGGTACAGAATCATAACCTTTTTACCAGTATTTGCTACGGATTATTTCAAATGCATGGCTTTGTAATAGTGTTATCGAGAGGAGTGGTTAGCTCCAATACCTATTTGAGGCTCGAAGGAGAGTTTTGAAATGTCAGTCCGCGAACTGAAAAACTTTGTAAATGGCCAGCATGTGCCCTCTAAATCAGGGGAAACCTCTGATCTAATCAACCCAGCAAATGGCGAGGTATTCGCTAAAGCAGCGATATCCAACGATGCAGACATCGATTCCGCCTACAAGGCTGCGGATAAAGCTTTCGAAGATTGGAGCCAAACAACTCCAGGTGAAAGACAATTGGCCTTATTCCGAATCGCTGATGCACTTGAAGCGCGAGCCGAAGAAATGGCTGATGTTGAATCGGAAAACACCGGAAAGCCTAGAAGCACCTTGGTGGAGTATGAAGTTATGGTTTCGGTTGACCAGATCCGTTTCTTTGCTGGAGCTGCAAGAAATCTAGAGGGTAGAGCAACTGCTGAGTATGCCAAAGACCATACATCCTCAATCAGACGCGAGCCGATTGGTGTAATTGGTCAGGTAACTCCCTGGAACTACCCATTGAATATGGCAACTTGGAAATTTGCTCCAGCAATCGCCGCTGGAAACACTGTTGTGATCAAGCCTTCCGACACTACGCCAGCGTCGACTCTTTTGCTTGCCGAAATCGCTAGTGAATTTCTCCCTGCTGGTGTATTCAACGTAGTTACTGGTAACCGCGACAGCGGTCGCGCCATGATTGAACACGGAATTCCACAAATGGTTTCTATCACTGGTTCTGTTCGGGCAGGTATGGAAGTTGCCAAGAGTGCTGCAGCTGACTTGAAAAGAGTTCACCTTGAGCTTGGCGGTAAAGCTCCAGTTATTGTTTTCCAGGACGCCGATTTGCAAAAGGCTGTGTCACAGATTGTTGTAGCCGGGTACTTTAACGCCGGTCAGGACTGTACTGCGGCTACAAGAATTCTGGTCCACGAAAGTGTGCACGACGAATTCGTTGCACTACTTGTTGCAGAAGTTAAGGCGAATGCGATTACCGGTGACCCAAGCCGTGATGACATTTTGTTTGGTCCAGTCAACAACGTAAACCAGTTAGCACAGGTTACCGGTTTCATCGATCGGCTACCTGACCACGCTTCGATTGCTGTTGGCGGTAAAGCTATTGAAGGCAAGGGATACTTCCACGAAGCAACGGTACTAACCGGTCTTCAGCAAACCGACGAGCACATCCAGCGAGAAATCTTTGGCCCTGTAGTAACTGTTCAGAAGTTCAAGGACGACGCGGAAGCACTGAAGTGGGCAAACGATGTGAAGTATGGTTTGGCATCTTCGGTTTGGACTTCCAACCACACCAGAGCAATGCGCTTTGCCAAGGGGCTTAACTTCGGTTGTGTTTGGATCAACACTCACATTCCACTGGCAGCCGAGATGCCACATGGTGGTTTCCGCCACTCTGGTTACGGCAAGGACCTTTCCATGTATGGGTTCGAGGATTACACCAGAATCAAGCACGTGATGAGTTACATCGGCGACTAAAGCGTTGTCTCAGTACCTGCCCGTTTTCCACAGTGAATCCGGGCAGTTACTTTTTTGACCAGCCTTTTGCCATTATCGCTATATGCGGCTCATTGCATTTATTCCAGCTGTAGTCATTGCCCTGATCATGGCACTATTTACTGGAATGTGGCAGTTTGCTTTATTCGCACTTTTATCTGCAATCTCTGGCCTGATCACTTCGGCAGTTTTGAGACAAAAACGCAAAGAGCCAGACCTAGATTATTCAGATCAACCTATTTGGTTACACCCGGCAGCTGTCGCAATAGGGGACAAGGTGCTTCCTAGAACCGGATTGTTTTTCCGAGAGCATATGAGCGATCACTTCTTCAACTATTTCACTCAACTTACCTCGGCTCGAGAGGTCGCAGTCAGAGCTCAGGCACTGGCGAAAGATTTTTACAAAGCAAAACTTAATGCCGCTTTACCTTTTTGGGCAGGTCTTGCTGAGAATAATGATCTTGAGTTTGACTTGGTCACAAACGGCCCTCATGCTCTGATCGTTGGTTCCACGGGATCTGGTAAAAGTGAGTTTCTCCGCTTAGTAACCTGTTCACTGCTAGCTAGTAAAGCTGCCAAAGACATTAGATTGGTGCTCATCGACTTCAAGGGAGGTGCAGCACTTAGACCGCTCGAGAGCCATCCCACTACTTTAACTTTGATTACCGACATAGACTCTGCCGATCATGAAAGGTTCTGGCTCTATCTTCAAGGAGAGTTGAGGATTAGGGAATTGGCTCTCGCTCAACAAGGTGTGAGTTCGATTAGCGAGGCTAAAGATATGCCGAGACTGATTGTCTTAGCGGACGAGCTACCGGCAATACTTACTTCTTCTCCGCTAGCTTTGCAAAGTTTTGAAGCCATCGCGGCGCGTGGAAGATCGCTCGGGGTGCATCTCATTGCCACCAGCCAGTCGCTAGGTGGTATTCCTAGAAGTTTAATTACCAACTTGGCACTTCGTTTTGCCCTAGGTGTGACCGATCCTGGTGACCTAATCGCACTAATGCCAACACTTCGACCTAGCGAGTCACTTCTAGGACGGGCCATCGCAATTACCGGGGGCAAATCTGTTGGTTTTGATTTTCCAATGATTGCGGAATTACCTGATCTAGGAAAACCCAAGTTAGATGCTGAAGCGGTTGCCGGCTGGAGTTTTGGTTTACCACTTGAAGTCGAGTATCAAGCGGATGTATTCGGGCTGATGGAAGAACCCTTGAGCCATGGGAGGTATTTTCTGCCTTGGGCTGAGATTCTAGGCAAGAACACCCTGGTGGTAGGTGCCACGAAATCAGGAAAGACCAGTTTTTGTCTTTTGGCTCAACTCCATTTCAAGACCGTCTTGGATTGCCCTGAACTTTCCGAACTAGAAAAGAATCTCTCCACCGAATCGGCCATTGTTTGCGCAATATCAACCAGCCAAGTCCTACCAATTGCAATACAACGAAAATTCGAGCAAGTGATTTATCTTCGCCAGAGTAATTTAGATCAACATTTGGCGGCTGGATTGCCCAGAAGCCAGTGGCAAGAAAAATTGCCAGCCGGACGCGCTTGGTTCAGGGGCAAGCAGATGCAGTTGATTAAGCCAGCGCAGATTCAAGCGATGAGTGACTCAGCGCATGGGCAGCGGCAACTGGCTCATTAACCAAATGCCCAGCATGGGTATTTAGACCAAGAGCCAAAGCCGAATCTGATTTCAAAGCTTCGTGCCAACCCTTGTTGGCAAGAGTCTTTACGAAGGGGAGTGTCGCATTGGTCAGCGCGTAAGTGGAGGTGTGAGCTACAGCTCCGGGCATGTTGGCCACGCAGTAGAAAATCGAATTGTGAACTTTGAATGTCGGTTCGGCATGCGTTGTTGGCTTGGAATCTTCGAAACAACCACCTTGGTCAATTGCAATGTCAACTAGGACTGATCCCGGCATCATATTCTTTACCAACTGATTGGTCACCAATTTAGGCGCTTTGGCTCCAGGTATCAGAACCGATCCAATGACTAAATCTGCTTGACTGACCGCTTGGTTGATTTCGTATGAGTTGCTGGCAATTGTCTTTAGTCCGCCGCGATAAAGTGCATCGAGTTCGCGAAGGCGGTTCTAGTTAGTATCTAGGACCGTTACCTCCGCACCAAGGCCAACGGCCATGGCAATGGCGTTAGTGCCAGCGACACCGCCACCGAGCACAACTACCCTTGCCGGTCTCGTGCCAGGAACGCCACCGAGCAGAATTCCGTGTCCACCATTCTGGGCAAATAATGTCTGAGCGCCAACCAGAACCGAAAGTCGGCCAGCCACTTCACTCATCGGTGCTAGCAGGGGCAGTTGACGGTTAGCCGTTTGAACGGTTTCGTAGGCAATTGCGGTGACCTGTTTTGCCAAAAGCTCTTTTGTTAGCTCAAGATCGGCTGCTAGGTGTAAGAAAGTGAATAGGACTAGGCCAGGTCGCAGGAACTGGTATTCGCTTTTGATAGGTTCTTTTACCTTCAAAATCAAATCACCTGAGGCCCAGGTACTTGCGGCATCAGCCAAAATGGTTGCTCCCGCGGCTTTGTAGTCTTCGTCGCTAATACTTGAGCCGATTCCAGCCCCTGATTGGATGAAAACTTGGTGACCGCCGACCACTAACTCGTGGACTCCAGCGGGAGTGATAGCCACTCTGAACTCGTTGTTCTTGATCTCTGCTGGTACAGCGACCTTCATGATTCTCCTCTGGGCATTGGCTTCTTTGCCTAGCCAAGATTGAGAATACCAGAGAGCATCGGGGGCCTCCAGAACCTCTCTAGAAACTGCTTGCGAAAAGCCAGTTTTTGCCTAAATTAGCGCCATTTTATGGCAGTATTTTTATCAATGCGTTGATTCGCGCAGTCGGTGTGAAATTGGCCGTGAACCGGCCCTTCCCAATTAGGAGCATGAGGAAATGAACCAAAACCTTCCTGAAGACCCGCAACTACGCGAAATGGTCAAAGCAGCATTAAAGCATCAGGTAACTCGTCGTGCAGCTCTTGGTGGAGCAGTTGCAACATCTGCAGCAGCTTTGCTTGCCGCATGTGCACCTTCATCAAACGAACTAAAGCCGGCCACAGACGTTAGCGATTCAGACCCAACTTTGATTTGGAGCAACTGGTCACTTTATATTGACGTTGACGATGACGGAAACTACCCAACTCTCGAGACTTTCCAAGCAGAGACTGGTATCACCGTTACCTATCGTGAAGATTTCGATGACAATGATTCCTACTATGGAAAAGTCAAGGACCAACTAGCGCTTGGGCAGGATATTGGTGCAGACCTAACCTGTCCAACATCTTGGATGGCTGCTCGTTGGATCAACCTCGGCTACTGCCAGACATTCGACGATGCTCAACTTCCAAACAAGGTAAACCTTCAGCCTGCATATCTAGGTGCAAGTTATGACCCGGATCGAACTAAGAGCCTTCCTTACCAAGGTATTCTCGCTGGATTTGCTTACGACAAGAAGGCTTACAAGGATGCAACTGGTAAAGATGAGCCAAAGGTGCTTGAAGATCTTTGGGACCCAGCGCTAAAGGGCCGCATCGGAGTATTGAGCGAAATGCGCGACACCGTTGGAATCGTTTTGATGGACCAGGGTGTTCAGATTGGTGATGCAAGTAGCTTGACCGAAGACGCATTCATGAATGCAATTGATGTCATTTCAGCAAAGGTTAGCGATGGTCAAATTGCCAGAATCAAGGGCAACAGCTACAAAGATGACCTAGTCAACGGTGACACTATTGTGGCTATCGCTTGGTCAGGAGACATCATTCAGTTGAACGCTGAAGCAGGATACGACCGCTTCGGATTTATCCTTCCTGAATCAGGCGGAACTATTTCTGCAGACTGTTTCGTAGTGCCAATGGGTGCAACACACAAGAAGAACGCTGAGAAGCTAATGAACTTCTACTACGACCCATACAACGCTGCGGTTCTAGCTGCTTACGTGAACTACATCACTCCGGTGGTTGGCGCCAAGGAAGAAGCAATCAAGCTTGATCCAGCCCTTGCCGAGAACCAGTTGATTTTCCCATCAGAAGAGTTCTTGGCTAACACTCAGGCATTCCGTGCCCTTGAGTCAAAAGAAGAGCAGAGCTTTACGAAAGAGTTCCAGAAAATCAAGTTAGGCGCTTAGTGGCCAAGGAGTTCGTTGCGCGAGGTGCCGATCTTGAACTTAAGGGCATCCGCAAGGAGTTTCCAGGCTTCGTTGCTATCGAGAATCTTGATCTAACCGTTCCTGCTGGAGAGTTTTTTGCTCTGCTCGGTCCTTCTGGTTGCGGTAAGACCACGACTTTGAGACTAGTGGCAGGCTTGGAGACGCCAACTAAGGGAAAAATCCTCATTGGTAAAACGGATGTGACTGAGACTAAACCTCATGAACGTCCGGTCAATACGGTCTTCCAGTCATATGCGCTGTTTCCACACATGACAATTCTGGAAAACGTGGCCTTTGGTTTGCGTCAGAGAAAAATCGATGATCCATTGGGTAAGGCAAAACAAGCCTTGAACATGGTCCAACTTTCCCACCTGGCCGAGAGAAAGCCACAACAACTCTCAGGTGGGCAGCAGCAACGTGTTGCCCTAGCCAGAGCTCTGGTTAACCGGCCATCACTCTTACTTCTGGATGAGCCACTCGGAGCATTGGATCTAAAGCTTCGTCGTGAGATGCAAATTGAATTAAAGGCAATTCAAATTGAAGTTGGGCTTACCTTCTTGCATGTGACCCACGACCAAGAAGAAGCCATGGACATGGCTGACACCGTTGCGGTTATGAACCAAGGTCGTATCGAACAAATGGGTGCACCAGAAGCTCTTTATGATCGGCCAAAGACAGTGTTTGTGGCTAAATTCCTCGGACAGTCCAATTTGCTGGTTGGCGAGGTTAGTTCTACCTCGGCAAACTCGGTCAGCATCGACGTTGCTGGAAATAAGATTTCGGTTCCAAAGGACAGAGCTGAAAAGCACAGTGGAAAAATTGCAGTTGGCTTTAGGCCAGAGAAAGCAACCTTCCACACTAAAAAACCAACCGCAAAGAGCGACACCAATGTGATTGGTCCCGGCGAAATTCTAGATATTCGTTTTACCGGCGTGAGCAATCAGTACCTAATCGAAGTTCCGAATTTAGGAAATATCACTGTGTTTGCGCAAAACATGGGTCAATCTCCAGTCATCGAACTTGGCGAAAAGGTGTGGATCTCTTGGTCGGTAGATCACTCGTTCGGTCTAGCTGATCTGCCAGCCGGCAACGAAGAGGAATAACAAGCATGGCTTTTGCGGCTTTCAGTTCCAACGTAAAGGTGAACGCTAAGCCAACTAAAACGGGCAAGGTCGTGATTGCCCTATTGGCACCTGGTCTTGCCTACCTTGGAGCATTCTTTCTCACACCGCTAATCGCACTGATTATGGTCTCGCTATCGGTGCCAGATCCAGCGGGCGGCTACGCCGAGTATGTTCCAGCCCTTGAGTTCGCCAACTATGCTTACGTAGTTTCTGAGTACTTCCCGCACATCATGCGCTCGTTCGGTTACGCCTTGATTGCCACAGTTCTTGCACTAATAATTTCTTATCCGCTGGCTTATTTCATCGGTGTAAAGGCAAGACCTTGGCCGCTGCTGCAAAAGTTAATGCTCACTTTGGTGATTGCTCCATTTTTTATTTCATTCCTACTTCGAACTCTTGCCTGGAAGCAGATGTTTTCCAATGAATCATGGATAGTTAGTAGCCTTCAGCAGATTGGCTTTTTGGCCTCTGATCAGTATGTCGTTGGTACACCGTTCATGGTGATATTCGGTTTGACCTACAACTTCATTCCGTTCATGACACTTCCGCTATACACCTCATTGGAAAGACTAGACATCCGTTACCTTGAAGCTGGTTCTGACCTATATGCATCACCGGCGAAGGTTTTCAGGAAGGTTACCTTCCCACTTTCTTTGCCAGGTGTGATTTCTGGAACCCTTCTAACATTTATCCCGATAGCCGGTGACTACATTAACGCCTCGGGAGATTTCCTGGGTTCCCCAGAAACCGCGATGATGGGTAACACCATTGAAGCTAACTATCTAAATATCAACGATTACCCATCTGCTTCAGCTCTTTCTGTGCTGCTGATGGGGGTAATCCTGCTTTTAGTAACTTTCTATGTGAAGAGATCCGGAACGGAGGATCTGCTCTAATGAAATTCACTCTGGGCAAATTCGCCTTACCGCTTTATGCAGTGCTGACATTTATCTATCTGCTGATTCCGATTTTTTACACCTTCGTCTTTTCATTCAATGACAGTTTGAAGACCAACCTGATCTGGCGTGGCTTTACTTTTGATAAGTGGCTAAATGTCTGTCAGCGCGAAGGGGTGTGCCAGGCCTTCGGTAACTCAATCTTTATTGGTTTAATCTCAACAATCTTTGCCACTGCCCTAGGCACCGCCATTGCAATCGCACTGGTGCGCTACAGGTTTAGATTCCGCAGCTCAGTGAACCTGCTTTTGTTCCTTCCGATGGCAACTCCTGAAGTAGTGCTTGGCGCTGGCTTGGCTTCACAGTTTTTCAACTTGGGGGTTCAAAAGGGAACTTTTACCATAATCTTGGCGCACATCATGTTCTGCCTTTCTTTTGTCGTGGTAAC
>Ga0129336_10002286_pt1 | contig 11843 bp, 26 predicted proteins | sample CPB6_02_DNA_FD_96878 | JGI IMG/M metagenome (GOLD analysis project Ga0129336, IMG submission 96878) | Freshwater to marine salinity gradient microbial communities from Chesapeake Bay, USA - CPBay_Sum_0.6_0.2_DNA | ecosystem: Environmental > Aquatic > Marine > Coastal | place: USA: Chesapeake...
CCCCGTTTTCGTAGCGGTCTACGATCTGGAAACGCATGGCCTCGGCGCATGGCTGGCAGTAGTACCCGCCCCACCCGCCAGGAAGCGGGTCAATGGCGTAGGTAGTGGCCTCTTCCCCGCATTGCTGTTCGCACTGACGGACTACGGGCTGAGTGTTGTCGCTGTTCATGCGGTGACTATACCCCGCCGATTATGGTGCGTTACCCGCCGATCAGCCTGATCTGCCACCGGGGCTTCAGGCCGCCGAAGCGGGTGGGGTTACCCCCACCACCCTTCTTGGTCGTCGTCGGGGTTGTCGTCGTAGTTATCCCGAGGCTGGAGACCGTGACGCTTGCGCATCGTATCCTGCCAATTCCACGTCGTGCCGTAGGTTACGGCGTCCCACCATCCGAAGTTTTGCTTGGGGCTGTCGCTGTTGCTCATGTGGAGTCTATACCAACCCGACTACGGTGTGTTACCCGACGACCAGCCCCCGTGCGTGGGCGGGGCTGCGAGCGGACGCCCGCGCGGCGGAAGCCCCGGCTTGGCTGGGTCGGGCTGTAGGTGGTGGGGCTTGGCTTGGGGGGCGGGTCACCCCACCCCCCGAACCTTTGACGGTGGCGGAAGAGAGCCTAGACCCTCTCCCACTCGCCGTCTGCGTTCTGGCTGTAGACCTGTACGGGGTCTCGCATGATTTCGTTGCGTCCGTCAATGACTCGCTGACGGTAGGACTCGCTGGTGTTCACACGGAGACATTCCTCGTGTGCCAGTCGGACGATTTCATCGGGTACGTCGTGGTTCTCACCGTCGTACTCGCCGTTCTCGTTGAGTGCGCCCACGATGACCACGTCACCGAAGATAACCCGACCCGTGAGCATGGTGGCGAACACGTTCGGCTCAAACCCTTCAATGAGTAGACCCTCGTCGTGGACATACACCACGAAGTCCTCTCCCCGAACGGCGTCAAACCAACCGCCGACCAAGTCGTTGATTGCCTGATAGTTGCTTGACATGGACAGTTCCGTGAAGGTTCCGTCCGTCTTTACGTGGAGTGATTTTGTCGTTGTCATGTGGTTACTATACCGACCCGATTAAGGTGTGTTACCTGCCCTGACCATGTTCCATGCGTTCAGCGGGGCTGCAGGCAGTGGTGTTGTTTACGCCGGAAGCCCCGTCTCTCTCAGTCCTCCCAATACCGTGGGTCGTGGCGTTCTTTTTCGTGCTGCATGAAGATACGAACGTGCCGACTGAAGTCATCGCTACGCAGACGGTAGTCCTCTTCGGTCTTTCCCGTGGGGGTCTCGGTTCCCGTCTCGGGGTCCCAAACGAACATGAATTCGTACAAGAACTCTTCGTAAAGGTCCGAATCCAAGTACCGCCATTCAGCCTCTTCGTACTCGGCGCACGAATCGTAGAACGCTTCAGCCTCTTTGAGAATGTACGAATCGCTCGGTTCCCTGAACATTTTTATTTTCCCTTCCTGTCTCGGATTATTTGCACCAGTTCGTCCCTGCCGACGAACACTAGAACATCGTGAGCCTTGCCACGCCCAAGCGGTCTGACGAAGATTCCGACCGACTCAAACGCTTCCTCTGTCTGAACCGACGAAACGATGAGAACCTTCCCGTTCACTCTGATTCCGTCGTTCTCCCGAATCTTGCAACCCCGAACTAGCATGAGTGAACTATACCTGCCCGACTATGGTGTGTTACCCGAACAATCGGGGAATCCTGTCGGCTACCCAACCCCTTACACCAGAGGCGACCAACCGATTAGGGTTTACCTTGTACCCTCTTCAGTTCCCCGATTGCTCGGTATTGAGACTATACCAGCCCAACTATGGTGTGTTACCTGCCGCCTAGCCGTGCCGCTAGGCTGCGGGGCTCTGGGAAGATTTGGGGGACTAGTCCCCCTCCTCCTCTTCGGGATACCCGACCTGTCCGATGGAGAGTGAGTAGAGGTCGTGCTGAACCTCGGGACGCTTGTAGTCGTCCTCGTTGTCCCTGATGAAGGCCTCGCACTCTTCCAGAGTCCCCACAAACTCGGGATAGCCCGAGTCCGAGAGACACCCAGCCGAGGCGTACCAAACTGCGTAGGTGATGGTGCGCTGTGTCATGTGGTATCTATACCCTCCCAACTATGGTGCGTTACCCATCCAGATCGACGCACCTCTTGTTCCGTGTCCGGTTCAGTCGAAGCCCGACGGTATCGAAGCCGTGCCAGTCGAGCAGTGAGTCGATGGCATCGACGACATCCTCGTATTCTGGATGGTCGGAAAAGTGGATAATCTCCACGATGTCCCACAGCAGTTTTTCTAGTGTCTCGTTGTCGCTCATGTGTAATCCATACCAGCCCGACTATGGTGCGTTACCCTCGGCGGGGCTTCCACCATGCTTACACGTCCCCGGAAGCCCCGGCTTCTGCCGCGAGGCGAGACCCGAATAAGCGTTCGGCCCCTCGGGGGCGAGACCCGAGGGGCGGAACCTTTGACGGTGGCGGAAGAGACTCTCTCGGGGGCTAGTCCCCCGAGTAGTTGTTCCACTCCACGGTCTCGCGAACCTCGCCACAGCGGGTGCAGGTGTAGACCTGCACGTTGCGGTAGGTTCCAAGTTCCCAACTCCCGACGTTGCCGTAGCGCGTCTCGGTATGCCCCCAGTCGTGGGTGCGGCCGCTCGCGAGGTACATCTGTCGCAGGTGCGCCGCTTGGTTGTAGGCGCGGCGCGCGTGCCTTTCCTGCTTGGGCGTGAACGTGCCACGCGCGGCGAAGTATGCCGCGAGGGACGCGAGGAACGTGGAACGCTGGCGGCCGAGCCATTCCGCGATCTGCTCCAACGTCGGAGACGTGGGCATCGGCGCGAGGTTCGCGTGCGGGTGGTTCGGGCATGGGTAGGTGTTGCGGGTGAGGTTTGCGCTGTTGTGTGGCATGGTGGGTCTATACCGATCCGATTAGAGTGTGTTACTGCCGAAGGAGAACAAAGAGCAGATTCCGGGGCTTCCGGCCTTCAGTGCAGACGAGCTGAAAGCCCCGGTAACCCGACGGGGAGGGGGCGGGCCGACACCCGCCCCACTTACGTCGGCCCCCGCCCCTAGAGGCCGTCTGCCTGTCGGATTTCTAGGCCCGCTTCCTGCGCCCCTCGGCGCAACTTGGCTAGGCCACACTTGTCGGACATTGAACCCCACCCCCACGAAACCTGCGTGAACGCACCGTCACGGACTTCGGCCATGAGCGTGGAGTAGTGGAAAATGAGCATGGCCCCATCGGAGTCACGCACCGCACGCCACGATGACGCACGGCCCTGACGGGTCACAAGGTGGGCTATTGCTGTGGGTCGCTGTTTCGTTGTCATGTGGAACCTATACCGCGCCGATTACGGTGCGTTACCTATGCCCAACGCCTCGGAGATCGGCGGGGCTTCGGGGGAGCACAATAGCCACAGCGAAAGCCCCGGTACCTAAAAACCGAAAAGGGGGGCAGGGTTGCCCCCGCCCCCCGTGGGGACTCCCCGCTAAACCGAAGCGGGGAGAGTAATCCTCGCATCGGTAGCGGCGATGGAGATTGCCGTTCCGAACCGCCAGAAGTCATCAAGGCACTTTTCGACGTCATTCCCGAAAACGTCGAGGCTGAACGTGCTGCCCTTTTCGTCGGTGAACGTGAGGGTCATGCAGGCGAAGTGGTGCGAACCCTCTTCCGTATTGGCATAGATTTCTGCCTTTACTTTCGTGGTGTTGTGGAAGGAAACCCGTGTGGACACTGGAAACCTCTTTCTGCCGACTGGTCGGCGTCGCTGACTGGAACGTAGTGTCTATACCTCCCCGAATAAGGTGCGTTACCTGCCACGCCCCTCGCGCGCCTCGGACGGGGCTTCGACTGTGCCTACGCGAGCTGGAAGCCCCGGCAACCACCGAAAAAAATAAACCGAACAAGCGTTCGCCCGTAGGGGCCGAGCGAACACCTGTTCGTTTGACGGTGGCGGAAGAGGTCAGTACCTCCACCACCACGGGCCGCCCCCGTAACCAACCACACACACAAGGCTGGCTGGCTTGACGATGACGGGGGTAGGGATTCCCCCGAGGGTGAGCCTGACGCCCCCGTAGACCCTCTCGATGCCGTCCACCGTGGAGTGGGCGATGGCGTTCCGCCGACGGTATCGGGCGTCACGGGCTTGCTTGACGTTCGGGATAATCCCGATGAACTCGTTGATGTTGCCCCTGCGGCTGCGGTAGCCCGCGTAGATCACGTCCCCGACCTCGAGCTCGGCTGCCTGTCCGACCGCCACCGTGCGCCGCCAGACTTTCTTGACTTCGTGGATTACCTTCATTTCGTTGCCCCTTTCAGGCTTGTCGCTTGTGAGTTGTCTATACCGAACGGACTAAGGTGCGTTACCTAGTCCTCGTCGTAGCCATCGAACCAACCATCCCCACGGGTGTCGTCCCGGCGGCAGTGTTCTTGAGCCTCTTCCAACGTGAGGCCGGTGGCGATGGTCTCCGAGTCGCTATCGAAGTGGAACCTGATGATTTTGTACGTTGTCGTCATGTGTCGCTTATACCGATCCAACTACGGTGCGTTACCTCAGGGAAGAACCCTGCCCCTATTGGGGCAGAGCCTTCCGAATGAAGCCAACCAGTTCTTGTGCCTGAGATCCTCGCCCCATTGAGCGGGTCTGTTCGGTCACGCCAACCCGACTGGCAACCCAGTAGAGGAACTCAAGGTTGTAGACCGCCTCAAGTTTCTCAATGATTGTCCCGTCAGAGGCGAAGATTGTCCCCTTGGGGGTTCCGTCTGATTCGTGGGTCTCAATGAGACCTGCCTCATCCAGTTCCTCGGCTGTGAAGTGAGGTGCGTAGAACTCGGGCGAGAAGAGCGTATGCCCGTCTCCCGTGATTACGCCTGCCTCAAGGGCTTCCTTGACTTTAGTGGTGAAGTTGTTGTCGCTCATGTTGGGTCTATACCAAGCCGACTACGGTGCGTTACCCTGCCGAACGTCGGGGCAGCGTGACGGGGCTTCCAAGGTACACACGCCCACCCCCGAGAGCCCCGCCCACCAAAAGGGAAAAGCCCCCGAAGGGGCTAGTCCCATTCCCCCCAACCTGCGGAGTTGAGGGTCTCGCTATCGGCCCATGCGTCGTCCTCATAGGGTTCGGCGTCGTCGTCCCAAAGGTCGTCGTCCGCTTGCCAACCCCACTCGTCGTCGTTGTCTTCTGGCATCGCTGTCATCGTTGTCATGTGGGGTCTATACCGCACCGACTAAGGTGTGTTACCCACCAACCTCCACCGTTTCTTCGTAATAACGTGCCCACCCTTCGTTGCGCTCGCTGTTCGTGCAGAAATCAAAGTACCCCGTCGCCATGCGGTAGACGAAATCACGCGCCTCTTCGGGCGTGTCGAAGAAGTATGTGATGCGAGACTTGGGAAACTCAATCCCGATGGTGATGGCTCCGCTTGGGAGCGTATTGAACTCAAACTCAGCATTGGACTTGACGTGGACACTGACGTTGGTGCTGTTGAAGTTGGTCATGTGTCGTCTATACCGAACGGACTACGGTGCGTTACCTCGCCGTGCCGTCGTTTGTGATCGGGGCTTCCACGATCCACGCGCGTCCCCGGAAGCCCCGCCGTGCAGAAGGGGCGGCTTGGGGGTGAGGTGGGATACCCCCAAGCCGCTAGTGGCAGGAATGTTTGACGGTGGCGGAAGAGAGCGTTTATTTACTCTTCTCTTTGGCTATTTCTTTTGCCAATGCCATGCGTGTTGCATCGGGACACTCTTCTATGTCGTCCCAATCGTCGTCGGTAAAGTTGCTTGTATCCACGATGAAAATGTCTTCATCGTCATTGGCACTGCCATACGTTCCGTCGTTGGTGAAATAAGTTTTCATGCCAGTTCTTCGTCGTAAACGTGGTCAGGGTTTTCGTCGTGAACAATCGTCAGAACGGTTGCCACGATAAGTAGCACAACGGCTGACGCGCCCATGATTAGCGAGAAAATGTCAAGTATCACGACTCAACCTCGCAATCGTGTCCGTAGGCGTACTCTTCGGGGTCGGTGAAAGTCTGCCCACACTCAGGGCAGTTGTAGCGCATGACGGGCTTTAGTATTTGCCCGACAAGGCTCACAACCGCTTTGGCGTAGTTTTCTTGGGTTTGGGTCATTGTGTCGCTCATGTTGTATCTATACCTTTCCGACTACGGTGCGTTACCTAGAACGGCTCCCAATCTTCGGGCATTGGGCGAATGGTGCTTGCACTGCCAGTGGGTGCGTCGTGGTGCGAGAGAGAATACTCAATGCGGTCAGGAAAGACACGGTATTCCATCTGCCATTCAGAACGAACGGTCATCAGGTCAAGTAGGTCACGGGCATTGTTCGCCTGCCCGTAGCCCGAAACGTGACCGTGCCACAAGCGCACGTTCTCAATGCTCCACCAACCACTAGCGTTGGCGATAAGTTCGTCGGTGCAAAGTCCGAAGAAGTAAAGGTCATCTTCCCAACAAATGCCATAGCAATCTTCTTCACACTGGCAAGTGTTGGAAATGGTTCCGTAGGAAATGGGAGTTTCAGTGTTCGCTGTCATGGGGTGTCTATACCCGACGAACTACGGTGCGTTACCGACCGTCGCCTTCGTGGTGGCGCCGGGGCTTCCGTAGGAATAGTCCGACCATGACGCCAATAGGAAAACCGATGAAAGCCCCGTATAGGTAGAAGAGGGTGTTCACCACCCGTCCCCCCTATCTCCGTCCCACTCAAATACCGCCGTGCAAGTTCCCCCACACTCCACGCCTTCAGGGTTCAGAATGTCGCACGGCTCCTCTGCCTCTACCTCTTCCCCGTCATGATGAGAGTCAATCATGAGTTCTCCCTCGTATTCGGAACCACACTTATCGCAAGTGTAGATTACCGTTGCGTAGTCGGCGTAGCCATCTTCCCACGCTTCGTCAAAAACCTTCGTCGTGCAACCCGCCGGGTAGTAACCACTCATGTTTTGTTCCTCTCTGTCGCTTGTGAAGTGTTCATACCCTACCGACTACGGTGCGTTACCCCAAAAAGTATTTATTTCGTAACATTGGCTGCGGAAGCCCCGGCCACGGCTCAAAAAACACCGCCCCACCCCCCAACAGCGGAAGAGGGTGAGGCGGTGAGATTTATTTGACGGTGGCGGAAGAGGCTAGTACCAGCAGTCCAGCCCTTCGGTATTTACAGCCGCCCATCGGAGATACCAAATGGCGTAGGCGATGGACTCTCTCACCTCTTTGCCTTCTTCACCCACTCCATCGTAGGTTGCTAGGGCTTTTTCCATTTTGTCGGCAAGAATGTTGCACTCATAGGGGGGCTTGTGGGAGTTGTCACCCAATGCGCCGTAGAAAGAGAGTCCTTCGGTCTCATCGTAAATACCGAGTTCTTCCACCAGGTAGTTGCCGTACTTACCCCGATACCAGCAGTCAGTACCGAAAATGCCATAGACAGCACCGCCAGAAATGCCAGACTTCTCTAGGTCATTCTTGTACGGGCAACCACCGTTTGCCTGCGTTGCTTGGCAGTCAATAGCGGTCATCGGCGTACCGTCATCTTCCAAAATCGGGTTGCCCTCTTTGTTCAGGCGTGGCGTGATAATCGCCGTTCCCCTCGTCTTGCAGGGATACTTGTTCGGAATGTTGTCTAGACCCATTACAGCACCTCGCTGATTTCGTAAATGTTCTGTCCGTGTGAGTTCTTAGAAGCGGTAATCCACTCCAAGAGGTCACTCTGCCAGCCCTCGTATGCCTTCATTGGCAACGGGTTCGGGTTGGAGAAGAGGCTACTCATGGAAATGGCGTACGCCGACCGAGTTGGTATACGGTGCAACGTGTAAACAACCGCACCACTTTGCGAAACTGTCGCAAGCAGTTGGTAACGCATCTCGTTATTTCGTGTGGAGTGAAAGCGGATTTCTACCGCTTCGTTTTCGTAAAACTTCGGAACGTATCCGAGGATTTCTTGCGCTGTTTTGTTTGTCATGTGGTGACTATACCCACCAGACTAAGGTGTGTTACCTGAGCATTTTTTCGTAGTGGTGACGGGGCTTCAGCTGCGTCGAATACGCACCCCGAAAGCCCCGTATAAAAAACTCCAGCCCACTCAGGTCAGCGACTACCTGAGTGGGCTGTTCGCTCTACAAGCGAGGGGGAAAGAGGCGTTACCCCTGCGAGAGCAGACCGCCTCTCGTCTCGTAGTTGGCGAGAGCAGATTCCCATTCGTCGGGTCGGAAGTAGTGACCCGACCCAGCAGACCACCCTTCAGGGCGAGCAGCGATAATCCATGTCACCCACTTGTGGTAGGAGTACGGAACCGTGTTCTCGCAAAGAGCGACCCACGAAGCGTAGGAGTCACCCTCGACTCGTTCGGAGATTCGGGTGCAACTAACAACCTTGTGGGAGGAAGCGATGGTCTGACCTTCCTGAAGAACCTTGTATTCGTTCGGGATTTCTTGTTGCGCTGTCATGTGTTTCCTATACCTCTCGGACTATGGTGCGTTACCTCTCGCAAGGAACCTCTCGCCCCACCCCCGAACAGGGCCGTCGCCCCCATAGGGAGAGGTCTTTTCAGAGGAGGGCGGGTGACAGGAAGAGGGCGGATTCGGAAGCGTCTAGAATACCGAAGAGCCTTATCTTGGTCAGAGCCTTATCCCGAAGGGAGACTTGCACCTATGTTGTTCAGGAGAGAGGCGAGAAGCCCCTTGCCGTTGAGTTGCCTATACCAACCCAACTAAGGTGTGTTACCGCTTTGGGGCGGTCACCTTGTTGGAGTGGCTCGGCGTTGCTTTCATGTGCTGTCCATACCGCCCCGAATACGGTGCGTTACCCAAGCGGGGCTTTGATCGTCTGCACGTTCGCCCCCGGAAGCCCCGTTCTGGAAACACCAAGTCCCCACCCTGACAGCGACAACAGGGTGGGGACTTTGGGGTGGGAAGCAGATTTATTTGACGGTGGCGGAAGACCATTACTGCCTTGTGAAGTATTTATACCAACAGAACTACGGTGCGTTACCTTTGGGTGGGGTGGGACTCTCGCCCCACCCCGTACCCTTCGGACTAATCCCGATTCATGAGGTCGGCTATTGCCTCGGCAAGCGGACCTCGGGCTTCTCCAGCGTCAAGAATCGGCGTGTCTGCCTCGTCTTGGAATCGGAGAACGCTCACCATTTCGGAACGGGTGGCGCACACGAACAGGCGCACACGGCGACGGTCAGGGTGTTCGCTCGGCGCACCATCGGGTTCGCTTTGCCCTTCGGAAATGGGTGCCGCCCAACCGCAGGTGACGATAGCGAGAGCGTCAAAGCCACTCACGAGGCTCGGCTTCACGCTGTCAAGCAGTTGATAAACGTCACCGTGACTGGCGACTTCAGGCTGAACGTCGGCAAGGTTGCCGTTCTCGTCAAGTTTGATACCGACGAGCATGGCGTTCGGCAGGTCAAAGCCAAACGATTCACCTTTGAGGCTGAAAGCATTGTGGACAACGCCTTCTGCCCTTTCTGTGACCTCTAGCAGGGTGGACATGGAATGTTCCTTCCTTTCGGTAGTAGTTGCTCGGAACATGGGGTCTATACCCACCCGACTACGGTGTGTTACCCCTCGGTGGTCGTCACGCCCGAAAGCCCCGTAGTAGTCTGAGGCTGTGAACGATGAAGTGTCTCAACAGCGACGCCGGGGCTTCGAGCAACGTCAGATAGATTTATCCGTAGAACTAGAACGGGTATCGCAACTAATCCGTAATGTGGAAAACGGAAATGCCATTTTATTGCGTTCCCGACTAAGGGTGGTGGGGCAGGACTGACCTACCCCACCAGCCTTGTCAGACGGCTTCTGCGAACGGAAGTTCGGCTTCTGCCTTCTCGTCTGCGACGACGATGCGTGTGTACGGGGTGGGCGTGACACACGCCGACTCCACATCTGCGCTGATTTCTCCAGCCTTGCGAGCCTTGTCAAACGCCTTCGGCTCTACGGCGGTCTTGGTGACCAGTTCGTAGGTCTTGGCATTGACCAGTTCCTTCAGTTTCTCCACGACGAAGTTTCTGCGGACTGCGGTGACAAGGCTGATTTTCTTGCCGTTCACGGAAACCTCGCTCATTCCAGCCTCGGCTACTGCCTCGGTGAAAAGTTGCTTGGCGACTGCAACGGCTTTCTCGGCAGAAGCCTGCGCCTCAAGTGCGGCGAGGTACTGCTGTCCAGCGGTGGATAGTGCCTTACTCATTGGGTGTTTTCTCCCTTGTTGGTGGTTACTGACAAACTGCCTATACCAGCCCGACTACGGTGCGTTACCGACCGCTACCCAACCAGCGGTACTGGCGACTGGAAGCCCCGGCCGCTCCACAACCTTTATCCACAGGTTTATCCACAGGTTGTGGAAAAGTGGGGGTGGCTGTGGATAACTAACGGTGGCGGAAGACAAGGTAACACACCTTAGTCTGGGTGGTATAAGCACCTCGTTCCCAGACAACTACTACGAAAGGTAAGGAACGTGAGCAAATCCCTATCGGTCAAGGTGAGTACCGCGAAACTCATCAAAGCGTTGGAAGCGGCTCTCGCCAAGCGCGAGAAGGAAATCGCTGACTACGAGAAGGCACACGACGCATACGAGAAGGAGCGCAAGGAGTTCATCAAGAACCTTCCGAGCCTTATCGGAACCAAGAGCATCACTCTCGCAGACACAAACTTCAATGAGCGAGCATGGAAGTCGGAACTCCCCGAGGTCATGTTCACCTACAAGTTGAGTCCTGCCGTCAAAATCCCCAAAGCACCCGAAACCGTGTCCTATCACGTTCGTAACGAGTGCGAGGAAATCCGCAACGCCATCGCCATTCTCAAGATGACCGATGACGAGACGGTAAGCACCAACTCCTACAAGGGCGTGGCTCAGTACATCTGAGCCACCCCAACGACCTGAGCAAGTCGTAAAACGGCTCAACCCCCCCCTTTTTTTTGCGTGCTGGCCGGGGCTTTGGCAGTTCTGTATAGACTTGCAAAACAGCTGGAGCCCCGCCCCCATGCTCTTCAGACCGAGGTAACACACCGTAGTCGTGACGGTATAGGAGCCACATGACAAACATTCACATCTTCCAGTCCACAAAGGGTGGCGTGGGTTGCACCACCTCTGCCTGCGGTTTCGCTAGTTTGCTCGCCCAACAGGGCAAGAGGGTCACCCTCATTGCAACCAGTGACGACGCTCACGCAGTTGTTACAACACCCCATGCCAATCTCACGATTACGGTCGTTGATAAAACTGTCAATGCCGTGGAAATGGCTATCGCCAAGCGGAGCGCCGACACGCAGACTGTCGTAGTGGACGCTGGCTTCGGTATGCCCTACTTTGAGCGACCGAATGAGGACTGGACTCGGCACTTGGTTGTTGAGAATCACTATCTCGCCCTGCGTCGTGCGATTCAGGCTGACGCTCCTAGCCACTACGAGGATTTCGTGGTTCTCCACGACACCCAAAGTGCGCTTAGCAAGGGAGACTGTCGTTTGGTTCTGAAACTGCCGATGTTCTTCTCGGTGGACAGGAGCGAGGCTCTCGCTCGCTCCATTGACGCTGGACTCTTTCCACGTGGAGAGCAGGTTCACCTCTACGAGCCAGAAGGGGTGACCGTGTGAGAAAAGGTAACGCACCTTAGTTCACTCGGTATACTCACCACACAACTACTACACAAAGGAAATTCATGGCTACTAGAAGCATTATCGCCAAGCAACAGGGCGACACTTGGGCAGGGCGTTACGCCCACTGGGATGGGTACCCCACCCATCAGGGAGCCAGCATTTGGGCCATCGTCAAGCGTGACGGCTGGGAACAGGCTGCCAAGACATTCGTAGACGACCACTTCTACTGGTCAGTTGTACGC
>Ga0129336_10002287_pt1 | contig 11839 bp, 4 predicted proteins | sample CPB6_02_DNA_FD_96878 | JGI IMG/M metagenome (GOLD analysis project Ga0129336, IMG submission 96878) | Freshwater to marine salinity gradient microbial communities from Chesapeake Bay, USA - CPBay_Sum_0.6_0.2_DNA | ecosystem: Environmental > Aquatic > Marine > Coastal | place: USA: Chesapeake Bay...
GGTTGCCCAGACGTTTAACCGCCCTGGGATAGTTGTTGGAGTACCAACCCAGCCCGGTTCCGGTCTTGCGCTGTCCTGCGGTCAGTTGATACGCGACCTCATCAGCGATGGCTTTGGCGATGGCGACCTCGTTGTCCAAGGTCAACTTCTGCCGGTCCATCTGCCCCTGCTCACGCTTGGTCTGCTCGTTTAGAGCAATACCAATGTCCCGAACTTTGTTGGCAATGCCACGTTTGGGCTTGATATTCAGGCCAAGGTCTGCCCGTGCAAAGTCATCGTTGGCCTCCATGATCGTCCGGGTGGACAACGGAACCTCACCACGCAGGCTGTACTTGGGCGCTTCTTCCTTAGGCTCCTCAGCAGGCTTCTCTTCAGCCGCTGGCTCTTCGCGTTTAACCTCTACTGGTGCTGCTGGCTTGGCTGGCTTGGCTGGCGGAGCAACTTCGCCACGCTCCACCCGTGTAAACAGACGCTCGGGCGTTACCTCCGCCATCCCAACCGATTCCTTGATCGACTGGAAGAAGTTCTTCATCCGGTTGATCAGAGCCCGGATCATTCCAGGCTTCTCCTTGGCAGTGGAGAAATCACCGAACGCATCAGCAATGGCTTCCTCAACCATCGCCTCTTGGATGGCCGCGTCGTCCAGACCTTGCTGTTTAAATAGATTGATGTAGGCGTCGTAGCGGCTCTGCTGACCCGGCTGCAAGTAGTTGCCGTCGATGTCCCGGTTCCGCATGTACGTGTTGATCCACGTCGTGTTGGCCTGTTTAACCAGGGACTGCCACTGTGCGGGGGAGAAGAAGCCGAGTTCCTTCAGAGCGTGGACGGACTCGTGCTTGAGGTCCCTCACCGGATCAGCCGCATCAATTGCCAACTGGATCAGACCCTTGGAGTACTGACCGTTGGCGTTCTTCAGGTCGTCAATGACCTTGACGCCCACTTCCTTCAGGCCGTAGCGTTTAACCTGCTCTTGTAGAAGACTCTGGAACTTCTCCATCTGAGCAGCAAGACCGGCTTCCTGCTCTGTGATGAGTTCTCGTGTCGTGGGCGCTACTGCTTCAGCAGGCGCAGGAGCAGGCTGTACCGCCACTTCTGGGGCAGGGGCAGGCTGTACAGGAGCCTGAGCAACTTGAGGTACAGGCGCTTCAAGGGGAGCCTCTACTGGAGGGGTTGGGATTCCTTCTCCTGGAGGAGCGACTGCAACATCCGGTGCAGGAGGAACCACTCCAGTTCGTTCAACTCCTTCAACTCCTGGGGCAGCGACTTCAGCGGGTCCGACAGGTACAGAAACGCCTTCTCCACCTGCTGTTTCGACAACTTGTCCAACATCTGGTGCGGCCTCCCTCGTGGTCACATACTCGTTGATGACGTTTAACGTGTCATTGACCGCTGCACGCTCACGTCCACGGATGGCAGGATCATTGATCGCGGCAGTCAGTGCGGCACGAACCTCTTGGGCCTGGGCGGGATCGTTGATGTCCTTGTTCAGCAGGGAGTCACGCAGAGAGCCTTTGCGGAAGCCAAGGTCCTTCAGGGCACTCTCATCTAAACGGTTGCGTCCCTCTTCATCTGCCTGGGAACGCAGTTCATCCAAGAAGGCACGGCGGGCCAGGATGTCTGCCTGCGTGTTGCGGATGTCCTCGTCCAGGGGCTTTAAATCCTCGGTGAGAGTCTTCTTGCCAAGCACAACATCTGTCGTTCCAGACAAGACACCACCACCCAGACCGCCCTTCAGACCTGCGTTGAGGAAACGCTCAAGGTTCTTCTCGGAGAAGAAATCGATGTTGTTGTCGATGAACTTCTCGGCGGCGGCAGAGGACATCTCCTGAGCCGCTTCTGTCGCACCCTCAGTGGCGAAGCCCTTGGCAGCACCAACGCCGAAGCGTTTATACCAAGCGCCAATGACCTGCTCTTCCGGGATGCCAGACTTCCTGAGTTTGGTCAGGACAGATAACGGAAGTGCGGCATCAAGTAGGCTGTTAAAACCGCCGAAGAGTAGGGCAGTGCCGAGGCTCTCCTGCTCCGTCTCGTCCTTGATGTTCTTGTAGACCTCGGGGACGTTCTGGAGGGCTGATCCTCCGACGACACCGACTGCGTCGTACTTGAGTGCAGTGCGTCGTGCGGCATCGATACCTGCTTGCCGGATTTCATCCTGGACTTCCTTCTTGGCAAGGACTTCAGCCCCCTGCTCTGCCACCTTCTTACGGGCGGCGGCTTCAGCGGCCTCCTTGGCAGCGAGAACAGCGCCACGGCTTGCGATGCCTGCGATACCACCCGTCACAAGAGACGGCAGGATGGACGGCACCAATTCACCGACAGACTCGGTCAGGTAGGTGATGGCGTCCCCTACGCCCTTGATGTCCTTGTAAGAAGGGACGGCGGCGGGGTACAGCGCCTTGATCTTCTCTTCTGTGGCAGCGGCTTCCCTGAACTGGCGCTCTGCGTACTCGTTTGCACCAACGGCCCGAGCAGCCATCGCTGGCAGGATGTCGCCAAGGAGGATGCCCGTCTGGGCAATGCCTCGTTTAACAGAAGGAATGAACCCGCCCTCCGGCTGAACCGCCGGAGCAGCGGGCGCTGTCTCCAACTGGAATCCCGGGGGAAGTTGAACGCCTTTGGAAGGCTCCTCTTCAAGAACAAATCCGGGCGGGAGAGCCATTCATTACCTCGCGGGTTGCCAAGTTTTGCCGCCGTCAGTGGACATGATGCGCTCACCCGTCTTGGGGTTTGCTGCATACATGGGAGCAGACGCTGCCTGTTTGACTGCCCCAGGACCATAAATCATTGTCTGCAATCGATCAATCTCTTTGCGGATGTCTGATGTCTGCGTTGCAATTTCCTGATCCCGGCGGGCGATCACATCGTCATAAGCCTTCTGGATTGCAGGAGGCACGCCGGATGGGCTCAGGCGTGCAGCCTCAAAAGCAGAGATGGAGGTGTTGCTCTTGTACCGATCCTTGATGTCATCCACTGCCTTGTTGTAATTGGCGATGTTCTGACGCAGCAGGTCTGCCATCCGAGCGTCAATGCCCTGTTGACGGGAAGTGGCACGATCAGCAGCACTCGATTCAACCTGGGCACGGACACGTGCCTCTTGGCTGCGAATGTCCGCAACCTTGCCTGCCAACTCCACTTCAAGAGCCTTCTCTTGACGGGCCAGTTCCAGTTCCTTCTGCTGACGCTGACGGGCTGCGTTGAAGTTGCCCATGTCAGTGTCGTACTTCATACGACGCAGGTTGTTTACACGCTCTGCCTTGGTGCTCTCCAGGTCCATACGGAGGTCTTCCATACGCTCCATCTGGGCCTTGTTCTGAGCAGCAAACGCCCTCGATGCCTGAGCACCCGAGGCAAGCGTTGTACCAATGCCCTGCCCCTTCATGCCACGCGCACCAAGCAAGAACTCAATCAGGCCCTGCTCACGCTTGTTTGCATCAAGATCAGCCATGCGACGGGCCAGTTGCTCATCGCGGCGGCGATACATGTCCTCGTACTGCTGAATCTGTTTAAGCACCATGTCCGGGTCGTTGCCGGTACGACGTGCAAACTCATCAGCGGCTTGCTTCTCTGCCATCGCAAGATCAGCCGTCTTTGAAGGATCGGCGCTCTTGGGCAACTGCGCCAACTCCTTGGCAAGGCCCATCATGGTGTTGATGTCCTTCTCAGACGAAGAAGCCAAGCCCGCCGTGGGACGGGGAGCGGCAGCAGCCTTCTGTGCTTGGGGCAGCGTTTGTTGGATGCCACCACCAGGAGCAGGAGGAGGAGCAGCGGGCGCCGGAGCAGGCGCAGCCTTTGCGGCCTCTTGCTGTTGAAGCCTTGCAGCCACTTCAGGAGCATTGCGCTCAAGGAACTCTCGACGCGCAGCCTCTTCTTCAAGACGCTGACGCTCTCGTGCAGACATCTCGGGAGCACGCTCAGGCTCTGCCAAGACTGCGGCGATGCCGCTACCGCCAAACTGAGGATCAATGACGGCCTGCACGTCTTCGACCAATTCACCATTGGCATAGCCAACGATGCCACCCTCAGCAAAGTTGCCCATCTGAGGATTTAAACCCATGAGCCCAGGCGCTTGCTTTTGCTGCGCCATGAGACGGCCCATCAGTTCCTTTTGGGCATCCTGCATCTGCATGGCCTGAATCTGCCCGCCGAGTCCTGCCTGTTGCACGACATCGGGAATGGCAGGCGGCATAGCCTTCTGCATTAGTTGAGCGGCGACAGTCGGCTGTCCTTCCCGTGTCGTCGGTTGGAACTCGCCAAATTGCGCGGCACGCTCAAGCGTCATTGCAGCCGCGAGTGCAGGATTGATTGCGGTTTGCATATTAGGGCTTCTTGGGGGGAGTAGTAGTGGGTGCGCCACCAAACATGTCTTTGTACAGTTGCATCAGACCGCCCATCGTGTTCATGGTGTTGGTCAGAGAACTGGGCTGTTGGTAGGAGGCTGCAATCGACTGGATCGGCATGCCCTGAAGCATCGACTGCTGGAACTGCAACTGTTTATACGGGAAGTCTCGCTGCTGTTGGAACTCGCCAAGGTCTGCCGCGATACCTTCTGCCTCAATGCCTCGTTGCGTTGCGCCACCGCGCTCAAGCATGCCTGCAAGACCCATCGCCTGAGCCTGCTCACGGTTGTACTGATCCATCGCCTTGTCGTAGGCAGATGCGTATCCCTGGCCAATCGTGCTGCCCATGCGGGTCAGTAGATTGCGTTGCAGTTCAGCATCAAGGATTGCCTGCCGACCGCCCCCGAATGCACCTGCTTTGGTCATCCGAGCAGCGTTCTCCATTTGCTGAATCTGACCCTGGCGGCGCAGTTCTTCCAGTTGTGGCTGAAGCACATTCTGGAGATACGGGTTCATGTACTGACCCGCGATTCCTGTCGCCGCTCCCACGCCTTGCATCGGCCCGGTGGTCGAAGCAGTCGGGATAGTCGGCGCACCAGTCGATGTAAACGACTGCCCCAGTTGTCCGGGGAAGCCAATGTTCCCAAGCCCCTGGAAGTATTGCGTCTGAAGCGACGAAGGACCGGCTGTGAGCGGTCCTCCATATACCTGATAGGGAGTCTCTGACAAGGCTTCTGCCTTGCCGAGCATAGACGTTACATACGGGCCTGCCCATTCGGACAGGGTTTCTTGCCGACCGGTCTGACCGGCTGCGACTGCGGGGGATGTTGCCATGTTTAATCCTCAGGCAAGTTTATTCAGTTCACGATCAGCGCCGGACGGCTTGCCGCGCTTTGATTTCTTTGCCCGAGCCTCAACACGGTCGAGCATCGCATAAAGTTTCCTGGCTCCGGCATCGGATGAACCATTACCCAGTTCAGATACGACACGGGCAGGGATCACAAACTCCCCATCTGCCAGTCGAGCCTCTTGGCCCGAGTCAGCGAAGCGGGCAGGGATGGAGTCCGACACGCCGTCGCCATTCCCTTTAAGGAATCTACCCTTGGCAAGCATGGCGATACCACCGGGCATGTAGCCACCGGAAGCGGCAGGAATCGTTTCAGTGGTCTGCTCCACAGGCGCGGCAGGTTGTTCAGCCGGAGCAGCAGGCGCAGCCGGACGGACAAGGAATTCTTCTGCCGTCTTGGGCGTGTATCCGGCAGGTGTAAACCGACCGGGCGTGAAGTAAGAGATGCCACCCTGTCCGGGACGATACGGCACAGATCGCATCACTGCCGGTGCCATCTCGCCTTCTTTGGGCGTTATCGATTCGTACGTGACCGGACGCTGTTGAGCCATCGGCGTCTGAGTACGCTCGTAGGTGTACTTGGGGATGCCACCTTGGTAACCAACAGGCTTTTGGCTGTTGTCACCAAACATCTTGTTCAGCAACGCAGCAAGGCCACCGAATGCAGCCATCTGCCCAAGAGAACCGCCAGTCCTGCCAGAAAACAGACCGCCGATAGCGTCTGTTAGTCTGCCCTGCTGAATGTCCGTGAGGAATGTTCCCAGGCCCCCGGGGGTGCCCCAACCAATTCCAGGCGTTCCTGCTTGCGTGCCAGACGGAAGGCCAGTTTCCCCGATATATCCAGAGTCATCTGACGGTGTGGTCAGGCCAGTCTGCGCCGACTCTCTGACCCCCTCCCCCGGCAGCATATAAAAGCCGCCGGACCCATCTGACCCTGCGGGCGTACCATAAAACCCATAGTCGATTGGGTTGGTGTCTGCTCCGGCGCCGTAACCCCAGTCGTGACCATAACTGTCGGACATGTCAGCCCCTTCCAATAATATTCATCAGTTCATCAACTGTCGCCACTGGATTCTCTTCAGCAAGTGACATTAAACGGGTGTAGGCATCTTCTGATCCATTTTCCCCTCCCTCACCCTCTAGGGCAAGTTCCATAGATCGACGGGCCTGTTCTTTCCTGCCCTGGAAATCGGTGATGTCTGCCATCGACTTGGCGCCACGGCCAAACTGGACCGCGCCCTTGCCATAGAACACGTCCGCCAACCCGGGTCGAATAGGAGCAGGCTGTGCTGCCGCCTGCTCTGGCATAGGTGTAAACCTTCCCTGAGGACGCACAGTCGGCCTGACCGGCGGTCTGACAGGAGGTTTAACCGGCGGCTTGGGAGGCGTCGGCGGCACCGGGGGAGGTGGTGGTGGCGTGGTTGGCGGAGGTGGAGGTGGCGGCTCAACCGGTGGTACAGGCGGAGGAGGCTCCACTGGAGGCGGAGGCGGTGGCACAGGCGTTGGCGCCGGTGCCGGAGCGGGCGCAGGCGCCGGTGCAGGACTGGGCGCAGGCGCGGGACTAGGTGCCGGTGCAGGCGAAGGCGCAGGACTCGGGGCCGGAGAAGGCGCAGGTGCTGGACTTGGTGCGGGAGCCGGACTCGGCGCAGGACTAGGCGCCGGAGCAGGAGAAGGAGCAGGCGCCGGAGATGGCGCGGGAGCAGGGCTAGGTGCAGGCGCGGGTGAAGGCGCGGGCGACGGTGTCGGAGAAGGAGCCGGAGACGGAGCAGGTGCAGGGCTCGGCGCAGGGGCAGGAGAAGGCGCCGGACTAGGGGCCGGAGCGGGACTCGGTGCCGGGGCAGGAGACGGCGCCACGCTCGGCGCAGGAGCCGGACTTGGAGCAGGAGACGGTGCCGTACTGGGCGCCGGAGCAGGGGTTGTCGTCGGTGCCGGTGCCGGTGTCGTGGTTGGTGCAGGCGCGGGCGTAGTGCTAGGCGCAGGAGCGGGTGTCGTCGTCGGAGCCGGAGCAGGCGACGGCGTTGTTGTTGGTGCGGGGGCCGGTGTAGTCGTTGGGGCCGGAGCCGGTGTGGTTGTCGGCGCAGGCGCGGGTGTAGTGGTTGGTGCAGGCGCCGGAGTCGTTGTGGGCGCGGGTGCAGGTGATGGCGTAGTGCTTGGCGCCGGTGCAGGACTTGGAGTTGTCGTTGGCGCAGGTGCGGGACTCGGCACTGGTGCCGTTGCGGGCGCCGGACTAGGGGCCGGAGCAGTTGGCGTTTTTGGACCAGACGTGGCAGTGACAGGCTGAGTCAGGCCCACGTCCCCGGCAGTTAGTGTTGTGAGATTGCCAGACTGATCCACACCAGTCATCACAATCGTGTCCGGGTTGATATTGACTGACGGAGCACCACCACCAAGAACTTCGTTTACATAGTTGTTGATGATGGTTTGGCTATCCAGTCCGCCCAGGTTAAGTGCAGGACCGGTCGAAACAGTTGTGCTAGGCGTACCAAGCACATCCCCAAGGGTCAAGGTCTGGCCCTGTGTGTTGGTCAGGACTGGAGTCGTTGGCGCAGTTGGCAGACTCGTCGGAAGGCTAGGCCCTGTAGGCGTTTGTTGAGAAGATTGCTCCAGTGCGTTGATGGCGTTCTGAGCAATGTTTTGAGCGCCCCGCCCTGCTGCGCCCGCGCCACCCTGCACACCAATTGAATACAGGGTCTGGATTGCGGCCTGTCCAGCCGTCTGCAAAGTCTCATCAAGCGTTACGGGCGTTCTATCAACGCCACCCAGTTGGGTAAATTTATCCGCAATGTTCTGTGCGACGGAAGTAAGAACCTCTGTAACTTCTTCTCCCGCGACGCCTTTTGCTTTGTCGATGACATAAGCAACCATCTGCTGAGGAGTTGCGCCGGGCGGGATGCCGCGAAGAATGCTCTTCAAAGCCGGGACACCCGCAAGTTCGCCCGCAAGTTCAAGGCCCGACTGAACGGCTGTACGCAAGGCGTTTTGACTCGGGTCAAGTCCGCGCTCCAGGCCGTCTTGCCATGTCTGATTGGCGGTGTTGGAGACGCCCAAAACAATGGACGCAGCAGGTCCCCCGATGGCCACTCCCGCAACAGAAATGATGCCCGACGAAAGTCCTGTTACAGCAAGCCGTTCATTCTCTGGCAGAGAAGAAAGCAACTGCTGCTGTTGACCGTAGATTTGACTTAAACGGTTTTCCTCTCTGGTTTGTGCATCCTGCGAAAGAAGAGGGATTAAACCTTCCGGGCCAAATGCCAACTGACCGGCTCGGAGCATGCCGGACTCAAGTTGCGACGCAAGATACCGCCCCGTCGCAGGAATGACGCGCCCCGCAGAGTCCAGGAGCGGAGAGCCAACCGTCGGCGCAGTCGTCCTGCTAACAGGAGCGCCAGTCTGCATCCCGGTCAGAATGGCGTCATAGTCCAACTGTTCATCGCTAGTGGTGGTTGCGCCCTGACGAAGCGGGACACCAGAAAGTGCTGCCGCATTTGCAGCCGTAGCCCCGGCGGCTGTTCCACGCCCCGCTCCCGCTCCGTAGTCAATGTTTATCTGCGGGATTGGAATCTGAGGGTCTGGCACCCCCATCGCCCTAGCGGTTGCAATATCGATTTCATCAAACGGATAAGGCAGTTCTGTATTCCGAATGGTGTTGATCAAATCGCCCGCATCAAAACCACCGACAGGCTGAAGGTCTGCGCCGGTTACTTGCGTCGTGGGCCTTGGAACATCGCTTGGCAGTCGATTGATCCGTTCCGGCTCACTCATGGCAGCACTAAACTGCTGCGTCGCACCAAGAATTGCCTGCGGGTTTTTAGACTCAAGCGCCTGCAATAGCGATACCGCTCGACCAGCAATGACCGTGTCCCTGCTGTTTGCTAGTTGCCCCAAGGACGTAATTGCCTGCCCGTACTGGCCATTCTGGACAGCCATAAGAGCAGATGCTCCCTTGGCCGCATCTCCAAGAGTGAATCCGGTATCGCCTATAGATGTGCCAAGGACATCTTGGCCAAGGTTGCTGCCCGCAACAGTTGAAAGAAACCCTGACCAGTTTCTATTTCTAATTGCGTTTGCTGCGTTTGCCCCTGCGGCAACGTTCTGAAAGGTGGATGTGGTGATTCCTGCAAGGTTGCCCGTGTTGACTACAGCGCCAGAGATTGGATCAATCGCCGTTGCTGCGCCAGACAACCCACCAAGACCACCTGCGGCGGACGCAATTGCACCGAGATAGTTGCCTTTACCTGCTTGTATAGCAGAGTTGACAAGCATCCCATACGGGCCAAGCGCCGGAAGTACAAGACCCCCTATCTGCATCAAAGATGCTTCGCGCTCCGCAGAGTAATCAAACGGTTTTTGACGAATTACTTTACCTTGCGCGTCGTACTCAATGAATACGCCGCTATCACTGCCGGTAAAAATTCTGTTCGTTGAGCCGGTTATTTTCCCTTGCGGGTCATAGGTAATCGTTGTCTCTATTGGTTTGCCGTTTTCACCAATAGTGCTTCTTGTTGCGTTGTATCCGCCCAGGATACGGTCGGCATCCGTAACCTGCCGATCAGGGATGTCAGAGGCTGTGTAGGTTTCAAATGGTGTGATATTCCAGCCGCTCACATTCGTACCAACCATGTCAGGACGGTCGAACGCCCCCTCTGCCGCAGCAGACGCGGCAGCATAATCACGTCGATACTGCTCAAGCGAACGCTGTGCAAAGTTGGGATCGGTCTGATTCAGGTATGTAATAAATGAGGCCGGGTCTGTAGGCGCCGCAGCCGCAGGTGCGGGAGCAGGAGTAGGCGCAGGGGCCGGAGCGGCAGGTGCGGGGACAAACGGCTCTACCGGTTCTTCGGTCAGACCCGCTTGTTCAAGTTGTTCGTAGACTGTGGCAGGAGGAGCAACAACAGGTGCAGGAGCCGGGGTCGGCGCAGCGGGCGCAACATAAGCGGGTCTATCTACAGGAGCATCAACTTTGACGGGCTCTATATATGTGCCAGCCGCCCTTCTTTTGCGAACCTCCTCTGGCGGGAAACCATAAGCATCAAGGCCCGCAGCAATACGGGCGTTGTACAGGTCGCTACCCGGCGCTGCGGCAACTGCTGTGTCAGCCACGGTTCCCGTTGCAGTTTCTGCAAAAGCACCGGAGGAAATAAGATTGCGGCCCGCCTGCATGGCTGCTTCATCAACTCCAGGCAGAGTACGAATGACATCTTCTGGAATGCCAAGTTGAAGGGCTGACTTGACTGCAAGAGCAGGGTTCTTCCCTTCTTGATACCGAGAATTAATCTGATTAACTATGTCGTTATATAGAAAGTCACCCGAATTTGTGTGAATGGTCTGGCCCCAATAACCAGATGGTTGCTCGGCAAATTCTGATTGACTTTCAACAACAGGAGCAGCGGCGGGAGGCTGAATCCCGGTCGCCCGATAGTAGTCATTCAACGTGAAGTTGGTGCCCAGATTGGTGTTAAACAGGTCAACACCTTGTTGCGGAGTAAGCCCTTGCTCACGGATGTAATCAAGCCCTCGCTGAGTAGCAACAGTGTCGTCTGCCCCGCCTTGGTAGATGTAGTTCTTGAAATTAAACGGGGCAGGTGCAGGAGTCGGTGCGGAGACGCCGCCGATGATGTTCCGCAGATAGTCTTCATTGGCAGAGTCATCAAACTCTTGTTCAGTAAACAGTCGTGCCATGATCTTATTGCGTCAAGTCGTAGAAAGGGGCAGTCATCGACTAATCTCTTCCCAGTCCAGAGAGCCAAGCACCTGATCCCCGTTGGATGCAGCCGTGCAAGCAAGCGTCAGTTCATACGCAGTGGCGGTGAACGGATCGCGCTCCAGTTGAGAAGCGAACAACGCTTCCTTCAAAATGTCAACGCTGTTGGAACCCTGATTAGAGCCCTGAAAGAAACCCGTTGCCAGAATCCGACCGGTGCCCACGGTGAACGCCGTGCCGGTGATGTTGTACTCAACTGCGGAGTTTGTGCCTGCGCTGACCCATGTGCCGCCCGTTGTGGTGCCAGACGCCACAACCTCCCACTTGTAGTTGGCGTTGTTGGTGATGCCCAGAATAGATATAGCCGTCAGGATGGCAATCGCGTCAAGGCGGGCTGTCTTCAAACGAATCGACACCACGGGGTAGAACGTACCGGCAGTGGTCAATGTTTTGGGGCTTGTGATGGTATTACCAGCAGACAACTGCGCACCACGCAACTCGTAGCCGCCTTCGGAGATCACAGTCGAGCACACCTGTTTAAGCGTGCTTGCCCCAGTGGTCGCCGCCACATTGGTCATCTCGTACCGCAGCGGCAAAGAAGCGGTGGTGATGTAGGTGGTATTGACCAGATTGGCGTGGTCAAAGTTGTGGCACGGGACAAATGCCCCGTTGATGATGAAGCCCGTGCGGACCGTACCAAGACCAAGCCACTCAATATCAAGGTACAGAATCTGTGCCTTAGAAGAATCCAGCGTCAGGCCAGACGGGCCGGTGCCGTCCAGTGGGTCTTGGTTCCAATTTGCCTGAGCCACACGGGTGTTGATCGGAGCGCCTGTCACGCTGCTGCGCTCGACCATGTAGTTGGTTGAGCCTTCGCGTTCAAAGTAAATGCCGTTGGCCGCACCGTAATAGCCCGCACGTTGGCGTAGGTTGGCCTTGGCAGTGCCAAACACA
>Ga0129336_10002291_pt1 | contig 11829 bp, 13 predicted proteins | sample CPB6_02_DNA_FD_96878 | JGI IMG/M metagenome (GOLD analysis project Ga0129336, IMG submission 96878) | Freshwater to marine salinity gradient microbial communities from Chesapeake Bay, USA - CPBay_Sum_0.6_0.2_DNA | ecosystem: Environmental > Aquatic > Marine > Coastal | place: USA: Chesapeake...
AACCATATAGTTTAAATAAGTGATAAAATATTATAAAAAATCCTAAATAAAATAATATTGTAAATAGAATTTGTGGTATATTTTCTCTTTGAGTCCCAATGTATAAGAATAACCCTCCTATAATAAGTATATGGACTATATGAATAAGCATACGTGTAATCATATATTAAATAATTATAATAATTTATTATATTAATTTAGTATATATGGAACAATTTAGATATGAAAATGTTGAGGTAAAAAATGTTGGTAATCTAAAAACTATTCGCAAAGTATCGATTAGAAATGGAAAGGGTTATAAAAGTGTAACCAAATATAGAAAAGGAAAAAAAATTTCATCTGTTAAAAAACCTATACATTTAGAACACATGAACATGATAAAAGGAGGGTCTTTTATAACTGGTTTATTTAATGACTGTAAAAATTGTAACAAAACAAGAAAAAATAGAAAATAGAAATCCTACTACCTTTATCATTTTGTTATATGTTCCAACGCTGATAACAAAACTAATTCTTGGTTTGTTAATTTTTGAAATATTAAATTTTTGTCTATAGATATTTGAAAATGTTTTGACATAAAACCCAAATTTTTACATACACAGAATACTCCATTATCCGTTATTTTTATTTCACAAAATATAGCGCCCTTTGTTAAATATATATTTTCTGGGTCATCAATCGGAATCCATCTTATATATGTTCCATATTTCAATTCATTCATCTCATCAATATATTTGTATCCATCTAATTTTTTTAAAATTTCTAAGGTTTCTTTTCTTGAAAGATGTAATTCTTTTAATATATTTAAATTCATTTCTTTAATTTTTGTTGTCGTAAAATTTAATAGTGTTTCGTTTGATTCATCATCGAGCGCTTTTAATAATTTTTGTACGTCCATATAAATATATATTTAATTATATTTATATGATTTTTTACCAAGAACTACCGAATGAACCTCCACCTAAAAATTCACTAGCAGCGACCGGACCGAAAGATTCTTGAGTAACCCCTGGAGTCGCTGCGCCAACTAAAGGTGTCGTATCTTGTCTATACATAGCGTCATAATTTGGAAGTTGTTGTGGTTGAATTGTTGCTGGACTACCATATTGTAAATCATTTGTAGGCAAAGAACTAATTGATGTTCCGTCAACAGAAGGTATCGGTTGTGTTATTTGTTGTCCAGAAATTGGTTGAGATACTTTTATATTACCATTTTTACCATTTTTCTTTTTTTCCGTTTTTCCTTCCCATAATTCTACTACACGATCTACCAAAATAGTAACTTTTTCGCCTATTTTTGTCTGTAAACTCATTGTAATCATTAAAACTGCTAAAATTATGTAAACAATATTAAATTCCGGATAATTTATACTACTGTACGTAGGAATAAATGTAATTATTCTATGTATTATTAATAAACCTATAAATGTCACTATAACTTGAATAAGTATTTCAGATGTTATTTCTAAACTACCTTTTTTGTCATCTGCTTCAGGAACATATTTACCTATAGTTTTATTTAAAATAACGACAGGAATTATTGCTATTAGAGCGTATTGAATTATATTTAATATGTCTGATTTTGAATCGTCGTCAAAATTGAAAACATGTTTAAAAAAGTTTTTGTTTGATTCGTCTGAAGTATCCATTATGATTTATAATTAGAAATTAAAATATTTAAAATCTATTTATGTTAAAATACTTTAATCTATTTATGTTAAAATATTTAAAAACTTATATTCTAAATATATTATGGAACATATAGCTGAAGAATACGCTACTGGGATTAACAGAATTAGAACTGAATTTATTAAACAGGACCCACAAAATAAAGAACAATTTGAACACCATAAAGATGACATAAAGATTTCTAATAATATTTTTTTAAATATTAATAAAAAAAATCACGAAGAATATCAATACCTAAATTTAATAGAAAATATTCTTGAAAATGGTGTTTGGGAAGAAGGTAGAAATGGTAAAACTAAAAGTATATTTGGTGCATCTATGCGTTTCTCTCTTAAAGATGGTAGGATACCTATTTTAACTACTAAAAAAACTGCTTGGAAGACTTGTCTAAAGGAATTATTGTGGTTTATTCGCGGTGAAACCGATAACAGATTATTAAAAGAACAAGGTGTTCATATTTGGGACGCTAATGCTTCGAGAGAATTTTTGGATAGTCGAGGTCTTACGCTAACTCGTGAAGATTTAATTGGTCCTGGCTATGGATATCAATGGAGAAATTTTAACGCTAATTATAATTGTTTTACTGGAAAAAGATTATTAGATAATGACCCTAATGATATTCATAAAAATACTATAAATTTCAAAGGAATCGACCAATTACAACAAATTATTGACGCATTAAAAGACCCCAAACAGCGCACGAGTCGTCGTCTCGTTATGACTGCTTGGAACCCTTGTCAACTAGACCAAATGGCGTTACCACCATGTCATATTTTATGTCAATTTAACGTCCATCATGGTAATAAATTGAGTTGTATGATGGTCCAGCGCAGTATAGATTGCGTTCTTGGTTCGCCATTTAATATAGCATCATATTCTTTTCTTACGCATTTACTAGCGAAACATTGTGGTTTAGAAGCGCATGAATTTGTTTATTTTATGGGTAATTGTCACCTTTATGAGAATGCTATAGATGCGGCTAAATTACAAATAACAAGAGAACCTTTTGAATTTCCAACAGTTTCAATTAAAGAAGTTAGAGAGAATATTAATGATTATCAGGTTGAAGATTTTGAAATTCATAATTATAAAAGCCATGAAGCTATTAAGGTTGCGATGGTTGCTTAAAAAATGTATATTATAAATTATACTATAAACTTTTTATTTTTTTAATTTTATATTTATGCGTAAGATATTTAGAAAGAAATTATAAAATAATATTATGAGTTCAAGATCACTCGCAGCAGCTAGAGCAAGAAGAGCAGGAGATAACGTACCTCCTGTATCAGGTAATAGACCAGTAACTTCTATTGGTTCACAAGCAGCGTTTGCTCAACCACCTAATGGTTTTTATCAAAATATGCCTCCACCTTCACCTAATGTAAGAATCGCAAGAAGTACTTCAACTCCATCACAAAATAACGCTTATCAACAAGTAAAACAATCTCAACAACAAGCGCAAAATGGATTACCTTTTTCCAAATTAAGTATTTCAGACGCTATCGGTTTAATTACTTTAAGATTAGGTAGAGTTGAACAATGGATTATTGAAACTAATCATGAAAGTCAAAACAGAGATTCATATGAAGAAAATATTAGATTACCTGAAAATTCTAAAGTAGTAGATAATAGTGTTTTTTTAGGATTAATGGATAGGATTGAAACAATTGAAAAGAGAGAAATTCCTTCTAATTCAGTATCAAATGAAGAAATCATAAAAATAACTGATGAATTAACTTCTCTAAAAGAACTAGTTAATAAAATAGCCGATGATGTTAACAAATATACAATTGAATTATCTAAGAATACTCAAGAAATTTTTAGATTTAATAGAGAATTAGTTGAAACAAAAGACATTCTTAAATCTTTTATGCTTAAATATGACATGTTTGTTGAACAAACGAACGATAAATTTTCTGATTATGAATTTGCTATTACTGAATTAGAAAAAAATTTTGAAATTGACAATAATTTAATTTTAAATGAAAATGGTATTAATTGTATTAATGATAATAATGATAATAATGATAATAATGATTCTTTAACGGAAAATCATAATAATGAACAAGAAACTAATAATACTAATAATACTAATAATACTAATATTATAGTAGACCTTAAAAAAATCATTAAACAAGAATTAACTTCAAGCACTTAATAGTTTTATATAAAATAATATATTAAATACAATATAATATTTTAAAATATATGAAAATAACTATTAGTGATAAAAGAAAAAAAGAAATTTTTATATCTCTATTTAATGTTTTAAAGAATTGTTCTTCATTAATTAATTTATCTCTTTTTAATGATTTTTTACATATTCAAGGAATGGATAAATCACATATATGTTTATATAATGTTAAAATATCAAACTTATGGTTTAATGAATATCATATAGAATCTGAATATAAGATATGTTTTGATTCATCTATTTTTTATTCGATTATAAGTACTAAAAATGATAATCAACAAATAATGATTACAATGAATAATAAAGAACAAGACTTTTTACATATTTATTTTGGAAGTAATGAAGTAAAAAAGGGAGACTTTAAAAAAACATTTAAAATGCCTCTATGTGAATATGATTACGAAGAAATGAATATTCCAGAAACTGAATATGATACAGAATTTTCTATTCAATCTAAACAAATTACAGACATTTTTACTCAATTGGGCAATTTTGGTAACGATATCGTAATAAATTGTAATGAAGAAAATATTTATATGATAACCGACGGAACATCTGGTGAAATGCGAGTTGATATTGCAATTGATGATTTAAATAGTTTTAGTATTGTCGAAGGGGAAAAGGTTTCTTTAACATATAGTATCGCTTATATGAATAAAATGTGTATCACAAATAAATTATCATCTGATATAGATTTCTATCTGAGTAACGAAAGACCTATGAAAATTAATTATAATTTAGGAGATGATAGTTATATTGTGTTTTTTATAGCGCCTAAATTAAATGATTAAATGGTTTCGTTTTACTTTTTAAAAATTATTATTATTTTTATTTAAGACTATGAAAATAATAATAAGTATTTTTATTTTTTGTTTAGTATTATTTATATATTTACATATACAATTTCATTTAAAAACTGGAGAAGATTTAGAAATGTATGAAATAGAAGACCCTAGTAAGGAAAAACTTGAAACCATTTGTGATTTAAGGCAACCTGTATTGTTTGATTTTGATTGTGTTAAAATAATTGACTATTCCAATAAAACATATATTTCAAACAATTATCCTGCTTTTGAAATCAAAATAAGAAATATTAACGAAACTGATAAAAATAATGAATTATATATTCCCTTACCATTACACTCATCTGTCAAATTATTCGACGAAGATAAAAATTCATGTTATTTTACTGAAAACAATATTGATTTTTTAGAAGAAACTGGGGTTATTAAAAATCTTAAATATAATGATGAATTCTTAAGACCATATATGGTTTCTAATTGTAATTATGATATTATGTTCGGTAGTAACGACACTTGTACTCCATTTAGATATAAAATTAATTATCGTAATTTTTTTCTCTTAACGGAAGGAAGTGCTCAAGTAAAACTTACACCTCCTCATAGTATAAAATATTTGTATCCTAATTATGATTATGAGAATTTTGAATTTAAGTCGCCAATTAATCCTTGGACTCCACAACTTAAATATAAAGCTGATTTTGATAAAATTAAATGTTTAGAATTTACACTAACACCTGGTAAAACTTTATTTATACCTGCTTATTGGTGGTATAGCATAAAATTTACAAAAAATACTAGTATTTCTTGCTTTTATTATAGAACATACATGAATAATTTAGCGATTTCTCCGTATATGGGAATGTACGCTCTTCAAATTCAAAATATTAAACGCGATACTGTTAAAAAACTAAATATTGAAAGTTTAAATAATAGTCAGACAAATGATTTTTCTATAAATAATAAAAATAATCAAAATGATAACAATATTAATAATAACAATATTGATAACAATATTAATAATAATAATAATAATAATAATACTAATACTAATAATAACAATCACGAAGATTTTCTACCTAAACCTATCTTAAACGATAATATTGGTTCTGAAATACTAATATAAATTTTTTATCGCGTATTTATATGAGGTTTGTTAAAAACTTTTTTTCGCTATTTAACTTTTCTAAGAAAAGAAAATACAAAACTAAGCGTAAATTTTCTAAAAATACGCGCACAAAGAAAAGAAGATATTTAATGAAAGGTGGATGAGGAGAAAATATTTCCCTATCAACAAATAATACATTTATGAAGGGTGGATGAGGAGAAACCATTAGTAATCCATCTGTATAAAAAATAAAAAATAATAAATAATAAATAATAAATAAAAAATAGATTTATAAATTTTAGGATGATAATGAATATTTGAAATTAAATTTATAGGTCTTTTTCAAATTCTATTTTAATTTCTTCTGAAAAAGTAGAAATTAAATTTATTTCTTGCCTACATAAAGCGCAACATGGGTTTGATTCAATTATTTTTAATGCACAATTCTTACAAAAATCGTGACCACAATTAAAATTTACAAATTTCATTTTATCTTGATTCTCATAACAAATACTACATTCACATTTTTGTAATAATTCTTCATTTGTAATAGAAGTAATCTGTACGAATATTTTATTTGGCGTGTTAAATCCTATTCCCGCATTTATCATTCTCAATAATATTTCTCTCAATAAATATTCATTATAATTATTTAATTCTCTCAATAACATACTATCATAATTTACAATATCATTATCAAGATGATTATTATTTTCTCTATTGTATCTTAATTCATTTATAAGTTGTATCAAATCATTTTCATTATCTTCTTCACTTGTTCTTTCTGTAATAGGTTCAGATATTTGTTCATAGATATAATTTATAATGCGTGTGATACAAAGTTGAATACTCATTCGACTGTTTGCTCCACATTTTCTTATAGCAAATGATTTTAACAATAATGAGTTTTGTATAGAGTTATTATCCAAATAATCTTTAAATTCTGTCCTTGAAATATTTTTTGCTCGTTCTATACAAGAACTTTCAAATTGAAATAATCTCACATCATAACAAGTAGATACATTATGACCAATTTCTCTACAAAATGAACAAGCGATTCTTCGTCGAATAATTGTTCTATTTTCAGCGTTAATGAACTCCATATTTTATATTATTTAATGTTATTTGTGTTATTTAATGGATTACCTTAATCCTCCATCAAACAAATCAATTTTTTATATATATTTAAAGACAAATTGACAACTACATATTATTAATATGACTGTATACAAGATACTAATAAATGACCGGAATTATAATTCATGGGAAATATTTAAGAATGATACATTTGAAAAAGTAGAATTACAGATTAATCCTGTTGAATGTAAATTATTTTCTAATGATGTTTTCACTATTGACAAACATAATAATGTAAATATAATACATTCTTCTGTAAGATGTGGACCCGTTATTCCAGCAGTAGTAATATTAAGTGGTAATAAAACATATGGTAGAGAGAAAAAACCAATTAATGAACAAACATACAATATGTTAAAAGCAAAAAAATCTCAAGGAAAATTATTATATAAATGTATTCCTGATGATATACGAATTCCATCTTTTTTAGTTCCATATGAAATAAAAAATATGGGGTTTTCAAAAGTATTTAAAAATTTATATGTTACAATTTCATTTAATGAATGGAACGAGGACGATAAACATCCAAGAGCAAAACTTGAAAATGTTATAGGACCTGTTGACATTCTTGATAATTTTTATGAATATCAATTATATTGTAAGAGTTTAAATACATCGATACAAAAATTTCAAAAAGATACATCAAGAGCATTAGAGACAAAATCACATGAAGGGATAATACAAATAATAAGAAATAAATATCCATCTATACAAGACAGAACTGATCAAAATTTTTGGCATATAATAACAATTGACCCGCCTAAAAGTGTAGATTATGACGATGGACTCAGTATAATTGAACATGAAAATGGCGTAAAACAATTAAGTATTTACATATCAAACGTAACAATATGGTTAGATATTCTTAATTTATGGGATTCTTTTTCACAAAGAATATCGACTATCTATTTGCCAGATAAAAAGAGACCTATGTTACCTACTATTTTATCCGATTGTCTATGTAGTTTACAGGAAAATGTTACGAGAGTTGCTTTTGTTATGGATATTTTTATACAAAATGATAAAATTATAAATGTAAATTATTCAAATTGCTTCATAAAAGTTGCTAAAAATTACATTTATGAGCAAGATGATTTACTTTCTAATACAGATTATAAAAAAATTCTTAATATTACTCAAAATTTATCAAATAAAAATAAATATATTTCAAATATTAGAACTAGTCATGAAGTAGTTTGTTATTTGATGATACTAATGAACTATAATTGTGCAAAGGAATTAATAAAACATAAAACAGGAATATTTCGTTCAACTATTATAAAGAGAGAATTTGATGTTCCTGATAACATTCCAGAAGATGTGGGAAAATTTATAAAAATATGGAATAGCGCTTCAGGTCAATATATAGATGGTTCTGAAATAATAAACGCTAGACACGACCTACTTGATATGGAGGCGTATATTCATATAACTAGTCCAATTAGACGTCTAGTAGATTTGTTAAATATTATAAAATTTCAGCAAGTAAATAATTTAATTGAATTATCTGAAAATGTAAATAAATTCTACGATAAATGGTTAAATAACATCGATTATATTAATACTACGATGAGGTCTATTCGTAAGGTTCAATGTGATTGTTCATTACTTGATTTATGTTATAATGTTCCTGACACCTTACAGAAGCATTATGATGGTTATTTATTTGATAAAATAAATAGGAATGACGGGTTATATCAATATATTGTATTTATTCCGGAGTTAAGGATGTCTTCGAGAATAACTCTAAGAAATAATTTTAATAATTATGAATGTAAGAAGTTTAATTTATTTTTATTTAATGATGAAGAGAGATTTAAAAAAAAAATTAGATTAAATTTAATAGAATAAATTTAATAGAATAAATTTAATAGAATAATAAGTAAATTAAAAAAATTTTATATAAATTTATTATGGAATTATTCAATGAATATTTAAGTTGCGTTTGTAAAGAAAGGTCCAATAAAAAACTAGATAAAAAAGAAAATTATATATATAATATTGAAAACCAGAATTGCCATATGATGAATAATAAATACAATAATATATACTTAAATGATAGGAAAAATTATTACAAAAAAAAATATTATGAAAAATTTGGAGAGAAATATAATGATAACATGACAGATTGCGAAAGATTTAATTTTTTTCAAAATTATGATAAAAATAATAAAAATATATAAATTTAAAAATAATATAATATATAAAATATGTTATTTTATACATTATTTTTTCTGTATAATTATTTTGTTAATTCTATAGATTGTATGGTGAAACAAATACATATAGCTCAAGGTTTAACACCTGCTTCTATGATGATATCTTGGATAACGAAAGATGATTGTTATTCTAATGTAGTCTATGGAACAAATCCTTTATTTTTAGACAACTACGAATATGGTGATTCATTGTCATATAATTACACTTATAGTGTAAATGAACCGGAATTTTATCAGAGTGAATTTATTCATCATGTTCAATTAAATGACTTAAAATCTGAAACAAAATATTATTACACTTGTGGTGACTTTGTAAATGGTTTTAGGTCAAACTTAACATATTTTGTTACATTACCTGAAGTTGGAAATAATGTACCAATAATATTCGGAGTAATTGGAGATATTGGACAATCTGAATATTCATTATCAACATTAGAGCATTTATCGAGTTACAAAAAAATAAATATGATTTTACACGCAGGTGATTTAAGTTACGCTGATTGTAAGCAATATTTATGGGATTCTTACGGAAATATGATAGAATATGTCGCTAAAAATATTCCTTGGATGGTTGGCGCAGGTAATCATGAAATAGAGTTTAATTCAACAGATAAAAAAAAATTATATACAGCGTTTGAAAGTAGATATAGGATGCCTTTTGTTAGTAAAGCAGAATTTGGTGATATATTAATAGAAAGCAGTATAAATCCGCATACAAACTTGCCTTATTGTACACCAAGTGTATTTCAATCTGAATATAATTACGGTAATTCATTTTATAGTTTTTCAAATGGTTTAACACATATAATATTTTTAAATCCCTATTCGAATACAAATAAATCGTCAATACAATACAATTGGTTATTAAATAATTTAAGAGCAATTGACAGAACTATAACACCATGGGTAATAATTATAATGCATTGTCCTTGGTATAGTTCAAATGTAAATCATTATGGAGACAAACAAACAGTATTAATGAGAGAATCGATGGAAGATTTATTGTATGAACATAATGTAAATATTGTTTTAAGTGGTCATGTTCACGCTTATGAGAGGACATATCCTGTATATAGAAATATGACAAATAAGAATGGTATCGTATATATAACGATTGGTAATGGTGGAAATTTAGAAGGTTTGGATAATAAATATTATGAGCAACCGAGTTGGTCAGCGTTTAGAAATGGAACAAATTATGGTCATGGAATATTAAGTATAATTAATAGAGAGAAATTAGTATGGACATGGTATAGAAACGAAGACAAAAAGTTTATTTTTAGGGATGAAGTCATATTATGTAATTCAATTTTTGGAAACACTAATTGTTAAATATTTAAGTTATTTTATAAAATATTTATTAAAACAACTTAAAGACCGGAATATATGGGATACTTTTATTTACACATTTGGACATTTCACATGTTAGGAAAACACCAATTATTTAATACTTCATCTAAATCATCTTCATCATGTAGTGATTTTTCTCTCTAATATTATAATTCAAACTTATCGATTATAGTTGCTTTAGATATATTTTTTATGATTTTATCTTCTTTCTCATGATCATTATCACCTGGACCACCCATAGCTTCTATTATTATTTTATTATATTTGTCTGAATGTCTCGATGTGCTTCTAATACAATCCGGATATTTATTTTTAAATTCTTGAATCAAAGTTACATTTTTATTAGATACTTTTTTAATAGCCTTTCTCAATTTATTGTTATTTTCATCTTCTTTTTCCCATTTATTTTCATCTTTAATATACAACGTTTCTCTCTTTTTATCCGTACAATGAATAGGTCTTTTTTCAACATCTAACGCTTTTAAATGTGTAGTTATAATATTTGAAATACCTTGAACATATCCTAATTCACCAACGTTTTCTAGATCAGACAATTGTAACTTAATAGAATCAACAAAATCAGTAATATTCATCGCATCTTTACATGTTTCATTTAAAAAGAAATTTAAATTAAATGATTTGTTATTAGAATTGGTATTTGTAGTTGTGTTATTTGTTGTGTTATGAGTGCCATTTTTTAGTATTTCAATAAGTTCTGTATTTTGTTTTAGTAACATTATGATGAGTTGATCTTTATCTACACATTCGTTCATTACTTGTAATTCTTTTTCAGGTAAATTTATATTATTTTGTTCAACTTTGTCTTTTTCCATTTTACATTTCTTTTTGTGACGATAAAGACCGCTATCATATTTATATGATTTACCACATATACACTGGAATAATTTGTCGTTTTTTGTCGTAAAATTACTATCATTTCCTACCAAAACGCTATCATTTTCTTGATTTTTATGTTTATCGGTTAAAATATGTCTTTGATAATCAGTTTTTTTACACGTATTAAAGTGACAAATAATACAACAATATTTTTTTTCGTTTTTTTCGTTTTTTTTACTATCCTTTCCTATCATTTATATGATAGTAGAAAAACTCCTAAATCCTTTTTTCCGAAAAATAATAAAAAATTATCGTAACAAAATGAAAATTATTTTTTTTGTATTGACACCATAATTTTAAAATATGGTCACAATTCACGAAATTTACAAGATTTTTTGGGCACTTTTGAATTTTGGACATTTTTTTTGTCCATTTTTCAAAAGTTAAAAAAACTTTTACCAAAAATTAAAAAAAATCGATACTTCTTGTGAAGGG
>Ga0129336_10002292_pt1 | contig 11822 bp, 8 predicted proteins | sample CPB6_02_DNA_FD_96878 | JGI IMG/M metagenome (GOLD analysis project Ga0129336, IMG submission 96878) | Freshwater to marine salinity gradient microbial communities from Chesapeake Bay, USA - CPBay_Sum_0.6_0.2_DNA | ecosystem: Environmental > Aquatic > Marine > Coastal | place: USA: Chesapeake Bay...
CCGGATTGTGCCCGCATTGATGCGTCCGACCCCGATCCGACCGACAAAGCTGGAGAAGTCCAAAGCGGAAATTTGCAGCTGCAAGGGAGCGTGGGCATCGCCCTGGTGGGCTGGCACATGCTTGAGCACGGTCTCGAACAGGGCCGACATATCCTGGCCCCACTGTTGACCGGGTTCGCCCTCTTCCAAAGAAGACCAGCCGTTGATGCCCGAGGCGTAGACCACCGGAAAATCCAGCTGCTCGTCGCTGGCTCCGAGCTTGTCGAACAGGTCGAATGCGGCATTGATCACCTTGTCCGGATTGGCGCCAGGCTTGTCGACCTTGTTCACCACCACAATCGGCTTCAAACCCAGAGCCAGGGCTTTTCTGGTGACAAAGCGTGTTTGAGGCATGGGCCCTTCCTGGGCGTCAATCAGCAGGAGCACACCGTCCACCATGGACAAGGCGCGCTCCACCTCACCACCAAAGTCCGCATGGCCCGGGGTGTCCACGATATTGATATGGGTGCCCTTCCAGCTGACGGCACAGTTCTTGGCCAGAATAGTGATGCCTCGTTCCCGCTCGATGGCGTTGCTGTCCATCACCGTGTCGACCACTTTTTCATGTTTGGCGAAGGTGCCCGACTGGCGCAGCAACTGGTCCACCATGGTGGTTTTTCCATGGTCCACGTGGGCAATGATGGCGATATTTCGGATCTGTTTTGTCATGTCTGTTCTTCAAGAATCTGTTGAATTTCAATCGGGCTCAACAGCCGCCCGGGAATTAATTCGCCTGCCCTGACATGGCCTGTGCCAAGAAGCACAGGCTTGCCGTTTGGGCCCGGCGGGGCAAATACCGCCACTTGTGGTGCATCCGGCCAGGTGCCCGAGCGACGCATGCCGCTGAGGAATCGGCCCGCTTCGTCTTCCTGCAAAGTGATACCCAGGTGTCCGGCCAGCAGGCTCTGGACGGGCTGGAGTTGCTGCTGACGTTGCGGCTCATCCATGGCCTCAAAATCCGCCAGGGTAATGGTCTGGCGCTGGTCATAGGCGCCTGTCGACAAACGTCGCAAGGCCGTCAGATGGCCGCCACATCCCAGGGCCTTGCCAATGTCTTCTCCCAGGGTGCGGATGTAAGTTCCCTTGCTACAGCTCACACGCACGCGCAAGAAAGGATGGTCCTGGTTCAGCTGGGCTTGCAGGAGTTCCAGGGCATGAATGGTCACTTCACGGGGCAGGCGCTCCACTTCCTCACCGGCCCGCGCGTATTCGTACAAGGGTTTTCCGTTTTTCTTCAGCGCGCTGTGCATAGGTGGCAGCTGACTGATTTTTCCGGTGAACCGCTCAAGCACCTCCACCACCTGTTGCAGGGTGCAGTTGACCGGATTGGTTGCAATCACTTCGCCTTCTGCATCAGCGGTGCTGGTGCGAATGCCCAGTCGAACAGTGGCCTCATAGCTTTTGTCGGCGTCCAGTTGGAGTTGACTGAATTTTGTGGCGCCACCAAAACACAGGGGCAGCACACCTGTCGCCAGGGGGTCCAGGGTTCCGGTATGCCCCGCTTTTTCAGCGCGCAAGAGCCATTTGGCTTTTTGTAAAGCCTGGTTGCTGGAAATACCCAGTGGTTTATCGAGCAAGAGCACCCCGTGCACAGGGCGCCTTTGCACCCTGGTGCGAGGCGTGTTCACAGTTCAGTCGTCCTTGGCGCGGGAGGATACTGCCTTGGCGATCAGGGCATTCATGTCGGCGGCACGTTCGGTCGTACGGTCAAAGATGAAATGCAGTGTTGGCACGGTGTGGATATGCAAACGCTTGAACAGGCCATTGCGCAGGAAGCCGGCAGCCTGGTTGAGGGCTTCCTGGGTCGATAAGGGGTCGCCCATCAACACGCTGAAATAAACCTTGGCATGCGCGTAGTCGGGCGTGACTTCCACGCCCTGCAATGTCACCATACCAACCCTGGGGTCCTTGAGTTCGCGGGCGATCAGCTCGGTCAGGTCGCGCTGGATCTGATCGGCTACCTTGAACGAACGGTTGGGTGTTGAGGACTTCTTGGCTGCCATGCATTAGAGGGTACGGGCGATTTCCTTCACCTCAAAGAATTCCAACTGGTCGCCTTCCTTGATGTCGTTGTAGTTCTTGAGCTTGATACCGCACTCGAATCCTTCCTTGACTTCGCGCACATCATCTTTCATGCGCTTGAGCGAGTCGAGTTCGCCGGTATAGATCACCACGTTATCGCGCAAAAGCCTGAAGTGCGAGCTGCGGGTGACATGGCCAGATGTGACCATACAGCCTGCCACCGTACCAATCTTGGAGGCGACAAATACGGTGCGGATCTCGGCCATTCCGATGACCTCTTCCTTCTTTTCTGGCGCCAGCATGCCAGACATCGCCGCTTTCAACTCATCGACCGCGTCATAAATGATGTTGTAGTAACGGATCTCGATATCGTTGGATTCGGCCAGCTTGCGCGCACCTGCATCAGCTCGGGTATTGAAGCCAATGATGAGTGCCTTGGAGGCGATGGCCAGATTGATGTCGGATTCACTGATGCCACCCACTGCGGTGTAGACCAGTTGCACCTTGACCTCGTCATTCGAGAGCTTGAGTAAGGAGGCGGCCAGCGCTTCCTGGGAACCTTGCACATCGGCCTTGACGATGATGGGCAGGGTCTTGACCTCACCCGCCGCCATGTCGGAGAACATGTTCTCCAGCTTGGAAGCCTGCTGCTTGGCCAGTTTGGTATTACGAAACTTGCCTGCACGGTACGTGGCAATCTCGCGGGCACGTCGCTCATCGGCCAGCACCATGAATTCATCGCCAGCCTGTGGCACTTCGGTCAGGCCCTGGATTTCCACTGGAATCGAGGGTCCGGCGGATTCAATCTTGTGCGCATTCTCGTCGAGCATGGCTCGAACCCGGCCGAAGGTCTGACCCGCTAGCACCACGTCCCCGGTCTTGAGGGTGCCTGATTGCACCAGCACAGTCGCTACCGGACCACGACCCTTGTCCAGCTTGGCCTCGATGACCAGGCCTTTGGCCGCTGCGTTGACCGGAGCCTTGAGTTCCAGCACCTCGGCTTGCAGAAGCACCTGCTCCAGCAAATCATCAACGCCCATGCCGGTCTTGGAAGATACCGCAATAAAGGGCGACTCGCCGCCGTACTCTTCGGGTACCACCTGTTCGGCCACCAGTTCCTGTTTGACCCGTTCGATATTAGCTTCGGGCTTGTCAGCCTTGGTCATAGCCACCACGATGGGCACATCAGCCGCCTTGGCATGCTTGATTGCTTCTTTGGTTTGCGGCATGACACCATCATCTGCAGCGCAGACCAGAATCACAATGTCAGTTGCCTGAGCACCTCGGGCGCGCATGGCGGTAAACGCTTCGTGACCGGGAGTATCGAGGAAGGACACCATGCCGCGCGGTGTTTCCACATGGTAGGCGCCGATGTGCTGCGTGATTCCGCCAGCCTCACCAGCAGCCACCTTGGTGCGCCGAATGTAGTCCAGCAGAGAGGTTTTGCCGTGGTCAACGTGCCCCATGACAGTCACCACAGGCGCTCTGGGCAGAGAATCGGCCTGGTGCGCCTGGGACTCTTCCACAGTGAAGGCTTCCGGATCGTCCAGCGCGGCAACAATCGCCTTGTGACCCATTTCCTCGACCACAATCATGGCCGTATCCTGGTCCAAAGGCTGGTTGATGGTCACCATCTGCCCCAGTTTCATCAGATGCTTGATGACTTCGGAGGCCTTTACCGCCATTTTGTGCGCCAATTCAGCGACAGTGATAGTTTCCGGGACATGCACCTCGATGACCCTGGCTTCCACCGGAGCGGCCGGAGCCTGAACCTCTTCGCGATCCTGGTTGCGCCGGTTTTTCGGCCCAGCGCGCCATGAGCTGCGACCAACGCCACCGGTTGCATCGCCGCGGGTAGGAATAGCTTTCTTCTTGGTGACATCACCCGCCCAGCTGGAGGACAGTTTGGCGGACTTGACCTCCTTGCCTGCAGTTGCAGCGGGCGCAGAACTGGGGGCAGTCCCCGACTTTTCCTTGCCAGCCGGTTTGTGCAAGGTTCCCTTGACAGTGGACTTGGATGTATCAGCTGACTTGGCCGGCTCAGGCTTCTTGGCTACCAAGACTTTCTTAGCCGGGGTGGCCATCATGCTGCGTATGGCAGCAGCTTCGGCTTCAGCTTTGTTGCGGCGAGCCTCAAAATCTGCTGCCATTTTGTCGGCAGCCTGCTTGGCAAGTTCTACGTCCTGGTCCTGGATTTTGGCTGCTGCGTCCTTGCCAGCCTTTTCAGACTTCTTGGGCTTGGCCTCATCGCCCGGTTCAGGCACTACGCTGCTTTGAGATTCAGCGGGTGTCGAAGCGCTGTCTATTTGGCGAGCTTGTTGCTCTTCCAGAAGTTTTTGCTGGCGACGGCGCTCGGCCAGTTCCTCTTCCTGGCGCCGGATCAGGTCAGCCTGACGGCGAGCCTCTTCCTCACGGCGCGCCAATTCGGCAGCATCCAGGGTTGGAATTTTTTCAGGCTCTGCGCTGGCGGAAATTTCGGTGTCGGCAAGATCGGCGGCCTCGTCACGACGGACAAAAGTTCTCTTCTTGCGAACTTCAACCTGGATGGTCCGGGCTTTGCCAGTGGCGTCGGCCTGCTTGATCTCAGTGGTGGACTTCTTGGTGAGCGTGATTTTTTTACGCTCAGTCGTCGAAGTGCCGTGGCTGGCCTGCAGAAAATTCAGCAGGCTGTGCTTGTCGGCATCCGTGAGAGCGTCCTCAGCGGAGGTCTTGGCGACACCGGCTGAGTTGAGCTGCTCAAGCAGGGTCTTGGTCGTTTTCTTGAGTTCTTTTGCAAACTCGGCGACGGTCGTACTGGTCATGCTGATTCGATCCTTCCATAACCGTCAGGCTTGCGACGCTTCGTCATTGGTGAACCAATGCTCGCGCGCTTTCATAATGAGCGTCTTGGCTTCTTCATCGGACTGACCGGTGATCTCGGTCAGCTCGTCCACCGCCAGGTCGGCCAGATCATCCAGGGTGTGGACATCGCTTTGCGCCAATTTGGCAATCAGCTGCGGGGTCAGACCCTCCAGGTCACGCAGATCCTGGGAGGCTTCTCGACGCTTTCTTCGCGGGCAATTTCCATAGTGAGTAGCGCATCCTTGGCACGGGCGCGGAGCTCGTTGACCGTGTCCTCATCGAAGCTCTCGATCTCCAGCATTTCCTGAAGCGGCACATAAGCAACCTCTTCCAGGCTGGTGAAACCTTCGGTGATCAGGATGTCGGCAATTTCCTCATCCACATCCAGCTTCTCCATGAACAGCGATCTGATCGCGCCAGATTCGTTGGCCTGCTTCTCAGCTGATTCAGCCGCATCCATGATGTTGATCTTCCATCCGGTGAGATCGGAGGCCAGGCGCACATTCTGTCCACCTCGCCCGATCGCGATGGCCAGGTTTTCCTCATCCACCACCACATCCATGGCGTGCCTTTCCTCATCCACCACAATCGACTGGACATTGGCAGGAGCGAGCGCGCCGATCACAAATTGGGCCGGGTCATCGCTCCAGAGTACGATGTCCACCCGCTCACCGGCCAGCTCGTTGGTCACCGAGTTGACCCGGGTGCCACGCACACCCACGCAGGTTCCGATGGGGTCGACCCGCTTGTCGTGAGAAACCACTGCAATCTTGGCGCGAGAGCCCGGGTCGCGGGCACAGGATTTGATCTCCAGCAGGCCTTGCTCGATCTCGGGCACTTCTTGGCGGAACAGCTCGATCATGAATTCGGGCGAAGAACGCGAGAGGATGATCGCCGGACCACGTTGTTCGGTGTTGACCTCCATGATCATGGCGCGTACCCTGTCGCCGGACCTGAGGTTTTCCTTGGGAATCATCTCGGCGCGGCGCAGCCTGCCTTCGACCCGCCCGTTTTCGACAATGATGTCGCCCTTGTCCATGCGCTTGACGGTGCCAACAAAAATTTTCTCGCCACGTGCCATGAAGTCGTTGAGCAGGGTTTCACGTTCAGCATCGCGAATTTTTTGCAGGATGACCTGTTTGGCTGCCATGGCGCCAATACGCCCGATTGGCACAGAGTCCACCGACTCCTCGATGTATTCGTCCACCTCGATGTCAGGGATTTGCTCCTTGGCTTCAAACAGCAGGATTTCCTGGTCCGGCAATTGCAGTCCAGCCTCATCAGGCACCACATGCCAGCGCCGGAAAGTTTCGTATTCGCCAGAGTCACGGTCAACGACTACCCGAATATCCACATCACCTTCGTAAAGTTTTTTGGTGGCTTGTGCCAAGGCTGCTTCGACAGCACCGAACACCACATCGCGTTCGACATTTTTCTCGCGTGAGATGGCTTCCACCAGCATCAAAAGTTCCCGATTCATGCCCTTAACCTCCAATAGCCTCATGATTTGCAGCCCCGACGTGTTCAGCGGCGCGGCCTTTAAAACTCACAATAGGCGCCAAGCGCGCCTCGCGTAACTCATTCAAGGAAAAACCCAGCGCCTGAAGCGGCGCAGCCGGGCGTTTCTTGCTCAATTTTTGCCCTGGCTTGGGCGCGGGCTCATCGCGCCAGACTATCTGCCAGGACGGCTCGCCAGCCTCGGACACGACTCGTTCCAGCGTGCCCCGAAATTTCTTGCGATTTGCAGCCACCAGGCCAGTGGCTGCACCGCCAATAGGCTCCTTGAGGGTGATGTCGATCACCTGGCCGGTGAAGCGCTCAAAGTCCTTTTCATGCCTCAAGGGCCGATCGATCCCGGGTGAGGAGACCTCCAGGCGCTTGTACTCGATGCCGTCCACCTCCAGGGCAAACTGGAGCTGGCGGGTAACTTTTTCGCAGTCTTCAACCGTCACAAATTGCTCGACATCAGTCTGCGGATCCCAAGGCAAATCGATCGTGACACGCAGCAAACCCCCGGCGGAGCGTTCAATCTCCACCAGTTCATAACCGAATCCGGTCACGGTTTGTTCGACGATTTGCTGAAGTGACACCATCAACCCTAAATGGCAAAAGCGATTGACCAATAAAAAAGGGCGGTTGGTATCCGCCCTGTTGGTCAAGATTTCGTAGATTGTAACTGAATCTTTGGCTAAGTGCCTTGATTTTCAAGGGAATTTTCCACGGCTGCCTGAGCCAGAGCCGCTGTATAGGGGTGCTTGGGTTGGTCCAGTACCTGGGCGGTAGGGCCAGACTCCAGCACCATGCCATCCTTCATGACCAGGACCTGATGCGCCATGGCGCGGATCACATCGACATCGTGGGTGATGAGCAGATAACTCAGCCCATGCTCCTTTTGCAGGCGCTGCAACAGCTCCAGCACCTGCTTCTGGATCGTGACATCCAAGGCGCTGGTGGGTTCGTCCAGGATGAGCAGGCGGGGCTGAACAATCAGCGCCCGGGCTATGGCCAGTCGTTGGCGCTGTCCGCCAGAAAACTCGTGCGGGTAACGCGTCAGCAAGCCAGGAAATAGTGTTTCGCCCAAGCCCACTTCTGTCAGGGCCAGTTCGACGCGCTGGCGTCGTTCGGCTTTAGACAGTTCCGGCTGGTGAACCTGCAGCCCCTCGCCCACTATTTCCTCCACTGTCAGACGGGGTGACAATGAGGAAAAAGGATCTTGAAAAACAACTTGAATTAATTTTCTTAACTCTTTGTCAATATTGTGTTTTCCAGTCCAATATTTTTCGTTTATGGAGAGTTTTCCGATAAAGGGGAGCAGGCCCAGGGCCGCCAGGGCCAGGGTTGATTTTCCTGAGCCTGACTCACCAATCACCCCCAAGGTGGTGGCTGGGGCGATGGCAAAGCTGGCAGCCTTGACCGCGACAAACTCACCATGGCCAAACCAGCCCCGCAGCCCGGGAAGCGGGGTACGGTAGGAAATGCGCAGGTTGTCGGCTTGCAAAAGCGGGGGTTGCTTCCCCTGGTCTGGAGGCTCCAGCACATCACGCACTGGCTTGCTGTCGATCAATTGGCGGGTGTATGCATGCTGAGGCTTTTCAAAGACCTTGCTGACCGGGCCCTGCTCCACCAGCAGGCCGTTTTCCATCACCAGCACACGATCCGCGAATCGACGAACCAGGTTGAGGTCATGGGTGATCATCAGCACCGCCATGCCATGCTGGCGCTGCAGATCGGCCAGCAAGTCCAGGATCTGGCCGCGCAGCGTGACATCCAAGGCAGTGGTGGGCTCGTCTGCGAGAAGCAGCCGTGGTCGGCAGGCCAGCGCCATGGCGATCATGGCGCGTTGTCGCTGGCCGCCGCTGAGTTGATGGGCAAAAGCCGTAGCACGCCGCTCTGGTTCTGGAATGCCTGTGGCAGCCAGCAGTTCCACGCAGCGTTGCCGGGCAGCCGATTTGTCCAGGCCGAGCTTGAGCTCGAGCACTTCGGCAATTTGGTCACCAACGGTGAACAGGGGATTGAGCGCGGTCATCGGCTCCTGAAAGATCATCGAAATATCGCTGCCCCGTACACTGCGCAGGCCTGCATCGGACAGGGCCAGCAGATCGACGGCTCCTTGGGGGCCTTGGAAAATGGCATTGCCTGAAACCTGAGCGTCCTGCAGCAGACGCAGCAAACTCAGGGCACTGACCGTCTTGCCAGAGCCCGATTCACCGACCAGCGCCACTTTCTCGCCCGCCGCAATTGAGAAGCTCAGACCACTCACCACTTCCTTGCCGCCAAAAGAAACGGATAGATTCCTGACATCCAGCAGGGCTGGCGCATCCGCTGCATGGGAGGCGCCCTGACCCGCAGGGCTGGACGCTGGCATGCGCGTGTCCAAGTTGGGCGGAGTGGGTGTATCCATCATCGATCAGCCTTGCGGGGATCCAGCGCGTCGCGCAGCGCATCGCCCATGAAGGTCAGCAGCAACAGGCTGACCACCAATACGCCGAAGGTGGAGAGCGAAATCCACCAAGCGTCGATATTGTTTTTTCCCTGTGCCAACAGCTCTCCCAGTGAGGGCGTGCCCGGCGGCACACCCAGGCCAAGAAAATCCAGCGAGGTCAGTGCCAGAATCGCTGCGCTCATCCGAAAGGGCAAAAAAGTTACTACTGGTGTCAGACTGTTGGGCAGGATATGCCGCCAGATGATCTGCCAATTGGACAGGCCCATGGCACGCGCAGCACGGACGTAGTCCAGTTGGCGGTTGCGTAAAAATTCAGCGCGCACATAGTCCGACAGGCCCATCCAGCCAAACAGGCTGAGCAGGATCAGCAAAAGCGCGACGCTGGGATCGAACATGGCGGAAAAGATGATCAGCAAATAAAGTTCGGGCATGGATCCCCAGATTTCGATGAAGCGCTGAAACCACAGGTCAGTTTTGCCGCCAAAAAAGCCCTGCAAGGCGCCAGTGAGCACCCCCAGCAGAACACCTATACAGGTCAGCGCCAGCGCAAACAGCACCGAGATGCGAAAACCGTAAAGCAGCCTGGCGGCCACATCGCGGCCACGATCGTCCGTGCCCAGCCAGTTATCTGATGAAGGACCCGACGGATTGGGCTCTTTGGCGAAATAGTTGATGGTGCTGTGGTGATAGGGGTTGATGGGATACCAGGCAAAGTTGTCAGCCTGCTGAAATTGCTTCTGAATGAAGGGATCGAGGTAGTCGGTCGGTGTCTGGAAATCTCCCCCAAATTCAGTTTCCGGCACATTCTGGGCAATCGGAAAATACCACTGGCCTTGGTAGCGCGCCAGCAGTGGCTTGTCATTGGAGATCAGCTCCGCACCCAGGCTGAGGATGAACAGCGTGCAAAAGATCAGCAGGCTCCAGTAGCCCAGTCGATTGCGCCTGAAACGCTGCCAGGCGCGTTGCGACGGGGACAAGGATGCGCTGCTCATGCCGCACAACCTTCCGAACAACAGGACTCAATCGAGAAACGCCGTGCAACGGGCTTCTCTCGGCCACTGGCGATGCCCCCCTGGGGGAGGAGGCCGCCGCAGGCGGCAACAGGGGGCTTAGTCAAACTTGACACGCGGATCCACCCAGACATAACAAAGGTCAGAAATCAATTTGGTCACCAGGCCGATCAAGGTGAAGAGGTAGAGCGTGCCCAGCACCACCGGGTAGTCGCGCCGCATCACCGATTCGTAGGACAGCAGTCCGAGTCCATCGAGTGAAAACAAGGTCTCGATCAGCAGCGACCCAGTGAAAAAAGCACCTATGAAAGCGGCAGGAAAACCGGTGACGATCGGGATGAGCGCATTGCGGAAAACGTGCTTCCACAGCACCCGCCGCTCGCTCAGGCCCTTTGCTCTGGCGGTCAACACATACTGCTTGCGGATCTCTTCCAGAAATGCATTTTTGGTCAGCATGGTGGTGACCGCAAAGGCCCCCAGCACACTGGCAGTCACCGGCAGGGCAATGTGCCACAGGTAATCGACCACCTTGGCGCCCCAGCTCAAGGTTTCCCAATTGCTGGAGGTCAGTCCGCGCAAGGGAAACCACTGCAGCTGCCCGCCAAAGATCACCAGCAGGGCCACGCCCAGCACAAACCCCGGAATGGCATAACCTATCAGCACCATCAGGCTGGTCACCGTATCGAAGCGGCTGCCCGCCCTGACGGCCTTGGAGATGCCCAGTAGTATCGAAATGATGTAACTGAGGAAAAAAGTCCACAGCCCCAGGCTGATCGACACCGGCAACTTCTCCTTGACAAGTTCCCAGACGCTTTTGGGATAAAAAAAGCTTTTCCCCAAATCAAACCGTGAGAATTGACCGAGCATCTGCCAGAAGCGTTCATGGGCTGGTTTGTCAAAGCCATAGAAAGCGCGAATTTCGGCAATCCGTGCCGCATCCACACCCTGGCGGCCGCGATAACCAGCCCCTCCCACCGCGGCGCCCTCACCCCCAGTGTCGCGTCCCTGCAACTGGGCAACCATCTGTTCGACCGGTCCACCGGGAACAAACTGGATGACCACAAAGGTCAGCAGCAGGATGCCCAGCAGAGTGGGCAGCATGAGCAAGAGACGTTTGAGAATGTAGGCGTACATGAGACTCTTAGCGGACTGCGTTTCGGTTGGCGCTGCTTGCCCACCAGACGGCGGTAATCCAGTACTCTGGCTGGTAATAGCGCGGCGAGACGGCGGGTTGCTCGAAACGGCCATTGCGCCAGGCCACCCGATGCACCCCGCTGGTCCAGTGCGGTACCGCATAGTGTCCGTGGCGAAGCACCCGGTCCAGTGCTTGCAGACGGGCGACCAATTCAGGGCGGGTGGTCGCCGAGATGACCAGATCAAGCAAAGCATCCACCGCCGGGTTTTTTAAGCCAATCACATTGCTGGAGCCTTCAATGTCTGCGGCTTTGGAGCCAAATCGCTCCAGCAATTCGGTCCCAGGAGCCTCGCTGCCGACCAGTCGATTGCTGATGATTTCGAAGTCAAATACATCCAGCCTTTTTTGCAGGATGGCGAAATCGATCACCTTGTAATTGACTTTAATGCCAAGCTTCTCCAGATTTTTGGCATAGGGGGTGACCACCCGTCCCATCGAGCCGGAATTGTCCAGAAATTCGATGGTGAAGGCCTCGCCGCGTTCATTGCGCAAGGCGCCATCCCGATATGTCCAGCCAGCAGCGGTCAGCAGGTCGCGGGCCAGGCGCAGATTGTCCCGCAGGGTGTGGCCCGATTTCGGGTCGAGCGAGGTTTGGGGGGGCAAGGGCGCTTCCTGGGTGAACACCTCGGGTGGCAGCTGGTGCCGCAGGGGTTCCAGTAAGACCAGTTCCTGTGCACTGGGCAGGCCGCGGGCTTCAAAGTCACTGCCGACAAAATAACCCCGCACCCGCTGGTAGGCGTTGTAGAACAATTGTCGGTTGAGCCACTCAAAA
>Ga0129336_10002294_pt1 | contig 11818 bp, 5 predicted proteins | sample CPB6_02_DNA_FD_96878 | JGI IMG/M metagenome (GOLD analysis project Ga0129336, IMG submission 96878) | Freshwater to marine salinity gradient microbial communities from Chesapeake Bay, USA - CPBay_Sum_0.6_0.2_DNA | ecosystem: Environmental > Aquatic > Marine > Coastal | place: USA: Chesapeake Bay...
GTTCCGTTAGTATTACTATTGTTGAAGTAAGGTGTCAGAACTGACGATTCCAAAGTTGTAAGGGTAAAGTTGTTTGTTTCATCTCTACTTGGTGTGTAGTGAAGAAGTATTTCAACATCCTCGGGTGAAACGTCTGCCGGTCTTATAGTTCCATATGCTCCTGTTGCCATTTTTTTTACAATAAATAGTTAATTTTAAAATTTCTGAACATTAAAAAATTTATATCCATAATTTGTTATACCACCTGTCGATGTAACTTCCCCTAATCTTTCAATTCTTTCAAAGGGGGATACTCTACCTCTTTCAATGAATACATTTGATTGAATTTGAATTGGGTCAACAACATTCATCAAGGCTTCTTGTTTTGTTATTCCTGACATAGTTAACCATTCAGGTATTAATCCGTTTGATTGAACTATACTCAAGGTAGTCCCGTCATCATAATCATAGTAATCGACCCCATCGATAGTATAACTCACATATGGGTCGGTGTTCGAACGACCCCAATATGTCCCTAAAACATCACCTACAACTTTTACCTGTTGGTTTTCTTTAAATCTTACAACACCATATTGTAGTAAGTCATTTAAACTACTTTGAGTTTGAGAGGATAATATAATTGGAAGTTGTGTAAATTGTGAACCGACATAATCGTTTATGTTAGTTGAGCTATCATAATTTGTTATATAATCATAACTTATAGGTGTTCCACTCCAACTCCCGCTATTTGGTATGAAAAAATATTGACCATTTGGATTCGAGGGTAACGCTTGTGAATAGGGAGTTGTAATGATATTTTGTGATACCGTAACACCCCAAATACTTACACCCGACAAACTTAAAGTATATGTGTTAGCACCTGTGGGGTATTGATGTAAAATACCATTTTGATTTGTGATTTCAGTTATAGGGGTTCCATCCCCCCAATCTAAAAAATATTTAGTTATCTTAAGATATTTCTTTAAATCTTTTTCTGAAGTGTTATAAAAGTAATAATCGTAGGGTGATTCGGTTGTAGATGAATAAATAAAGTTATTAATCACATCTTGTTGATATATACCACCATCAAATAAGTCATAATATCCGATATCGTTGAAGGTTTGAGTAATTAAAATCGGGATAGTTAAATCAGATAATGTAGATACTCCTTCGGAACCACCTGACAATATCTGACTCATTGATAATTGTATGGTAGTAATACCTGTGGTTACTATAATATTTTCGGTGAAGGATGTTAAATCACAACAAGTCAAATCAGGTACCAATACAGTTTCAGTGCTTGCAGTATAAACTACATCTTTGAATTTATTTTTGATTACAATTGGTGATATCTCTATATAATACTTCTGTAGTTCCATTACGGGTTAACATATTGATACCAATTTATTGGGTCGCTAGAGGACCCTTTTCTGACTTCATTATTTTGTGATGTATAATCAAAAATTTCATAAGTATAATCCGAATAATTCAACTTAACTTTATAATAGAAGTATTCGGATTGATTGAATTTGAATGACCCAATACTAGAAAATGGTCTATTTGTTAATCTTATAAATTCGCCTGTCTTAGCATTGAAGAACTTTGCAGACATATAAAAAGTAGTCAGATTCAAGTAATTTGTATTTTTCAACCAATAAATAAAGAAAGATTCTTTGTTTCCTAAGTAATCCAATGTAAATTTAGGAATTTTGACAGGTTTTAAATCCGGTAAAAATGGTTTTTGGATTTCTATTTTGGTCGATAAATTTGTTGGTATTATAAGTGTTAAATAATTTATTTGTGTTCTACTATCATCAGTATCATACAAATCCAATTTAAAAAAAGATTTAGCAAAACTATTAGAAATAAAATAGGTTTCGTTTATGTCAAACCCTTGTTGTTCATAACTATTAATCCAACTTGTTGGATTTGATAAACTTCCGTTTATAGAATCAAAAAAATTGAAAACATAATTAATATCTGTTTTGGTGGTAAAAGGGTATGTTTTGTTTCCAAATCGGACACAATCAAAGTCTGTTGGTTTTCCAATTACTTCCTCTACGGTCCTTTGTTGAATTTCATCAATCGAATCGTCTTGTCCTAATTCACTCCATTTCAATTCAATTGGTATATCCAAATATTTATCATTGTTTGTTTGCAAGTTATTTGGATTCAAAACCATTTTATATTTACTCACATTCATCGATTGTTGGGTCTTGGATTACGTTTATGAATTGGTTTTCATTTGAACCTTCAGGGACAACTCGGAATGTTGTGATTTCAAATGGGTAATGAACTCCGTTCAAAAAAGGAAAATTTACACCAGCATCTGTTTCATCAACATATCCATAAGTATATACATCTCTCCATCTGAACGATAACGAGTTTTCAGAATACGCCGCATAATTAGGAATACCCACCACATTTTGTGATTCACCTTCTTCGATATACGAAGAAAAATCTCTTACTTTTATTTTGTTGAAGGGTTCATAATAATAACCATATGGGTTTGAATTGAAATTTGCTGAAGACCCTAGGTTAATATTAAAAACGCTATCGTTAAAAACAAATTTGTGATATATTTGACTCAATTCGTTTTCACTGAATGTAAAGTCATTCCACTCACACAAAGCACCATCTAGCACGTCATTTACGACAGGAGGTTTATTGTAATAGAAAGTTCTGCCTCCTTGAGTAAAGTTTTGTAATTGTATATTAGTAAGTGAATTTGTATTCAATTGTTGTGGATTTGAGTCCCACCAAGGGTTAGGTCTATCATTATTCAATTGTAAATTAAAACTGAACCCTTGTCTCAAACCGATGTTGTTTGATATAGGTTTCATAGTCCATCCAAATTTTCCAATCCAAATTTGTGTAAAAAATAATTCTGATACCGGTCTCAATTGATTATCAACAACGTCCTTAAGATTTATGTCTTTACTAAATGATAGAGTATAAGTTTGTCCATTATTTTTGACAGATAATCTTCCTCTTTGGTTGGGGGTTAATTGTTTTGGTTCATATTTTTTTTCAATTCGAAATGGGTTCAACTCAAATCCTGAATTTGTTAAAACCGCATCTTCAGGATTTGTTAGTATTTTATGTTTTCTAACATAATATGTTGACCTAGTGTCTATCGGATGGTCAGGGTTTATTACACGTTTCAAAGTTCCTGTAACATTATCGCTAAATGTATTACCCAAATAACCAACATCAACCAATCCTACAACGTATAACTCAGAGTTAAATGAACCGTCACCCAAATAGTCTACCGAAAATAAATTATTGTTGTTGTATGAAAATGATAATTCAACATATTCACCAACGCTCAAATTATGTTTTAAGGAACAATATAAAAATATGACGGGATGTCCGTTATATTTACCATTTTTAATAACAAATGGTATTCCATCACCACTCAACCACGAATGTGCAATATTGGGGTAAAATAGATTTTGACATTGTAGAAACTTATTTGAGTCATTTTCATAGGCATAACTCAAATAAAAATTCCAGTTGTATGAATTAGCTTTAGATGTTTCGAAATCTATGTGTGGTTGTGTGACAGGATTTATTGTTGGTGTTGTATATCCTTGGACATTATTATCAGTTCTTATCAAGTCAAATTCGAAATATTGTGGGTATCCTGACCATAATATAGAATCGGCTTGGTCGCTACCACAGGCGGCAAGTGCCGATGATACTGAGTTTACATAATATAAATTATCTCTGAAAGGTTTGTAATTGGTTTCACCAACATATGAATTGTCAAATAAAAATGTTATTTTAGTGGATGGTCTGAATATATCGGATTTTTGTCTTTCTTGGAAGAATAACTCAGCTAAATTTATGTCTTGAATTCTTTCAAATTCTGCCTCTTGTAGGAAGTTTTGTTCCAAATTAAGACTCAGTCTTGAATCAACATCGGGGGATTCGGCGTTTCTTGCAGAACCTAAAACAATCTTGTATGTATTATTTAAACCCATTAATCTAAAGTATTTTCAGTATCTACCCATTTTTGTATGAATCTGTCCATAGCGGAAGCACCCCTACTTAAACCAAAGTAAAAGTAAAATGGACCACCCACAGTTATCACATTTTCATTTGAAATTTTAGTGAATTGACTGACAAAGTAAGGTGGTGGTGCTGGTGGCGGATTAATTTCTTCAGTTATTTCTCCATTATTATCTACTGCATAAATATATCCCTTATAAAAATCATTTTGACTAAGATTCATTGTCTTGAAAAATCTTGATTGGTCATTCAATCTATCCATAGATTGGTACTTGAAGCTATGGAATACGTCGGTCCCTTGTTTTATACCAACGGTATACCAATGCCCTTTCTGAGTCCCAAATATATTTGGAGTTTCGCTATTATCCTGTATCGCCCATTGATAAAACGGCACTAATTGGTCTCTGACAGGTATTGGATTAAGATTACAAGCATTAACGTCTAATCCCGCTTGTAAGTTATAGACTAGTCTTTTTGGTGAAATAAAATCTCTATTTTGGGTAAAAGATGAAAAGAAAATACCGATGACAGCATCTCCCGCTCCAGAATCTCCATTGAAGTATATTGTCTGTTGCACGTTAGATGTTTCGTCTTGCGGGTATGCTTCAGCATCAAATGGTACGATACCAAATTCAGAATTCATAGAAATGAGTTGAGCATAGTCTGAGTCAACCATATTTTTATTTCTGACGTTGAAATCGAATGGTTGTGGATAATATGAATTCACTTTTCTTTCCCTTGTGAAATAATTCAGTATACTAGCTCCTCCGACTCCAAAAAATTGTTCCAAAAAGTTCGTATTGGCCAGTCTTGAAATTACAAATAAATTCAATATTTCGTCTATATCATTGAATGTTGTTGTTGGAATTTTGTTAACAACATAACCTTCATATTCCTCTGAAGCACTTTGACTTAAAAATTTCGATATCTCATCTCTAGGTCCTAAGTCCATTAAAGTTGTGGGAAACATGAGATTTTTCATATTTCCGCCGAAATAATTCCCAATTAGAGGTTTATTTGCCTTCCTACCAATAAATCCGTCGAAAGTCCCTTCCCTGAAAGGGCTACTTCTATAAAAGAAATTGTTGGTTGGTCTATGGAAATACACAGTGTCTTCACAAGTCTTATTATAGGGTCTATTATATCTAGTGTCAAAAAACCTGTCGTTTTTGAATGAAAACGGAAATAATGTACCATTTATCCAACTATTAGTGAACATATGTCTAAATACTCCTTGACATATTCCAAAAAAAACTTTTGCCCTCGATAACCATTCAAGTAAAGTTATAATATCCACGGGTAAAGATATCAAAGGTTTGGTCACAAGTTGATAACAATTATTTTTGAAAAATTGAACGTTTCCTGGATTTTTTCTAGTGCAGATATCTATGGGGGCAATCTCTATTGTATTAGTTATATCATTATACTTGTAACAATCAAATGGGACCAAAGTTGAGTTGTCCTCACCGCATGTAAATGATGATAAAACTTCATTGACAAAACCAGGATTTGTGTCACCTGACACGTTATCTCCATTGTCATCACCACTATAACCTCCACCTCCAACAAACGAACCTGAAGATGCAAATGTTCCGTCTTCGGATACTTTAAAAATAGCAAATCCTGTATTTTGTTGTAATGCCATGTGGTTATTTCCATTCACAAATTCGTAGGTCGACGTTGGTAACCTGTCTGACCTCATTACGTATCTTCCTTGTTGACTATGTTGTATAGTCATTTCCATTGTGTCAGAATATATTCTAGAGTGGTATACTCCTTGAACTCCATAAACTCTATTGGATTCGCTCATTCCAATCCCACCCCAAGAAAGGTGAGCAAAACTACAACCTTCTACATTCTCCAATCGCACATACCCATTTCTTGCATATATATTACTAGAAAATTCAGGATTTAGGTAGTTACTTGTAGGTCTAATTTGTCCGAAAACATTTGGAAAATTTCCGTCTTCTCGGTAGCTAGAACTAGACAAGTTAAAATTATTGTTAAAAATGTTATTATTTATTTTGGCTAGTCCATTGTCCGAAATTACACCTCTTCCTACCCTATATTCACTAGTGCTCAGAGCACTAGGTAAATATTCTGGTAAGGAACCAAGCGTAGTGGCGTCCAAACTTACGTAGTATCTGTGTAATCTAGTATTGAATGGTTGAAAATTTTGAGGAATTATATTCAAATTATTGAATGTTTTGAAATATAATTTTTGGCCATTAGCGTCCGTATCATCATTATTAGAAATTTGTTCATGTCTAATACAATTATATCCTCCTTGTATAGGAATGTTCGGATGGTAGTTACCCTCAACATATTCAAAGGTTTCTACTTTACCGAATAATCTACCTATATCATATCTAACAGGTATTTTTGGGGTATTGGGGTCAACCCCCCTTGTCATTATTAACACACCAATATCTTGATAACCATCTATATATCCGTATCCATAATTTGGAAATTCGAAAAAAGGACCTGCAGGGTCGTCACTAGGTTCATTAATGCCCCAAGGAAAGAAAGAAAAACCACCTTTGACCGCATTGAAGAAAGCAGCTTGTTGGAGTGTTCTTTGGATAAATGCATTTCCGTTGCCCCCTTGTGCTAAAGATTGTGCAGTTCCCAGGTCATAGGTTTTTAATACTTGGAAATACTCAATATCCATTGGGAATTTAAATTGTGTCTGAGTGTTCCCTGTGATGTTTATCACATATGGTTGGTCTATGTTACTTCCGTTACCATTTGGATTTGCATAACTTACTACGATATTTGTTAATCCAGTTACACTTGTAACGCCAGTTGTGGCACTTAATACGTTCAAATCTTGTGATAAAGTTGAATCTTGGAAGGCCAATAATTGACCAGGTTGATACTGTGATATTTGGTTTTTACCGACGAAAACTATCACAACATTGTCGTAATGGTGCTTTGTAGTACCTGGTTCGAAACTAACTTTAATTCTATTCCAATCTTCTGCCGGTCCAGAAGTGAAGTATTTAGCTTTCGCATTCCAAAGATTGACCCGTTCTGCAATAGGTAGACTTGTAGAGAACCAACCTTGTTTTGGTAAATCGGGACTCGTTGTGTCAACCACGTTACCACCACCATATGCGTATGGTGGAAGTCCGGCACCTCCTAATGATACTTGAATCGCTGTCAGTCTATTCTGACATCCCTCAGGGTAGTCTTCCCAATTGTCGGAATTACAAGGTGGGTTGCTACCTTGTGGTATTTTATATTGAAAAATATTAGTGAAATCATATAAACTACCCGCAGGTGCGTTTTTAGTAAGTTGTGCTGTCTGTTCTGCATATGGGTCATCTTCAAAATCCTCAGCATCTTCATCAATACAATCACAAATTTCACAATCAGGGTATGTTAGGTTTGGTAACCTGATAATCATTTTTTTCCATAATTGTAAAAGGTCCTGAACTAAATCTCTCAAATCTCCAAAATCAGGACAATTTACTCCATTACCTCCGAAAAATTGACTAATACCGTTTACTATGTTACATATCAAAATAACAATAAGAAATATAATTGCAATAATTACTACTAACGGTAGTATCAAATATTTCAAGATAAAAGCAACAACATGACTTACAAGCAATAAAGAGAATAATTGTGGTTTGAACGTTAATAAAACATATGAAAACAACAAATATAAAAATGTTGATTTATACTGAGCGTCATTGGTTGGAAAAGGATTTGATGTTGATTGACAACTTTCATCAGTGATATCTTTTATACCTAGAAATTTAGTGTTCGAGAATCCTCTTCTATATTGGTCTATTAACTGAGAAACGGTATATACCTTATTATATCTCATTTCATAAAAGGTATCCTCACAATTGATAGCCGTTTGTTCATCAGCATAATCATCCCAAGATAAACTAAAAGAATATGACCTTTCTACTTGATATTTTTCAAAAGGTTCAATATTGAAAGACATAGAACCTTGAATTATCGGTTGAGTAGTATCGTCAAATGTTACAGTAACTTGTAAACTTTGACCTGGCGATACGATTATATTGTCTTTTTGTGTGATAGGGACTCCGTCTAATATGAAAAAGTATTCTGATACGTTGATTTTGTTTAATACTTTCACTACACCGTCTCTAGGAAGTCCTTGTAGAATACTCAAAGTTTGAGTGTTAATTATCGCACCAGGAATAGGTAATGACGCAAATTGTAATACTTGAGTATCTCCTAAACCTCCTGGAAAGGAGTTGTCGCTCGGGTCTTGGTCATATTGTTCCCAACCATATTCTCTAATATTAGGAACTAAAAAATAACCTCTTTTTACAGGTTCACTTAGTGTTGGTTGTTGTTGCCATTTAATCTTGAATCTATATTTAGCGGAAGATGGGACACCAGTTTTCGGGTCGTTCGATATAATTCTTTGTCCAAACTCATCAGTTGTGATGTAATCCATATTCATCGGAACATCAACTAACCAAGTTCCATTTTCATCTATAACGTTACCATCGTCTTCGAAATTAAAAATTTCTAAAGCGGGTCTTCCTTTTTCATCTTCGAATATTGTCTGTCTAATAGCCTTGATTTGACCAGGTCCACTTACCAATGAACACTGATTCCCCGCATTTTTATTAACCCTACATTTGGTTTTTTGAGCTTGCTCCTCAGGTGTAGAAATTAACGACCCCATAAAAATTGCCGTAGGTTGGATTTCCAAATTAGCCTCCAACCCTAAATCAAAATCAGTTCTTGTAATAGCAATCTGACATAAATCAGGGTCTCCCCAAAATGGTGCAACTTCTATTGTTCTTACAACATTTATAATTTGTGGTAAGGTATTTAAATTTTCTGAAGTTTTGAATCTTGTTCCGTCTACTTGTGATGGTGTTGCTAAACCTATCCTTACCAAATCTTGCGGAGAAAGAGAAAATTCACCAATATCTGATAAATCAACATCCATAACCAATGTTTGAACACCAATTGGAACTCCGAATATCATAAAGTCCCCACTTTCATTTGTTTGGACCGTGAATTTATAATACTTGTCGTATAATTGAACTACCGTTTTGTTTGTCAAAGCATCCTCTCGAGTCGGAAAAGTTCCTGTTGCTTGATGACCAGGATAACTCGGTTCATATGGTAATAAATTATATCTATAACCATCTTCATTAACCTCAGCTACTGACTTGTAAGGATAGATTGTATTGATAATAGGATTATCTTCGTCTTCCTCACTTAGAGGAATGAAAACCGATATCTTGGCATTAGGTATTCCGTATCCATTATTGACTAATACTCTACCTACAACTACTCCATAATCGGAGCATTGTTTTTGATATACGTCACTTTGGAGAAGTTTCAGAGAAAGTATTTCTAATAAGTCAAAATCCTGTTCTAATTTTACGTTTAATTGTTTTGCGGTATTTTGACCAACTTCGGTTCTTATTCTAATCGTTTTCGGCATCAATTATTTTTTTGATAAATAGTATTTATTCTATTTTATCTAAAAAAATAGACAATGGTTTAATAAAATAAATTGTCAGGAAAAATTAAGCGTTTGTTGGTTTCTCACTCTAACCAATATATCTTTACCAGGGAACCTAACTTGGTAAATTTGACTAGGTTGTGCATATATAGTATCGTCAATAAGCCCTATTTGTCTTGTTGCCGAATTGGAATAACTTTGTGAGGTTTGGGATGAAGAGTATTGACCTCCAACTAAGTTGAATATGTCCATACCAGCTATTGAAATAACACCATTTATATCCTGTATGTTTTTTCTTATCTCTGAGACATAAACATTTGAACCTAATTCTATATTACCAGGATTAAAGTAGTTACTAATGACATTTATAATTTCTGAGACCACAGCACCTTGATTTTGTGACGCATCTAATACCACTGATATATCGAACTTCAAGTCAACAACCTGAGCAACGGTAATACTTATATAATCATTCATCATTCTATAGTTAGATAGGTAATTCGCTAAATTACTTTTCAATGTTTCAGAAATAATTTCACTTAACTTACCATTATTATCATATGAAAGTAGTTGTATTACAACTTTATTATCGATTTCGGTAATCGATACTTTAGCCGGAGAACCGAATTTGGATGGCATGTTTCTTATCACCGCTTCGTAATCACTCACAGTAACTGCTCTATTTTGTGCGGCGAAATTGTATGTCACATAATTTCTAACCTCTTCGATGCTAGGTGTATTTAACCCACCAATAGCTGCTGTTATATTATTACAAGTTAATGAGTTAACAACATTTGTATTTGTTGACTCATTAGGTCCATTAACAAAAAATGACGCATTTGCCACTTGGTTTATAACATTTACCCCTAAATTACTGACCAAACCTCCACCTACTCTATATTGAACAAATATTGTTGAATTTGATTTCAATGTGCTACCTAACGCAAAGTTGTTCGAGTATTTTTGTAGATTAAGTGGTGTTCCGTTTCTTGCAAATTCTCTTAATAATTCATCGGTTGATTGACTACCTCCACCAAAAGTCATTTTAAAAAATCCTTCAGGTGTGAATTCTGTAATAAATTTGTTTGAGGTTTGTAGATATCTCCCTACTTTGATGCCAGGTTTATCGGATGGTCTTGTTGGGTCCTCTATGAAGACCTTATCTTGAATCAAGGCATCAACTTCATACCATCTGTTTTCTAAACCTAAAAATTCTTGGGCACTCGGAACGTTTGCGTATTGTGTTCCATCTTTCAATAGAACACTTGTAACACCTAATACATTTTTTTCAGGTAAAAACATTTCAAAAAATGGTCTTACGTCATTTGCATTTACAACTCTTTTGAATACTTTTGTAATACCATTAACAACAGGTTCTCTTTTTGTAATCCTATATGAAGTTATAATATTATTGGCATCGAAAATAGGAACTTTGGTTCTATTTAGATTTCCGTCGGAATCAAAGTTAGAAGAAAAATCAATATCATTTAATGTTTCGAAAACTTGTCCCGCACCTGTAACTTGAGCCCCTCTCCTAATTATACCACAATATCTCAAATCTTCTCTATCACCGAAAGGGGGAACTATTATAGAAAATTCTGTAAGTGCAACCGATGGTCTTAGACCAGGAATTTTTAATCCATAGGTTCTAGCGATGTTATATATAGAAGACCTTTGTTGTGCATATTGTAATACGGTCTCTTGAATACTTCTATCTATGTTGAATTGTAGGTTGTCGCTAACTGCAGCGTTTAAATCCAACAAAACAGAAAATACCGAAGCATCATTAACGTTTTGAATTAAATCAGGATAATATGTCCTTACAAAATTTATTAGTTCTGTCCTTATTGATTGAAAATCTCTTGTTGTATAGGATATTTTTTTGTTTGACATATTATTTAAATATTAATAATTATGAAATCTGATGATTCAAAAGCACCATCGGTAATTATATAATCAATTTTAACCTTTGCGGTGTGTTCTTTCTCTGATATATTTGTGACTCTAAATTCTTTTTGACCATTTGTTACAACAGTACCAAATTCTTCATCTTCTGTTGATGCATCAAATACTTCTATTTTTGTTATTTTAACACCAGGAATATATTTTTCTGCAGATTGTCTTATTTCAGCCTCAATATCTGAAAATGTAGGACCATCCAATGGTTCGAATATGTATTCATATAATCTTGTTCCGAAATCAGGTAAAAAATATCTACTACCCTTTCTTGTTAATAATAGATGAATTAGATTAGTTCTAACTTCCTCATCTTTTGTTTCTGATAAATCCAAAAAATTACCCGTTAAAGAGTTCCTGAATGGAAAATTTATTCCGTATGTTGTTCCATTTGCCATA
>Ga0129336_10002298_pt1 | contig 11810 bp, 9 predicted proteins | sample CPB6_02_DNA_FD_96878 | JGI IMG/M metagenome (GOLD analysis project Ga0129336, IMG submission 96878) | Freshwater to marine salinity gradient microbial communities from Chesapeake Bay, USA - CPBay_Sum_0.6_0.2_DNA | ecosystem: Environmental > Aquatic > Marine > Coastal | place: USA: Chesapeake Bay...
GTCGCCGAATAATTGAACTGCACGAAGTCGATGGGCTCGCGCTCGATGATCTCCGCCAAGCGTGCATGCGACTCGACGGTGTAGTGCGTGATGCCGAGGTAGCGGATCCGCCCTTCTTCCTTCCAGCGCCGCAAGGTTGGAAGGTGAACGTCGAGGTCGAGCAAGTTGTGCACCTGCATCAGCTCGACTTTCTTGCGTCGCAACAACTCCATCGAGCGCGTCATCTGCGTCACGCCTTCACGCGCACCGCGGGTCCACACCTTGGTGGCGATGAACGCGCGCGATTGCATCTCGGGGTTGAGCAGCTCGCCGAGCACCGATTCGGCCGAAGAATACATCGGCGAGGTATCGATGACCGTTGCGCCGCCCTCGAAGAAACCGCTCAGTACCGCAGCAAGCGGCTCGCGGTCACGAGCGTCGACCCCCACTTCGAAAGGCCCCGACGTTCCAAGACCGATCACCGGCAGCATCTCGCCCGAAGAGGGAATGCGGCGCCGGATCAGTCCCTCGCCGGAGAGCGCAACACCGGCAGCGGCCGGCAGGGCTGCAGTCGCCACGGCCGCCGTCGCCGCGGCTGCGACCGAGGACTCTATGAAATGGCGGCGATTCAAAGAAATCATCGTATCGAACGAGAGTCGTTTCGGATGAGGGTGGTGTCAGACGAGGGTCGCGTCGGTCTCGAGCACGCTACCATCGCCGTCGGTCACGATCCGCGCCAGCGCCCCGACCTGCGGCAGCACATGGGCAGCGTAAAAGCGCGCGGCGGCCAACTTGCCTCGCAGAAAATCCGTATCGGCTGCACCGCCTGCGAGCTTACGCGCGGCAATGGCCGCCGACTTGGCCAGCATCCAGCCCCCGATTGCATATCCGGCGAGGCGCAACAACGGCACCGCGACCGCCAGCGCACGCTCGGGGGCCTGAGCAAAGGCGGCTAGCGCGTGGCCCGAGGCCTGCTCCAGCGTGTCGAGCGCCTCGAGTGCGGCCTTGCAACTCGTCTCTACCGCTGCGTCGCTGGACTCGATGGCGTTCAACTCACCGCGCGCATCGGCGATCAGCTGCGTCAGTGCCGCACCGCGATCACGAACGATCTTGCGGCCAATGAAATCGTTGGCCTGAATGCCCGTCGTGCCTTCGTAGATGGTGGTGATGCGTACGTCGCGGTAAGGCTGGGCCGCGCCCGTTTCTTCGATGAAACCCATGCCGCCGTGCACCTGTACGCCGAGCGACGCCAGCTCGATGCCCGCTTCGGTGCTGCAGCCTTTGACCACGGGTATCAACAATTCACCGCGGGCCTTGGCGGCGTTACGCACCGCCTCGTCGGGATGTTTGCCACCCAGATCGAGCTGAAACGCAGCATGCAACGCGACTGCGCGCAACGCCTCGACCTGCGAGCGCATCGAGAGCAGCATGCGCTTGACGTCGGGATGATGGACGATCGGCGCCGGCGGCGCGACACCCGGCGGCTTGCCCTGCACGCGTGTGCGCGCCCACTCTGCCGCCTGCTGGTACGCACGATCGGCGAGGGCATAACCCTCGAGCCCCACAGACAGTCGCGCCGCGTTCATCATCACGAACATGTATTCGAGACCGCGCCCCGCCTCGCCCACGAGATAGGCGGTCGCGCCCTGCTTTTGGCCGTAGGCCATCACGCAGGTCGGGCTGCCATGGATGCCAAGCTTGTGCTCGATCGAAATGCACTGCACGTCGTTGCGATCGCCGAGCGCACCGTCGTCGTTCACCAAAATCTTTGGCACGATGAACATCGAGATGCCCTTGACACCGGGCGGGGCACCGTCGATGCGCGCGAGCACGAGATGGATGATGTTGGGCGCGAGGTCATGCTCGCCGTAGGTGATGAAAATCTTCTGGCCGAACAGTCGGTAGTGATCGCCCTCGGCGACGGCACGCGTGCGTACGGCGCCGAGATCCGAGCCCGCCTGCGGCTCGGTGAGATTCATGGTGCCGGTCCATTCACCGCTCGCCATGCGGGTCAGGAACAGACTCTTTTGTTTCGCGGAACCGAAATGTTCGAGCGCCTCGACGGCACCCTGCGTGAGCATCGGGCAGAGCTTGAAAGACAGGTTGGATGCCGACCAAAGTTCTTCGACGGCCGTACCGATGAAACTCGGCGCACCCTGACCGCCATGGTCTTGCGGAGCCCGCAAACCCGACCAGCCGCCCTCGGCGAACTGTTTGTAGGCGGCCTTGAACCCTTGCGGCGTCACCACCCCTTCGGGTGTCCAGCGCGCGCCCTCGCGATCAGCGCTTTTGTAGAGCGGATCGAGGACGTTTTCGGCGAACTTTGCCGCCTCGCCCAGAATGGCATCGGCCAACTCGGGCGAGTAATCGGCGAAGGCCGGACAGGCCTGCACGGCAGACTCGTCGAGCAACTCGTGGATGACGAACTGCAAATCCTTCAGCGGCGCGCGATACATGGCGTTCCTTCGTCCGGGGGAGGACGAATATTAGAGCCTTTGAACCCCGGGCGGCGAGCGCCGGCCTAGGCGGCGAGCGCCGGCACCAGGTTGGCGGCAAGGAAATCGACGAATGCCTTGACTCGCTCATCGGCGGCGAGCCGTCCGGGAAACACCGCGCAGAGCGGCGCCTGCTCGGGCGGACGCCAGTCGGGCAGCACGCGTTTCAGGCGTTGCGCAGCCAAGCCTTGTCGGCACAGGAACTCGGGGAGCACGCCGATCCCGAGACCCGCCGCGACTGACGCATGCAGCAGCGCGGGATCGTTGACCGCGAGCTTCGGACGCACGGCGACTTCTTCGCGACGCTGACCGTTGGCGAGTCGAAGTATGTAGCTTGACCCGGGCGGCGTCTCGGGGGTGAGCAAATCGAAGCGCACGAGGTCGGCCGGGGTCGTGGGTTCGCCCGCCTTTTGCAAATAACCTGGCGTCGCGCACAACACCGCGGGCGGCGCACCGAGCACGCGCGACACCCGCTCGGCCGAGGGGTGCTCGCCGACTTGGATGACGATGTCGTGAGCGAGTTCGTGCGCGAGTTCATGACCCCCGGGGGCTGCGCCCTCCGGCACCCCCTGACCCGTGGTCACCTCGCCGAGCTCGACGTCCAGCGGGATCTGCGGATAGCGTTCGAGGAACCGGGGCACCAAGGGCGCCAGCAGCACGCGGCCGTAGGTGGTCTCGGCGAGGACCCGCAGCGGTCCCCCGCGCGACTCGACGAGCTCCGCGGCCAGCCGCCGCGCTTCGTCGGTCGATTGCAGGATCGCTCGCGAGGCCGGCAGCAGCCGCTCGCCAGCCGGCGTGAGTCGCAGTCGCCGGGTGGTGCGGGTCATCAGCTGCACGCCGAGCTCCGCCTCGAGTTCGGCGATCGCTCGACTGACCGCCGCTTTGGGAACGCCGAGGGCTCTCGCTGCAGCGGAAAAGCCGTTGAGATCGATGATCTTGGCGAAGGTCGCCAGGTGGGCAGGAGACCAAAACTGCGACATGGGTGATACTCCGGACCCCTTAATTGGGTATATTGTTTCTCTGAAGATTCAAAAATACAACCGGAGATTCTGCATGACCTACTCGTGGCTCTGCCGCACCGCCCCCGCCCTGGCCCTCGGACTTTTGACCATGGCCCCGGTAATGGCGACCGACGATCTGCTGGGTCCTGCCGCGACTCGCGAAGGTGAAGAGGCGCTCGTCTGGGCGTCCAAGATGACCTGCGGCACCACCGAAGGCGGGGTCACCCGCTACGGCATGTGGGAAGGCAAGATGTACAGCCGGGCGCCGGGCGAGAAGGATCGGCACATCTTCAACGTCATCGGCATCAACACCCGCCAATGCGAGCGCCACGTCGACCCGGTGCGCGGCAAAGGCTTCCGCAGCGTCTCGCGCGAGATCATGGTGTATCTCGACCCGAAGACCGGCGAGATCCTCGACCGTTGGCAGAACCCCTGGACCGGCGAAACCGTCGAGGTCATCCACGTCGCCAACGATCCGGTCAACATGCGCCTGCCGCGGTTCGCTCGCGAGGCCGACGGCAAGCCGATCACGGTGACGCTGCGCCAGTACGACGAGTCCTTCGTGTCCTCGCGCGAGGTGCCGCTGTTTTACGAGAACCCGCTCGGCGGGTCGTATCAGGAGTACGTCGGGGGGACCTACCACGCGATGGAAATCTTCAACGATTTTTATCGGGCGGCCGACTTCCTCGATGCGAAACGAACCCGCCTCGGCGAGTCGCGCATCTCCTGGCAGCGCATCTCGAGCTGGCTGCCCTGGATGAAGATGCGTGATCGGCCAGGCATCATGATCTTCAACGCCACCGGCTTCTCGACCTTCGACAAGGCGCGGATCCCGCCCCGGCTCATGCAAGTACTGACCAGCCGCTATCCCGACTATCTCAACCCACCCCCGCTCGGCGACCGGCGCGAAAACGCCACCACCTGGACGGTCACCAAGAAGTGGATCGACGAGCGTCGATCAAGCAAGGAGAACAAGTGATGTCACTCAGCGTCTATGCCACCACGGTCGAGTTGTTCCTGCCGATTTTGACCAATCTCGGCAACATGCTGGCGAAGGCCAAGGCCCATGCCGAAGCCAAGAAATGGGATGCCGGCGTCGTCGAGAATCTGCGGATCGCCCCCGACATGTTTCCGCTGAAGAGGCAGGTGCAGCTTGCGACCGACTTCGCGAAAAACAGCACGGCCCGGCTGGCGGGCATCGAACCGCCCAAGTTTCCGGACGAGGAACAAACCCTCGACGAACTCGTCGCTCGGGTCAACAAGACCATCGATTGGCTGCGGACCGTCACGGCGGCCCAGCTCGAAGGGGGGCTGCAACGTCACATCGTGTTGCCGCTGCGCACGCGCACTCTCGAAATGGACGGTCTGCCGTTCATCCAGCGCTGGGCGCTGCCCAACTTCTATTTCCACGTCACCACCACCTACGCGCTGCTGCGCGAAGCCGGTGTGGAAGTCGGCAAGCAGGATTTTCTGGGCGGAGTTTGAGTGCTGGCGGGGTTCGAGCGCCGGCCGCGTTTTTGAGCGCCGGCCGGGAGCTCAGGCCCGCTGGCGGCTGCCGTCGCTCGGTGGGCTGCCGCTCGTGTGATCGATCACGGCGGGCAGGTCGCCCGCAATCACGCGTAGCGGCATGCGGTTCGCCGGGGTCGTCGCGACCACACCACCTTGAATGTAGATGCGCCGCTCGCAACGCTCGGCAAGCTCGCGATCGTGCGTCGAGAGCAAGAACGTGGTGCCGGTTTCACGCTGAATTTCGGTCATCAGCGCGAACGCCTGATCGGCGTTTTCGCGGTCGAGGTTGCCGGTGGGTTCATCGGCCAGCACCAGCGCCGGCTGATTCATCAGCGCACGTGCGATCGCCACACGCTGCTTTTGGCCACCCGAAAGACGCGTGGCGCGATAGTTCATTCGATCTTTGAGACCAACCCGCTCGAGCAGCATCGTCGCACGCTCGCGTCCCGCACGGGTTTCGCGCCACAGGCGACCCGCGTGCGGAAACATCACGTTTTCGAGCGCCGTGAAATCGGGTAGCAGGTGGTGGTACTGGAAAATGAAACCGATCTGCTGATTGCGGAAATCGGAAAGTTCTTTTTCAGCGAGCGTGGTGAGCTCGCGACCGAGCATGCGAAAACTGCCCGAGGTCGGCCGCATCAGCGTACCGAGGATGGAAAGCAGCGTGCTCTTGCCACTACCCGAGGGGCCGAGCATGGCCACCATCTCGCCGCGCTGCAACGTGAAGTCGATGCCCTTGAGCACCGGCGTCTGGAAATCACGATCGACGAACACCTTGCGGATATCGCGAACTTCGAGCAATGGCAGTTGCGTGTCGGTCATTGGGAGATCGCCTCTACGGGATCGATGCGCGATGCGGCGCGTGCCGGCCAAAGCGCCGCCGCGATGCTCGCCGCTGCGGCAAGCAGCAACGCCACGTCGTACTGGCCGAGGCTGGGGTCGACCGGCAAGCGACGCGCACCATCACCTGCGCTCGCGAGCAAGGTGCTGAAGCCCCAACCGAGGAAACAGCCGACCAAAGAACCGATGATGCCGATCAGCGCGCCCTGCAGCATGAACACCGAGAGCACGAAGCGCTGCGAAATCCCGAAGCTGCGCATGATGCCGATCTCGGGACGACGTCTGAAGGTGGTCAACAGCAAAGCACTCGCAACCCCGACCACGATGGTGATCAGGGTGAACATTTTGATGATGCTGCCCGAGTTGCCCTGACCTTCGAGCGCCTCGCGCAGTCGCTGGTTCTTGTCCATCCAGGCGACGGCTTCGAGCCCGGTGGTGTCGGCGAGTTGGCGCGCCACGGCGCGTGCAGCATAAATGTCGGCGAGTTTGATTTCGATTTCGGTGAGCCCTTCGGGCAGATCGAACATGACGCGCGCGGTATCGAGATTCACGTAGGCAAGGCGTGCATCGAGACTGTCGACACCGGTCGCATAGAGACCGCGTACCGTGAGCGTGCGCTCGCGACCTTGGTTGCTGGTGATGAAGATCGGCTGTCCAACGCCGATGCCGAGATCGTTGGCGAGTTTGCGGCCGATGAGCACGTCGTTGAGACCGAGCCTCGCTTCACCGGCGACGATGTTGTCGTCGATGGGAGCGATGGCGGCGAGTCGCGCCGGCTCGACGCCCTTGAGACTGACGGGCAAGGTCTGCTCGCCGCGGGTCACGAGCCCGGTACCGATGATGTTGTAGGACACGCCGCTCACGCCGGGCAGCGTGTCGATGATGCGCTCCACGCTACGCCATTCTTTGATCTGCTCACGACGTTCGAGTGCCGTCTGCGAGACGACCAAGCGCTCGGCGCCGTCCGCAGCGGGCGCGACGGCAGGTCGTGGCGTCGCAGGTTCGATGGTGACGTGCGCGGAGCTGCCGACCACGCGGTCGATCTGAAACTCCGCGAGGCCGTTGATGAGCGCGGCATTGAAGGTGAAGACGGTGACGGCGATGGCGACGCCGCCGATCAGCAAGGCCGACTGCAGCCGATTCGACAGCAGATAGCGCAGGGCGACCTTCAAATCGAAACGCATGGAGAACTCGAGTGCCATGAGTCGTGAAACCTCAAAGGGCCTTGCGCGCGTCGGAGCCGCGCGGTCGTGCCGCACCGGGTATGGAGTCGAGATCGGTACTCGGCGCAACCTTCGCGCCGATGAGGTCGGGGCGCGGGCTCGCGAGGACCTGTTGGCCGGCCTGCAGACCGGCGAGCACGATCACCCGCTCGCTCGGCCATTCGAGAAACTGTACCGGCCGCGCCGCGACACGCCCAGAGTCCACGACCAGTACGCGAGCGCTGCCGTCTCGCCCGAGAATGGCACTGCGGGCTACGGTCACGGCCTGCTCGCGCCGCTCGACGATGATGTTGACGTCGGCCGTGAGCCCCGAGCGCAAATTTTTGATCGGCGTATCCAGGCGCAGTCTGACTTTGGCGCCACCGGTGCGCGGGTCGACTTTGGGCGAGACGTAATAGAGCGTCGCGGCAAGCGGTGCGCCCTCTCCGGCCACCAGCACGTCGGCTTTGAGGCCTTCGCGGATTTCGGGCAGATAGCGCTCGTCGACATCGGCTTCGATCTCGACGTCGGCGAGTGGCGCGATTTCGTAGATTACGGTCTGCGCACCGACGACCTGACCGCGATCGACCGGGCGAGCAAGTACGACACCGCTCACCGGAGCGACGATGGTGTTGTCACGCAAGCGGGCGGCCACCTCGCGCCGGCTTGCGGCGAGGCCCTCGAGCGACAGGCGGGCCTGATCGAGTTCGAACTTGGCGGAGTCGAATTCTTTGACGGTGGCGAGACCCTGTGCGCGCAATTGCTCCAGCCTACGGAAGCTGCGCTCTGCTTCGGCCACGGCGCGTTGCTGCAGCAGGATCTTGGAGGCGACCTCGTCGACCGCGGCGCGGGGTGCGTCCGACTCGAGCTGCACCAGAACCTCGCCTGCCCGCACGGTTTCACCTTCGTCCTTGGCGAGACGGACGATCTGCCCAGGCGTCTTGGGAACGATGTTCACCGTCACCTGGGGACGCGTCCGACCGGAAATCGCGAGCACCCGTTCGGCGGGGCCCGCCTTCACCTCGACCACGCCGACCGGTGTCGGGCGCGTGTTGCGATAGACCATGAAGCCGACCAACCCGACCGCCAGCACGGCGATGACGCCGTAGCGATAACGAGCAAGGAAACCGGGTTTGGGTTCGTCGAAAGCCATGTTGATGCCGTTCCTGTGGCGACAAAAAACTCCTGTTGCGTATATATTAGTTCACATGGTTTAATTAATCAAATTTCGCTGCCCACTCCCCAAAACCGCCATGGCCAGACCTGCCGGAGCCCGAAACGCCCAGTTCGCGGAACGTCGCGCCGCCCTCATCGCCAAGGCACGGGAGCGATTGGCCCTGCAAACCGGTGAGCCCCCGAGCTTTCGCGAGCTCGCGCTCGCCGCCGGCGTCAGCGTCGCCACGCTGCGTCACTATTTCGGGTCGCGCGAAGCGCTCATCAAGGCGGTGTTCGCCCACTATCTACGTGAAGGTGAGCGTCACCTGCAGCGTACCCGTATCGTCGATGCCGACGAATCGGCCCTCGAGCCGGCTCTCAAAGATTTTTTGGAGCGCGTGGTGCGCGGTTGGACGCAAGGGTCGATCGGACCATTGCACCGCATCGGCCTCGCCGAAGGACTGCGCCATCCCGCAACCGCGCTCGACTATCTGCAAGATGTGCTCGAGCCCACCTTGCAGGCGCTCGAGTCGCGGCTCACCGTATACGTCGAGCGTGGCGATCTCGTGGCCTGCGATACCCGCCACGCCGCGCTGATGCTGCTCTCACCGCTGCTGCTCGCGCTGCTGCACCAGCACGATCTCGGCGGTACGCGCTGTCGTCCACTCGCCCTGCCGACGCTGATCGACGAGCACGTCAAAGTATTCGCTCGCGCCTACGCGAGCCCGGCTCACCAGCTGTAGCGAACCCGATAACGCAATACGGCTTCGCCGTTTTTGGCGAGGCGTACCGCGTACTGAATCTGCCGCGCGTCGAGTTTGGCGTGCGCCTGAGTCTCGCGCAGCATTTTCCATTCACCACTGCGAAACATCGGCTCGATGACCTGCACCTCGACCGCCTCGTCCTTGCGGTTGCGCAGCTTGACCTCGATTTCTTCCTCCAACCAGCGCGCCCGCGTATCCACGGCGAAATCGACCTGCTTGCGTTCACCTACCACGTCGAACGCCGTACCCAGCTGCACACGCACGAGCTCATCGCGAGGCGTGTGATCGATACGATCGGCGCCGATGAATTCTAGACTGCCGTCGGCCTCGTCGAGTTGCGACACACGGATACGTCCGGCGGGCAGCGGTACGCCGAGGCCCAAAGATTTGTCGTTGCGAAATTCGAGCAGCACGGCGACCTTGCGACTCGACGAATCGCCGAACTCGCGCTCGAGCGCGGGACTGCCGTAAAAACCACCGGCATCGAGGGCGCGATACACGAGACGCTTGCGTGCCGGTACCTGCTTGACCTGGTCGAAGAGTTCGATCTGTCGCGTGGAATTGTCGGGCAGATCGGTCCGACGACCGAGCGTATACAGATGAAACTCGGAAAACGCCTGTTCGCTGAAGCCGGCGTCGGCGTCGGGGGCCGAAGTCGCCATCACTTCCATCTGGCGCAGCGTGCCGCGCGCATCGGCCGGCGGCGCGCGCCGTACGTCGCCCGCCACCAGTTTCAAGCGACTGTCGCGGAACGAAACGCCGGACAAGTTGATGATGCTGACCCAGGCCGACAGATCGAGCGTACCGTCGTTGGCATCTCTGCCGGGCTTGAACACCAAGTTGTAATCCGCCCACCAGCTGATGCCACCGGTTTCGTAGGACACACGGGTACGCTGCTTGCCGCCGCGCGGTGAATTGAGCAGCCACTCGAGCGTCGGCTGCGTGATCAGTCCACCGGGCAGTTCGGGAAAACGAATCGCCGCATACTCGCGCAGCGTCGACACCGTACCGTCGTTGGCGCGCAGCACGAGTCCGTCGCCGGCAGCCAGCAAGGTCCCGGCCAGCGTACTGACCTGCCCGCCCTGCACGCGCTCGACCGTGACCGGTCGACCGACGTAACGCGCCAGCAGCTTGCGCGAATTGACCAAATCGAACTGAAAACTCTGCTCGAGTACGCGTGTCGAAGGATCGGTGAGCGAAACGAAATTCACCGTCGTCGGGTCGATGTAGGCCGCAACGTCACTGAATCTTTGTTGCGAACGCCCGGCAGGCAAGTCGAGTTCACGCTCGTCGCGCACGATGGCAAAACCCGGTACCGAAGCGCCGCGTAATCCTTCGACGCCATCGACCGGCCGATAACTGTCGGCAGCGATTGCTCCCGGGCCGGCAGAACTATAGATGGTCAGGGCTGTTTCGTTGGCTGCCGAGACGATCGGCAGCGAAGCCGCGATGAAGACCGCACCGGCAACGGGACGAACCGTGCGAGCAAATCGACTCAACGCGGACTGCGTCATGCAGAACCTCCTCGCAGCGTGCTTGCCGGTGGTTGCTTGAGAACGCTGCGGGTCGCCAACCAACCGCTGGTCGCTACCAGCAAACCACCGCCGAACAGCCCGATCAGCCAGATCAAAGGATCGAACACGTAGCTCACTTGCAGAATTTGTCGCGCGAGAAAGTAACCTGCGATCGACGCACCGATCGCCGCGAGTAACCCGGACAGCAAACCCAAGGCACTGAACTCCGCAATGATGCCGCGCGCAACGGTGCCACGACTCGCACCGAGCGTGCGCAACATCGCACTTTCGTAACGGCGCTCGTCACGCGAGGCTTGCACCGCGGCCAGCAACACCACGAGCCCGGCGAACAAGGTGAAGACGAACACGCTCTGTACCGCGAGCACCGCCTTGTCGACGACCGAGCGTACTTGCGCAAGCAGATCATCGAGATCGAACACCGAGACGCTCGGGAACCGCCGCACGAGATCGGAGATCACGCTGCCGTCACCGGGTTTGAAATAGGCGCTCGTCATCCAGGTGCCCGCGAGCTCATCGAGCAAGCCTGGCGGAAAAACGACGAAGAAGTTGGGTTGGAAGCTGTCCCACTTGATCTTGCGGACGCTGGCGACTTGCGCTTCGATGGTTTCGCCGGCGACGTCGAACGTCATGCGATCGCCGATGCGCAGCCCCAGCCCCTGTTGATACTCGTCGGAGATCGACACCAGGGGTCGACCGTGCTCGGCTGCCGTCCACCAACGCCCAGCGACGATGACGTTGTCGTTGCCGAGTTCAGCTTGCCAGGTGATGTTTTGATCGCGTCGGGAATACCCCTCGCCGCGCGGATCGCCGAACGTGATGGACTCGACGGGTTTGCCGTTGAGTTGCGTCAGACGCGCGCGAATCATCGGTAGCGCCCGCGAGCGGCTGGCACCGCGCTCCGACAGAAAATCGAAGAAGGCGACGCGCTCATCGGGAGGGATGTTGATGAAAAAGAAATTCGGCAGATCTGCGGGCAGGCTGCGACGCCAATCATTGAGTAGATCGTTGCGCACCACGGCGAGCAGCAGCAACACCATGAGGCCGAGACCAAAGGCGACGATCTGCACTACGCTCTCGGCACGGCGACGACTCAGATTGGCAATGCCATAACGCCACGAGACGCCGACGGTGCCGCGCAAGGAGCCTGCAATACGCACCAGCGCCCAACCGGCGAGTGCAAGCACCGTGGTGAACGCCGCAAGCCCGATCACGAATCCGAAAAATATTCGCGGATCGCGTACCACGTACCACACGAGGAACACGACCGCGGCCACGGCGGGTCCGAAGGCCAGCCAGATCACCGGCGGTGGCGGCTCCATGTCACGACGCA
>Ga0129336_10002299_pt1 | contig 11807 bp, 13 predicted proteins | sample CPB6_02_DNA_FD_96878 | JGI IMG/M metagenome (GOLD analysis project Ga0129336, IMG submission 96878) | Freshwater to marine salinity gradient microbial communities from Chesapeake Bay, USA - CPBay_Sum_0.6_0.2_DNA | ecosystem: Environmental > Aquatic > Marine > Coastal | place: USA: Chesapeake...
TCGAACTTCTCATAGACAGGCGCTTGGATGCCAGTAGGAGCTGATGTCGTGGCTGCGACGACTACGGTCTTGCCAAAGGGTGCAAATGCGATTTGTGAATTGCCAGCCATGTCAGACTCCTTGTGCAGCAGTGGCTGCTTTGTACGCTGCGATCACGCCAGCGGTGTGGGTGGCAGCGCAGATGGCCTGCACGCGAGCATCCTCGCCAGCGTAATCGTCGCCTGGGGCAACGACATGGCGGTGGAAGTTGCCGCTGATCTGCTTACCATCTTCCAAAATGGCGATCTTGGTGCGCACTTGCACAACACCTGATTCGACCACTTCGATTCGGTCAACAATTTGAACTTTTTCCAACATATCATTTCCTTGTTTCCAGCCTGACCATCCAGTCAGGCATTAAGGCTGGTGGGCCGCACCAGTACGGTTATGGGGCTATTGCCCCAAATGTTTTCCAAGTGCCGGGAGTACCAGAGGTGGTACATACAAAACCAATAGTACCTCCAGCAGATGGAGCGTTGTTGTACACAATTGAACCTTGGGACCACGCGCCTGTTGTTGGCGCAGCAGATGCAAAATATGTATCTGGGTTGCCACGGGTCAATGTGGCAGTCACCAGTCCGGTGGCCGATCTTTCACCAGAAAAACTTTTGAGGTAGTTTTCGCCCCAATACTGCAACGCTTGTGCTTGTAGCCGAACAGCGTAGTCATAAGTGTTGACAAACGTGTTGCCAGAAATTCGGGTTTGAGTTTGATCACCGCCTGCGTAATACAAAGCGTATTGAGTTTTTATTTCGTCTCCATACACATAATTGCCCTCAATAACGCGCCCGACACCAGTGCCGCCAGCAAACAAAATGCCAGAATTATTTCCGTTGGTGGGATCACCTGACAAACCCGGTGCTGTGATTACATTGTCTGTAATGGAAACAAAATTTCCACCATTGTTGTGGTAAATGCCGTTTGATTGAGTATTCAAAATTACATTACCGTCAATTACACACGATGGAGCTTCCACACAGGCAACTCCGTAACGCGCAGTTGTGAAAATGCTGTTTCCGACAATTGTTGAATTTTTAGCATATCTGACATTGATACCATCTTGACCAATTACTCGAAGTGTATTACCAGTAATGCTGACAGCATTTGAGTATTCAATAGGCGTTACGGTGGTATTGTTTATCGCAATACCATCTTGACCAATGTCTAGCAACACATTGTTAGAGCAAACAATGTTTTGCGGTTCTTGCGAAGAACTTGCCTCATTGTGTTGAAACTTGATGCCGTCAAGTTCAATTGCTTTCAGCACATTGCCTGTAACTGTAATGTTGCGAACACCCGCATCAATGTACATTCCATGTTCAATTGGAATAGTATCGATGGTGTTTCCTATAATGTTAACGTCAGTGCTATCGGCAGCAACAATTAGTCCTTGAGCAGTATCTCCAATTACGTTGCCTTGAATGGTAATTAAAGACCCGTCAATCGTAATGCCTGTGCAATTTCTAAAACTTGGGTCGCTCAATACAGACGTACCGGGGCCAGTGACTACGTTGTCCAAGAAACTAAAAGTTCCCACTTTACCGTAGCTCACAGTGCTAACTGGAGAATAAGCAAACCAAATAAAATAATTGTCCTGAATTGTAATTCTTGTGGAGTTAGTACCAACAGAAATACATACCGCCAGCGAAGTTGACGAGTTTACAAAATCAGTCCGATAGCCTTGAAAAACACCACCTCGGATAATGACATTGTTTAGTCCGACAGCATTAAACATGCGCGTTTGAGCAGTGTACATTTGCACTTTAGCCCGATTAAAGTCAAGCACTTGCCCTGATTGAAGATTTAATGTAGCCGTTACTTTGTAGACCTTAGAGGCATCGCCAAATACAACGTATTTGCCCGCTGATAACGCAGCTTGAATTGCAGCAGTGTCATCGGTCACGCCATCACCCACAGCGCCATAATCAGCCACATTGATAGGTGCGTTGCTGATCATTGAGTAAGAAACTTTGGTCAAAGACATAATTTTTCCTCACACGCTATATGTGATTGAAGCAGTAATAACGTAGTTATTTACAATCATGGACGTGTTGTTATAAAAAGCGCAATACATAGTGTTGTCGGTATTAGCAATTCGAGTGCGTCCTCCATCCCCGACTACCGCTGTTTCAGTAGCCGATCCAGAAGCAGAGCCACTTGCAGCAAAAGGAACTGTTATTAAAAGAGCGCCAACACCTGTACCTGCGTTTGTAATTGTTAATTGCACAGTTGCAAAAACCAGTCTGCCGACTTTAGTGTATTTGGCTGTTGACAATGTATAAGACGTAATTGTTCCAGCAGCCGCAGTTACGGTTGGTGTGTAATCACCTTCTTCATAATCACTCAGCAACTCGCTTGTGCCTGTGCCCGGTGTAGCAGAAAAGTCGATGCCTTTGCCTGCTGTGCCAATGACGAGATTGCCATCGATGATGGTCTGATCGCCAGTGCGTGTTGATGGAAATCCAACTGTTTTGAGCATTGCTTTCTCCTTAGAACAGGAATTCGATCACCGAGGTGAGCGGAGGCGCTTGAGAGAACGTCACGTTTCCACCGGACACCGTGTAGGTGTTCTGGTTTTGGTAGACGCCATTGATGTAGATCGCAAAAGGTGTGGAAGACACCGGGAAGATGGTCTGCGAGCCATTGCCAGTTGCATTGGTGGCCACAGAGCCAGAAACAAGATTCCCATTCAGTGAGCTGTAGACCAGGGTGCCTCTGCTGTCTTGCACCAGGATGCTGTAGTCGCTGCCAACATAGAAGCGTGCTGGCGTGCCCTGGTAGACCGGATAGCCATTGAGCGTGCGGATCGGCTGCGGTGCTGCAATGGTCAGAGCCGAGTCCCAATAAACGCTGATCGGGTTGGTCTGCGGGTTAAGGTTGACCGTGCCAACCCAGATGTACCCGTTCTCGAGCGGCAGGCCGTCAGCGCCAGCAAATGCTGGGTACGGTGGTTGAATCGAGAGTGCGCTCATTGTTGTTGCTCCTGGGTGGATTGTGCCTGTTGTTGCTGCTGGATGGTAGATGTCAAACGCTTGAGCAACGCAGCCTCCTCGGGACTTCCTACAACGGTCTGTGGTATTTTGATCAGCAGGTTGCGAATTGGCGCTGCTTCATAGATGCGAGCAGCAACTCCAATGCCGCCAGCAGTTCCAAGCGTTGCAAGGAACCCTAGCAGGCCGCCACCAAAGTAGCTAGACAGTGCCGCAGCACTGACGGGGATTGCGGCTTGGACGCCTGTTGGCGGTGCTGCTGCTGCCTCAGATGCTCGTTTTGTGATGTTGAGTACCCTGGTCAGTCCTTCGATTTGTTTGAGGTCATCACCACTGAAAAAGACGCCAACGGATGTGCCAAGACGTTTGACTTCATTGGCAAATTTATCAGCAGAAATCACAGTTCCTTCTGCGACTTCTGAGGTTGCTTTTTCTGCTGCGCGAGCAAGAATTGCAGCTCTAGCGCTTTCACGCCCTGCTGGTGTGAGGCTGGCATAAAGCTGCCTGACTTCACTGGGTTTCTTGCTGAAAAGCATGTTTCCAATGACCTCTGGTGTGGCATCACCTCGTGTGAGCACTGATTTCAATGTGCCCATGTCAAGCTCGCCAGCAAGATCAGACAGTCGTTTGTCTGCCACTTTCCACTTTGTCACATCACGACGTTCACCGACCTGAGTGATAAACGACTCCATGTCGCGCTTGAGCGGGCCGTAGATGCTGGACAATGCCTTCTCACCAATGCCACGAACTGATGCCAGTTCTGGAGCCTTAAAACTCTCTCCGATCTGCTTTCGGAGTGTCTCAACGTTGACCAAGTTCTGACCTTGTATGGCCGTTTTCCAATCTGTTAAACGGTCAATGATTGGCGCGACTTCTTGGGTTTTTAAGCCTTGCAGTTTCGCAATCTGTTCGTCGATGGCATTGACCGTATTGGTCATCGGCACTGTGCCAGCTTGTCCAAGACGTTCAATGACTTCGGTTTTTGCGCCAGTGTATTTTGTAAGATCAGCGCCTCGTTTAGTGGCCAAGTCCTTCATCACATCGTCTGATGCTCTGGCAGCATCATCAGCTCCGAAGTCTCGCAACACATTGCGCACAGCCTCGATGCGCTGGGTTTGTTGAGTTTGACGCACTCCACCAGTACCAGCAACAGGAATGCGCTCTCCAACCGTTTGAAGCCACTTCGATGCGAAAGTACGCGGAGGAACCACGTCGCTGGTCATAAGGGTAACGCCTGCACGTTCTGCATCTGCAATGTCAGAGGGCAGTTGTGCCGCTGTTGGCTGAATTCTGGTCGTGGCCATCTTTGCACCAGCTACACCACCCGCAAGGCTTGCTGCAATTTGCCCAACTTGACCGACTCCCATTTCCTTGGCTACTTGGCCAGCAGCGCCAGCTCCTGCACCACCAGCAACCTGCGCCGCTGGCTGGGCTGCCAACATGCGACCAACCTCGCGGGTCACAGGAGCGGCCTGCCCAGCGGCCGTTTGTATTGCACGACCAGCAGCCGCCATGCCTCCAGCACCGCTTGCGCCAGCGGCAGTGGCTTGGACAATCTTTTCGGCTTGGGTTCTTGCTTGAGGAACACCGACGCGAGTCAACAGATCAGCCATAGCATCTGTTGGCATGGTGTATTGCGTGCCAAACAGGTTGTTGATGGTACTGACAATCGGGTCACCAACGACCTGGGCCAAGGTGGCCGCGCCAGCCCCAGCGATTGCGCCAGGCACAGCACCGACACCAGCAAACGGAGCGCCCATAGCTGCCCCTGCTGCCGCTCCAGCAGCAGGCAGAGCCAAGCCACGGGTGACAGCACTAGCAAGGCCGCTTATGGTCGTTTGTGCTGGTGATGGCGCTGCTTGAGATGCCGCCCATTCTTCTGGCGACATTGGAACAGATGCCGCCGTCGCAGGCGATTGGGTAGCAGCCCGCTTAGTCTGTGATGCAAGCCATTCTTCTGGACTCATTGCGCCCCCACAGATTGTTTGTATGCGTTCCACTGTGCGTCAGTGAAATTTGCAGGACGAGTGTAAGTTTGACCGCCAACTGTTACGCTATTTGCTGCTGATGGAACAATCGATGGCGGAACAATCGATCCACGACCACCGCCAGCAGATGCTGGCTCAGGACCAAACACGTTATCAGGATTTAGGCGGTAGTTTTTAACAACTACGCCCAGCGCCTTCTTGTCATCAGCGGCCTTCTTCTGTGCCGCGTCAAGATACTGCTTTGCAAGGCTAACGTATTCTTGTCTTTGTTTTGAATCCAGCGCAAAAATCTGACCGCTTTGCAGTTTTTGTGCTTGATTTGAAAGACGATCAAACAGTCCAGCCGTATCGCGTGCTGTCGCAAATTCAGTCTCACGCACAACAGAGCCTGGATCAAGCATCTTCATGAATCCAGTAATCAACGCAATGTCACCAGGTCCGGTCTTCGCTTGGGCCGATGCTTGCAGGTTTGAAAATGTCGTGCCGAGTTCACTATACACTTTGGTGCGTGCTTGAAACTCTCTGCGAATTTTTTCTTCCTGCTCAAATGCCTTGGCCGGATCAATTCCACCTGTTGCTTTCAAAGCCTCTAGCTCAAGCGCAGCTCTTGCAGTTTCGACGCCAAGTTTTTTTGTTTGCGCCAACGCTGATCCAGTCTGGGCTTGCGTTAAGCCAAGATCAGCCGCTTTTTTCTTGAGTTCTTGCAGTTTGATCTGCTCTGCGTACTTTGCATCGACAACGGCTTTTTGTGCCTGCGCCTTCGCAAGATCAGCGTTTGCTTTTGCGGTCTCTGCCGCGTTGGCTGCTGTGGCCTGTGCTGTTTTTGCATCGGCAATGGCTTTGTCTGCATCTGCAACCAGCCTTCTAAGTGCTTCTGGTGCCTGAGCCGCTGCTCTGGCTTCACCGCCAACACTTGCAGCTGTCAATGCATTTTCTTTGGCAGTTTGAGCAACACGCAAATCTTGCTCTGCGGCCAGACGAGTTGGTGTGTCTGCAGCCTCGGCAACTCTCCTTTTTGCGTCAGCTTCAGCAGCCGTTGCATCAGCAACGTTTTTAGCCAGGACTGAGGGCTGTAGTTCAGCCGCCCTTGCCTCTCCTCCAACACTTGCGGCAGTTGTGGCTTGCTTCAATTGAATTTCAGCTTGCGTCAACTCATTTTTCAACTGCCTCTGAATTGCCACGTCAGGCTCTGCTTCAAGTCTTGCACGAAGTTCTTGCACCTTGAGCCGTGACTCGGTGACTGCTGTATCAGCCTTTGCCTGTGCCTCTTTAAGCGCTGCGGGTTCTTTGGCTAAACGGGCACGCTCTTGCCTGAAATCTGTGATGCCCTTGTACCATTCTGAGCCGAACGTGCCGGCCCCAAGCGACTCCACAAGCCTGGCTGCTTGATTGGCATCTTGATTGGCGATCGTCAGGATGTCTTGAAATGCCCGCTTCTGGTTTGGGTCCGTCTCAGCGTCAATACGTTCTTGAAGGATCGTCTTGGCTGTCTCCGGATTTGACTCAAGGGCCAGCAGCACCTGCGAAGTGAAACGCTTTGACGAAGCCAGCTTCTCAGCGCCCATGTTCTCGCCGATCAACTTCAAGGCATCAAACTGCTGCTTGTTTGCGCCGACCAACAGTGGCTGCAGTTCCTCGATCCTGCGCTCGGCAGGTGGCTTTGCGAAGAAGGCATTCAGGCCGGCTTGATACTGTTGCTGCTGTGCTTGGGCTGCTTGCAGTTGCTGCATCTCAAAGGCACGCTTCTGCCTTGCTGCATTAATTTCTTCTAGGCCAGCGCCAAGTTTGAAGCCACCGAGTGCAGCCTCAAACGGGCTTTGCACATCGACTGCGTAGTTGATCGGGGCTTGGAATGGATTGATGGTGGCCATGCTCTATTCCTTAAAAACCGAAGCCCATGCCAGCCTTGCCGCCTGCACCGTACTGGAAGCCAAGAATCTGAGCGGGCAAGTTGAACAGGCCGCTAAACGCCTTGGCCTCGGCCAGCTCGCCACCAGCACGGGCCGCGCCCTGCTGGGCCAGCAAGTTGGCCACATTTGTGCCAGTCTCCATGCCAGCAGCGCCGACACCTGCAGCAGAACGCTGGCCCAATTGCGTCATGCCGCCCAGGCGTCCGTATTGCTGCTCAATGAGGCTGGACAGAAGCTGTGGCCGGAACTCGCTCAGCGCGGCCTGGATGTTGCCACCACGCAGCCCACCAGTGGCCGAAGCACGCTGCAGCAGGGCTTCCTCGCCTTGCTGGGTTAGTGCTTGGAAAGTCTCACCACCTCGGATGCGCTCAATGGCTGCCTGCTCTGCCTCTGGACCTTGTAGGCCAAGCAAGGCCTGCTGTTGCTGGAGCGCAGGTAGACCTGCCTCGGTGTAAGGCTTGAGCAAGGCTTGCAAGGCATCGAACTGCCTGCGCTGCTCTGCTACGCCAGCCTCTGCTGCGCCTGCTTGAATACCTGCGGCCTCGCTTGCTGCATCGGCCTGCATCATGCCGCCGATCAGTTGAGAGCCTCCAACGATTAAGCCAGTTACTGGATCAGGCATGGCTGAACTCCTTCATGTAGTCTTCGAGCGTCTCGCCATACAGTTCCATGACTTGAGACGCCGCTTCTGTAGCTCGCTGAGTGCCGTGGCACAGCGCCACAGCGATCAGCACAACGTCATAGTATCCTGCACGCCAGACGAATGATCGCGCATCGGCTTTGCCTGCTCGCTCGGCCTGGTCAGATGCCTGCCATTTGAGGACCATTGAGGCAACGATGGGAGAGAGTGTGGGTGCGTTTGCCTGCCAGAATGCGTTCTGGCCCATGCCCACCAGGCTGTTCCAGATCACCGCATTGAGGTCTTCGCGCTCGACTTGATCACCGTCGGCCACATCGTCAAAGACCTGGATGGCACCATAGAGCATAAGCAGCCACTCGACGGCTGGCGCAGGAAGCGCGAGAGACCTTTGCAGGTTCTCCTTCAGCCAATCGACACCAGTCATGCGCAGCTCCTCTTCAGGGTGAGCTGCTGGCGGCTCGATAGGCTCAGCGACTGCATTTTCCCACATTTCGACATCCCGTCAATCTTCTTCGTCTTCGCGCTCTTCCCAGGCCTGGCAGACGCGCAGGTCGTGGCAAATGAACTCCAGCTTCTCGCAGTAGCCCCTAAAGCCTGCATCCGTGTCCCACTCGTTGCGCGGGATACGCTCCATCTTGAGCTGCATCTCGACCGAGTTGTCGTAGTACTCGCAGTTCGAGCAGCGCCGCCGACGGGCCTCTTTCTCGTCGCACTGCATGGCCTTGCCGACGGCAACCCAGAAAGTCTTGTTCGCGGTCGGCTCGTTGCTGGGGTTCTCGGGACCGAGCATCCAGTCGTCGATGGCGACCTGGGTGTTCTTTTTGTTCTCGGCTGTGGTCAGGAACTCTTCCTCATAGGGAATGCCACCAAACCCAGAAATCATCATCTTCGGCATCTTTGCGTAGTCCATGTCTTACTCCTATCAGGTGATCTCGCGGCCATTTGCGCGGATTGTCAACGATGTGGCTGCGCTTGCAATGGTGGAGATGAAGCCGCCAGGCTCCAAGGCCTGCCCAACCAGTCCGGGGAAAGTGTAGGTCTCGTCTGGTGCGATGGCACGGGTGTCCACAATCAGGTTGCTCGCGCCTGCGCTGCCACCACTTATCACCAAATTGACGCTGATGGTCACATTGCCTGCGCTGGTGTTGGTGGCCGTGAATTTGTCGATGATGGTCTTGCAGTTCACCGCCGTGTACTGAGTGGTCTGGCTGTTCTCGGCCTGCTTGGCAGGGATCAGCACCTTGATGGTTACGGTCATGTCATGCTCCTTATGTGGCTTCGGCACCGCTGGCCGTGATTGTCAGGCCTGTCGATGCTGCTTGAACTTGGATGGTTTCTGCTGCGTTCATCACCTGCACGCCGTTGTACTGCAGTGCGTTGTTGGCTGGGACAGACACATCGTAAAGGAATGCGTTTGTCGTGCCTGCCGTGCCAGCAGAAGGCACCAGAAACACTCGCACATTGATGGCCGCTGCCGTCGTGTTGGCAATGCTCAACTCTTTGAGCAGCGTGCGGGTGCTGGCTGGGACCGTGTAAAGCGTGGTCACGCCAGTGGTGATCGCAGCCTGGCCCAGCTTGGTTGGGGTGATTACATCGAAAGCCATGTGAGCACCAAGTTAGATTTGACAAACGCAGGCAAGGCAGCAGCCGTCAATGGTCCACTTTCCCAGCGTTGCTGGACGCCATCGTAAAGAAGAACGTCGTTTGTGGAAGGTGCTGGAGCGTAGACGTCTGAAAGTTGGCCGACCAGCGGCTCAGCTTGAACCCTGACAAATACGGAGCCAGATCCTCCAGACCCAGCATTGACCACCGCAGCCACCACCACATGAGGCGTGGGCGCTTGTGGCAGATTTTTGGTCAGGCCACCAGCAAACGATGGGTTGTAGTACAGGATGTCGCCATCTGCCCAGACTTCGCCATAAGGCGTGCCTGTGGTGTTGAATCCTCGCACCAGCCCAAAGCTGGAGACCAAGCCGAAGTCGTTGTTTGCGATGGCCTCGGCAGCCACACCCATGACAAGCTGGCCATTTGTCAAGCCGGTCGATGGCTTACCTTTGAGCACGCCAGAGGAGCCGACAGACCCGTCGAACATCACCAGTTGCCCTTTGGCAATGTTGGCCGAGGCCTTGATGTAGTAGTACTGCGACTCGCCAATGGACTGGTTGACGTTTGGCGTCATCTCAAGATTGAGCGTGTAGCCGCCATTCCAGTGCAGTCGGCCAACCTTGATGGCCGGCGCAGGCGCAGTGGTGCTGAAGTCAATGTAGTCGGTTGCCACCGAGTTGTTGTTCTGCTCAACAGGCGCAAGAGCCAGCAGATTCAGCACCTGGGCCAGCCTGGGAATGGCATCCAATGCCTGCTGGACCTTGGCATTCAGCACCGCATCATCGACCGCCGTGTCCTGTGCCAGTGCTGCAATCTGGGCCAGCGCCTCGTTGGCCGTGGCCGCCGCTGTGTCGGCCTGGTACTCGAAGTCGGTGCCAACAATGACCTGCAGCTCGTCCACAGCAGCAAACAGCAGCTCGAACTGCCTGATCTGCTGCTGGTCGGTCAGAAACTGCGCGAGCTGGTCGCGGGTCAGGTTCAGCCTGCGGGAGACGGGTGCGGTGGCCATCAGTACGCCAACGCCTCAATCTGGGCCTCAAGACGGGCAAACGACACATGGGCATCGCTGTCGCCACGGAAGCGCTGGATGCGCCAGTTGCGCATGTGTCCCTGCTGGAACCAAGCCAGGCGCTTGGCGGTGCTGCCAATGGTGCCCACGGCAATGCTGCGGTCCTGGCTCCAGGACAGGCCGTTGACGCTGTAGCTGGTGCTGATCTGCGGGTTCTTGCCCAGCGCCACGCTGCCGGTCAGTGCGACCAGTTCTAGGCGGTTAAAGATCGCGCCATTGCCCTCGTTGTAGACGATCAGCGTGCCGAACTCCCAGCGCACCTGCTGTCCCCAGTGGTGGCCGGTGTCCTGCACCAGATAGCCGATGTTGCTGCTTTGCGGATCGCCGACCAGCCACTTGTCGTAGACCCAGACCAGATTGCGTGCGCGGTACTGGCTGAAGCCGACCACAGCCGTGGTGAGCGTGAACCAGACGGGCTGCTCGAGCGCCTCGCTGGCCGAGGCATCGTAGACCACCGTGCGGTCTGGTAGGTGGACGTAGAGGTGCTGGTGTGCCTTGTCGTTGCGTGCCTCCAGCTTGACCTTGACCAGTTGCGCCTCGGTGTATTGCAGGAGCAGGTTGTCAATCTCCTGCGTGCTGATTTTCTGGGTGGTTGCTGCTGCGCCAAGATAAATGCCTGGCGCTTCGTTGCGGCCACCGCCCAAGAATGCGATGCGCTCCAGATAGGTGCAGCAAGCGTGCGTGCCAATCACACCTTTTTGAACTTGTGCGCCGTCAATCCGCTGAAAAGGAAATAGTGCGCCGCCCACGTTGTCAAACACCTCTTGCGTGTTGCTATTGAGGGCATAGACCTCGTTGCGCAGCTTGATTAGCGCAACCACAGGGTCTGGATCAACCTCGGAGCTGCCGTACTTCAGCGGGTTGACCTGCATCGGGTCTGACAGCTCAGTGACGACCAAATTGGCACCGTCGGTGGTCATGAAGAAGCCATCCACCCATACCACATCAAGCACCACGCCAAGGTCTGGGTCTGTGACTTGCCGCAAAATGGGAGCTGTCGGGTTCCAAACAGATGTTGCTGTGGTGTTGACTGGAATCCAGTAGTAAAGGCGGCCACCGGACGCAATGGCCAGCACATCGAAGCTGTAATCCATCGTCACCAACTCGGTGGTTGGCCCACCAACATCGCCCAGCACGGTCACAGTGCCATTGCTGGCCACGGTCACCAGCTTGGTGCCCATGACACGATAGCAGACGCCGTTCCAGTTGATGCCGCCACGGTCCACGCCTGGACCTGTGCCGTTGGCCACGATGCCGTCGCCAGGACGCAGAAAGCCATTGCTGATGCCAGATGCCTTTGGCACCGGAACCATGTTTACAGGGTAGGAGGTGCGCAGTTCTGGCGTGTTGTCAGCGTAGATGCCGGAGAGGATTGGAACTTGCATTTAAGCCGCCATTTGATTTTGCTTTTGCCAGTAGCCACGGGGCAGACGATTTGCGTTTTGTTGCGCCATTGTGGCCCATCGCACATTGCCTGGCTCATAGTGGCCAAGAGGATCAATGCGGTCAAGCGTCATGCCTTCAGGCCTAACGCCAATGCAATCAATTAGTTGCTGCAATGAAACA
>Ga0129336_10002302_pt1 | contig 11804 bp, 12 predicted proteins | sample CPB6_02_DNA_FD_96878 | JGI IMG/M metagenome (GOLD analysis project Ga0129336, IMG submission 96878) | Freshwater to marine salinity gradient microbial communities from Chesapeake Bay, USA - CPBay_Sum_0.6_0.2_DNA | ecosystem: Environmental > Aquatic > Marine > Coastal | place: USA: Chesapeake...
AGCGCATCACTCGCGACGAGATCTACATCTGCGACGAGGCCTTCTTCACCGGCACCGCGGCCGAAGTCACGCCGATCCGCGAACTCGACCGCGTGCAGATCGGCGAGGGCCAGCGCGGCCCGATCACCGAGAAGATCCAGAGCGGCTTCTTCGACATCGTGGGTGGCCGCAACCCGAAGTACGCGCACTGGCTGACCAAGGTCTGAACGCAGGAGCAAACGCCGTGACTACCGTGAGCTCCGCCGCCGTTGAACTGCTCGCCAAAGACCTGAACCCGCAAGGCGGGGTGTTCTGCCCCAGCCCCAAGGCCGACATGAAGCTGTGGAACAGCCACCCCAAGGTCTACCTGGACGTGGCCCGCACCGGCGAGGCCAAGTGCCCGTACTGCGGCACGGTGTACCGGCTGAAGGCCGGTGAGCATGTGGCCGGGCATCACTGAACCGCTGGGGCGGCACGCGCACGCGTGATCGGCCCCGCCTTTGGCCAGACCCCTGAATGCAGCACGGTGCCGTTGACCCCCAGCGCGCGCCGACGCTGACGATCGCCGTCCTCACCCACAACGAGGCGCAGCGCATCGAGGCCTGCCTGCGCAGCGCCGCGTTCGCCGACCAGGTGGTGGTGGTGGACAGCGGCAGCACCGACGCCACCGTGGACATCGCCCGTTCGCTGGGCGCCGAAGTGCACAGCCATGCCGACTGGCAGGGCTTTGCGGTGCAGCGCAACCGGCTGCTGCAGCACGCGCGTGGAGACTATGTCTTCTTTCTCGACGCGGACGAGGTCATCACGCCCGAACTGCAGCAAGAGATCGAAGCCATCGTGCGCTCGGGCGAGCGCGCGGTATGGCGTGTGCGCTGGCGCATGGTTGCATTCGGCCGCGAGCTGAAGCACTACCGGTCCACCTCGGCGGTGGAGCGGCTGTTTCGCCGCGAGATGATCCTGCGCTACGAGGGCGTGGTGCATGAAGGCGCCATCGTCGAACCGGCGGACACGCCGCGCCGCCTGATGCGTGCGCGGCTGCTGCATCATTCGCGCGACTCCATCCACGGCAGCCTGGCCAAGCTCACGCAGTACGTGATGCTGGGGGCCGCCAAGCGGGCCGATGCCGGCAAGCGCGGCGGCGTGCTGCGTGGCCTGGCCTCGGGCAGCGCGATGTTCTTGCGGCTGTACCTGCTGCATGGCGGCATCCTGTGCGGCGGCGCGGGCTTCCTGTATTGCCTGTTCGTGGCGCTGGAGGCCTTCTTTCGCTACACGGCGCTCGAGTACGACCGCGACTCGCTGTCGGTCAGGGTCACGCGCTGAGTCATGTCGGCTTCTGCCCCGCCAGGCGCGTTTGCATCCGGCCCGCCACGGTGGGCGGCGCGTTGCAGTGCCGCGGCGGCTTTTCTGGTGCCGGCGCTGGCACTGTCGGCGCCGTCGGGCTACTCATGGGGCGCGGTGCTGATCCTGTGCGCTGCAGCACTCAGCGTCCGGTCGTGGCTTGGGCAACGTGTGCAGGCCTCCACGGTGTTGCTGGCGCTGTGCATGGTTGCGCTGGCAGCGGTATGGGGCGTCGAGGCAAACCTCGCTGCGGGATGGTCGACGCTGGACCGGCCCGCCAAGTTCCTGCTGGCCATCCCCTGCCTGATGTTTCTGGCGTGGTGCCGCCCCCCGGCGCGATGGATCGCTGCAGGGGTTCTGGCGGGTGCGGTCGGCGCGGGCGTGACCGCGCTTGCGCAATGGCATGGCTGCCACGCCGGGCTGCAGGTCGGTGGGCTGTACAGCGCCGAGCGGTGCTGGATTGTGGTGTCGCCAACCGACGCACGGGTCAGCGGCTATACCAACGCCATCCAGTTCGGCAACATCGCGCTGCTGCTGGGCCTGATGTCCCTGGTGGCCTTGGCCGTGCGATGGAGTCGTTGGACGCTTGGCTGGCGTTGGGCCTGGATCGCTGCCGCGGTGCTGGCCCTGGAGGCCTCGCTGCTGTCCATGGCGCGCGGGGGCTGGTTGGCACTTGCGCTTGTGCTGCCCTATCTCGCGTATGCAGCGTGGCGCTGGGCGTCGCGTCGTGCGCTCTTGCTGTGGGGGCTGGGGCTGGTGCTGGGTGTGGTGGCGCTGGGTTTATTCAAGGGCGAAGAACTCGGGCAGCGCGCGGCCATCGCATGGCGCGAAGCGCAGCAGTTCCAGCAGCAAGGTCAGACCGAGACCTCCGTCGGTCATCGCCTGGCGCACTGGTCGCTGGCGTGGGACATGGCGCAGCAGCGCCCCTGGACGGGCTGGACCCAGGCCGGCTACGAGGAAGAGAAGGCGCGTCGCGTGGCCACGGGGCTGGCGCCGCCAGTGGTGCTGCGCTTTGGCCACGCGCACAACGAGGTGCTGGACATGCTGGCCAAGCGCGGTGTCGTCGGCCTGTCGGCGCTGCTGGCGCTGTACCTGGTGCCGCTGTGGATCTTCTGGCCGACGCGCCAGCGCGTTCGCGGCAGCACCATGGGTGAAGACACCGACCGCACGCGCCTGGGGCTGCATGTGGCGGGCACGCTGCTGCCACTCACCTACATCGGCTTTGGCCTCACGCAGGTTTTCTTTGCGCACAACAGCGGCGTGATGTTCTACCTGTTCATGGTGATGCTGGTGCATGCAGCACTGCTGGGCCACGCGGGGGCGCACCGGGCCGCCTCCTGAACCATCCGCACCACCACCTCTCCCGCCTGCGGCACATCCGCAATCAGCCCGGTCGCCTCGCCCACGGTGGCATGTGCACGGGTGAAGTCGCCTGCGGCCACGCCGGCGTCGTAGTCGGCGCGGGCGGCGTCAGGGTCGGCGCGCAGTTCATCGATGCGGCCCTCCCACTGGCGGTGCAGCGCATTGCGCACCGCGCGAAAATCGTAGGGTGCGGGCCAGCTCTTGCGGCGCAGGATGTCGAACACCGAACTGCGCGCGGTGCCGTCGCCCGAGGTCGCCACCGCTGATTCCTTCGCGCCTTGCGCAGCCAGGCTTTCGCGCGTGGCCCACAGGCGTGAACCCACCAGCGCGCCGTCGGCCCCCAGCACCAGCGCCGCTGCCAGCGTGCGACCGTCGGCCACGCCGCCGGCGGCCAGCAGCAGCGTGTCGGGCGCGTGTGCTGCCAGCCAGTCGGCCGCCTCGGGCACCAGGGTGAAGGTGCCGCGCGCTTCCAGCGAATTCAGGCCGTGGCCGCCGGCCTCGCCCCCCTGCACCACCACCACGGCCGCGCCGGCATCCACCACCGCGCGCAGCTGCTCGATGCGTTGCACCTGACAGATCAGTGGAATGCCGGCGCGTGCAATGCGCGGCGCGTAACGCGCGGCATCGCCGAAGGACAGCATCAGCGCGCGCGGCAACTCGTCGGGCGCACGGTCCAGCACCCAATCCAGCGCCGATGCATCCTCGTCGAGCTTCCAGCTGATGAAGCCGATGCCCAGCCGGTGGCGGCTGGCCGCATCGGGCGTGAGCTGCAGCGCCAGCGCCCATTCGCGCTGCGTCCAGGCCAGCTCACCATAGCCGCCCCCCACCAGGCCCAGCGCGCCGGCCTTGGCGCAGGCTGCGGCCAGGGCGCCGCCGCTGGCCAGCGCCATCGGCGCCAGCGCGATCGGTGCATGCAAGCCAAAGCGCTGCGTGAAGCGCGTCGCCAGCGGCGCGGCTTTCGAGGGGTTGGGTGGAGGGCTGGAGGATGCGGGCAGTGATGCGCTCATGCCCGCCATTGTGCTGCGCCATCGGGCGGCAGGTTCACCACAAAACAGGCGCCGCCGCCTTCGGCGGGCTCGCAGCGCACCGTGCCCCCGTGCCGCTGCGCGATCTGGCGCACCAGCGCCAGCCCCAGGCCCACGCCACCGTCGCGCTCGCTGGCACCGCCGAGCCGGTAGAAGGGCTCGAAGATGCGCTCGCGCTCGGACTCGGGCACACCGGGGCCGCTGTCGCTCACGCGGATCTCAAAGCCTTCAGCCTGCGGGCTGCGGCCGATCTGCAGCCGCACCTCGCTGCCCCCGTGGCGTGCCGCGTTCTCCAGCAGGTTGCGCAGCAGCCGGCGCAGCAAGCGCGCCACGCCATGCACCGTGGCGTCGCCCGTGCCTTCGCGCACCGTGAGCTCGGCACCGGTGCGCGACGCCTCCTCGGCCGCCAGCCCCACCAGATCCACCGGCTCGGACGCGCCCACCTCGTCGGCACGTGCATCGAGCCGGCTGGCCAGCAAAATTTCGTCGATCAGCGCATCGAGCTCGCCGATGTTGCGCGAGATCTCCTGCTGCAGTTGCGGCGACGCCTGCTCGCCCATCAGCTCCAGCGCCACGCGGATGCGCGCCAGCGGCGAGCGCAGCTCGTGCGACGCATTCGCCAGCAGCGACTTGTGGGTGCCGACCAGCGCTTCCACGCGCTCGGCGGCCTGATTAAAGCGCCGCGCCAGTTGCGCGGCCTCGTCCTGGCCATCGGCCGGCACACGCACGGTCAGGTCGCCCTGGCCCCAGCGCTCCACGCCCTGCTGCACCCGCTCCAGCCGCTTGGTCAGGCGCCGCACGATCGGGTAGCTGCCCAGCGCCACTGCCAGCGCCACCACTGCCATCAGCCAGGCGTAGGTGGTGCGGCCGCCAAACCACGGGCGCGGTGGCGGTGCGCCGTCGTGGCGCCGCCCTGCGGGCGGCAGGTGCACGAACAGCTTCTCGCCGTCGGCCATCATCACCTCGAACTCCACCCCCTGCCCCGGGATGCGCACCGGCGGCGCGCTGGCGCGGGCCACCACGTCGCCCTGCTCGTCGCGCACCACGATCTGGCGGATGGTGGCCGGCTCCACGTTGATGCGCCACAGCCACGCCAGCATCAGCGTGAGCGCGACGATGGCAAACACCACCGCGAGCCAGATGCGCAGGTACAGCGGCAGGGCGGGCGGCGTCCAGCGCAAGGGCGATCAGTCCTGCTGTTTGGCGAACACGTAGCCCACGCCGCGCACGGTGAGGATGCGCTTGGGCGCCTTGGGGTCAGCCTCGATGGCCGCGCGGATGCGGCCCATGTGCACATCGATCGAGCGGTCGAAGGCCTCAAGCTCGCGCCCGCGCACCGCTTCCATGATCTGGTCGCGTGTGAGCACGCGGCCGGCACGCTCGGCCATCGCGGTCAGCAGGTCGAACTGGTACGACGTCAGATCGCACAGCCGCCCGGCCACGGTGACGGTGCGCGCGTCGCGGTCGATCTCCAGCGAACCGAAGCGAAGCACCGGCGTGACCGGCCCGGGTCCGTCGTGGCGCCGGCGCAGCACCGCGCGGATGCGCGCCAGCAGCTCGCGCGGCTCGAAGGGCTTGGGCAGGTAGTCGTCGGCGCCGATCTCCAGGCCCACCACCCGGTCCATCGGATCGCCCTTGGCCGTGAGCATCACCACCGGCGTGCGCGCCAGCGTGGAGGGCAATGCGCGGATCTGACGGCACACGTCCAGCCCGTCGATGTCGGGCAGCATCAGGTCCAGCAGCACCAGGTCGATCGCGCGGCCGGTGTCGCGCAGCCGCGCCAGGCCGCTGCGGCCATCGCCGCACACCTCCACCGAGTAGCCGGATTGCGAGAGGTAATCGGCGACCATCTGCGCCAGGCGCGCGTCGTCCTCGATCACCAGAATGTGCTGCATGGAAGTCATCGTATACCGGTCCCTGTGCGTGATGCGGCGCGTGCGTTCGCGTCCCGTTCGTGTCGCGTTCGCGTGCGCAGCCGATGCTCTGGCTTGCAGACGCCACGGCCTTGAAGCGCATGTAAAGTTGGGTAAATGCACTCTGTCGCACTGCCGCCGTTGCTGGCCGAATTGAATGCGGCAGCGCTTGCGCATCCTCATGCGCCCGCATTGCGGTTCGAGGGGCAGGTGCTCACCCATGCCGGCCTGCATGCACGTGCGCATCGGCTGGCGGTGCGCCTGTGGCACGACGCCGGCGTGCGCAGCGGTGACCGCATCGCCTGGCTCGGCCTGAGCCACCCCGACCAGATCGTGCTGCTGCTGGCGCTGGCGCGCCTGGGCGCGATGCTGGTGCCGCTGAACTTTCGGCTTGCGCCGGCGGAATGGCGCGCCGTGCTCGCCGACTGCGCGCCGCGCTGGCTGCTGCACGATGCGCACTGGGCCGACGCCGCTGATGCGCTGGCCGATGCGGTGGCGGTGCGCGCCATCGGCACGCTCACCGAAGGCCTGGATGCCGAGCCGGTCGATGCAAGCCGCAGCCGCGACGTACCGCTGCACGCAGGCGATGCGCCAGCGCTGTTGGTCTACACCTCGGGTACCACCGGCACGCCCAAGGGCGCGGTGCATTGCCAGAGCCACCTCGCGGCCAACCTGCGCATTGCGCGCGAGGTGCAGGCCCTGACGCCAAGCGACCGGGTGATGACGGTGCTGCCGCTGTTCCATGTGGGCGGCCTGTGCATCCAGACGCTGCCTGCGCTGTCGGCCGGCGCCGAGGTGATCCTGCATGCGCGCTTTGATGCGGCAGCAGCGCTTGAGTGCATCGCGCACGAGCGGCCCAGCCTCACGCTGCTGGTGCCGGCGGTGATGAAGGCACTCATCGAGCACCCGCAGTGGCAGGCCACCACGCTCGCCAGCCTGCGTGCGGTGTGGGCGGGCTCCAGCGTGATTCCGCGTGCGCTGATCGACCCCTTCCACGCACGCGGTGTGCCGGTGTGCAATGTGTATGGCGCCACCGAGACCGGCCCGTTCTCGATTGCGCTCGGGCCCGCGCAGGCGATGACGCATGTGGGCTCGTGCGGCTGGCTGGCGCCGGGCGTGGAGGTGCGTCTGGCGCCATCGGCGGACGAGAAACACGGCGTGGGCGAGCTGCTGATCCGCGCGCCGAATGTGGTGCGCCACTACTGGCCCGAGCGCGCCGCCACCGATGCTGAAGGCTGGTTTCACAGCGGCGACCTGGGCCAGCGCGACGCCGACGGCAGCTGGCGCATCGTTGGCCGCGCCAAGGACATGATCATCTCCGGCGGCGAGAACATCTACCCGGCCGAGATCGAGCACTTGCTGGCCGAGCATCCCGGGGTGGCCGACTGCGCCGTCATCGGCGCCGACGACGCGCAGTGGGGCGAGGTGGTGGTGGCTGTGGTCGTGCCGCGCGCCGACGCTGGCGCGAACGCGGTCACGTCAGATCAAGCACTGCAAGCCATGCTGCAGGCGTATCTGCAATCGCGCATTGCGCGCTACAAGCAGCCGCGGCGATGGGTGTTCGCAAGCGAGCTGCCCCGCACCGCCCTGGGCAAGGTGCGCAAGGACGAGCTGCGACGCCAGCTGGGTGCCGCGTCGCCGGCCTAGACGTCCGATGGCGGGGCTGCAGGCGCAGGCGATGCCGCCGCGGGGACAAGCCGCGCGGCCAGCGCCACCAGCAGCAGCACCGGCACGCCCAGCAGCGCGGTGCTGAGGAAGAAGCTGCTGTAGCCAAACGCATCGACGAACGCGCCCGAGAAGCCGGCCACCCACTTGGGCGCCAGCAGCATCATCGAGCTGAACAGCGCGTACTGCGTGGCCGAGTAGCTCACGTTGGTGAGTGAGCTCAGGTACGCAATGAACGCGGCCGACGCGATGCCGCTGGAGAGGTTGTCGGCCGAGATCACGAAGATCAGCGCGGTCACGTCATGCCCGCGCGTGCCCAGCCAGGCAAACAGCAGGTTGCTGGCGGCACTGAGCACGGCGCCCAGCATCAGCACCCGCATCACGCCAAAGCGCATGGCCAGTGCGCCACCCACGAAGGCACCCACCAGCGTCATGATCACGCCGTAGAGCTTGCTGACCGCGGCCACCTCGCTCTTGGTGAAGCCCATGTCCACATAAAAGGGGTTGGCCATGATGCCCATCACCACATCGCTGATGCGGTACACCGCAATCAGCGCGAGGATCAGCACCGCATGCCAGCGGTAGCGGCGCACAAAGTCGGCAAAGGGTTCGACCAGCGCGCTGCGCAGCCACTCGGCCGGGTTGCGCGCAGCAGGCAAGGCGCGCGCGGCGGGCTCGCGCGACAGCAGCACCGTCAGCACGCCGATCAGCATCGATGCAGCCATCGCCAGATAGGCGGTCTGCCACGCGGCGTGCTGGTAGGCCGCCACATTGGCCACCTCGGCGCGCGCGGCAATCCACAGCACGCCGGCGCCTGCCCAGATCATCGCCAGCCGATAGCCTGTCTGATAGGTCGCAGCCAGCGCCGCCTGGCGCTGCGTGTCGGCCGACTCGATCCGGTAGGCGTCCAGCGCGATGTCCTGCGTGGCCGAGCCGAAGGCCACCAGCAGCGCGCACCACACCATCGCATCCAGCGCGTGCTTGGGGTCCACCAGCGCCATGCCCACCAGGCCCACTATCACCATCGCCTGCGACAGCAGCAGCCAGCTGCGCCGGCGGCCGAGTGCGCGCGTGAGCAGCGGAATCGGCAGCCGGTCCACCAGCGGCGCCCAGCACCACTTGAAGCCGTACGCCAGGCCCACCCAGCTCAGGTAGCCGATGGTGGCGCGGTCGATGCCGGCTTCGCGCAGGCGAAAGCTCAGCGTGCCCAGCACCAGCAGCAGCGGCAGCCCGGCGGAGAAGCCAAGTGCCAGCATGCGCAGGCTGGCCGGCTCCAGGTACACGCGCAAGGCGTCGCGCCAGCGCGGGCGGGTGTGCGTGGACGGGCTTGAAGTCGCGGAATCAGACATCACACTATTATTTGCCCATGTGCCAACTCTGCCTTGCCAAGTCGTCGATCTGGGGTGAGCGCCGCAGCTTCCTGCGCGGCAGCGTTGCTGCGGCCGCTGCAGGCGCGGTGCTGCCCGCAGCGGCTCAGGTGGACGTGGGCAAGAGCTCGGCCATCCGCAAGCTGGTGCCGGCCGAGACGCTGGAGCGCGCGGCCACGCAGCAGTATGCGCAGATGCTGGAGCAGGCGCGCTCCAAGGGGGCGCTGGCGCCGGCTGACCATCCGCAGCTGCAGCGCCTGCGCGCGATGGCCCGCAAGCTGATCCCTTACGCCGCGCCGTGGAACGAACGCTCGCGCGCCTGGCGCTGGGAGGTCAACCTGATCGGCAGCAAGCAGATCAATGCCTTTTGCATGCCCGGCGGCAAGATCGCCTTCTTTACCGGCATCCTCGACCAGCTCAAGCTCAGCGACGACGAGGCCGCGATGATCATGGGCCACGAGATGGCCCACGCCCTGCGCGAGCATGCGCGTGAGCGCCTGGCCAAGAGCCAGGCCACCAGCATGGGCCTGTCGATCGGCGCGCAGCTGCTGGGCCTGGGTGACCTGGGCAACATGGCGGCGAACCTGGGCACGCAACTGCTGTCGCTGAAGTTCAGCCGCGATGACGAGACCGACGCCGATCTGGTGGGCCTGGAGCTCGCCGCGCGCGGCGCCTACGACCCCGATGCCTCGGTCAGCCTGTGGAAGAAGATGACGCAGGCCACCGGCAACACTGGCGCCAGCTTCCTGTCCACCCACCCCAGCGGCCCCGAGCGCATCAGCGAGCTCGAGCGCAACGTGCCCAAGGTGCAAAGCCTGTACGACGCCGCCCGGCGCGGCGGCTGAGCCACCGGCGGGGTCAGGTCCCGCCCACAAACGGGTTGCTGCGCCGCTCGCGGCCGAAGGTGCTTTCGGGGCCGTGGCCGGGGATGAACACCGTGTCGTCACCCATCGGCCACAGGCGCTGGGTGATGCTGTCGATCAGCTGCTGGTGGTTGCCCTGCGGAAAGTCGGTGCGGCCGATGCTGCCGGCAAACAGCACATCGCCCACGAACGCGCGGTTCATCTCGGGCGAATGGAACACCACATGGCCTGGCGTGTGGCCCGGGCAGTGGCGCACGTTCAGCGTGTGCCCGCCCAGCGTGACGGTGTCGTCGTCGTGCAGCCAGCGCGTGGGGGTGAAGGCCTCGCAGCGCGGAAAGCCGAACATCACGCCTTGCTGGGGCAGCCCGTCGATCCAGAACTGGTCGCCCGGGTGCGGGCCGATGATCGGCAGCTTCAGCCGCGCGGCCAGCTCGGCGGTGGCGCCGGCGTGGTCGATGTGGGCGTGGGTCAGCCAGATCTGCTGCAGCTTCAGGCCGTGCTCATCCACCGCAGACAGGATCACCTCCAGATCGCCGCCCGGGTCAATCACTGCGGCCTGCCGGGTGTCGTCGCACCAGACGAGCGAGCAGTTCTGCTGGAACGGGGTGACGGGGATGGTCAGGTAGCGCAACATGGGCGCATTATTTCAGCGCGAAGCAGCAGGCAGGTACGGCTGCAGTGCCTGTTCGGCCTCGTCCAGCCGGGCCAGACAGGCGGCCTGCAATGCAGCGGCATCACCATTGGCATCCAGGCCGCGCAGGACAAGCTCCAGCGGGCGCGTGGATTCGGCCAGCGCCAGCAGGCTCATCTCCAGCGCATTGCCGCGCATCTTGTGCAATGCCTCGGCGCGCTGCGTGGGCGAGGCGTCGGCCGACAGCAGCTGCTGTCGGGTGCGAAGGATGGTCTTGATCGCCAGCGGTGCCAGCAGGCGCAGCACCGCCTCGTCGCCATGGCGCGCCAGCGCCGCATCGCGGTCGAAGGTGGGCAGCGACCCACTCATGCGCCGGCCTTTCGTGCCGGCCACAGCACCGAGGCGATCGCCACCACCATCAGCAGCACCGCGGCAAAGTCCTGCCAGTGCAGCTGTTCGCCCAGCCACCAGGCGCCACTGAACACGCCAATCACCGGAATCAGCATCACCGACAGGGTCGAGGCGATCGGCGGCAGGCCGCGGGCCAGCCAGAACCAGGCCGCATGCGCGAAGCCGAACACCAGCACCGCATTGAAGACGATCGAGCCCCAGGCGGTGGGCCCGGGCAGGCGCCACTGCGCACGCTCGAACACGAAGGACAGCACCAGCATCACCACCGCGGTCAGCGCGGTCATCCAGAACGAGATGGCCAGCGTGGGCACCGGGACGGTGGTCCGGCGCAGCATCTGCGTGCCCAGCGCCCAGGTGGAAGCCGCAATCAGGGCCAGCAACACCCCCAGTGGCTTGCCGGCCAGGCCAGTCAGCTCGTGCCACAGCAGCAGCGCCACGCCCAGCGCGGCCGCGCTGACGCCCAGCCAGCCGCGGCGCGACAGCGGCGACGAGAACAGCCACGCACCCAGCATCGCCGAGAAGATGGGCATGGTGTAGCCCAGGATAGCCGCGCGCCCGCTGGACAGCGCCTTCACCGCCAGGATGATGCAGCCGTGCCAGATGAACATGTTGAAGGCGGCCAGCACCAGCACCTCGCGCCAGTGCGCGGGCGGAATGCGAAACGGCACCTTCATCGCCAGCAGGCCCAGCGCGAGCACCGGCACGCCCAGCCAGATCGACCACACGCGGAAGGTGAGCGGCGGGTAGTCCATCACGCCGAGCTTCATCACCGGCCAGTTGATGCCCCACACCACGGTCAGCAGCACAAGGATGAGGATCTGGCGTTGCGTCAGCGCTTGCATGTGGCCGATTGTGGCGTGTGCCGTGGGGCGGGCTTGTCGCGCGTGTCACGCAGGGGCGGGTGTTGCCAGGCCGCGCAACTTCACTTGCAGGCACTTCTAGAATCGCGCCATGACCTTCATCGAGATGCTGCAGTCGGCGCAGGCGCGCAACGCGTCCATGCTGTGCGTGGGCCTGGACCCGGAGCCCACGCGCTTTCCGGCGCAGCTCAAGGGCGACGCGAACAAGATCTACGACTTCTGCGCGCGCATCGTCGACGCCACCGCCGACCTGGTGATCGCCTTCAAGCCGCAGATCGCCTACTTTGCCGCGCACCGCGCAGAAGGCCAGCTCGAGCGGCTGATGGAGCGCATGCGCCGCATGGCGCTGGGCGTGCCCATCATCCTGGATGCCAAGCGCGGCGACATCGG
>Ga0129336_10002305_pt1 | contig 11793 bp, 15 predicted proteins | sample CPB6_02_DNA_FD_96878 | JGI IMG/M metagenome (GOLD analysis project Ga0129336, IMG submission 96878) | Freshwater to marine salinity gradient microbial communities from Chesapeake Bay, USA - CPBay_Sum_0.6_0.2_DNA | ecosystem: Environmental > Aquatic > Marine > Coastal | place: USA: Chesapeake...
TTGTTCACAAAAGATTCTACTTGTGCTAATCAATGACCGTTAGAAAGTAGAGGATATTAGCGAGTATAACGTATGGCGGGGTAGCTCAGTTGGTTAGAGCGCAGGACTCATAAGCCTGAGGTCGGTGGTTCGATCCCACTTCCCGCTACCAAATAAAATTATTTAAATTAAAGATAAGTTTTTAGCATGTTCTGAAAATAGAACAGCGCCTTTCTTACAATTTTCAATCCAATCTGATTTTGCGTTTTCATTTGCTTCATCTGATATAAATTTAAAACATCTAAATTTAATATTTTCTTTTTTACAAATTTTTGCGATTGCATAGGCTTCCATATCAACCACATCTACATTCATTTCAATATTAGAAGTGACAAAACTATCACCAGAGCCACAGGAATATCCATTTTCAGATAAAATGATTTCTTTTATTTCATCAAAAGGGGTTTCTCCTAGTTCAAAATTTAATCCTCTGGCATCCATATCTCTTTGATAAAATTTTGTGCATTCAATCAATCCATTTAATCCTTTTTTTAATGATCCAGCTGTACCAAAGTTTATAACCTCTAGTGGCTTATGCAAAAAAATTAATTTTGAAACATGATATGCTGCATTAACTTTTCCAGCCCCCGTATGGTTAAAAAAATTTAATCCTGGAGTTTCTTCTTTTAATGCTGCTACAAATAATCTTTTCATATTATTTTTATAATATATCAATAAATTATAATGAATTTAAAAAAGTTTGTAAGATCTATTCCTGACTATCCTAAAAAAGGAATTTTATTTAGAGATATTACTTCCTTAATTGAAAATACAAGAGCATTTAACTACGTTTTAAAAAAGATGCATAAAATTTCAAAAAAGATTGCACATACTAAAATTGCAGGAATTGAGTCGAGGGGTTTTATTTTTGCTTCTGCTTTAGCTTATTTAAATAAAAAACCATTAGTTCTAATCAGAAAAAAAAATAAACTACCAGGAAAAAAATTATCTCAAAAATTTAAACTTGAATATGGAATTGACACAATCGAAGTTCATAAATCTTCATTGAATAAAAAAGACAAAGTAATTATAGTTGATGACTTAATTGCAACAGGGGGCACAGCGTTAGCGTCAGCTAAACTAATTAAAAAGTGCAAAGCAAATGTATCAGCCTTTATATTTCTTATTGATTTATTTGATTTATCAGGGAATAAAAAACTCCAATCTAGCGGTTATAGAACTTTTAAATTAATTAACTTTCCAGGACATTAGTTATGTTTAACGTTTCTTGCATTCAACTTACATCAGATAATAATGTTTTTTCTAATCTAGAAAAAACAACAGATTTAATAATTAACTCCATTAAAAAAAAAGCTGACTTAATTATTACTCCAGAAAATACTTCCTTATTTACACTAGATCATAGTGAGCTTTTAGAAAAATCCGAGGAAATGAATAATAATTTTTTTTTAGAGTCTATAAGCAGAATATCAAAAAGTTATAAGAAATGGATTTTAATTGGATCTTTACCGATAAAATTATCTAAAAAATTACTAGCAAATAGATCTATACTTTTTAATCCAAATGGAAAAATTGCAAACTATTATGATAAAATTCATATGTTTGACGTTAAGCTTTCAAAACAAGAAAAATATGAAGAATCAAAAAAATTTTTAGCTGGCAAAAGAAAAGTTTTGGCAAAATTACCTTGGGGATTGTTAGGTTTTAGTATTTGTTATGATGTTCGTTTTCCAAATTTATATAGAGAGCTTGCAAAAAAAGGGGCAATTTTTATGACAGTTCCTTCAGCATTTACAAAAACAACAGGTGAAAAACATTGGCACACTTTATTAAAAGCAAGAGCTATAGAAAATTTTTCTTACATATTTGCAGCAGCGCAAACGGGAAAGCATTACAACGATAGATTAACATATGGTCATTCTTTAATAATTTCTCCTGATGGCGAGATCTTAAATGAAAAACAAAAAGGAGAGGGTTTTATTATTGCAAAAATAGATGAAAATCTTCCAAAGAAATTAAGAGCTAAAATTCCAAGTCTTAAATTAAATTAATATTTTTTATAGCTTTTGACTTCAGAAATATTCGATTTAGTTAAGCTATTAATCTTGTTTTTAACACGTGATCTCTCATCATTAGTAAAATAAACTGCTCTTGCAAGTTTTATAAATTTATCTTCAAAATTTTTATTTCTTTCACAATCTCTAATTTCATCCTCAATTTTCCACAATTTTAGATTAATTGATTTTAGATTTTTATATAGTTTTATAAGTGATTTAGATTTTTTAATATTTTCACTAACAGTTTCTTGAAGAGAACTTAGCTCTTTTAAGACAATATTTCTTTTACTTCTGTCTTTAATTTTATTTTTTTTTATCTCAAGAATTGAGATTTTGTCAAATAACTCCCCAGAGGATATTTCAGAATAAATTTTTTTTGTAATTTCCATAATTAATCAATAATGTTCTTTTATAATATATGTCAAATATTTTAATAATAAAACTTGGTTCACTTGGTGATGTTGTCCAGATTTCAGGAGCTCTAAGAGATATAAGAGAGCATCATAAGAATGCAAAAATTACAATCTTAACTACTTCTAAATATTTAAATTTATTTAGAAATTGTCCATATGTAGATGACTGTCTAGAAGACGAGAGATTACCTAGATATAATATATTTTATCTTTTAAGATTAAAAAAAATTATCAATTCGTTAAACTTTAATAAAGTTTATGACTTACAAAACTCTAATAGAACAAATTTTTACAAAAAATTTCTTTTTAATATAAAAGACTGGTCGTCTTCTAAAGATATTCCAGAAAATCAATATAATAATTCTGTGTTGAAAAGATTTGATGAACAATTAAGAAAATCAAATATTCAAACCCACTATACTTTAAAACCTGATTTTAGTTGGGCAGCTGAAAAAGCTACTAATTATAAACTTAATACTGATAAAAAATATATTTTATTTTTTCCTTTTTGTTCAAAAGAATTATTTCATAAACGATGGCCTTATTTTCCAGAGTTAATAAATTTGATTAAACAAAATCATCCTCAATATGAATTAGTAGTTGCCCCAGGCCCTGATGAGATAGAAGAGGCTAAAAGTTTTAATATTAAGATAGCTTTAAATGAAAATTTACCACTAGATTTTTTCGAACTTGCATCATTAATTAAAAAATCTCATTTAGTTATAGCAAATGATACAGGACCAGCTCATATGGCAGCCCATTTAGGCGCAAGAGGCTTTACATTGTTTGGACCTCATACAACACCTGAGAAAGTTTCAATTGAGAGAGAAAAATTTATTGCTTTGCAAACGATGGATCTAAAATCTCTTTTTGCTGATAGGGTTTATGCTTTAATAAAAAGCTCTATTATAAACTAAGAAGATTTTTGTATTTTTTAATTATTTCTTTCCAGTAAAATTGTTTAGAAAATTCTTTTGCATTTTTTCCAAGTTCTAAATATTTTTTATTTTGAATTATATTTTTTAAAGCTTCATAAATTTCAGAGTGATCGTATCCATTACATAATAAGCCAGTTTTATTATGCTGAACTGCATCAGGAGCTCCTCCGTCTTTTCCAGCAATAGAGGGAATTCCATAACTTGCAGCTTCAATATAACTTATTCCAAATCCTTCTACAGAGGAACCCTCAATTCTTGCAGGCATTAAAAAAAAATTAGAATTTTTAAGTAGAGCATTTTTTAAATCAAAACTAATATTTTTTAAAAAAAGAACATTATTTTCTAAGTTAAGATTTTTAGTTGTTTTTTTTAAGTTTTCCTCTTCATCCCCGTTTCCGACAATTACATATTTAAAATTGGGACAAATCGCTTGGATATTTTTTAAAGCCAATAATGAAAAATCAATTCCTTTTCTTTTATCAAATCTTGAAACAGTTATGATTTTAACATCAGAATTTCCATATATTTTATTAGCTTGATTATCTGCTTCTGAGCTAACATTTTGAGGTTCATTAATACCAGGATTTATCACATGGATCTTCATAGGATCGCACCCTTTTTCGGTAGCTAAGCTTTTTGTAAATTCTGAGTTTGCAATTATATATTTTGTTTTTGCTAATGAACTAATAGATCTTTTGTTTATAAAACTTCCAATTGAGTGATTAATTTCTTTGCCGTGAATTAGGCATAAAATTGGAATTTGACTGGATATATTATCGGTTATTAATTCAATACTTTTCCAATGATCTGCAATAATAGCTTTAACAGAATTATTTTTTATAACTTCTTTTAAAAGATTAAATTTTCTATATTTTTTTAATATTTTAAGGCCGCCCATTCTATGAGTTTCAAAACTATTTTTTTTGTCATAATTTTCATCACCGGCATATGAATTTGCCAAAACTTTAATCGGATGCAGTTGATTTAAATGAATTGCAAGACCCCCCATTAAACTTTGCATTCCACCAAGTTCAGGCGGATAACTTCTTGTTGTGATAACAATCATTTAATTATTTTTTCCATTTAATATTACAACCCATGCTTGGATACTGCTGTTTAGGTCCATTTGAAGTTTTTGCAATTAATTCCATTGCATTTAAAAGATCATTTTTTCCTTCTAATGTGGGTTTAAGATTTTTCATCTCTCTTATTCTTCCTCGATATTGAAGTTCATTATTTTTGTTATATCCAAAAAAATCAGGAGTACATACCGCTCCATAGTTTTGAGCAATTTCTTGAGTTTCATCATATAAATAAGGAAATTTAAAACTATTTAGTTTTGCAAATTTTTTCATATTTTCAAAACTATCCTCAGGATAATTATTTGTATCATTAGACATTATTGCGACTGAATTAATTCCAAAATTTGATAGTTTGTTAGTCACGTCTATTAATTCATTAATTATAGCTTTTACATAAGGGCAGTGATTACAAATAAACATAATCAGGGTTCCATTCTGACCTTTTATATCTTTTAGAGAAATTAACTTATCTTCAGTAGAAATTAATTTAAATTCTTTAATCTTTTCTCCAAAATTGCACACTGGTGTTTCAGTGAGAGACATAATTTTATTTTACTATTTGGAATATTTGTTATGAATATAACATGATTTTTGAACTAGGTAATAAAAGATTAATAGGCGAAGGAAAATATTGGGTTGCATCATCAGCAAATGTAATTGGTGATGTTACTTTAAAAAATGACTCTAGCGTTTGGTTTAATGCTGTTATCAGAGGAGATATTGAAAATATTACTGTAGGAGAAGGAAGTAATATTCAGGATAATAGTGTTCTGCATACTGATAAAGGATTTCCATTAAAGATTGGTAAGATGGTAACCGTTGGTCATTTAGTAATGTTACACGGCTGTACTATCATGGATAATAGCTTGATTGGTATTGGTTCAACAATTTTAAATAATAGCGTTATTGGAAATAACTGCATTATTGGCGCTAACAGTTTAATTACTGAAGGAAAAAAAATTCCAGACAATTCTTTAGTTATGGGCAGCCCTGGAAAAGTGATTAGACAAGTCACCGAAGAAGAAAAAAAAGCAATAACTGAAAATGCTCAGCGTTATATAGATAATTGGAAGAAATACGTAAAAGATCTTAAGAAAATTTAAGGTACTAACCAGGTACTTTTGTTTTCATCAAGCATAAATTTAGCTCGCCTATGTCCCTGTGAAGCTAAATAAAGCCATTCAAAACTTTTAATTTTACTCTCAACGACACAAAAATTTTTATAACCTATTTCACTTTGTTCAAGACTTGGAAGGCTGCCCCCCATATCTTTTGATAAATCAGAAGCAGACTCATTTATTAAATCACCAGGAGCCTGAGGGGACAGGTAGCATTTTCTACTCATCATTTGTGTTTTAGTCCAAGCTTGTTTTGTAATTTCATTATCTTTGTGAATTGTTGCAATTCCTTCAGCGCGAACCTGTATTTTTCTTATTTTACTATAAAATACGAAATAGATTTTTTTATTTTTTTTTAAATAGTCAATTTTTGGAGATCTATAATCAGTATGAAATCTTAAGATATTTTTTTCTTTAAAAGCACCACGAAGAACAACAATTCTTCCATCCGCTCCTTCTTCAGAATTAATAATTACAACGGGTAATCTAAAATCTTCTCCTCTTTCAGAAACTCCTTTTTGTAAAAGAGACCAAATTTCATCTAATATTAAATTAATATTATTATAGTAATCCGGAATATCGTTAATCACTCTTAATTAAATTATTTTTTTTTAAGTCGAGTAATTAAACTTGATGTATCAAATCGATTACCGCCATTTTTTTGTACATCAGCGTAATAACCATCAATAATTTTTGTTATTGGAAGATCGGAACCATTATTTTTTGCTTCTTCCATAGCAATTCCTAAGTCTTTTCTCATCCAATCAACTGCAAAACCAAAATCAAATTTATCTTGTATCATCGTCTTGTACCTATTTTCCATTTGCCAAGATTGAGCAGCACCTTTTGATATTACTTCAATAACATCCTCCATATTTAATCCTGCATTTTGACCAAAACGAATTCCTTCAGATAAACCCTGAACTAATCCAACGATACAAATTTGATTAACCATTTTTGCAAGTTGACCACTTCCTGCAGGTCCTAGCACTTTCATTTTTTTGCTATAGCATTTGATGACATCTTGCGCTTTTTCAAAATCTTTATTTTCTCCACCAATCATTACAGTCAATTGACCATTTTCGGCTCCTGCTTGACCCCCAGAAACAGGGGCATCTAAAAAACCAAAGCCTTTTTCTTTTGCAGCTTTAAATAATTCACGAGCTATTTTTGCTGAAGCCGTAGTATTATCGACAAAAACCGCACCATTTTTTACTGAGTGAAATGCTCCTTCAGATCCTAGTGTTACTTCTTTTAAATCGTTATCATTACCAACACAGCAAAATACGAAATCAGAATCTTTACTTGCCTCTTTTGGAGTCTTTGCAAACTTTCCTCCAAATTCTTTAACCCATTTTTCAGCTTTTGCAGTTGTTCGATTATAAACTGTAACCTCATAGCCTGCCTTTGCTATATGACGTGCCATTGGATAACCCATTACACCAAGACCTAAAAAAGTAACTTTAGCCATTTATACTCCTATTAATCATTCGTTAAGTTCATCACTTATATATTGTTCTTAAATCTTTATAAAAACTTGATTTATTTAAGCTTTAAGATTAAAACGGTCAATTCAAATTATGGCACGAGTAACCGTTGAGGACTGTTTACAGCAAGTTGATAATCAATACGATTTAGTCATTTTGGCTAAAGAGAGAACTTTGCAATTAGGAGTAGGGGATGCTCCGCAAGTTCCAGTGGATAATGATAAGCGCACAGTTTTAGCTTTAAGAGAAATTGCAGAAAAAAAAGTTGCAGTAAAAGATCTAGAAGAATCAACAATTGATCGCATGAGAGATCATCCTGATGATGCTGTTGAACAAGAAGATTTTGACAGTCCAGATGGAGATTCTTTTGAAGATTTATATCAAGGAGAAGTTTCAAAATCAGGACAAGCCATACTTCCTTCTAAGAGATCCAGAAAAATTCCAGAACCTAAAGCTGGAGCAGAAAGTGAAGCGATCGAGGCAGATGATGATGATCTTGACGATGACATAGCTTTAGATGCAACTCCTGAAAAAGAAGCAACAGAAGATAAAGCTTAATCAAATTTTAATTTTAAAATCCTTCAAAATCTTTTTTCTGTGCTGATCAAGCTCAGGAATTTCACCGCGTGTTTTTGGATCTTTATAATTAGACATCTTAATTGGATTTCCAGCCATTTTAAATTTTCCAATTTTTTTATGATCTGAACTTACAATCATATTTCTAAATAAAATCTGAGGATTTTCTACGGCTTGCTTGATATTGTAGATCGGTCCACATGGAATATTCATTTTAGTCAAAAGTTTAATCCAATTATCAGTTTCATCTTTTGCTAAATATTTTTCTAAGATTATTTTTAAATCTTCAGCATTTGCATTTCTAAGTTTGTTACTTATAAATCTTTTATCTTTAATGTATTCCTTGCAATCTAAGGCATTACAAAGATTTTCAAATAATTTATCATTACCTGCAGCAATAATTATAAAACTATCTTTTGTTTTATAAGCTTCAAAAGGGGTAATTGATGGATGGCGCGAGCCCATAGGTTTTGGAATTTCGCCATTACTAAAGTATCTTGCAATTGCATTTTCTAAAATTGCAATTTGGCAATCAAGCATTGAAACATCAATCTTTGTGCCTTTGCCGGTTTTTTCTCTATCAAACAAAGCTGCATTAATTCCAATAGTTGTAAAAAGTCCTGCGGTAATATCACCAATGGATGTGCCAACTCTTGTTGGCTTTCCATCTGGTTGCCCTGTTACGCTCATAAGACCCCCCATTCCTTGCACTACCATATCGTAAGCAGGCAAACTTTTTAAAGGACCTGTTTGTCCAAATCCTGAAGCAGATGCATAAATTAATCTTGGATATTTTTTTTTTAAAACATCCCATGAATATCCCCACTTATCTAATGTACCAGGTCTAAAATTCTCAACTAACACATCAGCTTTAGATAATATTTTTTCAAATATTTTTTTATCGTCTTTATTCTTTAAATTTAACGCGATACTTTCTTTGCCTCTATTAAGAGACATAAAGTAGGCTGAATAATCTTTAATAAATGGACCAAAACTTCTACTGTCATCTCCAGTTTTTGGCGCCTCTACTTTTATTACTCTAGCGCCAAGGTCGGATAGAACCATTGTGCAATAAGGACCAACCAAAACCCTTGTTAAATCTAATATTATAATGCCTTTTAATGGACCTGAATTATTTTTCATCCACACAATATTACATTGACAAAGAAGAACATTCAAATCAGAATATTTGATCAAACAAATTTAAGGGGAGATCATGAAACTAAAACATCATTTGTCAATTCTTGTTAGTATATTTTTTTTACTAACCTCATCAAACTCATTTGCTCAAATTATCTTAAAAGCATCTCATCAATTTCCAGGTGGAAAAGGTGATGCAAGAGATGAAATGGTTCAAATTCTTGCAAGAGAAGTTGAAAAGGCAAATGTTGGAGTAAAAATTCAAGTTTATCCTGGGCAATCACTTTATAAAGCTATGGAGCAATACAAACCATTAATTGAAGGGCAATTAGATATTACATCATTACCTTTGGATTATGCATCTGGCTTTCAGCCAGCTTACAGCGCAACGTTAATGCCAGGTTTAGTAAAAAATCACTCTCACGCTGCAAGATTAAATACTTCAGCATTTATGAAAGATATAAAAAAAATTATGAATGATGATGGAGTTGTTGTTTTAGCAGATGCTTGGCTTGCTGGTGGATTTGCTTCAAAAACTAAATGTATTACAAATCCAGAAACTGTAAAAGGACAAGTTACAAGAGCAGCTGGAAAAATGTTTGAAGCAATGTTAGTTGGAGCAGGCGCTTCAATTTCTTCAATGGCAAGTTCTGAAGTTTATCAGGGATTACAAAGCGGTGTTTTAACTGGAGTAAATACAAGCTCCGAGAGTTTTGTATCATTTAAATTATTCGAACAAGTTAAATGTATTACCCCTCCAGGTAAATTTGCTTTATGGTTTATGTATGAACCAGTGCTTATGTCTAAAAAATCATTTGATAAATTAAATGACAAACAAAAAGAAGCTGTTATTGCAGCAGGTAAAAAAGCAGAAGCTTATATGACAAAAGCAGCAGCTGGATTAGATACTAATATGGAAAAAGTATTTAAAGAAAAAGGCGTTCAAGTAGTTCAGATGACCGAGGCTGACTATAAAGCTTGGTTAGCGATTGCAAAACAAACATCTTACAAACAGTTTGCAGAAAAAGTTAAAGACGGCGATAAGTTAATCGCTAAAGCTTTAGCAGTTAAATAAATTAAACTTAGCCGGTGGAACCTAAAAAATCCACCGGCTATTATAGATGATTGCATTTATAAGGTTTGTTCATTCACTCTCAAAAATTTGCGGAGTAGTCTCCACAGCGCTAATTGCATCCGCTGTTTTAGTTACAACTCAAATGGTTATAGTTAGATATGCACTTAAAATGTCTACAGTTTGGCAAACAGAGTATGTAATTTTCTCATTAGCGGCAGCAACCTTTATTGGCGCGCCTTATGTTTTAATGAAGAAAGGCCACGTAAATGTTGATCTTATTCCTTACTATTTAAGTCAAAAAGGTAAAAATATTTTAGCAGTTGTTGCTGCAGTTTTAGCATTAGTATTTTTGGCAATTCTTTTTTATTCAAGCGTCGAATTAACAAGTCATGCATGGGTTAAAAATTTAAAAACACCAACTATTTGGAGTTTTCCGTTATGGAAGGTTTACATATTTTTACCAATCGGAATGGGAATAATGATCCTCCAGTATTTAGCTGATATTCTTTCAGTAATTTATAACGTAAAGGTAAATTAAATATGTCTCCTTTAATGCTCTCAGTTTGGATTATGGTTGCAACTTTTGCAGTTCTTGCAACAGGAATACCCATCGCTTTTGCATTAGCTCTTGTTTCTACAGTTTTCTTTTTAGCAATAGAGGGTTTTGGAAGAATACCACTAGTTGCTGAACAATTTTTTAATGGTTTACAAGATTTTGGAATTGTAACAATTCCTATGTTCTTACTTATGGGAATAGCAGTCGCCGCATCTCCAGCAGGAAAAGATTTATATTCAGCCCTTGATCGATGGTTAAATAAAGTTCCAGGAGGATTAGTTTTATCTAATCTTGGAGCATGTTCAATATTCGCAGCTCTTTGTGGATCATCACCTGCAACATGTGCGGCAATTGGAAAAATGGGTATTCCAGAAATGAGAAAAAGAGGTTACTCAGCAGAACTTGCAGCCGGAACAATTTGTGCCGGTGGTACTTTAGGAATTTTAATTCCTCCAAGCATTACAATGATCATTTATGGAATTTCTACAGGAACTTCTATTGGAAAATTATTCATCGCAGGAATATTTCCAGGAATTATGCTTACAGCTTTGTTTATGGGTTGGGCTTATATTTACGCAAGAATAAATCGAGAAGGTTCTGAAAAAGTAGAAGTTCAAGAATACACTTGGAAGGAAAGGTTTGAAATATTACCAAAAATTCTTCCATTCTGTTTGCTTGTAGTTGGGGTTCTTTATGTTTTATATGGAGGCATCGCAACACCTAATGAAGCATCTGCGGTTGGAGCGTTAATTAGCATTATCTTAGTTGCAGTTGTTTATAAAATGTATAAAGCAAAAGATCTTTGGGCAATTTTAACAGAGGGCATGCAAGAAAGTGTGATGCTAATGTTAATCATTGCGGCATCTTTCTTATTTAGTTTTATTTTATCTAATCTTTACGTAACGCAAACTTTAGCTAATGAGATGGTAGCTATAGCGTCAAACAAATGGTTATTGATGCTTTATATTAATATATTTTTATTAATTGCAGGTTGTTTTTTACCGCCAGTTGCAATCATTCTAATGACTGCTCCAATCTTGTATCCAATTTTAACTGCGGCAGGTTTTGACCCAATTTGGTTTGGTGTGGTTATGACTATCAACATGGAAATTGGTCTAATAACACCACCAGTTGGACTTAATTTATTTGTTATTCAAGGAATTGCACCTGACATATCTATTGGAAAAATATTAAAAGGGTCATTTCCTTTCGTATTATTAATGATTTTACAAATAGTTATTCTTTGTATTTTTCCAGAAATTGCTACTTGGCTTCCACAGGCTGTCATGAAATAAAAGTCCCATGTTGGGATTAAAAAAATTTTTAACCTTTGTTGCTGACAAAGGAAAAA
>Ga0129336_10002306_pt1 | contig 11792 bp, 11 predicted proteins | sample CPB6_02_DNA_FD_96878 | JGI IMG/M metagenome (GOLD analysis project Ga0129336, IMG submission 96878) | Freshwater to marine salinity gradient microbial communities from Chesapeake Bay, USA - CPBay_Sum_0.6_0.2_DNA | ecosystem: Environmental > Aquatic > Marine > Coastal | place: USA: Chesapeake...
ATTAGCAGCTAAACGAGCAGCTTTTAAATTACGAATTGCATTTTGAGTTGGAATTAAAACTTTTCCTCCCATATGACCACATTTTTTTTCTGCAGCTAATTGATCTTCAAAGTGAACACCAGCAGCTCCTGCTTTTATAAACTTTTTAGTAAGTTCATATACGTTTAGTGGTCCACCAAATCCTGCTTCACCATCTGCAATAATAGGCATATGATAATCCACGCTATCTTTTGGATTCATCTTGCCTTCCAAAATTTCCATATATTGAATTTGATCTGCTCGCATTAAAGCATTGATCATATTTTCTACTAATTTTGGAGCGCTATCGTAAGGATATAAGCTTTGGTCAGGGTACATTTCTCCCGCTGAATTTGCATCAGCCGCAACCTGCCAACCTGATAAATATATTGCGCGTAATCCAGCTTTGGCATGCTGTACAGCATGATTACCAGAAAGACCTCCTAGAGTATTAATATATTTCTCAGTATGTAATAATTTCCAAAGTTTTTTAGATAATTGTTTGGACACTGTATATTCGACATTAAACGTGCCTCTTAGTTTTTCCACATCTTCTTCTGAAAAATGGGTATTAGTACTTTCAATTCTTTTCTTTTCGATAGTTTCTAATATTACTTCTGCATTAGGCATTTGAGATCTCCTTAGTATTGGCTTGCATATCGTGTATGCCTGAATTTCCCCAATCTTGATCATCCTCTCGTACGTAGACACCATTTTGTTGGAACTGACATTCTTTATTTTCCACGCCACTTAATCCAAGTTTTTCCTCTAGATATTTAATAAAAAGTGCTCCTTTTTTATTAGTCATGCAGTAACTCCCAGTTGGTTATATAATTTACAATATTTTCAAATAATAAATAATGAAAGAAAAATATTGATATTGCTTGTAAATATGAAATTAAATATTGACTAATAAATTTGCAAATTGTAAATTTTGTAAATTATATGACTACACAAATTGGTTTTAAAATCAAAACCGCAAGACGAAAACTTGGCATGAATCAATTAGAATTAGCCAAAACATTAAATATTTCACCAAGTTATTTAAATTTAATCGAGTCTGGAAAAAGAAAAGTTAGTGTTGATTTATTAATAAAAGCTTCGGAAGAGCTTAATTTAGATTTAACAAAACTCTCTTCCAAAAATGATGCAGGCTTATTACATGATCTTCAGGATTTATTAGGAGATAATTTATTTGAAGATTTAGATATTACTAATCTTGAAGTTAAAGATTTAGTTGAAAATAATCCTCTTATTTCTAAAGCGCTTATTCGCTTAGGTGATATCTACCGAAAGAAAAATACAGAATTACATGATCAAATAGAAGTTATTTCAGGAGGAAATGTTGCTAATGACAAAACTACTTTTCCAGGCGAATCTGTCTCAGATTTTTTACAAGAACACCAAAATTATTTTCCAAAGCTAGAAGAGTATGCCAATAAATTATTTGTAAAAGTTAATCGTAAAGATAAAACTCGTTATGTTTTATTAGTTGAATATTTAAAAAAACATCACAACATAGAAGTTGAAGATATTGTGCCAAAACATGAGTCGTTATTTTCTAAAAAATATGTACCTGAAAAAAAGAAACTATATTTATCAGATTATCTTACTTTAGAGTCCAAAAAGATTTTTTGTGCTGCGCAAATTGTTCAAATGGAATGCATGCACCTAATTAAAGAATATTTAGAAAATTATAATTTTCCATCAGATACTGCCAAGCAACTTACGACTATCACTTTAATTAATTATACCGCAGCAGCTGTTTTGATGCCGTACAAATTATTTTATGATGAGTGTAAAAAATATCGTTATGATCTAGAATTATTACAGCATACCTTTGCCGTTTCTTTTGAGCAAGTAGCGCACCGTGTCACTTGTTTGCAACATCCTAAAATGACCGGCATACCTTTTCATATGTTACGAGCAGATATCGCTGGAAATATTTCAAAGCGTCTTTCTTTATCAGGCATTCAGATACCGCGTTACGGTGGAGCTTGTCCAAGATGGAATATTCATTCTTCTTTTATGTTACCGGGAAAAATTCATTGTGCTTTATCTAAAATGCCAGATGGTGAAGTGTACGTTTGTATTGCCAAAACGATTGAAAAGGGAATTGGCCGGCACGGTATTTACCGAAGTATTTTGAGCATTGGTCTTGGCTGCCAATTAAAATATGCAAAAGATTTTATTTATGCGGATACGTTGAATTTAAAGGATGAAAATGCGGCTATTCCAATCGGGGTTAATTGCAGAACCTGTCCAAGAATGGATTGTCAGCAAAGAGCCTTTCCACCCATTAATAGAAATCTTAATATTAATTTAAACAATAGAGGTGTTTCAGCATATGTTAGTGAGACTTCTTAACGCGTTTCAAGTGTTAAGTTTAGTATCTTGGATTAAGACTGTGTTACCTTGAAATACTTATGAAAAAACAGCTTGGATGTTACGTTCCATTCTAGAATAAGAAAGTAGGTGAGTGTGGCAAGAACATTTACTATTTCCTTTATAACTTTTTTTCTCTACTCTTTTGTTTGTCTTGCATCTATTCAATTTACTAAATTAACAGATCAGCTGCAGTCCCCATGGTCATTAACTAGTTTAGGAAAAGATCGATACGTTATTACTGAAAAATCAGGAAAATTTATTTTATTCGACAAACTAAATAATCGTAAAACAATTATTGAGCATAATTTAAACATTTTAGAAGATGGCCAAGGTGGACTAATGGATGTTTTACATCATGATAACTATCTTTATGTTTCTTATTCTGAAAATAGGGGAGGCGGCAAATCTAGTACCTCTGCGGCACGAGCTGTTTTTAATGAACAGAAATTAAACTTTACTAATTTATTTCGAGCCGAACCACCAATTGCTAGCGGATATCATTTTGGTTCGCGTCTAGTAATACGAGATACGTATTTATTTGTTTCTGCAGGAGAGCGAGGCGGTGATAGTATTGGTCAAGATCCAAAAGCTCATCCTGGAAGCATTATTCGAGTTCATCTGGATGGCAGTATTCCTAAAGATAATCCAAAATTTACCAGTAAACCAAGTTGGTTGCCGGAATTATATCAAATCGGTATTCGTAATGTTCAAGGTATGGCTTTATCGCCATTTGATAATGAAGTGTATATGACTAATCATGGAGCACGCGGTGGAGATTGGTTTGGCAAAGTATATTACGCTGGTAATTATGGCTGGGATACTTTGTATTGGGGCGGCACTAAGTATTCAGGTTTATCCGGCGGTCCGCAATGGTTACCTGGTTTTGATAAACCAATTACTTATTATGTACCATCGATTGCGCCATCAGCTTGTTTAATTTATCAAGGACAAGAATTTCCAGAATGGAATGGTCATGCCCTGATTGGGTCTTTGCGCGAACAATCATTACGAAAATTAATATTTAAAGAAAATGCACTAATCAGTGAAGAGATTATTTTTGAAAAAAAAATAGGTCGAATTCGTGATGTTAAATTAGATGAAAGCGGAAAAGTATTATTACTGACTGATCAAGGAATATTGTGGTCGTTAAGCCGTCAAAAATAGAATTAAAAACAAACTAAGTGGTCAATAAAGATAGGTTGCTTGATCCCAAATTTTTCCTGTTCAGCATGCAGATGTTCATGATGAGAATGAACAAACACAGGTAATTGTAAGGCTGAGGGAGTTTGTAGAGTATAAATTAAATTTGTTCCTCTAAATTTTTTATCAATTACTTCAAATTTTAAAGTACTAGAATCATCATGCTCTAAATCTTCAGGCTGAATTAATAAATTAACTTGCTCTCCTTTTTCGTATTTTTTTACCAATTTCCCTTTAATCTCACCCAGATCTTTATTGAACAAAGTATCATCTGAAACTACTTCGACAGGAATGAGTACGCCGCGATTAAAAAACTCCACTACCTCTTTGCTATTGGGAATGTGATGAATATTGTATGGGCTATCAAACTGGACAATTCCACCCTGCAATAAAATTCCACAATAGTCCGATAAATAAAACGCTTCGTATTTATCGTGGGTGACTAAAATTGTAGTAATACCAGTTGATTTTAATATTTCTTTTAAATTTTTTTGTGCCTTATCTTTTAAGTTTTGATCTAAATTTGCAAAGGGTTCATCAAGCAAAAGTAAATCAGGATTATGAATAATCGAACGAACTAATCCTACTCGTTGAGCTTGACCAGTACTGATTTCGTGTGGGTATTTATTTTTTAATTCTGGTACAAAAAATAATTCCAGCAAATCTTCCATCGAATATTTCAAAGGACCATTTTTATTCTTAGAACAAAACAGAGATTTTTGAATACCAAAGCGTATATTTTCTTCCACCGTATAATGGGGAAACAAAGCATTATCTTGAAAACTTAAAGCAATATTTCGTTGCTCAGGATCAATATAGGTATGGGAATCATGCAGTATTTTGTTTTTTAATTGAATAGTTCCCTGATCAATTTTACGAACTCCCGAAATACATTTTAAAATGGTTGTTTTACCAATACCCGAGGGACCTAAAATAGCCACCGTATCACCCTGACGAGGTATGCTAAATGAAACATTGGTTAAAATATGCTCATTATTTTTGGAGTAAGAGACGTTATTGAATTCAAAATAATGAGCCATTTAAAAACCTTTAAGAATATATTTTTTAGATAGTAAAATAAAAATAGCAGAAAAAATAATTAAAAATAAACTAGGACCAGCCGCATGTTCTAGCATATCCTGGGAGGCAAAAGTGTAGGCTTGGGTTGCAAAAGTCTCAAAATTAAATGGTCGCAAGATTAGAGTGATGGGAAGTTCTTTTAAAATATCAATAGCAACTAACATAGCAATGAGTAAAAGGTTAGGTTGTAGAAATGGCAAATGAATTTTAATAAAAGTTCCAAACTTAGTATAGCCTAGTAAATAGCTAGCATCATCAAGATTAGTATTTAATTTTTCATAACCAGATTTAATCCCGTTAATAGCAAGAGAGTAAAAGCGAACACAATAGGCAATAACTAATCCTATAATAGAACCTGAAAATAAAAAATGTATCCAATTGCTATTCGCAAGCTTCGAGACGAATGATAAAAAGCTAAGTAAGGTTACTGCTAAGATAACACCTGGTATAACGTAACCACTCACAGAAAAATTAGTTACTGCATTTAAAAATTTGCTTTTAGATATTCGCATCCCATAATTTGTAAAAAAAGCTAAGACAATTAAACATAGGGTGGTTAGGATAACGATGGATACTGTATTAACACTAAGCTCAATCAATTGGGCTAGATGTATATTATCTGGAAATTGTATAACCCAAAGTAGTATTTGTGAAATGGGAAATAAAAAAGAACAAGTAAATAATAGTAGACAAAAAGTAGTTGCATAGGCAGCAGAAGTTCCTTGTAATTGTATTTTGTTAATTGCTTCATAGCCACGAGTTGGCATATAAAATTTCGATCTACTTCTTGACATTCGCTCTAACCAAAAAAATATTAAAACAATTACAATTAGAAAAAAAGACAACTGGTACGCGGTTGCAATATCATCAAATATTATCCAGCTATCATAAATAGCGGTAGTTAAGGTTTGAATATTAAAAAAAGAAACAGTCCCAAAATCTGAAATTGACTCCATCGCAACCAGGGAAAGACCCACTACAATTCCCGGACGAGCTGAGGGAAAAATAATTTTCTTAAAGGTCTGGTAATTGCTAAACCCCATAATTTTACCAGCATCAACTAAGTTTTGGGACTGATAGATAAAACTGGCTCTGGTAATTAGATAGACATAGATAAATAAAGAAAAAGACATGGATAAGATGCTGCCCAGCAAACCATCTACTTTTGGAATTAGCGTGTGATAATCAGATGGTCCAAATAAGTAATTAAGAAATGAATATAAGTTACCAAAATAGCCAAAAAATGCAGTTAAAGAGTAAGCGTAAATATAACTTGGAACCGCAAAGGATAAAATAAGAGCCCAGGTAAAAAAAGTTGATCCAGGAAATTGGTAGAAGGAGGTAAGATAAGCTGCACCCACACCAAAAATAAAAGTAAGTACCAATACGCCTGTTAACACTAACAAGGTATTAGCTATGTAAGTGTAGACATAAGTTTCTCCTAATAATTGGTAATACCCAGACACATCCTGAAATAAACTTATACCGATTACAATTAATGGGATGCAAACAAAGCAAGAAATAAAAAGAGAACTAAGAAACCAATAATTAATTTTGAAAGTATGCATCATTTAATTGGGTGCGATAATGAAATTGCTTTGAACATTTTATCTCCAGCCCGCTTTTTTCATAATTGCTAAAGCTTGTGCCTGATTATTATAATAAGTTGCAACTGAAGTAGTATCCTGCTTAAAGGATGTGCCAAAAGCAGCCATAATAGTATTTGGCATGACTTGATCGATGATTGGATATTCAAATGTAGTATTGACTATATGTTGTTGTGCCTCTGTACTAAGTAAAAATTCTATAAAGCGAATAGCATGTTCTTTATTTGGTGCATATGCAGTAACCCCTGCACCACTTATGTTCATATGAGTACCTCTATTATTTTGATTAGGAAAAACTATTTTTACTTTTTTTGCAGCAGCTTGTTGTTCTGGTCCTTTTTGGCCCGATAACATTAAGGCAAGATAATAAGAATTAGCAATGGCTATATCTGCCTTGTCAACTGCAACTGCTAAAATCTGGTCCCTATCATTGCCCTCAGGCTCTCTTGCCATGTTTTGAACCAATGCTTTTGCCCATGATGTAGTTTGTTCTGTCCCATTATTTTCAATTAAAGAGGCAACCCATGATTTATTATAGGTACTACTAGAAGAACGGATTACAATCTTTCCTTTATAATTAGTGGATGCCAAATCCTCATAATTAAGTTGTTTTGCAATAGTCTCAGATATTTTTTCTGGATTATAAAATATAATTCTAGCCCGTTTTGAAATTCCATACCAATAGTCTGTTCGAAGATGAGCAGGAATTTTTTCTATTAATAGAGGAGATGAAATTTTTTGAAAAATTCCCTTATGTTGAGCTGCACCTAAATTGCCAGCATCCACATCTATAAACACATCAGCTTGGGACCTAGTTCCTTCCGTGACAATTCTTTTTTCTAGTGCTTTGGCATCGCCGCTAATTACATTAACTTTAATGCCTGTTTGTTTGGTAAATTTAGCGTAGAGTTCAACGTCTGAACTATAGTGTCTTGCGGTAAACACATTAACCTCGGCAGCATGAGCGCTTGCAGCGTTTAAAGCGATAGTAAGCAATAGTATTATTTTTTTTAGCATGAAAATTTGGGTATTAATAACTAGTTGAGAATTATTCTTAACTAGATAGCTGTAGTTTATGCTATTTGAGAATTATTCGCAAATAATCAAATAACATAGATAAATTGGGATTTTTTAGTATATAAATATCTTTTAAGATTCAAATAAGTGTCAAATTACTTTCATTATAAATGAGTGCTAGATTGAATTAAACAAACATACTTAAAAAAAACAAAATAGTTAACAAAGCTTATGATACCGACAAAAACCTACGCAGCCCTAGATCCAAAAAAACCGTTAACCGCATTTACCATCCAAAGAAGAAAACCGGGAAAGAATGATGTGCATATCAAAATTTTGTTTTGTGGAATTTGTCATACGGATATTCATCAAGCTCGTAATGAATGGGGCCACTCTATATTTCCCATGGTTCCAGGCCATGAGATCGTTGGTCAAGTGGTTACAGTAGGAGCTTCAGTTAAAAAATTTAAAAAAGGAGATTATGTAGGAGTAGGCTGTATGGTTGATTCATGTGGTACCTGCAAAGATTGCAAAGATCATGTGGAGCAATTTTGTAATACTGTGTCGTACACCTACAACAGCCAAGATCCAAAAACCAAAGAAGTAACTTATGGTGGTTATGCAGACTCAATCGTTGTTAATCAAAAATTTGTTTTACGAGTTTCTAAAACAGCAAAGTTAGCAGCAGTTGCTCCTTTGTTGTGTGCGGGTATTACAACTTATTCTCCACTTAAAAAATGGAAGGTGCAACCTGGACAAAAAGTAGGAGTGGTTGGACTAGGCGGACTTGGTCATATGGCGGTTAAAATTGCTAAAGCAATGAAAGCGCATGTAGTTGTATTCACCACATCTAATAATAAATCAGCAGATGCAAAAAGACTTGGAGCAAAAGAAGTAATTATTTCTAACAACGCTAATGAAATGGCAAAGCATGCTTTAAGTTTTGATTTTATTTTGGATACGGTTGCAGCATCTCATGACATTGATCAATATTTAAACTTATTAAAAAGAGATGGAACTATGTGTTTAGTTGGGGTACCAAATGCACCGCATCCAGCAGTTAATCCTGGAAACTTAGTATTAAAAAGAAGACAACTAGTAGGCTCTTTAATTGGCGGAATTAAAGAAACACAAGAAATGTTAGATTTTTGCGCAAAGCATAAAATTGTATCTGATATTGAAACCATACCAATAAATTACATCAATACGGCTTATGAGCGTATGCTTAAAAGTGATGTGAAATATCGTTTCGTCATTGATATGAAAACAATTTAGTTTTTAATATCTTCATTAGCCTTACCAATTACAGTCTAAAAAAGTTACTGCTTAACTATTGACTTAGGGTAAAATGTTATGTTATAACATAACATATGACTAATACCGAGATAGTTCTTAATATTATTAAGCAATCACCCCAACCGTTAACTGCTTATGCAATTTTAGAGTTGTGTAAGAAAAAGAAAAAAGTTCAAGCCATGACTATTTACAGAGCGTTGAATTATTTGATGGAGCAAGGTGTCATTCATAAATCCAATCAGCACAAAACTTTTTTGTTATGCAATCACAATCATAATAAAGCGCACAATCCAGCAATCGCTATTTGTAAAAAATGTGGTGATAGTGAGGAACTTAAATCTGAGCTATTTACAAATTTATTAAAAAAAATTCCTTTAAAAAAGTACTCTTTTTCTAGTTATGAAGTAGAAGTTGCAACAATTTGCAAAGGTTGCGCATAATGGATCATGCCCACCAACTTCCTGAATTTTTACATTTTATCTTAGAGATTAATTGGCTGCGCGGTTTTGTGTTTGGACTAGTCCATACCATTATACCATTAGTTGGTTTTTATTCTGGTTGGAGCATTAATCGCTTTTTAAAATTTGCATCGAATGGTTATGTAGCTGGAATTTTTGGCGTAGTAGTTGCCCATGTTATTGCAGATTTTATTGCATCGGTACTTGACCCCAATTTACGTTCAGCTGCTTTAGGAATTGTCTTAGGGGGATTAATTCCTTTATTATTTATTCCTATTCTTGATAAATATATTGTGAAATCTAAACACCACATTGTAGTTGGAGATCATGATGATATTAAAAAAGATTTAAAAGACGATCATCAGCACTAACTACTTTGTTAGATTTATTTAGATCGTAACTTAGCTCTATAGTCCCAAGGATATTCAAACGTCATAGACCACAAACTAAGCTTGTTTTGCTTGGCATATTCTTCATCTTCTATAAATTTCTTTGAGTATTTTCGGTAAGCAACAGCATAGCCATTTCTTACTAAGTATTTAGATAAGCTTTCTTCTCCGATAAAGCATTCAGCAACTATTCTTTGATAACGATCAATCTCTTCATCTTTACAACTAACTTCACGGTTATTAATTTTATTTTGCAAAGCATCTTTAGCAATCACGCCGCACATAATAACCACACCATCTTTTTGGCAGGTTTGTTTTATTTCAGGGGCATCAATTCCTGAAAATCTATATTTTTTTTGACCTATGTGAATAGTATCCCCATCAATTACAGCCACCATGGGTTTAGCAAGTGCTTGCCCGCATAAAATAAAGAAATAGCAAAGAAAAAAACAAATACTTCGCATGTTCAATGCAGTCTAAACGTTAAATAAAAAATATGAATAAACAATATAGCCAGCTAACATGCAAACTCCCATTCCTCTGCCGATTTGCGGACGAAATAATAGTAATAAAGAAAATATAATAGATGCGGCAAGCATTTCAATCATTCCAGCATGCAGCATTGCTGGGCTAATGGGAATGGGTTTAATGATAATGGTTAGTCCCAAAATTCCTAAAATATTAAAAATATTACTGCCTACAATATTTCCAATAATCACGTCATTTTGTTTTTTGATCGATGCCAAAATGGCAGTGGTAAGTTCTGGTAAAGAAGTTCCAACCGCAACTACAGTTAAACCAATAACCACCTCAGAAATATTAAAAGACCTGGCAATGGTTACTGCAGAATCAATAAGTAAGTGACCACCTGCGATTAATAAAAACAAACCGCCAAGACAATATAGTATGATTTTAATGTTTGTTTCGCTGCCTATGTTTGTATCTTCTGCATGATCAGCCACATCGGAGCGATAGGATAAAACGACGTATAGCAACAATAGTATTAAAAATATAATTCCTGTAATGGCGTTAAGTGCATCAAATAATTTACAAATATAAAGAGCAAAACTAGCCAGCAACATTACCGCAACATCGGTAGTTGGCTTTGAACCTTTGATTAAAACCGGACTCAAGATAGCTGCAATGGCTACAATTAATAAAATATTTGCAATATTACTACCAACAATATTACCAAGAGCAATATCCGGGTAGCCAGTTAACACCGCTTCAATGGTAACAACTAGTTCTGGTAAGCTAGTGCCAAAACCAATAATCACAACACTAACTAGCATTTTTGAAACCTGAAATTTATAAGCTAAAGCTAATGTTCCATGCAGAATACTTTTTCCGCCAAAGTATAAAAGCACCAAGCTAAGACAAAATATAATATAAGCAATCACGTTACTATTTTAGCTTATTTGGGTTAATATAAAATAATTATATTTTTGTTCGCAACCAATACTACGGTTATAATTATAGCAAACTAGCGTTTGAATAATTTGGAAAATAACAATCAATAATTTCGCCTTTTTTAAACTGTGATTTTCCGGAGGGGAATAGAGCCCAAATATTAGAGCTTACTAGCGATTTAATTTTAAATGATTCTTGGCCTTGCAACACTTCTACCGTTAGTGTTCCGTTTGGACGCGAAGTTAATTTACATTTTGCAAATCGAGTAGCATCCTTTTTTTTACTATAGCTTTGTTTCAGTTTTGCTTTGATCGGTTTTTCTTCACGCACTCCTAAAATATTCATTAAATAGGGATGGACGAAGAATCGAAAGCAAGCTGCTGCAGCAATAGGATTACCTGGTAATCCAAAAATAGTTTTTTGTTTTTTATTTATTTTGGCAAATAAGATTGGTTTTCCTGGACGGATCGCAACACTATTAAAAAAGTTAGATAAGGAAAAAGTCTTAATAACTTTTGGTACAAAATCAAATTTACCTGCAGAAACAGCACCAGATGTAATAATCATGTCGATATTTGAAGAAATCATTGTTTTAATTTTTTTATGAAATACTTTTTCATCATTATCTTTAAGGATTCCACCGTTGATAAAATGAAATAAGAAATTAGCACTTAGAGACTGGATATAGTGATTATTAGAATTTCTAACTTTATAACTTGGAATATTTTCGTTATTAGAAATTTCATTTCCAGTTGAGAAAAATAATATATTAGGCTTCTTTTTTACCTTTATCTTTTTAATCCCTAGTGTTTTTAAAGCTAGCAAATGATTGGGTTGAATAATGCTTCCTTTACTGACCACAACATCATTTTTTTTATAATCTGAACCAGCAAATCGTACAAATAAATGTTTTGCAATTTTTTTATTAA
>Ga0129336_10002308_pt1 | contig 11790 bp, 9 predicted proteins | sample CPB6_02_DNA_FD_96878 | JGI IMG/M metagenome (GOLD analysis project Ga0129336, IMG submission 96878) | Freshwater to marine salinity gradient microbial communities from Chesapeake Bay, USA - CPBay_Sum_0.6_0.2_DNA | ecosystem: Environmental > Aquatic > Marine > Coastal | place: USA: Chesapeake Bay...
CACAGCGTTGCGACAATCGGAGATACGCAGCCTCGACTTCGGCGGTCCAGTGCTCCCAGCGAGTTCCGAGCATGTCGGACACGGCGGTCCCATGACCAGGCAGACGCGGTAGCTCGACGTGATAGCCAGCGGCAGCGAACGCTTCGGCCACACCACGCATCGACGACGGATTGCCGGTGAAACCGTGGATGCAGAGCGCGCCGTGACGACTCGAGCCCTGATGACTCCAGGCCTCGGCGCCTGCGAGAACGGGTGACGGATCGACGTGGCCGGACGATGTCGGCGAAGGAGGTGTCATGACGACGTTCTAGCCGATGACGGGTGCTGAGCGACCGCCAGACGCAGATGCAGGATCTCGGCCTGTCGTCGGGCCTGCTCGGCCTCGTGCGCCACTTGAAGCGTGCGCAGTCGGGTCGCGATCGATTCGGCATGGATCCTCGACTGGACGTCGAAACGGGCCTCCAGATGTGGCACCGCCTCTTCGAAACGACGCGCCGCGGTGTAGGCGCGGGCCAGATCGGTGTGCGCTTCGAGCATCTGGACACGCGCTCCCACGAGAGTGGCGAAATCGAGGGCTCGCCGTAGATGGGCAATCGCTTCGTCGAGACGACCCTCCTCGATCTCGAGTCGGCCGTACGCGAGCTCGATTCGACTGCGGTCGAGATCGTCGAACGTGACCGATGCGGACTCGAGTTCGTCGAGTGCGTCGGCGAGCAACTCGCGTGCGACGTCGACGTCACCGTCTCCCCCGCGACGAGCGAACACTTGTGCCGACGCCGTGAGGACCTCGGGAAGGAAACTCGGGGCGTCGGCTCGACACGACGCGAGAGCCGCCGACGCCAACTCCACGGCTTCGTCGTGCTCGCCGCGTTCGGAGCGCAGAGACGACACGTTCGCCACGATGAGGGCGTCGATGTCGCGTCGGTCGTAGGCCTCGTTGGCCGCGAGGGCCGCTTCGTAGTTGACGATGGCACGATCGGCGTCACCCAGTTCGTGATGAATCGTGGCGATCGTGTTCAGGATGTTTCCTTCGTCGACCCGATGATCGGTCGAGCGATAGAGCGACAGGGCGCGCAGGCACTGCGCCAAGGCTTCGGAGTGATTGCCCGAATCGGTGTGGATCAAACCGATGAGGTGCAGACACCAGGCGCGCACGAGTGGCAGCCCGTTGGCGTCGGCGAACTCGTCGGCCTCAGCGGCGAGCGCGAAAGCATCACCCGGATCACCGTCGTAATGAGCGAGCGCAGCCAAGCGATAGAGACTCTCCCCCTCGAGATCGAGGTCGCCATCACGTCGAGCGAGACGTCGAGCGTCCTGGACCATTCGGCGCGCTCGACCCGGATCCGTCGCCTCGACGGCCCGTGCTCGTTCGAGCAGACTCGACGCGTCGTCGACCGTCGATCGTGCGCGCTCCTCGTCGTTCACACGGGGTTCATCGGCCGATCAGGGGGACGACTTGAGAACGAAGCACGAATTTCCTCGCTACGGGCGGTCCGGGCGACCACAATGCCGAGGGTGAGAACCCGCCAGCGACGTGTCGATCGGGCCGCCGTCGCGGGCCTGGTTCCCCTGGTGGCCGTCCTGCCCATCTTTCTCCTGGCGATGACCCCTTTCTGGTGGCTGATCAGCCGCTTCGTCACGATCGGGTACCTCCCCTCGGTGGCCGTCTACGTGGTGGCCGGTGGACTGCTCTTCGTCCCGGTGGTTCAGCGCCGGGTTCTCACCCGACTGATCGGGGCCCGCCGTCCCACCCGGGACGAGGCGCTCCGTCTCCAACGGGCCTTCGACGAAGTGACCCAGGCCTTGCACATCCGTGACCACCGATTCGCCGTCGGAGTGATCGACGACGACGATCTCAACGCCTTCGCCTGCGGTGGTCACCTGGTCGTCGTGACCTCGTTCGCCGCCCGTGAACTCGATCACGACGCGTTGTGCGGTGTGCTCGCCCACGAGTTCTGCCACCACCTGGGTTCGCATACCGTGGCTCTCACTCTCCAGCAATGGTTGCTCGTTCCGGTCGACGCTCTCGCGAGAATCGGATCGTTTCTCGACAACGTCGCCGTGGCGGCGGCGTCGACGTTCGGCCGTCGATCCCGCCCGGTGGAGGTCACCGGCCGTCTCGTCGCGCCGATCTTCCGAGCTCTCGCTCGGTTCTTCGGCCTCGGCCGTGTCGTGTCGACCGTTGCGTCGAATCTCGTCGGTCGGGCCGCCGAGTATTCGGCCGACCGTCGTGTCGTCACGATGGGTTACGGACGTCAACTCTCGTCGGCCTTGCGACGCACGATTCCAGCCGAGCGAGCCGCCGCGGAACGCCGGTGGTCACGACTCTTCGAGTCCCATCCACCGGCCCGTACACGCGTCGCTCGACTCGAAGCCACCATGCGGCGAGGCCGATGACCGACCGAATCCACCGGTCGGTCATCTGCGACAATGGCAAGGTGAAGGCAGTCGGCCTCGTTGCCCACGGAATGGTGCTCGTCGCGCTCGCGGCCTGCGCGAGCGACGACGCCGCTCCGTCGACCACGGCAGCGGTGCCACTCACCACGTCGACCACTTCGACGTCGACGAGCACCACGACGCTCGCGCCCACCACGACCGTGTACGCCGGGCCTCCGACTCTCGCCCCGGGAGCCACCTTGCCGATCCCTGATCTTCCACCCGGACCCGATGCGGTCGATCCCGACGTCGAGATCGGCACGATCGAGATCCCGGCGATCATGTTGTCGTCGACCATCCACTACGGAATCACCGACGCCACCTTCGATCGTGGTGTCGGCTGGTGGCCCAACACCGCACAGCCCGGTGAAGTCGGCAACGTCGTGCTCGGTGGACACCGAACCAGCCGTCCGCAACCGTTCCGTTACCTCGATCTGCTCGAACCCGGTGACGAGATCGTCTTCACCACGTCCACCGGTCGACACGTGTACTCGGTGTCGCGCACCGAGATCGTGTATCCCGACGCGATGTGGATCGTCGACCAGACGTCGACTGCCACCGCGACGCTCTTCGCCTGCCACCCCCTCGGATCGACGAAGCAGCGCATCGTGATCTTCGCCGACTACGTCCGACGAGAGGCGTGATCGTGCGTCACGGACGAGCCCTCGCGGCCGGACTGCTCGTCGCCGCTTCGATGCCGCCCTGGGGATGGTGGCCGCTCTCGTTCGTCGGTCTCGTCGTTCTGTCGCAACTCGAATGGCAGGACACGGTCAGCCGCCGTCGAACCTTCGTCACCGGAACCTTGTTCGGTCTCGGTTGGTTCCTACCCGCTCTCGCTTGGATGTGGTTCCTCACCGCGCCGGGCTATCTCGTCGCAGCCCTGCTCTTCGCATCACTGCACGGGGTCGCTTCGCTGATCGTCGTCGCAACCGACGCCCAGCGTCGGCTCGTCGTCGCCCCGGCGGTCCACACCATCGTCGAAGTCCTCCGACTCTCGTTTCCTTTCGGCGGAGTTCCGCTCGCCACGCTCGGCATCGCTCAGGTCGCCGGACCACTGAACGACGTCGCCCGCCTGGGCGGGGTGATCGCGCTCACGTGGATCACGTGGCAGGTCTCGACTCTCGTCGCCACGTGGCGCAAACCGACCGATTGGCGCCGCGGGGTGCTGGCCGCGTGCGCCGTGACCGTGGTGGCGGCCGGGTTCGCACCACGCGGTTCCGACACCGGGGTGACCATCGATGTCGTGGCGGTCCAGGGTGGCGGACCACAGGGCACCCGCGCGGTCGACACCGATCCACGCGACGTGTTCGAACGACATCTCGACGCGACCCGCACCGTCGAAGGCCGACCCGATCTCGTGGTCTGGCCCGAGAACGTCATCGACGTGGCCACCTTCGCCGACAGCGTCGAACTCACCGAGATCGCAGCCGAAGCGGCGCGACTCGACGCTCCGTTCCTCGTCGGTGTCACCGAGGACGTCGACGCCGAGTCGTTCACCAACGCTCAAGTCGTCGTGAGTGCCTCGGGTGAGGTCGTCGATCGCTACGACAAGGTTCGGCGCGTGCCCTTCGGTGAGTACATGCCGCTGCGCGGACTCCTCGACGCCGTCGGCGCCCCTGTCGATCTCGTTCCACGTGACGCGGTTGCCGGCACGGGTCGTGCCCGACTCGACGTTCCTCTCGTTGCGGGTCCCGTCGACGAATTACGAACGTCGGTCGTGATCTCGTGGGAGGTCTTCTTCGGCGGGCGTGCTCGCGAGGGTGTGGCCGACGGTGGTGGGCTCGTCGTCAATCCGACCAACGGATCGAGTTACACGTGGACCATCCTGCAGTCGCAGCAGGTGGCCTCGTCGAAGTTGCGGGCGATCGAAACCGGGCGATGGGTCGTGCAAGTGGCGCCCACCGGATTCAGTGCCTTCGTCTCGCCCGACGGCGACGTGTGGTCACGGACCGCGGTGAGCGAGAGAGCGACCATTCGTCGCGACGTTCCGATTCGATCGGGTGACACCGTGTACGTGAGTCTGGGCGATCGCCCCTGGATCGTCGCCGTCGGACTCGTCGCGCTGATTCCCCTCGTCACGCGAGCGTCGAGAAGTCGTCGCAAACCACTCAGATCTCGATCATGACCGTCGACGGTCCGTCGTTCACCAACGACACTTTCATCTGAGTACGAAAACGTCCCGTCTCGACCGTGGCACCCAGGCTTCGCAGGTGTTCGATCACCGCGGTCACGAGAGGTTCGGCTACTTCGGGCCGTGCGGCGGCGATCCAACTCGGACGACGTCCGGCGCTCGTGTCTCCGTACAAGGTGAACTGACTGACGACGAGAATCGACTTCGTCGTTTCGCGAACCGCGAGATTCATCACCCCGTCGGCGTCGTCCATGATCCGAAGGTTCCAGATTTTGTCGGCGAGTTTGCGGGCCGTGGACACGTCGTCGGAGTGAGTCACGCCCACGAGTGCCACGAGACCGGGGCCGATACGACCCGTGGTCGTGGCGACACCGTCGACGACGGAGACCACTGATGCCTCGTCGACCCGCTGGATCAATGCGCGCACCCGTCGATGGTGCCACACGTGGCAGGATTCGCCCGTGATCGAACTCGCCTCCGGTCGGGCACGGGCGCGCGTCGATCCGTCGTTCGGCGCGCGGGTGTGCGAACTCGTGATCGACGGCGTTCCCGTCCTCGTGGCGGGTGATCCCGAACACGACGATGCACTCGACTGGGGTCTGTATCCGATGGTTCCCTTCGCCGGCCGACTGCGCGACGGCCGACTCGACTGGCGCGGAACCCGGCATCGATTTCCGCTGCGCCGCCCCCCACACGCGATTCACGGCACGGTGCTCGACGCCCGATGGACGGTCGATCGTCTCGACGCTTCGTCGTGCACGTGCTCCACGTCGCTCGTCGATCCGTGGCCGTTTCCCGGCCGAGTGACTCATTCGGTCGATCTCACCGACGATCGACTCGATCTCGCTCTCACCGTTCGTGCGGACGTCGACATGCCGGTACAGATCGGATGGCATCCGTGGTTCCGCAAACCATCGGCGACGCGATTCCCGTTCGACGCCATTCACCCACGCGACGCCGACGGGATCGCCGACGCAGTGGCCCAACCGTTGGGAATCGTTCCGTGGGGCGACGTCGACGACTGCTTTCGCATGCCGATCGACGGCCTTGACGACCTCTTGACGATCACGATCGACGGCTGCGAACTGATGCTCGAGAGCTCGTGTCGCCACTGGGTCGTCTACGACCGTCCGATGCATGCGACCTGCGTGGAACCACAATCGGGACCGCCGAACCGCATCGCCGACGATCCCGCGGTCGTGCCGGCCGGCTCGTCGATACGCGAGACGTTCTCGATTCGATGGGCTCGGTGACCTCGCGTCCGGGTTCGACGGACGCCGACGAGTGTCGGCGCTCACACAAATCGGGCAAACTTTCCGTCAGACCACGGGGGTTCGAGGCTCTCGTACTCCGTGGAGGCTTCGACCCATGACCGATCTCACGACCGACGCTCGACTCGTCACCGACTTCCTCGCCGGGGACAAGAGTGCTCTTGCCGCGATCTACGACCGCTATGCGTCGGGTCTGTACGACACCGCAGCGGCGATGCTCTCCGATCGACACGATGCGGCCGACATGGTGCAGGACGTCTTCTGCATCGCAGCCGAACGTCTCGGTCAACTTCGCGAACCGGATCGTCTGAAACCGTGGCTCTACTCGGTGCTTCGACACGAGGTCTACCGACGAACCAAGAAACGCAAGCGCGCCACACCCGTCGACTTCCAGGACGAAAGTACTCCTGACGTGGCCAGCGGATACGACCCCCAGGAAGCCGGCGAGGCCGTCGCGTACGACGAATTGGCGACACTCGTTCGTTCGGCGGCCTCCGGCCTCGACGAGCGCGATCGACTCGTGCTCGAGCTCTCGGTTCGTCAGGGACTCTCGGGTGCCGATCTCGCCGACGCCCTCGGTGTCACACCCGAGCAGAGTTACTCGCTGGTCCATCGCATGCGTGATCGCGTGGAGAAGAGCCTCGGTGCTCTCACCGTCGCCAAGGCCGGCCGGCGCGACTGCAGTCAGCTCGCGCAGATCCTCACCGGATGGGACGGCGAGCTCACGATCCTGTTGCGCAAGCGCGTCAACCGACACATCGAGGAGTGCAGCACGTGCGAGCGCACGCGCAAGAAGTACGCGCCTCTCGCGCTCTTCGGCGCTGCACCGGTGTTCGCCATGCCGTTCGGTCTGCGCGAACGCGTTCTGGCCGCTGCGATTCCCGGTGGTGGTTCTTCGGGAAACACGAGCCAGACGTCGAACAGCCAGACGTCGAACTCGTCGTCCGACGCGTCGTCCGATGTGTCGTCGCGTTCGACGCGCAAGATCGAATTCGATGCTCACAAGGGATTCCCCAAGGCCGTGCGCGCCGGCCGCCACGTGGTGGCCTGGGCCGCCACGGCGACGGCGATCGTCGTGATCGGCGGTGGCGTCATCATCGCCACCGCGGGCGACGAGTCGTCGTCACCCGATCGAGCCATCGAGACTCCGGTCGAGAACTCTTCTGCCGAAGAAATCGAGACCGTCTCGGGCAGCGGGGTCATGCTCGATCTCTTCGGCGACAGCACCGGTGAACTCCCTGACGTCACCACGGACGGAACGGAAACCGAATCGAACGACGGCGGATCCGATGGAGCCGTGGGTGGTGCCGGCGGACCGGCTTCGGGGCCGCCCGCCCCGGCCACCACGTCTGCTCCCGTACCGTCGACACGCGCGCCGATCGTGCCGATCGTTCCCGAGACCACCGAGGCTCCGGCCTCCACCGGTGGCGCGAAGAGCCAGCCGACCACGACGACCACCGCCGCTCCGGTCTCGGTTCAGTCGCTCCAGTTGTCGACGACGAAGTTGAACTTCGGCACCACCGACACCGCAGTGAAGGTGACCCTGCGCAATCCCAACACCTTCCCGGTGAACTTCTCGACGGTCGTCACCTCCGCGCGCTTCGTGCCCTCACCCGCTACGGGATCCCTCGGAGCCGGCGAACAGATCTCCTTCGCGGTGAACTTCGACCGAACGGGCGCAGTCGCCGACCCCAAGAACTTCCCGACCGGAGCGTTCTCCCACACCCTCACCGTCACGGTGACCGAGAGTGGCGGCGGATCCGCGTCCCGAACCGCATCTCTGTACGGGACGATCGAGCGGACGACGACCACCACTGCCAGTCCGACCACCACGACGACCGCCGCTCCCGCCATCGGCATCAAGGTGGCGTCGGTGTCCGGTTCGCTCGGCAACTGTGTGGCCCTCAATGCCTCGGCGTCGATCACCACCAACGGGAAGGTCGCCGCGGTCACCGTGCAAGCGACGTTCCGTCGTAAGAACCTGCTCACCAACCAGTGGACGGTGCTCGGCACGTCGTCACCGTTCGCGATGACAGCCGGTGCCAGCGGATCATGGCTCCTCGACAGCGCCAAGGTCGTGGCCCCACAAGGAACGCAGAACGTCCTGCTCAGCGTCTCGGCCAGCACCTCGACCGGCCAATCGGCCTCGGGCAGCGGCTCGTTCTCCACGACCTGCTGAAGTGACCCGCCGGTAGGGTTGTCCCCCTATGGCGTCCGTCCTCGACCCTGACGCCCCGCTGCGTCTCGCCTATCTCACGTATCGCGGGAAACCCCACGTGGGTGGCCAGGGCGTGTACACCCGGCACCTCACCAAGGCCCTGGTCGATCTCGGCCACTCGGTCGAAGTGTTCGGCGGCCAGCCCTACCCGGTGCTCGACGCCCGGGTCCCGCTCACCAAACTCCCGAGTCTCGACCTGGTCAACGACCACTACCCCTTCCGCTTCCCGGCGATCTGGGAATTGAAGAAACGGGAGGACTGGCTCGAGGTCGGCCTCTTCCTCACCGGTCAGTTCGGTGAGCCCACCGCCTTCTCGGCGCGAGTCAAACGACATCTCGCCCAGCGCACCCGCGAATTCGACCTCGTGCACGACAACCAGTGTCTCGGCCGCGGCATTCTCGGTCTCGAGAAACTGATCCCGACCATCGTGACTCTCCACCATCCGATCACGCGCGATCGTGCCCTCGAGATGGAGCACGCACCGAACTGGTGGAAGCGACTCGGCGTGTCGCGCTTCTACTCGTTCGTGAAGATGCAGGGTCGAGTCGCGAGTCGCATGCCGCGCATCGTCGTCGTGAGCGAGAACAGTATCAAGGACATCCACAGCGACATGGGTGTCTCGTACGACCGCATGCGTCTCGTCCCGGTCGGCGTCGATCCGCAACTCTTCGCTCCCATGCCTCATGTGGCGCGTATCCCCGGGCGCCTCATCACCACTGCGTCGGCCGATGTCGCGCTCAAAGGTCTGGCTTATCTCCTCGAAGCAATGGCCAAGCTGCGCACCGAACGCGACGTCACGCTCACGATCATCGGCAAACCGAAGCCGGGCAAGAGCATGGACCTCATTCAGAAACTCGGCCTCGAACCGCACATCCAGTTCGTGTCGGGCGTACCCGACGAGCGCATCGTCGAGCTCTACGCCGAAGCCGAGTTGGCCGTGGTTCCCTCGCTCTACGAAGGTTTCAGCCTCCCGGCCATCGAGGCCATGTGCACGGGCATCTGCCTGGTCGCCACCGACGGAGGAGCTCTGCCCGAGGTCACCGGACGCGATGGTGACACCGTGCTGCAGTGCGGAGCCGGAGACGCCGAAGCACTCGCCTCCACGATCCGACGCGGCCTCGACGACGCCGAACTGCGCGCACGCGTGGGTGCGAACGGACGTCAGCGCGTGCTCGAACGCTGGACCTGGCGGCGCTGTGCCGAACTCACCGTCGAGCAGTACCGCGAAGTGCTGGCCATGCCGGCCAACATCGAGAAGCTCAAGCGCAACGGGCGGCTCGGCTGATGCTGACGGTTCGATTCGACACACTCGGTCTCGTTCCCGGCGATCTCGTCCTCGACGCCGGTGCCGGATTCGGTCGGCACGCCTACGAAGTCGCCCGTCGTGGCGGTCGCATCGTCGCCCTCGACTACGCCGACGACGAAGTGCGCACCACTCGAGCCACCTTCGGTGCCATGTTGGCCGAGGGTCAGATCACGGTCGACTCGTACGTCGGAGCGTTGCGCGGTGACGCGACTCGTCTTCCGTTTCCCGACGACACCTTCGACCGCGTGATCACGTCCGAGGTGCTCGAGCACATTCAGGACGACGTCTCGGCCATCGCCGAACTCGTTCGCGTGTTGCGTCCCGGTGGCTCGTTCGCCTGCCCGGTGCCGTCTTGGTGGCCCGAGAAGGTCAACTGGAAGTTGTCCGACGAATATCACGCACCCAAAGCCGTCGGCGGGCACGTTCGTATCTACAGCCAGACCGAACTCACGGCCAAGCTCCGGGCCGCGGGGCTCGACGTGCGCGGTACGCATCGTGCCCACGCGCTGCACTCGCCCTACTGGTGGCTCAAGTGCGCGGTCGGGCCCCGACGCGAAGATCACCGTCTCGTGCGCGCCTACAAGAAATTCCTCGAGTGGGACATCACCGAACAGCCGCGCAGTGTCAAGGTCGTCGAGAAGGTGCTCTCCCCCGTGATGGGCAAGAGTCTCGTGGTCTACGCGACCAAGAAGCCCGAGCGAACCTCCGCTCCGCGGGTCGACACGCCGAGCAGGAGTCTGGTGAACGCATGACGAACGTTCCCCACATCGAAGGAGTGCTGAGCGCCGAGGAAGTCGTGCGCACCGCCGAGTCGATCGCCGCTCTGCAACTCGACTCGGGCATGATTCCGTGGTTCGAGGGCGGACACTGCGACCCGTGGAATCACGTCGAGACCGCCATGGCTCTCGACGTGGCCGGCTTCCATCGTCACGCCGAACGGGCCTACGAATGGCTGGCCGACACGCAACACCGTGACGGCTGGTGGTTCAACTACTACCTGCCGGGCGGAATCGTCGAGGAGCCGAAACTCGACACCAACGTCTGCGCCTACGTGGCCGCTGGCGTGTGGCACCACTGGCTCTGCACGTGGGACCGGGGTTTCGTCGATCATCTGTGGCCCACCGTCGAACGAGCGATCGACTGGGTCCTCTCGATGCGTCGACACGACGGCACGATCCTGTGGGCACGCGAGGAACAACGTTCACCGTGGGACTACGCACTGCTCACCGGCTCCTCGTCGATCTGGCACGCCCTCACGTGCGCGGTCGAACTCGCCGAATTGGTGGGTGAACCCCGACCCGATTGGCGCGACGCCGCCGACCTGCTGCGCGTCGTGATCGCCGAACGTCCCGACGCGTTCGAACCCAAGCATCGGTGGGCCATGGACTGGTACTACCCGGTTCTCACCAACGCCCTCGAGGGCGACGCCGCCACGGCGCGTCTCGCCGAGGGCTGGAACGTGTTCGCGATGCACGGACGAGGCATTCGCTGCGTCAGTGACGAACCCTGGGTGACCGCCGCCGAGACCGCCGAGTGCTCGCTCGCGCATTCGGCCGTGGGTGACATCGAGACCGCCACCCAACTCCTCGCCTGGACGCGCGCTCACCGTCACGACGACGGTTCCTACTGGACCGGAGTCGTGTACCCGCACGGTGAGAACTTCCCGGCCGGCGAACGCACGGCCTACACCGGAGCGGCGGTCGTCCTGGCCGCCGACGCCATCGCTGCGGCCTCGCCCGCGTCTCGTCTCTTCATCCCGTCCCTCGTCACCGACTGAGACCGACGTGTCGTCGACGTTCACCGCTTCGAGCACGTCGGAGATCCACGGTCTCGCGTCGGCGTCACTCGCTCGACTCGGCGTCGACGTCCTGACGTCGTCGGGTGACGTTCCGGTTCGTTCACCGATCGTCGGCACCACGTACGGGTCGGTGGCGTCCCCCACCACCGCGACGACCGCCGCCGCGATCGCCCACGAGGTGTTCGCCGACTGGCGCGACGTTCCGGCGCCTCGTCGGGCCGAGGTCGTGCGTCGACTCGCCGAGATGCTGCGAGCCCACCGCGACGATCTGGCCACTCTCGTGCAGATCGAAGCCGGCAAGATCCGCTCGGAAGCGCTCGGCGAAGTTCAGGAAATGATCGACATCTGCGACTTCGCCGTCGGCCTCTCGCGACAACTGCACGGCATCACGATCGCCTCCGAGAGACCGCGTCATCGCCTCACCGAGACCTGGCATCCGCTCGGACCCATCGCCGTGATCACCGCGTTCAACTTCCCGGTCGCCGTCTGGTCGTGGAACGCCGCGCTCGCCCTGGTGTGCGGCGATCCGGTCGTGTGGAAACCGTCCGATCACTCGTCGGTCACCGCCCTCGCCTGCAATGCCCTCGCTCGTCGTGCCGCGATCGACGCCTGCTTCTCCCCCGACGTCTA
>Ga0129336_10002310_pt1 | contig 11786 bp, 15 predicted proteins | sample CPB6_02_DNA_FD_96878 | JGI IMG/M metagenome (GOLD analysis project Ga0129336, IMG submission 96878) | Freshwater to marine salinity gradient microbial communities from Chesapeake Bay, USA - CPBay_Sum_0.6_0.2_DNA | ecosystem: Environmental > Aquatic > Marine > Coastal | place: USA: Chesapeake...
ACTGCCCTGCCCCGCCAACTTGAACTGGACCCGAGGCCGGAGCTTGGCAAGCTCTAGGATGAGCGGGACGCCTTTGCCTTCCGTCAGCCGCCCCAAGAACACGATGTCATCCCCGCCCTGCCCCTCCACCCATTCGTCCACATCATAGTAGTTCGGCACCACGAACTCCAACCGACTGCTCGACGAGTGGACTCCAGCCCGTCCCTCTTTCGCCATCACGCCGTGCCTGACGGCCTCGGACTCGTAGATGCGCCACGGCAACAGGCAGTCGTAGTACCCAATGCCAGACTCGACCGCCGAGGCTCCGGCTTTCAGGTTCGGCAGATCGCGCAGGGCCGGGGCGTGGGCGTGACCGAACGGGGCTAGCACAATGTCCCCCGGCTCAACCCGTTGTTTCAGTTCGTCGCGGGCGTACAGGTTCCATTGCGTGTAACAGGCCGACCCCGCCGTGGCATCGTTCCCGAAGAACGCCGCCTTGTCGTGGTGGTAGGGGTGGCCCAAGAGCCGCTGATGCTCGTCCTGACTCATCAGCACCACATCCTCCGTGGCCCCCGAGTCCGATCCTTCAACGCCGTAGTGGATCACCTCGTAGCCGAGTGGCATCATCATCCGCGCAAACTTGTAAACCTTCTGCGTGAAGGCACAATGCGCGAAGTCTTTGGTGGTGACCGTGTGGGGAATGCCTAACAGGTGGAGCCTCATGCAATCCTCGATGGAGGGTTATTGCGCTGGCACGGTGAAGTAGGCCCGATCCTCAAAGCCATCGCGCCGTGCGCCGATGGTAAACAAACTATCTGTCCCGACCGCTCGCGCCAACGTCACAGGCGAACTGGTGTAGTCTGGCGGGAAGATCAACGCCGAAGCACTCAAATCGCCAATCCAAATACCGCCGCCATTGACGCTATTGTTGACACCGCCAGCCACGCCGTTGATGTCGAAACTGACAATGGCTTGGGTTGCCGTCAGGTACAAACTGTAGTTGATGGTCGGCGGAACTTGCGGCGGAATAATCAAGTCAGGCGGGACGTTGCCAGCCGTCGTAGAACCAATCGTCAGCCACGCCGAATCGTCAACCAGCAACTCAATGGCCTTGATACGGTACCAGTACGTTACTCCATCCACAGGCAACTGATCGACATACATCGTCTCGAATCCGTCAATCCGCGCAATCGTCGCATAGGTGCCGGGACTGCCCGACACATTGGGCGCACGTTGTAGCTCGAAATACAGCGGCCTTCCCGGTATGCCATACAGCGCAATCGGCACCCCGCTCAAGAACCGCACATCCCGCACGGTATTGATGAACTGCGCGAACGGACGTCCCGCCGCCGTGCCGGGGAAGTACGAGGTCGAGAGCGTGGTGAACGTCGCCGTCGCAATGCTCGACCGCGAGTTCGTAATCACATCACGGAACGCCACGCCCGCGATGTAGTTCGTGCTACCCGTCAAGTTGATGAGATTCGTCCGCGTGGTGCCAGCCGACAGCGTGTTCAGGCGGTACGGCGTCCAGTCGCTCGGGGCCGTCGAGCCGGGAGCCAGATAGACCTCAACTTGATCGTCGGTGTTGGTCCCGATGCTCCAGAGTAACTGCGCTGACTTGTTCTCCACGTAGTCGGTGGTCACGCTCGTCGGAGCCGACCAACTAGTCAGGGTCACCGAGGTCCACGCGGTCCACGCCGAAGGCCGAAGCCCCTTCTGCACCACCCGCGCCCGCACCCAGACCTTCGAGGCCGGAATGACGGGAGGCAACAAGACCGCCGCCGTCGGAACAAACGGCGTATCGTAGGCCGCAAACGGCGTCCCGTCCTCGGTCGGACTTGACGCGCCTGTGGCATACTGCACCGTCACGCTCGCATCGCCCAAGCTGTTCAGCAATCCGGCGTTCGTAATCGTGAACGCGGCCCGCCGTCTGGGATCTTCGCCCGACGCCGCAATCGTTACCGTGGGTGAGAGCGTAGGCTGTTGCAACAACCCCGAGTCCACCAGCTTGAAGTTTGGTCCCTCGGGAGTCTCATCGCGCCGAACGATTTGCATCGCCCGAGGCCCGACCGTCGGCGCTTCCCCGATGCGGTAGTTGCGGTTCGGATACCACGACGCCGACACCGCGACCTCATCGCCAATCTGCAAGCTGGCGGCAGAGGAGTTCCCCAACACCTGAAGCTCGGCAATCGGCGCACCCCGCGTGAAGCGCCATTGCGCGTCCGCTAACACACTTGCGCCAAACAAATCGGGCTGGGCTTGGAACGTTCCCTCATCATGCACCATCCCCGGCAAATCGTAGCTGATGATGCGCGTCGAGTAGGTCGTGGTATCGCCAAACAGAAACTCTTTCGGAACCGCCTGTTCCACGATGTTGTCGGCGGGTGGGACTTCGGTGCTGTTCTGAATCTGTATCCACGGCGTCAAGAGCCGTTGCGTGATATTGAATCCGGTGACCGCCGTACTCTCATCAAGCGAGTAAATGGCAGGGGGTTGGTCCCCACGCAGGTCCGCATCCGTGATAGTCGCCGCCACGCTGGTCGATGACGCCAGCCGCCGCGTCACAAAGAACTCCTTGATGCCTGACGTATTCGTGCGAGCCGCGAACCCGAACGGCCCGAACAACGCCTTCTCCATAAAATCAGCCATCAACTGCGGCTCCGTGATACGAGCCGCCAAACGGAGCGTCGGCCCAAGCTGTTGCTTGACCCACGTGAGCGATCCGGTCGCGGTGGACGGGTTGTTCGTGTCCCCAAGATACGGAATGTTGATGATGCTATACAGCTTCGCCGCAATATCCGCCGGGTGCAAGTCGAGATAGAGCGGGGCATCGGGCGACACTTCTCGGCTGACCGCACGAATCCGATAGACCTTCCCCACCGTCAACGATGGCGTGGGGCTACTGCCGCTGACGTTGATGGGGTCAAACGTCACATACAGCGAGGTCGTCGCCAACTGGGACGGCGTACTGGCTCCGAAGGAACCCGCCGGAAGATTGACGAACTTGGGCGTCAAGAAGCCCCGAATACTCCCACGCCAGACATCCGTGCTGGTCGGGTCGGTAATCACCGCGATGACATCGGGGAACGAATACACCGAACCGACATCACGCAACCCGTCAAAGTCTCCACCCGTCACCGACTTCACAGGCGAGGTCTGAAGGAAGTATTTCTTGAGCGTTCCCCAGAGCGTGTTGATGTACGGCCCCGGCACCGAGGTGACGCGGTTGTAATCGGGCGGGATATACGCCGCCTCAAACTTAAAGGCCGCAATGCCTTGCTGAAATCCGAGGTAGCTGAACTCCCACCCGCCGCTGTCAATCGCGGTGGTGGTGCTACCAACCTTCGCGCCAAAGCCGCCGATGACCGGACCCCCGAAGATGCACCCGCGTTGCGGGAACTCCGTCACCTCATCCGTCTCGCCTACCTGTGGGTTCGTTTTCTTGGCCCACGTAAAGACCCGCTGGGTCTGCTCCACTCGGCGCGAATCGCTGATCGTAAACGTATAGCTGATGGCGGTGTCTTGCGTGATGTTGGTGATGTACCCCGCCATCCAGACCGCGCCATCCGTCGGAGGCCAGTCCGTGCCGTTCGGACTCATCTCGATAAATGCCCGCCGCGACAGCAGGTCGGGCCGCGCATAGGCGTAGTCCGAGGACACGATGATGTTGTCGCCGTTCTCTAGCAAGATGAAGCCCGAGTCATCTTCCTTGAGTAGATCGCCAAAGCCCGCATCGTACAGATATTGCGTGACCGTGCGGATCGTGCCGAGGTCATCCGTCCCGACCACCGCATCCGCCACCCGCACCTGATAGGCTCCGGTACGCACGGCTCCGGTCAGCAGGTCCACCTCTTGCCCATCCCCGCTCGGCGGCTCTACGAGATAGGGATTCGTCCCGCCCCGTACCGACGTAAAGGTGAAGGCGTCTGCCGTGTCAGCGGCGTTGCGAACGCGGAGGCGGTAGTAGCGGTTAGGCATTAGTCGTAAATGCAGAGCATCGCGGCGGCGGCGCTGTTGATGAGCGTAAACGACATCGAATACAGCAACACGTTTTTGTCTTGCAGGGTGATGGTCACATCGCCATCTGGCGCAAGATAACAGGTCGTGTACGAACGGCTCGACGCGTCACCTGTATTGACCGTGACGCCCCCGCCGTTCAACAGCCACGCTTGACACCGCAACATATCCGCCATCTTGGTGTTCGGGATGTCAGTCATGCTGAAGCTCGCGCCGTAGTCCGTGCGGAACCGGAACTGGTACGGAACGCCTGTGCCAATCGCCGTAACCCGAGGCCCAATCGGTCGCTGGAACGGCACCCAATCCGCGAACCGCGACCCGACGCCAGAACTGATTGCCGTGGTGCCGTTGTCCAGCGTGACCGACCCACCGCCGTCATTGAATACAATCGTTGCCATCAGCCAATCCTCCCACGGCTATTGGCCTTCGTGATAAGCTCTTGAATCGACCGCTGGGCCGACGGATCGTTCGGGCCGATGACCGTGACGTTGACCGACTGGCGCGGCGTCATGCCCGCCGCCGTCGTAGCAGAGGTCTGCCCGAAGATGATTTGCTGGGTCGGCAGATTGCTGGCGAATCCGCCGAGGTTCCCGCCGAAGCTACTGATGCTCCCCGCCGCCCCACCGCCCTGCCCGCCAAACATCCCACGAGCCGCCCCCTTCAACGCCGCGCCCACACCAATTAAGGCGAGCGAAGCGGCAAGGCCAGCGGCGGGATTCAGCGTAATCAGCGCGGCCTGAATCTTTGCCATAAACTGCGAGAAGGCGGCGGTGCTGGTACCGAACTTTATCATCGCGTCCCCGATACCAGCCAACAGCATCGAGGTCAGCGCCTTGAACCCATCCCCAATATTCCCAGAGGCAATGGCTTGCTCAATGCCACCGACAATGCCACCCACCAACGAATTGCCAACGCTCGTCTGAAAGGTTTGCTGAATCTGAAGTTGCAACAGCGCGGCGGCTTTTGCCGCTTCACTTAAGACAATACTGCTAACGGCTGGGATGCCCGCCTGTACAACGGTCTTAAGTTTACCGCCAACCATTGTGAACTGTTGCGCGGCACGCGCCTCGAATGCAGAGATGGCACCACCCATTGCGGGAAGTGCCGCCATCCCAGCACCACCACCACCGCCAGTTTCACCACTAATCCCACCCAACGCCGCGCCGAGCTTCTGCGTTTCGGTCGTACCCATCACCACTTCGTTGCGCCACTCCCGCAACCGCTTCTGCAAGCTCGCAAAGTATTCATCGTTTTCCGCGACCTTTGCATTTAGGTCATCAATGAACTTGCCTATGTTGTCACCAACAACTGGTAACAGCACACCAAATGCGCCAAGAAATGTGACTGCCGCCGCTCCGACTGCCGAAAAGAATCGAGTTATGGCAAGTCCAACTTGCGCGATCAATGAGGCAATTACCACTAGCCCATTGGTAAACGATGTAAACACGAACTGCACAGGACCCTTCAGCGTCGTGACCATCGTTGCCAATGCATTGATAGTCCCCGCAAGGGAAGTGCCTGTCTTTTGATTAGCCTCAAATAATGAGTTAAACGATTCCTTCAATGCGTCAATGGCACCGCCTAGCGTATTGCGATATGCCGCGGCTGACCCACCGACCTGTGTTTCAAGTTCCTTTAGGATAATGCGTTGAGCATCGGCAATCTGTCCGACCGCCACCAGTTGCTTGATGAGATTGGTCTGGCTCTCGCTTAACTGCACACCCGCTCGCCGCAACGCTGTCACGCCAAGCACCGGATCGTTCAGCGCCTTACCCAACATCATCGCGGCAGACCGCGCATCCATTCCGAGAGCTTGCGACAAATCCAACGTCACGCGGGTTGCATCAGCGAACACTTCCCGCACATTGGTGAATGTCAGCAACAACGCCTGTGCTTCAGAAATCGCCCCGCCCGTAAATGCCGTGACGCGCACTAGCGCATCGGCTTGTGCATTAAGCGTCTCAATCGTTTGACCGCTAATGCCATTTGTCGAACGAAGGACCGTGGCTAACTGCGCTTGCTCACGCTGGGCGTCTGCCGTCTCACGAACAAATAGCGTCAACGCTTTGCTGACAGCGGTGACGCTGATGACCGTCTTGGCAAGCTCGGCTCCGAGGCGCTTAATACTCGCTTCAACCGTTGCCGCGCCTTCCTCTTTGATTTTGAGACCAAGCCCAAAGACTTCCATCGCTTACGCCTCCGGTATGGGCTTGGCCTGTGCCGCCTCTGCCGCTATTCGTGTCAGTCGCGCCTTCGTTGATTCCATCATCTTTGAGAACTGCCCCGCCGCCTTCAAGTACCGCATCTCCATCTTTTGCAAGTCCTGTGGCTGATGAAATGCCATGGCCATTTGACCCGCCATATCCGTCCGTTCGCCCATCCGTTCCACCGATGCCTCACGATCCATTAGGCGTACTTCGGCCCAAGTCCAGAGCGTCATCGCAAACGCGTCCCCCGCTACCACGCGGACGGGTTGCCCCGTTGCCCGCGACACTTCCACAATCACCCGCCGAACAAACTGCTCCGCATCCATCGTGACGGCGACGGCAGACCCGCCCGTCGCCTCGGTCAGTTTTTTTCCGACCGCTCCGCTAACATCGCCTCAACTTCCGTGACCTGATTCCGGCTCAACTGCACCAACGCCGCAATCTGGTCCACGGTCAGCTTCTCAATCTCCTTCTCCTTCAGGTCAGGACACGACCCGCGCACGACATCCAGCAATGCGGCAAGCATCCCTTCCCCTGCATCACCGGAGGCGGCAACCGCCGCGACCTTATGCGCGGCGGCTCCCGTCAACGGCTTGACCACAATCTCACGCCCGAAGATGGTGACACGCGGTAGGCGTGAAGGGTTAACCAGATCGTCCAGATTGATGGTCGGCATTGGTCAGGTTAGACGGTGGTGAGGTACTCGATGCGGAACGGAGCCGCGCCGATGTTGGTGAAGCCAGAGAGCGTGGGGTCAAGCCGCGCCTCAATCTCAATGGCGATGGCGACCTCGGCCCCGTCCTGTCCGGTGATGTCGTACTTGGTGCAAAGCCCCGAGGGAAAGCGCACCTGCACATACGAGCCAGCCGAGGCCGTAGCCCCGCCTCTCTGCCAGATGCACCGAACATCGGAGAGGTAGTCACCCGAAGCGAGCAACTGCCCAGCCGCCTTCGGCGCGTAGGAGGTCGAGGCCGTCCACGCACCCGTCGTGGCGGTCGCGGCTCCCGGCTCAATCTGAGAAACGTTGCCAGTCGCAAGCTGGATGACGGTACCGGAGATTTTCGGCATCCGCATCGTCACGCGGTCCAGCGCCTTGACAGGCGACCGCTTGCCGTCAAAGTCAGCGGCCCGATATGTCACGCCGGGGTCGAACTTGAGTCCCCCCTGAAACGCGCCGAACACCGTCGCCCCAACATAGAGGACGCCAGAGTCAAGCAAGATGTCGCTTGGGAGGGAGGAGGTGTAGCCAGTCAGCGGAGCAGTCATGTGTCTATCCTACGGTGAAGGGAGGGTGCGGGAAATCTAATCAGCCCGAGCCGTCAAGACACGGGGCCAAAGGTAGAACTCATAGGTGGCGATGATGCCCACCACGGACGAGTCGGCGGGATCGCTGAACATCGGGACGGTCTGCCGATTGCGGGACCGCCCCACCATTATGCCCGACCGCGCATCGGTGTAGGCCGTCAAGCATTGGTCCACGATGTCCATCGCAGACTCAATGAGCGGCAACTGGCTCTCCGGCTTGCCAATGGCTTGCACCTCCAGCAAGACCGTCTCGCGGTAGCCGTTGTAGGCGGTCAAGCTGGTGCGGTTGAGCAACATCGTGATGTACGGGAACTGCACCGGGTTCGGCATTGACCGGACGTAGATGCGGTCATTGACAAACTGTGCAAGACGCTGGTTGTCCGTGCTTACATAGTCCAGCAACGCCTTGCGGATGGTGCTGTAAATCTGGACGGTGGAGGCCGTTGAGGGGGTCTTGATAGCCCCCGCCGTGGCGAAACGTGGCTTGCTCACGGAGCCTCCATATAGCGTTTGATCGTCCGCGCCCACGCATCGGTCATCGCTTGCGCGGCTTCCGTGGCGGCAGGGACGGCAATCTCAACCCGCTCATACTTGCGCGTGAATACATTGTAATGCCCAAGCTCCCAATACAGCGCCACCTTCCCACGATCAACAGGCTTGTCAAACAGACTCTTGACATCGCCCGCCTTCTTGCCCGGTGTCACCATCGCCGTCGGAACGCCGACAATAGCATAGTACCCATCCGGCCCCTGCACCGTATCCGACCGCCGCAAAGACTGGCGAATCTGTAAGGTCGAGCGGAAGTTCTCGGAGGTGTAATACTTGTTATAGGCCCGCTTCAGCGCATTGAGCAGGGTTTGGGCGGACGCCGTAACGCCCGCCTTCGCCGCTCGGTTATACCGTGCTTCGGCTTCCTTGCTCTTGTCATAGAGCATCTGCACGGTCACGCCGATCATCGCTTACTGCGCCGAGGTTGCCGCAACCGTGACGGTCGCGCTGGTCACCGACACCTGCACACCCGCCGAAATCGCCGTGGTGGTTACGATGATATTGGCATCCGAGGTATCGACGTTCATGTCGCAGATTGCCGTGGTACCGTCGGACTTGAGGCACCGCGCCCACGTTGCCGTTCCCGTCGCGTTTGCGGAGGTGTCGGGCGAGATGGTGTCAAACGTGATGACGCCATTTGTGACGCTCGCGGCGGCGGGGTTGGCAAACCGAAGCTCGGCAAGCAACACCTGTGTGGTGATGGCGGTGCTGGCGTTCGCAGGACGCGAGCCGTCGTAGATGCGGAGGTAGCCGTTGTTAAACTCCCCATCCACGCCATCCGCCATCAGGTTACGGGCCGCAGGGGTCCATCCAGTCAGCTTTGCCATACTTATGCTCCGGGTTGCGCGTAGCGCGGTTGAGTGACTACGAGAGGGGTTGCCACCTTGATTTCATTCGTCGGCCCACCCGTCACGATCTGATAGATGGTTGAGCCGTTGTAGTTCGTGCCGAGGATGGCGGTGTTCGCGGCAGGGACGATGACGTAATACACGCCCGAGGTATTGACCTCCGACATCCCCAGCCCGACCAATCCCGCGATGCTCTGTGTGCCAAGCGCGTCCGCATAGAACCCCACGGTCATCGTGGTCAAACCAGACCACGGCTGAAACTGATTCGTAGACGAGGACCAGAACGTCACCTCCGTCCGCACCAGATAGGCGTTGTTCGGATGGATGACTTTACTGACGGTCGTGGTGTTGGTTACGCTCATACATAGCCCTCGGACTCGTCCCGCACGATGGCATACGGGCCAGAATAATCATACGCAACTCCCCGCACCGATACCACCTGATAGCTCATCTGCCAGTTGTCCGCAGACGCCTCACCCGCCAGCGCCATCGTCCCTGTCAAGAGTTGTGCCACCACCGCGTTGCCATACGCCTCGGCACTTCCGGTCAGCGTCCCTGTCAAAAGCTGGGCGACCGCCATATTGCCGTAGGCTTCGGCAGAACCCGAGAGGGTCGCGGCGATCAACTGCGCCACGGTCATGTCGCCATAGGCTTCGGCGCTTCCCGCCATCGTCCCCGAAAGCAACTGCGCGACGGTCATATCACCATAGGCTTCCGCCGCGCCGTCGAGCGTGGTGAGGATGGTCTGCACCACCACCAAATCGCCAAACGCCTCCGCGCTTCCCGCGAAGGTTGCCGTGATGAGGTCAGGCGCAATCTCTAGCCGAAGGAAGTCCCCATCCTCCAGCAGAATGTCAAAGCCGTCCTCTAGCAGAATGCGATCAAAGCTGTCCATTGTTCGCCTCCGCTCGGAGCTTTCGCAACGCCTCTCGCGCTGTCACGCCTGTCGTGACAACCGTACGCCCGTTATGCGACCAGCGGAACATCACGGCCACATCGCCCACCGGACCCGCTTCGAGGGTACCGCCGTGCTGGTCGATAAACGCCTCAATGCGCGACTCGTCAGTAGGCCAGAGGCCCGACCGCCGAACGTCCTGTCCGCAGATGAGGCGGGCGTCCATCACTTAATGAACCCGACAAGCGACATCGTAAAGACCGACGCCGTGATGTTGGTGGTGTCGGTGTCGTTCTTGACCACGACCGACAACTCATCGTTGCCCGTCATCGGCAACAGACCAGACAAAAACACGCCCGCTGGGTTGCCACCAAGATTGCCGAAATAGGCGGTGAATGCGAGGCCCGGAATGGCAATCCCGTTCTTGGCAAAGGTGAAGGTGTATCGCTTGTTATTGCTCGCGGGAAGGACTTCAATCGTCGCGTTGACCAGTACGACCTGTGCCACGTTCTTGAGGAGCTTCAGCACTCCGTTGCTCGGCATCGACACGCACGATGAGCAGACATCGGTATCGAGTTCTGTGACGCCCTTTAGAATCGTGTAGGTGCCGGAGGACGCGAAGGTCGTGACCGTCGTACCGCCCGAGGCCAACTGCAACTGCCCTCGGCTGGGATACAGACTCACCACCGAGTCGCGGATGTCCTCTGCCGAGATGTCGCCCGTCGTGTTGTCGGGCAGTTGCGCCAGCAGTTGTGCTAGGGTTTTCGGAGTTTCAGCCATTATGCGAACCCATCGTCAAAGGCGGAGGAGAAGGCGTTAGACAAGACAATCAGATGCTCGCCGTCCATTACCTCGGCGGCATCGTAGGTGGTAAAGGTATCGTAGGAGGACGGGTCAATCACTTCCAAGTCAATGCGCTGACCTTGCAACTGGCGAAGATCAATCACGCCCCGAATGTAAAACAGGGTGTCGTGACCTTCCTCTTTGACCAAGCCATAGGGGTCCACCTCAACGTATTCGGCAACCATCGCGGACCAGTTGGAGCGAATATCCACGTGGCTCTGCGGCGATTGCGCCACATTCTGCCGCTGGCTTGACGCATCCAGCCGCCCCCAGAACGTCCCCGTCTTGACATAGGTGGGCCGCGCAAAGCCGTCTCCGCCGTTGTCCTGACGGCGGTAGAACGTCAAGCGCCGATCCAGAAGGCCGGGGGCGATATACATCAGCCCGCCACCGCGAGCTTAAAGGCTCGCATTGTCTTGAGTACCCGAGCCGCCGTATCTCTTGACACATCCCAACTGATTGACGTTCCCGCCGCTGTCTCCGTGGAGGCGTTCGGGGTGCGCTTCTGGTACAGGTCCGCCGCCAAGTCGATTATGCATTGGGCCAGCATAGGCTCTATTCGGGCGTAATCGCCCCGCAGAGACAATCCGGTGCTGGCGGTAATGGTGTAGGGGCCATACGGGAATGAGTAGCCGTCATTGGCATATATGACGCCGGAGGCGGTATTGACCGTGTATTCGGCGGCTGGGACCGTCGTGCCTTCCGAGTCCACGATGGTGATGCTGGAGGCGATAGGCCGTTGCGGGAAGATGAGCGAGGTCGCCACTTGCCCGCTGATGACATCGGCCCGATCGACCGCCGTGACGCTTGCCGCCGTGATCGGCGTGTCAATCCAGATTTCAAGCTGGGCTTTGGCTCGGTCGAGCAGGGCTTGGAGCAACGTGTTCTCGGCGTTGCTCTCTATCCGCAGATAGGCTTTGAGTTCAGCTACGGTAGGGAGGGCCATTGCGCTTCGCCTCGGTCAAGATGTCTGCGTACTTCCGACCCACCACCGGATAGTCGTGGTACTCGCGGACGTAGGCGTGGACCCGTGCCGCTTCCGCTTGGCGAAAGGTACGATCTCGCGCCAGTTTTGCCAAGCCATCCCGCAGTTGGTACTCGTCGTTCGCCACCGTCCACGGCACCGGAATCCCGAGCTTGGTC
>Ga0129336_10002312_pt1 | contig 11780 bp, 9 predicted proteins | sample CPB6_02_DNA_FD_96878 | JGI IMG/M metagenome (GOLD analysis project Ga0129336, IMG submission 96878) | Freshwater to marine salinity gradient microbial communities from Chesapeake Bay, USA - CPBay_Sum_0.6_0.2_DNA | ecosystem: Environmental > Aquatic > Marine > Coastal | place: USA: Chesapeake Bay...
CCCAATACTTTTCCAAGAGATTCCACAGGTGCTCAAAACTCATCAAGCTCGTTTTATTGCGAAACCAGGCTTAACCGGACTCTGGCAAGTATCCGGTCGGAAATTAACATCTTGGGAAGAGCGAATGTCTGGTGATATTGCCTACATACAGGATTGGAGCCTCTCAAACGACTTGGCTTTATTGTTTAGAACTATTGGAGCTCTCTTCTCTGGAAAAGGATCACTTTGAAACTAAGTAGATTACGAGCAATTTGAATCAACATAAATACTGTAAGGAACAGTACTCAGAATCAAACTAGGTGAATATTCTTCTTCACTACTTACAGACGATGAGTATTAATTTTCGAGAAGTTCTAAAATGTTTGTTCACTATAAAGTTGTTTTAAGCTTCAACAATATTCAATATTTTCAAAACAGGTGCTAATTCAAAAATGTTGAATCATAAATATAAAGTAAAAGTGTGAGATAATAACTCTGTGAACGTGAAAGACGTTTTGGGAAAACTCAAATGGTAAAAATAAACATTGATCGGCAAACTCACATCAAAGAGATGATTAGATTTTATAATCCTTTGCCATTGTTGTATCAAATAAGGATAAAACTTGAGCGGCAAGCTGTTTTGAGAAAACTTGCTCAAAGATTCATTCTATCAAGCCACAATAATCGATTGAGATGTACAAGAAAATATTCAATATACCGAACAGGCTTGCGGTCTAGTCGCTCGGATTTAGCAATAGACTTCGAAGCGTATAGGGTGAACAAAATCTCACCAAATCCACTTAATTGGATCTTAGTCAACGGTTCTTCATCAGGTACGACAGGTCAGCCAATTAAATTGGATAGAACGCTTAGGGATTTATCATTTGAGGAGGGGTTTCAAAGATACTGGAGAAAGTCAATTGGATGGAATCACTTCGATAGAGTTGCTGTATTGCGAGGCAATACCTTTAAAGAGTTTGATAGAGGCGAGCTTTTCTATGAATTGAGTTTTGCTCCGAGACTTTATTTGAATTCTTACGCATTATCTCAGGACAATTTCGATTTATACTTCGATAAAATAAAGGAATTCAAGCCAAAAGTTTTGTACTGTTACCCCACGACAGCCGTATCGTTGGCAAAGTTAATTAAATGGCAGCAATTAGAAAGTATCGATATCCCGCTCATAATTTACTCATCTGAAAGATTATTAGAACAAGATAGAGTGATTTTGGAAAAGGTCTTTTCAGCCAAGGTGTATGGATGGTACGGCAATGGAGAGAGAACTACTGCGGCGGGACAATGCAAGCTTGGCCACTTCCATTTTTTTTGGAACTATGCAATAACACAATTTGATAAAGACAACAAAATCATATCTACTCCGACAAGATTTTCATCCTTTAAAATATTGAACTATGACACTGGCGATTCGGCCCGAGGAATTCTTTTGGATGGGTGTCCTTGTTACAGTCTAGAACCGTCCTGTTCAGAGATACTGGGAAGAGACACTGAATACTTGTTCAAGAAGGATGGAACTCGGGTTAGTTTTCATTTGACGCAGATAATTCGCGAGGAAGAAAGTGTTCTGAATGGTCAACTTGTGCAGAACGTGGACGGAAAGGTTGTAATTAGAGTTGAGCCACTTCAATCGGAGATAACTCTGAATAGAATACTTAATAGCTTTCATAGGAGATTACCAGACATTGAGGTAGAAGTCGTGGATTGCGAAAAAATCGAAAGGACTCCAACGGGTAAATTCGTTTCGTTCTTAAACAACTATCAAAATAGTGAAGGCCAAACAAATTGATCCAACTTAAATGGTACATACATAGACTACTTAGAATGAGTTTCGCTGAGATTTTGCATCGCATTTCAGAGAAATATTGGAAGAGAAGACTCCAAAGTCAGTTGAATATTCCAGTCAAACCATTTTTACTGCCAGATATTGATTGGGATAGAATAAGGAACCTAGGCAGTGATATTGGCCCATCAAAAGCAAATGAGGATTTGGGAAGTTTGGAAATATTCGGATATCCGGCTCCTAAAATCAACGAAAGTTTCAAATGGAATAGTTTTTTTGATGGAACTGACACGTCTAAAGTTACTTCTTTCAAGATTAAATATAGAAATCAGCAAGACATTATGAAGGACATTAGATTAAGCTGGGAGTTGAATCGACTAACTTGGCTGATTAGATCTAGTATCTGGAATCCGAATTCCAGAACTAACCTGTCGGTATTCAGAGACTTTTTACAGACTGATAAACCAGGCTTTGGAATTAGATGGAATTCCATGATTGAGCTAGCCATGCAGTCACTTGCCTTGATTTTACTAGCATCTCTTTTTGAGAAAAAAATGAACCAAAGTGATTTAACTCTTCTGAATCAGGCCCTTTCGTATAGATTGTATTTCCTTCAAAGATTACCTTCGTTGTACTCATCTGCTAATAACCATAGAATTGCCGAACTAGTTGCATTATTCTCACTGTCAGAGTCTGTAAGAGATACTAAGCTATCTCGGAAGTACCTAAAGGAACTCGAGAGTCAACTAATTTCGCAAATAAATAGTGACGGATTAAACGGTGAGTTAACTTCAGATTATCACGTCTATGTTCTTGATTTGCTGGTCACGCTTAAGTTTCTTTGGAAAGAATCATTGGAGAAATCCTCTATTGATCATTATATTGAATCAATGTGTAGAGCTGCAGTTATCCTGAAAGAAGGATTTCAGGTTTGGCCATCTTTTAGCGATTCTGACGATGCAACACTTTTGAGTTCTATCGTCGGAAAAAATGATAGAACTTTGTTTTTAACAAAATTGGCTGAAATATCCATAACTGATTTGGACATAGATCAGACTCGTTTTGTTCACACATTCAAAGATTCTGGCTTTACGGTGGCTAAATGGCAAACAACAAACACTACTTGTTCAATACTGATTGATCATGGAAAAATTGGATATGGAAGAATTGCTGCGCATGGACATGCTGATGTTTTGTCCGTATGGCTATGCTATAAATCGCAACCTATTCTTGTAGAAGCTGGAACATACTCATACCATTCAAACGGAGATATAAGAGACACACTAAGATTAGGAAGCATGCATAACACTATTTCAGTGGATAAGGAGAGTTTGAGTAAACCTCTTGGCCCCTTTCTATGGAACCCACTACAGTGTGCTACGGGTAGACTGGACTCAGTAAAATCAGAAAAGCACTTAATGACTTTTAGTGTTTCTGCAGAATTTGGAACGAGGAAACAAGGAAAAAGAAGGCAGGCAGAGAGAGTCATAAAGTTTGGCGAGCGAGAACTTTTCGTTTTGGATCAAGCTGAAAAAGCCAACCAAATAAGCTCTAACTTCATAATCTCGCCTATATTTCAACAAATTTCTCACTTAAGTATGGATAGAAAAAAGTTTGAGTTCTACTCAGAAGATTTGGGGTCCTTCGAAATAAGTTGTATGGATAACTGCACTTTGTCTGTGGATAGAGTGCAAATTTCGCCTTCCTACGGTAAGTTGGAGGATGCCTATCGAGTTACAATATCGGGCACTGACAAAAATATGACTAAGATAAATCTTGAGAAGCTGAACTAAAGTGAAAGTTTCTATTTTCGGTCTAGGATATGTCGGTGCTGTCACCGGTGCATGCTTGGCAGAATCAGGCCACGAGGTGCGAATAATTGATTCGGATGAAATGAAAGTTAGCTCCTTACTGGATGGAGTTTCACCAATCTACGAACCAGGGCTCCAAGAACTTGTTTTGAAGGGAATTAGATCTGGCAACCTATCTGCAACAACAAGTTTGGAGAAAGGATTAACCGATGCAGAAATCATTCTAGTTTGTGTAGGCACTCCATCAAATGAGCAGGAAAATTCGCCAAACTTAGAGGCAATTACAAGAGTCGCACATCAAATTGCTCAGCATTTGGAAAAGAGGTCTGACCGGTTATTGATTGGAATCTGTTCAACAGTTCCTCCAGGCACAACCAAAACCTTGTTTGGAGGGGTTTTTAATGAGCGTGGAATCGATAAAGATAGATATATTCTCGGATTTATACCTGAATTCTTACGAGAGGGAAGTGCAATAAATGATTATTCCAACCCCACACGCTTTATTATTGGCACAGAGAAGTTTGAAGATGGCCAATTTTTTGGCAAACTCCGTCCTGAACTCGCAGATCGTACTTTTGTAGTCACAACCGAAGTAGCTGAAATGCTTAAGACTGTTGAAAATGCCTGGCATGCTTTGAAAATCGTTTTTGCAAATGAGGTTTCTAGAATTTCCGAATCATATGAAATTGATTCTAAAAGCGTAATGAAACTTCTCACCCTCGACAGTCGTCAAAATATCGCAGCAACTTACCTGCGCCCAGGCTTTGCTTTTGGAGGTTCGTGTTTACCAAAAGATTTAAGGTCACTGAACTACTTGGCAATTTCAAGGGGTTTAAATGTTCCTGTCATATCGAATATATTGGAAAGTAATCAAATTCAAATATCTTCGGCTGTAGACAGAATCAAAAATTACAAACCAAGTAAAATCGCAGTTCTTGGTTTGGCTTTCAAGGCAAATACGGATGATTTGCGCGACAGTCCCTCTGTGCAATTACTTAATGGTTTAAAAAATCAGAATTTGGAAATTATTGTCCACGATTTTAATGTAAATCCAATCAAACTCATGGGAACTAACAAACTGATATGGAATAATGTAAGTAAACAATTCAATAGATTAGAAGATAACTTGTACGACGCTGTCTTGAATGTCGATCTGATAATAATTACCCAATATAATCGCCGGTATCTAAGCGTGATTGATGACTCTAAATTTTCTGGGAAAGTGATAAATCTGGTAGGGTTATGAAGAAATTACAAAAAAAGAAACCCAGCGTTCTATTCTTAGTTCAGAACCTTCCAGTGCCATTCGATAGACGAGTTTGGATGGAAGCAACATCCTTGGCAAATAGCGATTATGCTGTCACTGTTGTTTGTCCAACTTCAAAACTGCACAGTTCACTCTACGAAGAGCTATCCGGAATTAAGATCATTCGGTACCCAATGATTAGGGAAGGGCGAGAGTTTGCAGGCATGATTCTAGAGTATCTCTGGTCCATAACTTGTACATTTCTTATTGTGGCATGGTTGTCAGTTCGCCGGAATATCGAAGTTGTCCATTTTAGTAATCCTCCAGATCTACTATTCTTGTGTGCTCTACCTGCAAAGTTATTGCGTAGATCAAGGCTAGTTTACGACCAACATGATTTGTGCCCTGAATTGTGGAAAACCAAAAGCCCAAACGGGAAATCAAGACCGATCATCCGATTACTAGCCGCTGCGGAAAAGACGTCGTACAGGGTGGCGGACTTTGTAATTGTTCCAAATGAAAGCTATAAAAGTATCGCACTCCAACGGGGTAGAGTAATTTCTGAGAAAATCGAGATTATTCGTTCCGGGCCAAAAATGGAATTTTCAATTCAAGAACCTAAAATCGTACGAAATTGTAATGATCGGGTCAGACTTGTGTATCTAGGTACTATGGGATCACAAGAGGGAATAGAGATATTGTTAGATGCAGTAAGACAGTTAAGACTTAGAAATAATGAAGTTGATTACAAACTTGATTTAATTGGGGATGGACCAGAAAGAGTCCAACTAGAGCAGTATTCAGATAACATTGGACTGTCTGAAACATGCTATTTCCATGGAAGAATTTCAGACTCCTCTCTAAGGGAGTTCTTAAAAGATGCCGATATAGCGGTTAACCCTGATAGACCTAGCATATTCAACGATCTTTCTTCTATGAACAAAATAGTTGAGTACATGGCTTTCGGTATTCCAATTGTTCAGTTTAGCTCTCAAGAGGGTAACTTCACTGCACGAGATGCTGCGGTATCCGTGAGTGAATCAGATTCTTCTGCTCTAGCAAGAGCAATAGAGGACATTAGAATAGACTTTGATAAGAGAAAAAGTATGAGCAGATTTGGATTAATTCGTTTTCGTGAACTTTCTTGGGAAACGCAAGCAACTAAATTAATAGGCGTGTATGAGAGAGTGTTGCGGTTCCGTTAAAGGGAAATGTCGATATGTCAAAGGAGAAGGCTACAAAAGCGGAGAACCATTTAAGGCATAGAGGCAAGCTAAGAGTTTGGATTTTCACACCACCCTTAGATGCGAGTGGAGGAATCGGAGCACTTTATAGCTATGCAGCGAAACACTTTGATCGAAAATTTGATGTTACCTTCGTTGATACAAAAGGTAAGAGTTCAAAAATCTACAAAATGTTACCCTCTTTTTTCAAAGCAATTTTGAAAATGCTTTCAACTCTAATTGGAAACAGAGTAGAATTGGTTCATTTAAATATAGCATCGCATGGTTCTGCCGTCCGAAAGTGTATTTTAGGAGCACTTTCCATCTATTTGTGTAAAAACCATACCGTTTTTCAGCTCCATGCAGGAGGATTTGAAGATTATTTGCGTAGTCAAAGTCGACTAGTAAGAACTCTGATTGTAAGAGTACTTGACGATGCACAAGGGATTTTGGTTTTTGGCACTAAATCACGCGACATGCTTATCTCATTCGGGGTAAGGCCCGAGAAAATTCACATAGTTCTTATGGGCTGCCCAGACTTATATAAGTTAGAAAAGAAAGAATTATCTGAACTGAAATCCTCTATGGCAAGTCGAAGGGAGGCCCTTCTATTGTTTGCTGGAGATTTGAATCTGAACAAGGGACTCCCATTCATTCTGAATGGAGTCAAAAATCTAAAAAACCAAAGCAGCATTGTTCGCCTAATAGTTGCCGGTAACGGAGATTTGAATTATTGGAAATCATACGTGTTTAAGTTGGGAATTCATGATCGGGTAGCACTCATTGGCCACGTGCCTAACAGTGCAATTAATAGTTATCTGACGACAGTAGACGGGTTGATACTAGCCAGCAAGCTGGAATGTATGCCGGTATCGATAATCGAATGCTTATCTGCAGGCAAAATACCAATAACAACTCTGGCAGGTAACTTAGGCGATGTCATTGGCAATGATTCAGCCGTCATTATGGATAACCAATCAGAAAAATCTGTGACTGCGGCTCTTTCTCGAATTCTAGAAATACTTATGCAGGGTCGGCAGGAAGATGTGACAAAGAATTCTAAAGCAATTTGGGAGAGAGATTTTGATGTGGTAAAAACAACTCGAAATTTAGAATCAAAATGGCGGGAAATGATGCCTAGCATCGAAAAATAATAAAACAATTAAAAATGTGGTCTGCGGCGAATAATTTGTCTATGAAAAAAATAGATGCACAGAAGAAAAACCAAACAATCCCGTAACTACAAAACCCCACACATTATGAAACTTTGAATCCTTTGACTTCAAGGCTTCTGCAAAAATCATCCAGAAAATGAATTGAAGAGAAAAAGGAAAGACTCCGCTTCTGAGCGACCATAGAGAATTCAAAATAAACAGTGTATAGACAACAAGAGCTGAACCTTTTAAGTCTAAACGTCGAGCCCGTTGAAATAAAAAATTACCTAAAATGCCTGCGAGAAAACACATGGCAAAAGCGCCAACCCATCCAAAATCTAGAACATATCCAAATGGGAATCCAACCGACTGCGCTGTAGAAACACCAACAAACCTTGAATTAACAAATGAAGCGCCCCTTTCTTCTGCCGGGAAGAGGAACCAAAAGTAGTCTGAAATAGAGTACCGGCCCAAAAGTCTCGCATCTAACCCTGCAACTGCAAAGTTTCCTAGAAAATACGGTGCCTGCATTTCGGCTCTAATCAGATCAAGAGTCCTTATCGAAAATATAGAAGAAAAGCCTACCTGTTCACCAAAACGAATCAATGCTATTTGAATAATTGCAAAAACGGCTACCACTACTCCAAAAAAAAGTGCAAAAAAACTTCGTGCTGACACTTTTCTCTGATATAGAAACAAAATAACAGCCGAACCTAAGATGATGTATGTAGTTTCTTGTCTATTTGAAAGCAGCAATGGATATGAAAGACAAGCAAGATAGACTATAAAGTCTTTCAGGAATCTATTTTTGAGAAAAGTTTGGAGAGCAAGAAGACCGATCAAGATGTACCCAGACAAGAAAAAATCAAAGAAACCTGATGATTCTCCGTACCGTGAAACTCCTCCGAATAGCGGCACGCCACCCAAATTTATGCACTTTAAAACAAACGAAATAGAAATGAGAGTAAAGAAAAAATAAATATTAACGAAAGGTTTCTCCGGTAAATCGCCCTTTGTGAGATTATTTCGATTTGGACCAAGTTTCACTATACTGCCGATCAGCAAAAAAATAATGGCAAGCAAGTAGAGATTTCGAAATTCATCAACTCTGTAGGAAAGTCCCCACCCCAGGCTATTAAAGCCTGAGGTGACCAAAATGAAATTAAGTAGAAATAATAGGGGTATGAGTATTGGATGAAGAAAAACTAAGTGCCCTGCCTGCCTAAACTTATTCATCTACACTCCTCTCTTCAATCCGAATCCACTTAGTTTTTTACAGTATTTAAGTTAGGCATTGCCTGATTGATCTCATATAGAGTCCTGATCTAATTGCACTCCCAAGTAGGTAGAATACTAGAAAGCTCATTTCGGCCGGTGATAACGCCAAAGATAGCATCAATGAAATTGAGAATAAAATTTGTGCAAAAATTATTCGTCTAAAGTCACCCTTAGCAACTAGAAAGTAACCTCCTACAGCTATTGGAATGTCAAGAAGGGAGACAATGATAAACAATATTTGAATGCTTAGAGAGTATTGCCAACTATTGAATTCAGCATTATAGAACTGTTGTATAAAAATGGCTATCAAAGCATTTGCGCTAAACCAACTTAAAAAGCAGAGAAAGTATTGGTTTTTTAAAATTACAGAACTGGCAAAGTGATCTTCTCTAAGATACCTAGTGTTAAACAAAACGCCGCCAGACCAAGCGACTAGTGCAATCAAAAAGGAGGCTTTAGACATAAAATCCACTAGAACAAAGTTGGTATTCGAGAAAGACAATGAGGCGACAATTATTGGCAAACGGGTATTCAAAGCAATTAGAAGTATAGAAGCCAATTGCCTTGGCTCTTGGGAAAATGCTTTAGCGCTTTTAGATCTTGAAATAGTCCAAAAATGTTGCCACTTCAAAGCATATAGATTCATTAAAGAAGTTAGCAAATATATTTGCAATGCACCGCCAATGCCAATCATTGTAACGTAAAATAATGGTGAAGAAATACTCAGAAAGTATCCCATTAATACCATCAGGTTTGGAAATATAGAGATAAGGAAAACATCTGCATTTTGGCTCTTTATGTTGGCTTTAGAGTTCCTGAAAATACTTAGGATTACTTGATTAGTTGCGATAATGTGAAAAGCAATATACGTAAATAGACACAATGCGATGGAGTTTATGCCTACTCCGAGCTCACTGCTAAATGCAATAAGCGAAACAAATATCAAATTTAAATGCAGGGAAGAGATCAAGGTCTTTCGAATGGCATTAGCGATAAGCTTTGTATATTCCGTTTGACTGGAGTCTAAGAAAACTTGTCTAGATAGAGTGACGTCCCATCCAAGAGGAGTTAATGCTTTACACAGAGGAACATATGCTGTCATTAAAATAATGAATTTCGCCATATTGGTGTCCTCATGCTTGAAGAAAAAGACACTGGTCAAGAAGGGAGTAACTACACCGACAAACCGCCAAATGAATAAATTAAATTGGTGGTGATTTCGAAATTCAAACACAACGTTTGCCACACCATAACCCCCAGTGCCTAGTACGATGAGGAGTGCACAGATTACCAGTAGACTTGTGATTTGGAGGAACTTGTTCAAAAGCGATAAGAGTGAAAATCATAAGTTGCTGTCTTAATACTTATTCGCCTTTAAAGTTTGAATAATTGAAAGTCTTTCCTAGTTGGCGAGCTTAGATTAAGAAGTTGACAATAAGTAAGCTATGAGTGCATGAGTAGTAAAGATAAGGCTTCATTTACGCCTCAGAATGCAATAACTTGTGCTGAAAGAGTCTTACATGCGGTTACTTAGTCGTCGATTCCGAGTTGGAATACCTAGGTATTAGAGTAAAGGACATCTCGTCCCCACTCTTTAAATCCGAGTGAGGTGTAGAGCTTTATCGCGCTGGCGTTATCGGAATCGACATAGAGCATGGCGCTGAAGATTCCTTCATAGCGAAGGTGCTTAAGCCCTGCGATAGTTACAGCTCTACCGATACCTCGGCCTTGGAATTTTGGATTAACGCCCATTATGTATATCTCACCGATAGGGTCGTGATCGTGTTCAGGTTCGTCTTGCGAGTGTTTATGTGAGTGGCCACCGTGAACTTTGGTCCAACAAAAACCTGCCAATTCATTTTCAATTTCCGCGATCAGAAATCCATTTGGGTTAAACCAATCTTCTTTGGCGCGAACCTCTAGGTCTCGGATGCTCCAACTTGATTGTTCGGGGTGGCCTTGAAAGGCAGCGTTATTTGCTTTTAACCAATTCTCATTATCAAATCTAGGCAAAAAACTTCTAATCGGAATATTTGAATCAATCTCTGGGATTGGGTCGGTGAGGGAGCGGCGCATCTGCATTACGGTCCGTGAATGCATAAGGCCATTCTTTTCAGCAAGGTTCTTAGCGCCTGGAAGGTCGCCATGGGACCAAAGGCGTAGTTTCGCTCCGGAGAACTCTTTTACCTTTGCGACCAAGAGGTCGCCAATTCCCTTGCCCCGATGTCTTGGGGCAACAACAATTTCGGCGCTGGGTCCTTCAACCTGATCGGTTAGATCAAGATGGGCATAGCCAAGGATTTCCCCATTTTCTTCAGCGAGAAGATGAAAATCTTCTTTATCGCCGCCATGGCGTAGATGAAGCAAAACGTGTTCGGCAACTGGGGGGATTCCATCAACATCCGTAGCGGATGCAATTAGAGCGAGAACTTCTCTTTGTTTTTCAGATTCTAGATGGGAATAGCGAGTAATCAAGAGCGTTCATCTTGCATCGCAGCGTCGCGACTGGTGTTGAAGCGATAGCCCACGTTACGAACCGTGCCGATAATTGCTTCGAATTCTGGGCCAAGTTTGGAACGAAGGCGACGGACGTGGACATCAACAGTTCTTGTGCCACCGAAATAGTCATAACCCCAGATTTCTTGAAGCAGCTGGGCGCGAGTGAATACTCGGCCTGGGTGTTGGGCTAGGTATTTAAGAAGTTCAAACTCTTTGAAAGTTAGATCGAGCGAACGACCCTTTATCTTTGCGGTGTAGCTCTTCTCATCGATTACTACTTCACCACTCTTTATTTCACCTGATGTTGGATCTGCGGCGATGCGAGCAGCCTCTAGTTTTCCGATTGCAACACGAATTCGTGCATCAACTTCAGCAGGGCCTGCGCTATCAAGGATCACATCATCAAAGCCCCAATCAGCGCTCATGGCTGGCATCCCGCCTTCAGTTGTGATCAAGATGATTGGGCAACCAGCGCCAGTTGTTACGATTAATTTCGAGAGCGCTTTTGAGGATGGAAGATCGCGACGTGCATCAACAAATAAGCAATCAACTTCTGGAATATCAACTAACACTGAACCAACAGCGGGCAAGATGCGAACTTGATGCTGAAGCAAAGAGAGAGCAGGAAGAACTTCAGCGCTCGCTCCTTGCGAGTTCGTCAAAAGTAGAATGCGCGCCATAAGAGTGAAAGAATACCTACGTGTCTCAATACCTTCCAATTCTCCTTATTTTCACGCTCGCGAGCGCTTATGGGATTTGGTATCGCGCTAGTCGTGGGAAGGTAAAAGCGAA
>Ga0129336_10002313_pt1 | contig 11777 bp, 11 predicted proteins | sample CPB6_02_DNA_FD_96878 | JGI IMG/M metagenome (GOLD analysis project Ga0129336, IMG submission 96878) | Freshwater to marine salinity gradient microbial communities from Chesapeake Bay, USA - CPBay_Sum_0.6_0.2_DNA | ecosystem: Environmental > Aquatic > Marine > Coastal | place: USA: Chesapeake...
AATGCTAAAAAGTAAAGTAGCCCCTGAAATTCCTTCAAAGGCTACTCTATGATTCAATTGAGTTCTTGAACATTTACTTCGATGGACTTATCTGAATCTGGATTGAGAATGTCCGCTGCAGTCTTCTTATCGATTGTAAGCAGGTAAGGAATGATCTGATATCTAATTGCACTGGCCAATGCAGCCTGAGGATTAATAATCTCTTCAAGAGACATATTTTTAAGCACTGCCCGATAAATTACCTGAGACGTAGTGAAGATCACTGTGAGGGACTGTAGCATAAGATCCACATTGAACGGATCTGACCCCATTTTCAACAGCGGAATTATGCTTGCGGCAAGTGTTGATAACACGAACGTTATCATGAACTTTTGCTCTGGGCTCCAATGTACTTGTTTCAATACTGAAATAATAAACGGGATCATTAATCCCGTGATCAATTGAAACAACAACTCCATAGTTTTCACATCCATATTAGTTCTCCTTTCTTGTTTTTAGTTCAGCAACCAGCGATTCAACCTGACGCTCGAGGTGCTGTATTCGATCGAGCATCGCAAGCTTTTCATTCTCCATTTGAACTACCTTCTGCTCTAAGTTTAGCTGCTTTTCACGTTCAACTAAATTTAGGTTGAGCAAATCCTCGTTCTTTTTTCTCAAAATTTCATTATCCTCCTCAAGAGATTCGATTCGAGAAAGTAAACTTTTTTGAAAATTTGAAGCTGCATCTTGTGTGCTTTTCTTAAATGAAAACCACGCAAGTATTAGGGTAACTATTGAACTGACTACTGCGTAAAATGTTGACTCATTCATACGGTGTCTCCTTTACTCAAAAGAGAACTATGAATGTATCCAATCCAATTACAATAATACCACATATTAGAGCCATTATATAGGTCTCCCGCTACCGGATCGCTATTTACGACCACGTCTAGTCCTTTAGGATAAACGGCAATAATATTATCGGAGGTAATTTGCGGGTACGCGCGAACATTACAATTTACCTGTAGAACTGCATAAGAGTGAGCCTTATTTAAATCTCGGCGCCATGATTGAAATTGTAAATCTGAGACACCTGAGGGATCAATTTTTCTTCCTCGGGGTACCGCAATCTGTCGATGGGTTACAAGCTCTAAATTAGAGTGTAGGCGATAAAGATTAGTAAGCGCGGCCCACATTTTGCTAGTCCAGTAAAGTTCTGATGGAGTGAAATGTACTTCAACCCCGATAGCATAAAGATTGCTATAATTATCTTTACTAACCTCACCCGCATGCCACGCAACATACTCATTTGGGTCAAGAATTTGATGCACTTGGCCACTTTTAGATATAACATAGTGTGCAGATACGTTTTTGGAATTTACCAAAAAATTTAACTCGCTCTCAAAGCTAGTCCCCGCTTTTCCGTTTGTAGTGTGCACTACAAAGGAACGGTACGGCTCCGTTGTTTTTCGTAGGCTATACCCCTGACCCGGTGGGAGCAGAAGATTCTTCTGATGCTGGGGGTTGATCTGTACTAGGCTCATTTGGCACCTCGAATTTAATTTTAGCCTGCTCCTCCTCATACGTAGACCCATATAGTTGAGCAATTGTATCCTTAGAAATTGACCCAATTTGCTGCGCTTGAATTGCAAATTGAGTAAGTGCAGTCATGTCTTGAAATTGAATAGGACTAAAGTAGGGCTCAGGCCAGCTTGTGAATCCATTGCGAATTGCAAGGTCTTCGTATAGCCACTGCACCCATTGCAGTATGCGCTCACGCAATTCAGTAAGCGTGGCCGTCGGGCCAAGAGAGGCAATCCGACTATCTGATGAATTGCTACGAAGTGACTCGCCCACGGTAAGAATGCGCGGAAACCCAAGTGCCAAAAATATGTCGGCGTTAGGCTCCGCATATTTCCCCTCGTTTAACAACGCGTCGAGTGGGGGTAATATCCAATTAACCTCTACTGTGTGATTTGTAAACAAGTTGAACACGCGGTCACCCGAAGCAGCAGCATCCGTGATTGCTCGCTGTGTAGCTTCGATGTCATCTTGCGTTGCTGGGAATTGATCACTCCCTACTTTGATCTGTCGCAGCAATTCGATAGATCGCGACACAATTGTCTGGTCCATTAATTTAAGATACTCTTTATGCTGCATAGCACGTAGTGCATTTTGAAGAAACGGTAGCGGGTAATCGTTGTACGACACAATGTCAGCAAACAACGGCTGCTCTTCAATAGGAAATAGTCGCTGACCTGCAAGTACTGCTTTAACATATGCTGGGCTTGTACGCTGTAGTTCTTTAAAAGCGGCCGAATCATCGGTGCCGTCGCTACGTTTTCCTTTTGAAGTAATGAACGTAGCCTCCTCGGGTGGAATCTCGATGTATACTGCCCGCTCAAAACCATTTGGTCTTTTACGCAACTTAATATTCGCGGGATTCCGTACCCACATGCTATCTGGTATCTCGACGCGCTTACGACCAAGTGAAGGATCTAATCTATTTAACATGATCTGCTTGTACGTAATTCCGGGAACGGCCATACCATGAATAAAATACTCAGTAGCCATATGTTTTAAAAACGGTTGTAACTTCTGTGCTACAGCGTCGTAAAACTTTACTATAGTAGCATCCTGTTCTGTCTTTCGATTACGCAATCGCGTTACTGCTAAATTAACCATGCGATTGATTACTGTACGAGCGATAGTGTCTCGCTCGTAAAAATGGCGACAGTACACAATAAGATCGTGATATTTGTATTTTCGCGAATTATCGAAGGGAACCTGAGCCGGATCATAATAACCAACCGTATTTAGGTTATACATAAATATGGGGTTGGGCGTAAAACTGGAAACCGATTTTGTCAATTGTGACATAAATTACCTCACTGTACTTGCGGTCACTGCACGGGCTAAACCAGCTCGCGTGACCACGTCAATTTGCTCGCGTAACGCGGCGATAAAACACAGATAACTTGCGTAGATATGATCGTCCGTACTCTCACCATGTCCTCTAGGAGATACGACAAAGTAGTGCACATGTCCACTCGCTCTACGTTGCCGAGCTACTCTCTCCAATTGAGAGACTCCTTCTGCATCAACTTCAGAAAAAGCAATTGTTTTTCGCTGTATGTGCTTGACTAATTCATTTGTTGCCCATGCTTTGAACGATTCTGAAATCTGAGTGCCGTCCTGAATAGTACCTACTGCAATCTTCTCATTAAACTGTACTGGAATAATTCGTTTACTGTACATACCCGCAGCATACTCAGGGCGAGTTGTAAGGCTTTGTAAAATACCAGCACCACCACCGCCTGCACCAACGTCAATGGCGATTTTGTTTGCTCCGTAGTTACGTGCCAGATAATCAATAATTCTTTCTTGTTCCGGATAGTCAATCCGCTGTATTTTGTAGCGTACGTGGCATTTCCATGTATCTTCAATACGAACAAATACTTGAATTATTGTTGGGTCTGAAAAGCCTGTATCAATTGCAAAAACAACGCCATCATTTTTTGGTAGAGTTATAATAGGTAGCGCATCTGCAATTGACCTGCCGTTCTCTTTCTCCTTGGCCGTGTATTGATATGAAAAAAAGTCGTAAGGCTGAATGTTCATCTGATCTCGCGAAATAACTTGAAAACTTGGAGAGCCGTGTTTTCCAAGAATTAACTGTTGAAATATGTCCTCGTTTTCCCCGCCATAACGACGAATTGCATCATCCCAGTCAGCCTTTGTAAAGTACGGGTTATTTGGAGCAGGGATACGATACTTTTTAAACTTAGGCGTTTTGATATCAAGTACATAGAGAGCAGTGTTTCTCATGCCATTTGGTACACCGCAGTACACTTCTTGAACTTTAGGCTCCCACGTATTGATTGTAGGCTGAAGCTGATAAAAAGCAGTCATCGGGAAAAGTTGAAATTCGTCACCAGTAACTTTCGGGATATGAAGTCCTACAAGATTATTTGCCTCTTTACTACCTGCGATACGAGCATATAATCGATGCTTTCGAGTACCCATTTGAAAGTCCAGTGTGCCTTTGGCGCGATTAATGTTGTTATTAAGAAAGTCCTTAAGCAAGGGACTTGTAGTAAACTTCAGAATTACTCGATCTAAAATCGGCGTAAGCTGATTGGTATTCGGCGTCACTAGCAGTTGTTCCGGCGTCTTTGGGAACTCGATTGTAGAATTGACAATCTGATATGTAAGTAGATCTTCTAAAATAACTGAGTTGTGTACAATAACGTTTTCTGATATGTATGTCTCGTCTTTGTACACATGAACCGAATAGGTTTGAGCACGGCTGCCTTTTATTTTAGCAGTTACTCGATCCCACTCAACTGTTGCAGCTTCAGGTACCGTCTCCTTCATTGACACGCTAACTCCCGGCAATTTAAACTCGTTCCAAAATCGTAGCGCGTTAATACGGTCCAACGTTTCAACTTCCCAGATAGAATCATCAATTTGAAAAATATGTCGATCCGTTGAATGCTCGGCCAATTTTCTACTTATAGTGCGAATACCAAAATAAAGAAGAAGCTCTTGCCAATCGCGAACGTACTGTTCATTTAACAAACGAATTTTAACTGACTCTAAGGACAGCACTCCGTATTGAGCATAAGCAGCTTCAAGAAACGTCTTAATATTGTCGGTGCGTTGATTTTTAAGCCAGTCAAGACGAAAAACCTGACGTGCATCTTTGGCCATTAGATTTAACTCAATTTTCAATTGGTTCATGTAGTGACGTACGCCGCCTGCTTTAATTCGCTCTAAAAATACTGCACCGTCTTGCTCCTTGCGGTATGTAAGGTACAAGTGATGTGCGATCTCCTGCAACTCAGCATCAATCTTTTTAAACCGCGGTTTTAATCCAACTGAGGCTTTATGATAAACTGATCCTGATGCAAGATACCCAAGTGCACGTAATTCGTGCCACGAAAGTGTATCATAAATGCAGTGATCGGTTGGCAATTTTCCTACAGCAGCGACAAGATCACCAATCACAAGGTCGCCTATCAAAATGAATCCTTTTGGTGTCAATATCGGGTGTAGATCTGTACCCTTAACTTGTTGACCACTTGATGTGTAGACAGTCCAAATTGGCTTCCAGCGGTCTTTGCGAATAAATCCGCGCCGCTGCGTAAACACGCCGTCAACTGAGTACCCGTATGTAGTAAATGATTTTCGCTTCAGCAACTGTGTAATTGACTCGTAACCGCGATCCGTAAATATACGTGCTGATGCGGGCTGGCATTTACCAATAGCACGTCCTCCGGTAACTACGATATGCGGCGACTGGTCGCTTAAGATTTCCCTTTGATACGGTCTAAAAAAGAACTCGTCGATTGGCCAATTTTCTTTGTTCATATCCGCCGTATTGGTTGATCGTAGAAATTCATTTAACCAGATAGGATCTTCTATAATTTCTAACAAAGCAAAATCACTGTCTTCTAGTTTTGCTTTAAGCATCCTCACTCTCCTGACTAAAATCATCCGAAAGAACTAGGTCATCGTCGTCGTCACCAGTAGTAGAGCCCGACTTCTTTGAGTTTACAACAGTGTATCGATGTTTTTTACGCCATGTTGCGTCGGCAATGTCGAAGAAGATATCTTTTTCCTCACGCTCAGCACTAACTGCTCTATTACACTGGTTGCAATTTACTTTTAATGTAAATCGCGAATGGTCGTGCATGATTGAAAATCGTGCCAAAAGTATTTTACATTCGGGACAATATAGCCTTACTAAACGACGCTCAAGAAAATCTTGGGCCGCTGCCTTTAGGTTAACTATGTATTCTGCAATCGACTCGGATTTATCGCTTGTGCGGGTTTTACGGTCAAGAGCTAGCGCCCGCTCCAATTGGAGGTTTCGCTCAATAATATCCTTTAAAGAAGACCCTAACCGTTGAATCATGTCGATATTATCTACAGGATCGTCTGCAGTAAGTTCTTGCAATTTTGCTTGAATGGTTTCGACGATAACCTGATTGTTAATTAACATTTCGAGATTTGCTCGATCATTTGGGGAAGCTAACGTAGCTAAATCGTATTTATCCGAATAGTCTTTCAATATCTCACTAAACCTTCGATTCTTGGTCATTATACCCCCTTATGATAGAAGATACAGGCTGAAACTGCACTGTATCTTCTATCAATGTCCTTATTTAATTGTCATTACCGAATCGGACAAGCCCCGCCTTCACAATCGCTACCAAGGTCATCGTCTACTTCAATATTTTCAAACTGAGTGAGAAGAGCAATGATTGATTGGCCAGTTACTGCAGAAACAGCCTCTTTACGACTTTCATACTCATCATACGAAATCTCTTCGTACGGCATTAGTGGGTACGCCGTCGTGAACTTCGGTAAGAAAGAAACGCCAATGTAGTCGTCCCATTTCTCTAACAGCAGCTCAATAATTGCCTTAACCTCTGATGGATCAAACGTAATGGTAATCGACGTATTATGGTCGCTCCAATAACGCTGCAAGATAAAATAGCGGCGAAGTTGTTCGACTGCTGATTCGCTTGATGAGGGCTTTGGTGCTGAGGTTTTGATTGGAAACTCAACTACCCATGTATGAGCCTCTTTAAGTTTTGCCTCCTTATCTGCTACCGAAAGCCCATCATATACGTCCGGTAAACATGTTGTAGCCTCTGGGTAGATTGGATACCCTGCCGACTTCATTGCCATAGCAAGCGGATCCTGACTTGAAATACGCACACGACGAACGTAGTACGGGGCGTACGATGCATGAGCACCAGACGACACAGTAGGAAGCTGGGCCAGCGTTCCTGAAGGTTTCACACAGGTAACCAATAGCGGAACTGGAATGCGTAACGCATCTGCATAGGCGCGTGCCGAAATTATAGCCATGTCACGTAAATGAAAAAGCACTGCTGCCAATGTGTAATAGCTAAGTCCATCGTTGACTACAACGCGTACAGGATCTTGTTCTGCGTTAGTAGTACTAACACGTAGTGCGTCCATAGCCTCTACATACCCAGTCATAGACACGCCAGTTAAGCGATCCCGTGCCTGAACTTTATTCCAATGCGGAAGTTCAAGCTCCAGCGTTGCCATGCGGACTCCAATTCGCGTGGCAAGACGTACCGCACGTTTAAGTCCATCTAAGTCAAGCCACGGACGCTCTGTACCTACACCATGAACGAAAGCGCGTACATTGACCTCGGAGAGATTACACACGCCATTATCTGCAAGAAGAATCTCGGCACACGGATTTGTTCCTGCGTAGTAAGGGCGTCGATAGGCGGCAGCCTCAGCGTTAATAAAACCGGGCTCGCCGTTATTTATGATACGCTCGAAAATATTTTCAAGCTGCCGTTCAGTCGGCTTTTGCTGAAAAAAAACTGAGTTGTTACTCATCGAACGAAACCGCTTGGACTCTTTGGACGGGTCAGTCCATAAGTCTTTCTTAGCATTCAGAATGTCAATGTCATTAATATCAAATAAGGTGATCTCGCTTGAGCGACGCACACCGCCGACCACGACAGCCTCGCCAATAAGATTCATAATATCCATTGCTTCAATGGTTGTGATGTTAGAGTATTCAGCAGTATTGCTGTGACTCAGTGTCTCAACAATCTTCGAATACATGTTCATTAGTGCGTGCGGCCCAGATGCACGACCGCCAAATGTCTTTAGCTGTTCACCTGCTGGACGCACATAATTATAGTTTATTGTAAGTGTGTGAATACCGTCAGTATAACAGTGCAATAACCACTTAAGGCCGTCTACCCATCCCTCTTTAGAGTCACCGATGCAAAGCATGGCCTCTTTTTTAGAGATTCGATAGAACTCTGTAAAATCACTTCGATCTGCGGCAGCTAGAGGTGCATACTCTTGATGAGTTACTTGTACATTGCGAACAATTTTAGGTAGCTGAGCAACGTCCGACGGAAGTACGCGGAATCCTACTCCAGTTCCAAGCATCATCAAATAGAAAGCGTCATAGAACGCTTGAAAATCGTCAACAATCATAAATGAGCAGTTGAAATTAGACAGCGGGTATTTCTTTGCTGCCTCTGTTCCGCCAGTCCATAAAGTACGACCCGCGGGGAATACTTTTAAATGGAACATGTAATCAAACAGTGACTCTGCTTCCTCATCGTATTTCCAACGATTGGCTGATACTTCTCCGGGTGTATTTGCGTTCGCCAAAGAAGTATCAAGAGACATGCTGTACTCAACAACGCGTTTGACCGTTTCCTTCCACGTCTCTCTACGCTTCAATTCGGGGATGAAACGACTGTACGTACGAAGGTACACAAACTGACCCAGCAAACTTGGCCAATCTGGATTGTCAGGATACTGACTCAAAAAATCTGCACTAAGTGGCATCTTAACCTCCTAAAGTAAAATCAATTGTGGGATCAGTGAACGAGAAATTTTTCATAGCGGATTGCACCTGCCGCTTATTATGAACAAATGCAAGCTGAGCAATCATGAAGTTTCGTAGCTTGTTTAGAAACAACTGAGGCTCCTCTCCACTATATGGAATTAAAATCTCATGAAACTCGAGATTGTCCTCCGCTGGACGTTTAATAGCGTAGCGGACATAGAAGGATCCATCTTCCTGTTCTCGATACTCTACTACAGTATAACGAAGCGGCGTACTCAACGATTGTCTCCGCTACCATGAATTGTGTTATTGGCCACGCGTGCCTCAAGCTTAGCAGTATTGCGTTCAATAACCTCATCTAACGTGTACCCGAGATCGTCGATAAGACAGGTCACATACCATAATACGTCTCCAACTTCATCGATAATCTTACTTGCTTGCTCAACATCAAGTTGACCAGCGGCATCCCTCAGTACCTTTTTTACCTTTCCTGCTACTTCTCCAGCTTCAGATGCTAATCCTAAAGCGGGATAAATTACTGCATAATCGCGACTATAGCGCTTTGTAGACACCACAAAATCTTGATAGCTCATACGGCTCCCCCTAAAAATTGAAAAAAAAATCGCCAACTTACTAATAATAATATTAATAAGTTAGTTTATATAATACCATATATTGAATTAAGACACAACTCTAATGAATAAATAGAATATTTATCATCAAATTTTTTTTTAAATTTATTTCTTTATTTCCCCAACAACATTATAATACTGCTTGTCAAGCTTTTTTATTAGAATTGTATTAGAATCAGATTAGAATTTTTATGGATCGCTAGTAAAAATGTGGATAAATTGTGGATAATATGTGGATAACTTTATGTTAATGTGGATAAGGTGTGGATAATTTGTAAATTATGTGGTAGAATACTAGTAGGTGTATATGCACTTAATTTCTGGTCAGGTGAAATAAATGAGGTACGTGCAATGTTTATTCTGCGAAGAACGTCGACAACGAAAAGATTTTCTATGTAAGTTCTGCCGCACTCTATATGGCCCATACGAAAAAGAGCCATGGTTTTCTGAGTTTGTTGCGATGGAGCGTCGTCAACGAAGTATTACCAAACAAGAATCAACTAATTACGAAGTCGATTTTCTATCGAAAGAGCAAAGAGTTCACTGGGGGTCTTCTCGATCTAGAGGTCGCCCGCGAACTACTGATTTAGTTGAGTCGTACGTTCGTTCTGTGTATCAGGATGATCTTTCTGTACGAAAGCTAACCCTTCTCTGTACACAATCTGGTTTAAAAGTTTCGCGGGAAAGTATTCGTACTATTATCAATAAAATAAAAAATGACAAATAATTCAAATCATTAGTAGAGGGGGAACTTTATGCCGCTTAATATTCCGTCGACTGTCAATGTTACAGTCGGTACTGTCGAGCTTCAAGAGAATGCTCAGACAGTTCACTATCAACAATTTGTGTTGACATCGCCCAATGGAACTCCACTAGGTGATGCATCTAATTTAATTCCGATGTCCGTTGCGGTTTCGGGTAATTATGTTTCAAACTTTAACGCAAACGCTACTGTGTTTCCAGTAGGCGGCGTTTATTATGAAGAGTCTTTGGCCAATTCTCTAACAGAGCTTCAGCATAACGAGCTTTCGGTAAATCGATTAACTGTTCGCGGTGGACTCAAGACTGCTGGAGATGGGCGAGTAAATGAGTTGGTAGGTAGCTCTTCAACTGGGTATGATGATATTTTTGTAACATCGGGTACCTACGTAGGAAGTAACCTACAAGCGCTGAATAGTAATGGCGAGTTTTTTCAGCTTACCAGTACTACTGCACGTCATTTTTATATTCCGATGATCCGTAGTGGATGGCGTACGCTAAGTTTTAGTTTTGTTGCACCGGTGTCAGGTATTATTTCTGTATACCTAGATATGGGTTCTAAAACCCGAGATATTCTCGCGGGTACTTTTAATACTAACGCCGCAGTACGCTACGGCGTAGTTGCCGCATCTATAACAACATCAGGATCGCTAATCGGTATGCCAGCACTCTCTTACCCAGTTAACGGGTTTATTATTACATTTGAGCCTGCAGATACTGATGCAGGCACATACGAATTACATACTACAAGAGGTGCCTAATGAGTGATCCTATGACAGACGAGTCTCTTTCAGATAGACAGAAAGAACTAGTTACTGACTTAATTGAACTTACTGACAAGTTTGGTAAGTTTGGGCCCGGTATAGATAGTGAGGGGTCTCACTACACGCCGGCTGAAAACAATCCATTTAAATCAGAAGGTTTAATCTGTGCCAACTGTGCTTTTTTTAGTTACGATAGTAAGTCTTGTTCGATTGTAGAAGGACAGATCGAGCCTGAGGCAATCTGTAAATTTTGGGTAATTGAGAATGAGTACTTAGGAGAATCCCCAGAGGAAGAAGAGCCAGAGACAGAAGAGGACATGGCTATGGCTGCTCGCTATAGCAACATTGACTTTTCTCCACCCGCTGGTGTAAAAGCCGCAGCAAAACGTGGATTAGTTTTACATGAAAAAGGATTGAGCGGTGATGGACTGGAATCTGCGACGGTGCTTTGGGCTAGAAAATACACTCAAGGTAAACCTGTAAGCCCGGAGCGTGCTCGTATGGGTAACCGATTTTATGGAAGAAATGCCCGCTTTGCTAACGCTCCGAAAGACTCGCCCGCATGGGTTTCTTGGTTGCTTTGGGGTGGAAGTGCGGGTCGTGCGTGGTTCTCTAAGCTTGTTCGACAGATGGATGCCGCTGACAAAAAAAGTTCGGCATCAGTGAATGGTGCAATTTATCTTACAGAAGAGACTTTGCCAAACCCATTTTTAAAAGAAATCTTTTTGATTCTTACTGATTTTGAGCCTAATGCTAATGGCGAAGGAATTCCCAGAGCAGAAGCTGAAAATATTATAAAAACTTCTAAATTGACGCCTATCAAAATATCTTCTGATGGCGACTCTTACGGAGGTCATGCTGGTGCACATCCAATCGGTGCAATTGTAGAATCTTTTCTAGATACGCATAATGGAAAAGATGTTATTAAATCACGCGCTTTTATCTGGAAAGATGAGTATCCCGCTATTTATGATCTCGTGAAAAGTCAAGCTTCTGATGGTAGCTTTATCGGTACGTCGTGGGAAGTCTATTATACTCATTCTGAGGAGGATAGTGGCGTTCGCTGGTTGAGAAATGTAACCTTTGCAGGTACTTGTATTGTTGACAAACCTGCTTACGGTGACAGAACTCCATTACTCAGCGTCGCCGAAGAAACGTCTATGGAACTTAAAGAACTGCAAGATAGAGTAACGGAGCTGACGGCCCTTGTTACTCAGAAGGAGGAGATCATTGGTCAGCTTCAAACTACGATTACGCAATACCAAGAAGCAGAGC
>Ga0129336_10002314_pt1 | contig 11776 bp, 8 predicted proteins | sample CPB6_02_DNA_FD_96878 | JGI IMG/M metagenome (GOLD analysis project Ga0129336, IMG submission 96878) | Freshwater to marine salinity gradient microbial communities from Chesapeake Bay, USA - CPBay_Sum_0.6_0.2_DNA | ecosystem: Environmental > Aquatic > Marine > Coastal | place: USA: Chesapeake Bay...
AAGAAATTGGGAATGACTGGTGTGCAAACAATCTCGACATCAATCCAGAGTGAGCTTGTTGTCCAAAATAATCCTGGCGTAGCGCTTTCGATCGTTGGCGATCAGTTGCACAAAGTCCTGCGGGCTGCCTGATTTGGCGATCGCCCCCTGGGCCAGCAATTGTTGTTTCACCTCGGGCATGGCCACCACCTGTTGCAGGCTACGTGAAACTTTTTCAAGCACATCGGCAGGCGTTCCCGCAGGTGCAAGGAGACCGAGCCAGGAGCCAGACTCTGCACCCACAACGCCCGCCTCTTCCAGGGTCGGTATGTCTGGCATCGCCGATACCCGATCTTTGCTGGTGATTGCCAGGGCTTTCAATTTGCCCGCCTTGATATGCGCCGAGGTTTCCAGCACGGAAGAAAAAATCATATGGACATTGCCGGCGATCAGGTCAGTCATGGCAGCGCCACCCCCTTTGTAGGGGACATGCAGTATTTGGGTTCCAGTGGCAATCTTGAAGGTTTCTGCTGACAGGTGCGGAGAGCCACCATTGCCAGAACTGGCATAAGTCAACTGGTTCGGATTGGCCTTGGCATAGTCCACCAGGGCTTTGACGCTGTTGACCGGCAAGGAGGTGGTGGTGGTCAGCACAAAAGGCAGTTCGGCGAACAACCCGATCGGCGTGAACGCAGTGTCCGGGTTGTAATTGAGCTTGCGGTACAGAGTGGGGTTGATCGACTGGGTGCCTACATTGCCGGTCAAGAGGGTATAGCCATCTGGTTTGGCGCGCGACACAATCTCCAGGCCCACATTGCCGCCTGCCCCACCCCGGTTGTCCACCACCACACTTTGCCCCCAGAGTTGCGAGAGGCGCTGGGCCACGATGCGGGTGCCGATGTCGGTGCCTCCGCCCGGTGCAAAGGGCACCACAATAGTGACCGTCTTGTTGGGCCAACTTCCACTTTGGGCCTGAGCGTGACCGGTGATGGCTGCCAACATGAAGGTCAGCCCCGCCGTGGACAGGGCATGGACTAGGGCTCGGATCTGTTGCTTGATGTTCATCATTTCTCCCTCATCGTTGATGCGTTTTACGCCAGGTTTCATACTCCAATCGCGACGCCTCCTCTGTGGGCGGGTAAAGCCCTAGGATGGATCGCCCCTGCATGACTTTTTCAGTGACAAAGTCCTCGAAAACCGTCATTTCAAATGCTTCGTCGGCAATTTCCTCGACCATGTTGGCAGGGATCACCACCACACCCTCGCCATCGCCCACCAGCACATCGCCCGGAAATACCGCAACATCGCCACAGGCAATCGGCACATTGATGTCCACTGCCTGATGCTGGGTCAGGTTGGTCGGGGCGCTGGGTCGGTTATGGTAGGCCGAGATATCCATGGCAGCTATTTCAGGAGAATCCCGAAAGCCGCCGTCGGTTACCACCCCCGCCACGCCACGCTTCATCAGGCGCGCCACCAGGATCGAGCCGGCCGAAGCCGCTTTGGGGTTTTTACGGCTGTCAAATACCAGCACCGAACCCGCAGGGCACTCCTCGACAGCCACCCTTTGCGGGTGGGCACGATCGAGGTAAACCGTGATTGGATTGAGATCTTCGCGTGCCGGAATGTAGCGCAGGGTGAATGCCCCGCACACCAGATTGGGCCGCGAAGGATTGAGAGGGTGGACGTCCTGGATGAACTGGTTACGCAGACCGCGCTTGAACAAGGCGGTGCACAGGGTTGCTGTGCTGACTTTTTTCAGTTTTTCTCGGGCAGGCTGGCTCAAGGACATTTGTTTTACTGGGTGCTAGGAGGAATACAGAACACCAGCGATCCTACCAGCCCAAACCCATGGGAATTGCTTGGGAGATGAGACAGCAGGATGGCGCCAGCAAAAACAAAAGCCCTCCATTGAGGGCTTTTGTTGACCCATCTGAGATTGTGGATCAGTGTCGCAAGTGGCCGCAGGATTAAGGAACTTTGACAATTAGAAGTAAACCATACTTCTCACATCATCAATAATCTTCTGGATGACGCCTTTGGAAGTAGCGGATTCTTGAATAAGGTCGCGTTGACGTAATTTTGTGTACAAGCCATTGTCTGCGCGCAAGCCAGCCAGAACTTCGTCGAGTACTGGCTTATTTTTCTGCAAGTCCAAATACTCTTGAACTTGATCTGACATTTTGTGGGACGATACCAAGCCTGATTTGTTTTTAGCCGAAGCGATGGATTCATCGGAATCCACCAATTTTCGCACCGTCACTAGGGTCAGAATTTGGCGGTTGTAGTCCAACTTGACCGAGCGCTTAAAAAAGTATTGCAAGATAGGTATGTCTTGCAAAATTGGCACCCCATTGGACATGGAGTCCAACTCTCGCTCGACCAATCCGTTGAGCACAAAAGTTTGCCCATAAGTCACCAAAGCTGTTGCATTGACAGCATTGCGAGTTTGCATCAGCGCAACGTTACTGTTCGCAGTGTCCTCGATGAAAGAACGGCTAGCCCGGATAGATAGCAAAATTCTTTCGTCTTCTAAAAATGTGGGGGTAACCGACAAGGCCACGCCTACAGGTTTATCCACCAAGGTTGCCGCATTAACTCCTCCAACTTTGATCGAATAGGTGGCGCCACTAAAAAATATGGATGGCAGCCGATCAATCGCCGACAGGGTAGGCCGTGCGATCACCTCATTTTTAGTGTAGATGGAGTTGGCAATGTTCAGGCTGTAATTCAGATAGCCTGCCGTCAAGGCGGCAGCACCCGAATCCACTGTGTTGTAGAGGTTGTTATCTGACTGCGTGACTGCACCAGCGGCTGAAAAAGTCAGCGATTTGGCCAAGTTCAACCCATCAAGCAAATTGATCCCAAGGCTTTTTTGTAGCGATTCTTCCGTACGGATCATCGTTACCTCGATGATGGCAACCGGCGGGAGTTCACCCGCACAAGGCGCAGGCAAGGTAGGGGCTGTTATGTTTTCTTCGTTGGCTGGCAGCTCAAAGGCCTTATTCATGGTAACTGTGTCTTTTTCATACACAGGCCCGGGCCGCAAGTCGCAGCGAAACCAATTCTTCCGCTGGTTAGGATCTACAGCTTCCGCTTTCTTTTCATCTTCCTTGCTTTCTTCTTTTGCGGCTTCTTTGGTTTCGGGCTTGGCCTCATCGGTCTTGGCCTGAGCCAAAATCACATCCCCGCCGGGACGGAAAGTGGTTTTGGTGGCCAATAGCTGGTCTAACCTTCCATTGACGTAGCGTGCTTCAGCTTTGTTGTCCTCAATAGCCATGTATTTAGCCAGCATGGCTTTGGCAAGCTGAGGCTTTTTGGCCACTGCTGATTGAAACGCTTTATAGCGGTAAAAACGAGCATCTTGCCAATTTAATTTGTCCAGTTCAGCAGTTGCCCACGCTGCTGTAGCCGCATCCCCAGAGTACAAGCTGGCCAGCGCCATACCAAACAAAGGCTCTTGAGGCTCAATCACTTTGGCATCTGCAGCCAAGGCAAAAGATTTTTTGGCCTCGACATATTTTTTATTCGCCATGTACAAGCGAGCCAACTGCAAATGCGCAACATCCAAGCTCGCGTCCAGACCAATCGCTGTCTTGTAGCCTGCTTCGGCCAATGCATAACTTTCCGCATCCCCTTTTTCGTATTTGAGCTGGTAAGTCAGCGCGTTGAAGAAATGCAATGGGGCATTCTTGAGGTCAAACTTCAACGCGGTGTTGAATAAGGTGTGAGCCTTCTCGTAATCACCATTTTCCAAATACTCTACGCCTGCTTTCATCAGTGCTTGGGTTCGACTGAGGTCGACTTTCTCTGGCCTAGCGCCAAAGCCATCCCATAAATTAGCACTTTTACCCGGTAAGGATGAGCAGCCCGTCATTGCGACACAGAGGGCCAAGATACTGAACTTTGTCTTTGTATTCACCATTTTTTTCATTTCAATAACTGTCCAAGAAAAGTGGCCGAATTTTAAAAAGATCTTTTAGAGAATTGCGACTTACATTTCACAATTTACATAGTGTTCTCCCGAAGTCACTTTAGCATGCATTGATGTCCAACTGTTCGTTGCTCATAGGAACTGGAAACAAAAAGCCCTCGCGAGGAGGGCTAAGTCGTTGTTTTTAATGGAGGCGCGGGCCGGAGTCGAACCGACCTACTCGGATTTGCAATCCGGTGCATAACCGCTTTGCTACCGCGCCGTTCATTCCGGGCACAACAACCTAAAAAGTTGGTTGGCCTGAATAAAAAAGGGAAGCCTGTTCAGCTTCCCTGATGGAATCTGGAGCGGGAAACGAGGCTCGAACTCGCGACCTCAACCTTGGCAAGGTTGCGCTCTACCAACTGAGCTATTCCCGCACTTGCACGGGCTGAATTATAGCGTATTTCTCCTCACCCTCAGGGGCCCGGCCGCTTGAAGGGTTCAGTGTTTGATCGACTCGGTCGTAGGTGCGGCATCAGCCACAGGGGCCACCGGCGCACCATGCTCAACTTCCGGCAAGGGTGAGGGCTGGCGCTCCAGCGCAATCTCAAGTACCTTGTCGATCCATTTCACAGGCACGATATCCAGGCCACCTTTGACGTTTTCCGGTATCTCCTGCAAGTCCTTGACATTCTCCTCAGGGATCAGCACGGTCTTGATACCACCACGCAGCGCTGCCAGAAGCTTTTCCTTCAGGCCGCCAATGGCGGTAACCTCACCCCGCAAGGTGATCTCGCCCGTCATGGCCACATCAGCCCGAACGGGTATGCCGGTCAAGGCTGAAACCATGGAAGTCGTCATCGCCGCCCCGGCACTCGGGCCATCTTTGGGCGTTGCGCCATCAGGCACGTGAATGTGCATGTCCTTCTTATCAAAAGATTCGTCAGAAATGCCAAGTCGACGCGCACGGCTACGCACCACAGTGCGGGCGGCCTCGACCGATTCCTTCATCACATCGCCCAGGGAGCCGGTACGCGTGATGACCCCTTTGCCCGGCATCAGCGCGGTTTCAATGGTCAGCAGGTCGCCACCCACTTCGGTATAGGCCAGGCCAACCACCTGCCCCACCTGGTTTTGGGTTTCAGCACGGCCGTAGGTGAATTTGCGCACACCCAGAAAGTCGTGCAGATTGTCTGCGTTGACCGTCACCAAAGGCTGCATCTTTTTGAGTTGCAAGGCCTTGACCACCTTGCGGCAGATCTTGGACAGTTCACGCTCGAGGGAGCGCACCCCCGCCTCACGGGTGTAATAACGCACCACATCACGCACCGCATCTTCGGTGACCAGCAGCTCAGCCTCTTTCACCCCGTTGTTTTTGAGTTGCTTGGGCAGGAGGTACTTGAGCGCAATATTGATCTTCTCATCTTCGGTGTAGCCCGACAGGCGAATCACTTCCATCCGGTCCAGCAAGGCCGGAGGAATGTTCATGGAGTTTGAGGTGGCGACAAACATCACATCGCTCAGATCAAAGTCCACCTCCACATAGTGGTCACCAAACTTGTTGTTCTGTTCGGGGTCGAGCACTTCAAGCAGGGCGCTTGAAGGATCGCCGCGAAAGTCGGTACCCAGCTTGTCGATCTCATCGAGCAGGAACAGCGGATTGCGCGTACCCACCTTGCTCAAGTTTGCCAACACCTTGCCAGGCATGGCGCCGATATAAGTGCGACGGTGACCGCGAATTTCTGCCTCGTCACGCATGCCGCCCAGCGCCATGCGCACATACTTTCGGCCGGTTGCCTTGGCCACGGACTGGCCCAGAGAGGTTTTGCCAACTCCGGGAGGGCCCACCAGGCACAGGATGGGTGCCTTCAATTTATCAACACGCTGCTGCACCGCAAGGTATTCAAGAATGCGGTCCTTGACTTTTTCCAGACCGTAATGGTCTTCATTGAGCACATTTTCTGCAAAAGCCAGATCGTGTTTGATCTTGGTCTTGGCAGCCCATGGCAAGCCCGCCAGCACATCGATGTAATTGCGCACCACCGTGGCCTCAGCCGAGGTGGGTGACATAAGTTTGAGCTTTTTCAGCTCGGCATCGGCCTTTTTACGGGCCTCCTTGGGCATCTTGGCTTTCTTGATCTTCTTTTCGATTTCCTCGATATCCGCGCCGTCTTCGCCCTCACCCAGTTCTTTCTGGATAGCCTTGACCTGCTCATTGAGGTAGAAGTCGCGCTGATTTTTTTCCATCTGGCGTTTGACACGCCCACGGATACGCTTGTCGACATTGAGAATGTCCACCTCGCGCTCAAGCTGCTCAAACAGGTTCACCAGGCGCTCGCGCACATCCGCCTGCGCCAGCACGGCTTGCTTGTTCTCAAGCTTGAGGGGCAGATGCGCCGCAATGGTGTCGGCCAGTCGGCCAGGATCGTCAATGCTGGCAATCGAGGTCAGAATTTCAGGGGGAATTTTCTTGTTCAGCTTGACGTACTGGTCAAACTGCTGCATCAGCGCGCGTCGCAATGCTTCGACCTCGCTGGTGCTTTGTCCAGCAGACTCCTGGGCCTCAACTGCCACCGGGGTGACGCTGGCGGTGAAGTGGGATTCACCTTCCTCGATCTGATTCACATTGGCCCGCTGTTGCCCTTCGACCAGCACCTTGACCGTACCGTCAGGCAGCTTGAGCATTTGCAGGATGGTCGAGACGCAGCCGACCTCAAACATGTCCGATACCTTGGGGTCGTCCTTGGCGGCAGCCTTTTGCGCCACCAGCATGATGCGACGTTCCCCCTCCATCGCTGCCTCAAGCGCCTTGATGCTCTTGGGGCGTCCGACAAACAGGGGAATCACCATATGGGGAAAGATCACCACATCGCGCAAAGGCAATAGTGGCAAATCAATCGGGGTAGCAGGCAGTGGAACGTGACCGGACATGGAATACCTTTAAGTGACTAGCTGAATATGGTCCTTTAAGACGCTTTTTCAAGCCCTTGGCCATTATGAAACGAAATAATCGCCCGCATTGGGGCAGCCCAGCGCAATTGACTGAGATCAAGCCTTTTTAGCGGCTTCGCGGTAGACCAGCAAGGGTGGCTTGCTCTCATCGATGGTGGACTCTTCGACCACCACCTTTTCGACGTTTTGGGCTGTAGGCAGCTCGAACATGGTGTCGATCAGAGCCTGCTCCAAGATGGAGCGCAGTCCCCGGGCACCTGTTTTGCGCGCCAGTGCTTTGCGGGCAATCGCCTTGAGCGCGTTAGGACGTATTTCCAGCTCAGCGCCCTCCATGGACAGGAGCTTGGCGTACTGTTTGACCAGGGCATTCTTGGGCTCGGTCAGGATTTGGACCAGGCTGTCCTCACTGAGTTCTGCCAGGGTGGCAACCACCGGCATGCGGCCAACCAGCTCGGGGATCAGGCCGAATTTGATCAGGTCTTCAGGCTCGATGTCTTTGAACACATCGGTCAGACTGCGCTGCCGCTTGCTTTTGACAGCTGCACCAAAACCAATTCCAGACGATTCGGTGCGGCTTTCGATCACCTTTTCCAAGCCGGCAAACGCCCCTCCGCAGATGAAAAGGATGTTGGTAGTGTCCACCTGGACAAAGTCCTGGTTGGGGTGCTTGCGCCCACCCTGGGGCGGCACGCTGGCCATGGTGCCCTCGATCAGCTTAAGCAGCGCTTGCTGAACCCCTTCACCTGAGACATCCCGGGTGATCGAGGGGTTATCGGATTTGCGGGAAATCTTGTCAATCTCGTCGATATAGACAATTCCGCGTTGCGCTTTGTCGACATCGTAGTCGCAGTTTTGCAATAGCTTCTGAATAATGTTTTCCACATCCTCACCGACATAGCCGGCTTCCGTGAGGGTGGTGGCATCAGCCATGACAAAAGGTACATTGAGCTGACGCGCCAGGGTCTGTGCTAGCAGCGTCTTGCCAGAGCCAGTGGGCCCGATCAGCAGGATATTGCTCTTGCTCAGCTCGACATCGTCTTTGCGGGCTTTTTCCTTGTGCTGCAAACGCTTGTAGTGGTTGTAAACCGCCACTGCCAGTGTGCGCTTGGCAGACTCTTGGCCAATGACATAGTTGTCCAGGTTGGCCTTGATCTGCGTTGGGGTTGGCAGATCTCGATGCGCTGTGTTACCCACATCCGCACCTTCCGGAAACTCGTCATGGATGATCTCGTTGCACAGCTCGATGCACTCATCACAGACGAAGACGGAGGGTCCGGCAATCAGCTTTTTGACCTCATGCTGGCTCTTGCCACAAAACGAGCAATAGAGGTTTTTTTCGCCAGTAGTGCCTTTTTTTTCGGGCATGGGTGCTTGGCCTCTAGGTGGATATTGGCTGAATGATACCCAAAGCTGGCCCCCTACTCACGGCCTGTTGGTTATCACTTGGTCAACCAGGCCATAGGCCTGGGATTCATTGGCGTCCAAAAAGTAATCGCGCTCCGTATCGCGCTCAATCTTCTCCAGCGGCTGGCCGGTGCGCTCAGACAGGATACGGTTGAGTTGCTCACGGGTTTTGAGGATCTCGCGCGCATGGATCTCGATTTCAGTGGCCTGTCCCTGGGTGCCCCCCAGCGGCTGATGGATCATGACCTTGGAGTTGGGCAGGCAAAAACGCTTGCCCTTGGCTCCGGCGGCGAGCAGAAATGCCCCCATGCTGGCGGCCAGGCCAATGCACAGGGTGGACACATCTGGCTTGATGAAATTCATGGTGTCAAAAATGGCCATGCCCGCACTGACTGATCCCCCAGGGGAATTGATGTAAAGCGAGATGTCCTTGTCGGGGTTTTCGCTTTCCAGAAACAGTAGCTGCGCCACCACCAGATTGGCAGTCTGATCGTTGACCGGTCCAACCAGAAAAATCACCCGCTCTTTCAGCAGCCGGGAATAAATGTCGTAGGCGCGCTCTCCCCGACCCGATTGCTCGATCACCATCGGCACCATGCCAAGCCCTTGTGTTTCCAGGGCGCCGTTTTTGAAATTCATGTGAGTGGTCTCCAAGCAGTAGCCAGTAATGTAGCGAAAAATATTCCCCGGTTCGCAAGAGCTTTGGACGGGCGGTCCTAGTAGCCCGCCCGGTTAACTTGCCTCTTTTGTGCCAAGCGATCAGGACTGACCCATCAAGTCTTCAAAAGAAATGGTTTTTTCAGTCATTTTGGCTTTGCCAAAGACAAATTCGGTGACATTGTTTTCGATCACCACCGCCTCAACCTCCGCCATGCGGCGGTTGTCCGAGTAATACCAACGCACCACCTCAGCTGGTTTTTCGTAGCTGGCCGCCATGTCTTCGATGTGGGCCTTGATCTGCTCAGGACTTGCGTTGAGGCTGTTGGCCCGTACCAATTCCGCAACCACCAGCCCAAGGCGTACACGTTGCTCGGCTTGGGGGCGGAAGATCTCCTCGGGAATCGGCGCTTTGTCCGCATCCTTGATGCCACGCTGCTTGAGATCTGCCCGGGCGCCCTCGGTCATGCGGTCGAGTTCAGCCTGAACCACTGATTTGGGCAAATCCAGCTCGGCATGGGCAACCAGCAAGTCCATGGCAGCTTTTTTGTTGCGGCCAATCAGGCGGGATTTGACCTCGCGCTCAAGATTCTTGCGAATGTCCTCCAGCAAGCCCTGTACGGTGCCATCAGCAATGCCCAGGGACTTGGCCAGCGCCTCGTTCACCTCAGGCAGATGCGCAGCCTCAAGCTTTTTCAAGGTCACCAGAAAATCTGCCGTCTTGCCAGCCACTTCCTGGCCGTGGTAGTCGGCCGGAAAGGCCAGCGGGAATGTCTTGCTCTCGCCAACTTTCATCCCGCGCACGGCCTCTTCAAACTCCTTGAGCATCTGACCTTCGCCGATCTGGAATTGATGGCCTTCAGCCTTGCCCCCCTCAAAGGGCTCTCCGTCAATCTTTCCTTCAAAGTCTACGCTTACCCGGTCACCGTCCTGGGCCGCGGAATCAAGCGAGCGCAGAGCGAAGGTGCGCCGTTGCTTGCGCAGGATTTCCAGGGTTTTGTTGATCGCGGCCTCGTCCACAGCAGCATTGACTTTTTCGATTTCAGCGCCACCGAGATCGCCGATCTTGACCTCGGGATAGACCTCAAAAACAGCATCAAAGGTCATCTCGCCCTCAGGCGCGCCGTCTTTTTCGGTGATCCGGGGCTGCCCGGCCACCCTGAGTTTGGCCTCGTTGGCAGCGCGGGAAAAGGCTTCGCCAACCTTGTCGTTCAGGACCTCATAGTGCACGCTGTAGCCATAGCGCTGGGCCACTACATTCATGGGCACCTTGCCTGGACGAAAACCGTCCATCTTGACGGTACGTGCGAGCTTCTTCAGGCGTGAGTCCACCTCAGACTGGATCGACTGCACAGGCAGCGACAAAGTGATTTTTCGCTCCAGTTTTTCAAGGGTTTCAACGGTAACGGACATCGTGTACTCCTAGGATTTAGTCAAAACCGGCCAATACAAGGACGGTGATGCACTGTTGGTGCGCGGGGGGGGACTCGAACCCCCACACCATTGCTGGCGTCAGGACCTAAACCTGGTGCGTCTACCAATTTCGCCACCCGCGCGGCAAAACAAATGGGGAGGTCGCCCAGAGACCTCCCCTTGAAATCGGTCAAAGCCAGATTTTAACCTGTCGTCACTCCTTGATAATCAGCTGATGCAGAAAACCTTTGCAGCCCCAGCCAGACTAAGTGTTGACCACTACGAAAATTTTCCGGTGGCATCCTGGCTGTGTCCCGCACACTTGCGCGCGCCCATCGTGGCCATCTACCGCTTTGCGCGAACCGCGGACGATCTGGCGGACGAGGGTGTGGCCACAGCTGAGCAGCGACTGGCCGATCTGGCGCAGTACCGCAATGACCTGATGCTGGCAGCCAAGGGCAAAAGCACCAGCCCGCGCTGGCAGCCCATCTTTGCCAACTTGCAGTGGGCGATGCAGGAGTTTGCGCTGCCACTCAATTTGTTGGAAGATTTGCTCGACGCCTTCGTCCAGGATGTGGTCAAAACCCGGGATTACATCGGATACGCCAATCGCTCCGAGTTGCTTGATTATTGCCGCCGATCGGCCAATCCCATAGGGCGACTGCTGCTGCACCTCTACGGCCTGCAGGATCGTCAGGCCCTGGCAAGCAGCGATGCCATCTGCACAGCGCTGCAATTGATCAACTTCTGGCAAGACCTCAGCCGGGACATCCCCAACGGCCGCTTTTATCTACCCGCTGAGGATTGTGCAATTCACCAGCTTGACCACCAGGATCTGCTGAACTTGCGCAGCAGCCCCGCTGCATGCCGCCTGATCGAATCGATGGTGGTCTGGAGCCGGGGGTTGATGAACCAGGGCCTGCCGTTGGTGCATCAGATTCCAGGCCGCGCGGGCTGGGAACTCAGGTTGGTGGTCCAGGGCGGACTGCGCATTCTGGAAAAGATCGAGCGGAAAAATTTTGATTCCCTGAACATGCGACCGGTGATCACGCTTGCTGACATGCCTGTTATGGCTTGGCGGGCGCTGCGCATGCGCAACCGGCGGGCTCATCAGGCTCAGCCTCTTTGATACCGGCACCCCTCATGACACCAGCTCAGTATGTCCAGCAAAAAGCGGCCGCTTCGGGCAGCAGTTTTTATTACGCCTTTCTGTTTCTACCCGCCCCCAAACGGCTTGCGATCACGGCTTTTTATGCTTTTTGCCGGGAAGTCGATGATGTGGTGGACGAAATTGAAGACCCCATGCTGGCGGGCGCCAAGCTGGACTGGTGGCAGGCTGAGGTCATTCAGGCGTTTGCTGGGCAAGCGAGCCACCCTGTCATGCAGGCTCTGATGCCGCATTGCGCTGACTATGGTATCAACGCCGACCATTTGCTGGCAGTCATCAAGGGGTGC
>Ga0129336_10002315_pt1 | contig 11775 bp, 9 predicted proteins | sample CPB6_02_DNA_FD_96878 | JGI IMG/M metagenome (GOLD analysis project Ga0129336, IMG submission 96878) | Freshwater to marine salinity gradient microbial communities from Chesapeake Bay, USA - CPBay_Sum_0.6_0.2_DNA | ecosystem: Environmental > Aquatic > Marine > Coastal | place: USA: Chesapeake Bay...
AGAAAGAGCGTTGCCAAGAAAAAGGCAATGATCAAGCGGATTCAGGGGATTATCGCTGACCTAACTGATGAGCAGCTGATTTTGGAAAAGCAGGCGATGCTCAAAGCCGAGAAATATAACCAGGCTAAAGATGAAGAAGATGCGGTTGCGGCCAAGGTTGCCGTTTTGCAGAAGAAAGTTGATGCAGCTACCGCAGAGGCGAAAGCAGCTCAGACTCAGCTAGGTCGAATCGCCAGTCAGATGTGGCGAGATGGGGCAGCTGGGACCTCACTGAATCTATTCCTTAATTCAGATAAAGCCGGAAACCTGCTTTATCAACTAGGTGCGCAAGAGAAAATTGCTCAATCTAGTGATCAGATTTATAAAAGTGCCATTCAACGACAGCAGTATGCCCAGTCACTTGAAGATCAATTGCGAGATGCAAAAAAAGAATTAGCTGAGAAGACCGCTGTTGCTAAAGAAGCACTGCGCCAGGCTCAAGCTGCAGCCAATGCACTGCAGGCAAAAGTTGATGAGCAGAAGAGATTGAACCGAACCTTTGTGGCTCAGCTAGCCAGGCTCGAGGATATCAGCGAATCTTTGATGCGTCAGCGCATTCAAGGATTAATTGACGAACAAAGACAAAACAATGGTACCGGGCCGATTGATGCCCCAAGCCTTTACGATGTTGGCCCACCAAATGAAACTAAAGTTGAGATCGCTTATAACTTTGGTAAAGATCAACTAGGCGAAAGATATGTCCTTGGCGGCATGGGCCCGAACATTTGGGATTGCAGTGGACTAACTAAAGCAAGTTACGCGGCTGCTGGAATCTATGTTGGCACTCACTCCGCAACAAATCAGTTTTATAACATGGCGGCTAAGCGCAGGTTAGTTCCAATCAAAGAAGCGCAACGAGGTGATCTAATGTGGTATTCCTACGTAGATGATTTCAATGGGGATAAATATCACGTGGTGATGTATTTAGGTAATGGCATGATGTTGGAAGCGCCAAACCCACTGAGAGTTGTTCGTATCGTGCCACTTCGTTACGGCGATCTATTTAGATACGCTGGACGGCCAACCCCTTAAGGGTTTTATGGATAAGCCTCGTCAGGTCCAACCCAAAACAGAAGGTTGGCAACAAAAAAAGGATGCCCAGGGAAGGCCCATCCTCGAATTTGAAGCAAAGCCCAGAGCTAATAAGCCACCGGTGCATCTGGTTGATCTAACCGAAGAAGAGCGCTTAGCCAAGGCTAAAGAATTAGGGATAGCTGGCTTTCGGGTAAAGCAGTTGGCTAAGCATTACTTCACCCACTACACCAGCGATCCAGAGAAGATGACGGATCTACCGCAGGAGGGCAGAGCAGAACTAGTTCAGGCTTTCCTACCGAAACTTCTCACTGAGGTAAAAAGACTAAAGACTGCAAACGGCGACACCATTAAGTTTCTCTGGCGGCTATTTGACGGGGCTCTGGTTGAGTCAGTTTTGATGCGCTATCCAGGCCGAATCACGCTCTGCGTCAGTTCTCAGGCAGGCTGTGGGATGAACTGCCCATTCTGCGCTACCGGTCAGGCTGGCCTTACCAGAAACATGTCGGCTGCCGAGATTATCGAGCAGATTGTTATTGCCAATCAGGTGATTGCCTCAGGTGAGCTCGGTGGTAAAAAAGATGGCGAGTATGAGGAACGAGTCGGCAACATCGTCTTTATGGGCATGGGTGAACCGCTAGCTAACTACAACCGACTAATGCAGGCGGTTAGAACCATGGTTTCCCCCGATGGTCTTGGCATGTCCGCTCGAAATATCACAGTCTCAACTGTTGGGTTAGTGCCGGCTATTTTGAAATTAGCGGAAGAAGATTTACCGCTTACCTTTGCGCTTTCACTTCATGCACCGGATGATGAATTACGCGATGAGCTAATTCCGGTTAACTCTCGTTGGAAAGTAGATGAGGCTTTAGATGCAGCAAGAAACTACTTTGATGTCACCGGTAGAAGAGTTTCGATTGAGTATGCCCTGATTAGAGATATGAATGATCACAAGTGGCGTGCAGAGCTTTTGGCTGAGAAATTGAATGCTCGCGGTAAAGGCTGGGTTCACATCAATCCGATTCCGCTAAACCCAACTCCTGGATCAGTCTGGACCGCATCAACTAAAGAAACCACCGACATCTTTGTTTCAACATTAGAAAAAGCAGGAATCCCAACAACTCTCCGTGATACCAGAGGTAGAGAGATTGATGGTGCCTGTGGTCAGCTGGCAGCTACCGAATGAAAGAACCAAATCGTCTTAAAGATGGCACCAGAGTTTATTGGGGTGAATTGCCAGCTAGAACTAGGGCGAGCAAAATATTCGAATACATTGGTGAGACATTTCTAACCCTGGGCATCATTCTTGGACTTTTTGTCGGCTATAAAGCTATCTTGCAAGATAACCAGGTTGGGCAGGTTCAGCAAGTGCTAGCCGAAGAATATGAAGCTAAGCCGAGTAAATTTGTTGCTCTGAATGAAGTCGATGAATTAGCGGATATATTCGCACAGTTATATGTCCCACGCTTTGGTGAAAACTGGACAAGGTTAGTTGCTGAAGGAACCAGATGGCATCCGGTGCTAAATGAAATCGGTGTCGGCCACTATCGAAATACTGCGATGCCGGATGAAGTTGGTAATTTTGCTGTTGCTGCGCACCGCGGTGGTTTCGGTGGAGCATTTAAAGAAATCCATCGCTTGCAAGAAGGAGATCAGGTTTATCTCAAGACAAGAGATTATTGGTTCACCTACAAATACCTGCAAACCAAGATTGTTCAGCCAACCGCAACTGGAGTGTTAGATCCTGTCCCTGACGGATTAGATGGAGCGGTTCAAGGTGGCCGCTATATGACTTTTACTTCCTGCACACCCATATTTGTGAATACCGAGCGCATCATTGTTTGGTTTGAGTTAGTAAGTCAAAGCACGATAGCTCCGGTTGAGTTGGAAAGTGGGGAAGGTAACTGATGTATGGCTGGCTTTGGAGAAAGCTACCTGGCCCGTGGCCAGTCAAGCTAGTGGTTTCTTTGATCTTGTTTTCTGGCTTTTTAGCTTTTTGCTATTACATTTTCTTTCCTTGGCTAGATGCGTATGTCTTTATTGAAAATGAAAGCAACCTTCAGTAAAGCCCCCCTTGACTAAAACTTCTATCATGGCTAGATTAGAGCCATGGAAAAACTGCCTCTAGAGTTCGGTTTGGATACCTTCGGGGATATGGCTAATGACGATCAGGGCCACCCGCTATCAGCTGGTCAAACTATAAGAAATCTCATTGAACAGGCCAAGCTGGCAGATGAGCTTGGAATCAACCATTTCAACGTCGGCGAACATCACCGAGCAGATTTTGCAGTTACCGCACCTGATACTGTGCTAGCTGGACTTGCCACTATTACCAAGCAAATCACTCTGGGCACCGGTGTGACCGTGCTATCCAGTGAAGATCCGGTTAGGGTCTATCAAAGATTTGCCACGATTGCTGCCCTTGCCCCCGGTCGGGTTGAGATAACCGCTGGTCGCGGTTCATTTATTGAAAGCTTTCCGCTATTTGGCTTTGATTTAGCCGACTACGAGAAGTTATTTGAAGAAAAGCTTGAGTTACTGGTTGCCCTATTAAAAGAGGAGCCGGTTACCTGGCAAGGAGAAACTAGGGCGGCTCTTGTCAACCAGCAGGTTTACCCGAAAACAGAGCATGGCATTGGGCTTCGCGTCGGAGTTGGCGGTTCACCGCATTCAGTCATTCGAGCGGCTAAGCACGGGGCAGCACTAGCCCTAGCCATTATCGGCGGACACTCTTCAAGGTTTGCTCCATTTACCGGGCTCTATCGTGAGTCGCTAAAACGCTTCGATCAACCGCAACTGCCGATTGGTATCCACTCGCCAGGCCACATCGCCGAAACCGATGAAAAGGCTATTGCTGAGATGTGGCCAAACTACCAGGCCTCTTTTGGGCGGATCGGGCAGGAGCGTGGCTGGGCACCAATGAGTTACGAGCACTATGCCAATGAAGTGGCAAATGGTTCGCTTTACGTTGGCTCTCCAGAAACCGTGGCAAAGAAGATTATTGAAACCATAAAGGCAACCGGTGCTAACCGCTTTGATCTAAAGTATTCAACTGGCCCCCAGCCCCAGTCACAGTTATTACGGGCAATTGAGCTCTACGCGACCAAGGTAATCCCTATGGTCAAGGCCGAACTAGGCGCTGAACTAGCAATTACCTATTAAAAGCCGAATGGGGCCGCCCTTTCGGACGACCCCAAACAGGTTTGATGCTTAGTGACCTTCTTGTGCTGCAAAAGCCTTGTCGTCTTCAGCTGACTTAATACGTGCAATGCTGAAGATGATTAGACCGAACAGACACTTGGCCAAGATGTCGGCGATGCTGTAACCAATCTCGCGTGCCATTACTTCTGAACCAGTAGCAACAGCTGGGCTGTTCATCGCAAGGATGAAGGTGATTGGGTAGACACCCCATGTTGCGATAAGCAACAGGCGTAGGCCTAGGAACAACTTGCGGACCTTCTCGGACTGCTTGTCGAGGCTCTTTGACAACTCAACCCATAGAACATACATGATGTATAGGAATGGGATTGTTGAAAGTAGACCCCACATGCTGTTGCTGATTCCGAACAGGTTGCTCTTGATGTCGCCTGGGTAACCCAAGATGATCATCAAAGCAGCTGCTGGAACTAGACGCTTTAGCAATGAGGACTGAACCTGCTTGACTAGACCAAGAACAGCAACAAGCTCAACTAGAAGTAGTGGAACTGTCAATAGCCAGTCGATGTAACGGTAACCGACGTTGTAGTTCGCTGAACCGAAGTCCAATGCCATGCCAGCTGCGTTAGCAACTGCTGTGGATTCATTCATGCCATAAGCGTGGCCGAATGAGTCGAACATTCTGAAGTAGTGGTAAGCAGCGATTGAAGTTACAGTTGCTGAAACCATTACAGCTAGACGGTACTTAGGTAGAACTCGGTCTCTTGCGAACCACAAGAAGATCGAGGTAAAGAGCATGCTTGCGATACCTAGCGAAAGCATGTTATAGACCGCACTGAATTCCCATCCAGTGAGGGCGTAAGAAAGAACTCCTACGTTTTCCATAATGAAATTGCCTTTCCATTTAGTTAGGTCGGGCAACCAGTGAAGCGCCCGACTTTGGGACTGCCTGTTCAGATTACTCCTAGAAATAAGCATTTCCTGAGAGCAAATAACTTTTTTGAAGTGAATTTTTTAGGCCATTTCTGGCCCAATTTAGGAACATCAAGGGCCGTTAAGGCCTGATTTTTCAGGGTTTTTGGCTACGAAACCAGTATTTCTTGGTAACCGCGTAAGACAAAAGTTGGTCGCCGCGAAGGGGTTTTGGCTAGTTCCAGGCCAGGAAAACGCTCCATTAATAAAGGTAATGAAACCTGCATCTCCAGCCTGGCCAGGGGAGCTCCTAAGCAGAAGTGAATTCCGGCCCCAAAGCCTATTTGGTTGTTCGGATCACGGGTCAAATCCATCATTTCGGGAGAGCTAAAGATCTCTTCATCCCGGTTAGCCGAACCCAGCAGTGCGGCAATCTTTTGCCCTTGCCCTATTTGAACACCACCGACGACCGTTGGCGCAGTTGCTGTTCTTTCGAAGAGCTGCAGTGGGGCATCAAAGCGCAAAAACTCCTCGACAGCGGTTTCCGCTATGGCTCTGGGCTTGGTTCGAAGAAGCCCCATCTGGTTGTTTTCAAAGGCGGCCACCATCCCGTTCCCAAAGCCATTGACACTTGCTTCGTGGCCGGCGTTCAAGAGCAAAATACAGGTTGCTATCAGCTCCCTTGCATTTAGTTTTTCTCCAGCTTCTTCAACCACTACCAACTCAGAGATTAGATCGGCACCGGGGTTTACTTTTCGCTCCAGCATCAGCCCACGGACATATTCAGCAAACTCCGAAGCAGCTCCCCTCGCATCAGTTTTTGCTTGCTCACTTGGATCAACCTCATACATCTTTACAATCGACTGTGACCATGGCCGCAACAGGTGCTCGTCTTCATCTGGGAAGCCGAGCAAATTCGCAATTACTTTAACCGGAAGTGGTTCTGCATAGTCGGCAATCAGGTCGAAACTTCCGCTATCGGAGAGTTTCACTTGCGCCTCGTCTAGCAAACGGTTGGCGATTCGTTCGATTTCCGGTCGAAGATTCTCTATTCGAGACCTTGAAAAAGCTTTGCCGACGAGAGAGCGCAATCTGGTGTGTTTCGGTGGTTCTGAATCCAAGATGCTATCGGCATGGAGCCAGTTGAAATCTTCCCAGAGTTCCTCGGGCTCTCTTGCTGTGAATATTCTTCCTAGACTCTTTGTTCTTAATACCTGATTGGCATGCTCATACCTAGCAGCAAGAAACATGTTGAGGCCCTCGTGCCAGACCGGCTCGTTTTCTTCACGTAAAAGCTTTAGTGCCGGGTAAGGGTTGCTGACAAACTCTGGATCGGAAAAATCAATCATTGACGAGGTCGATAAAGATTAGCCAAAGTTCGCTGCAGAGGTGTTAGAGCTAGAGCAAGAACTATGAAAAACGCTGAGATAGTGGCAATCCACTGAATAACTGTGCCGATGCCATATTGAGGGTCAATAAACCAGTATGGCCACCAGTCGGTGATCGAACCACGAACTAGTGAGAACCCTAACCAGGTCAGCGGGTAAATCAGCACCCAGAGCGCTTGATTGAGTTTCAGTCTGAAGGCGGTATTGGTTAGCGCCCATTCCAAGAAGATGATGATCGGCATATAGGTATGCATAATCAGATTCGGCACCACTGGCCAGTCATAGCCGATATCCCTCGGATCTGGAGCTGCACCGGCTAGCAGCAAGTTATAGATGACTCCAACAATGACCATTGAGGCGGCCATGGTTAGTCGGGCTACGGTAAGCCACTTGCCTTCGGATTTGCCACGAAGCACACAGAAACCAGCAACTAAAAGCACTACACCGCTGATAATGCAGGAGGTAATGGTGAAGTAGGAGAAATATTCGGCAGGGCGAAACACATTGTGGGCAAGCCGATCACTGATCTGCCAATAGACGCAATAAAGCAGTGTTACGGCCATGGCTAGGCGCAATAGACCGATTAATAAATTCCTTTTCTGGACCATTCGCATAGCCTAGCCATTTAGCCTCAGCCGCTACAGATTGAAACTGTCCCCGATGCGAAAGTGTTATAGATTTTCCACATGCTCAGAGTTCTAGTAACCGGTTTTGAACCATTCAATAATGCCAAGCTCAATCCGAGCGAATCGCTAGTTACTAGGTTAAATTCCAACGACGTTGCCGGTGCTGAGATTATAACGAAAGTGTTACCGGTGGTTTATTCAAAGTCAGCAACTGAGCTTTTGGATTTGATCGACGAATACCAACCTGATGTTGTGCTGTGCTTCGGACAAGTTGCCGGCAGAAAAGAAATATCCATCGAAAGATTTGCAGTTAATTTAGATGATGCCAGCATCGCTGATAATGCTGGCTCAAAAAGAGTTGACCAGAAAATTAGAGTTGCCGGCCCGGCGGCATTTACTAGCACGCTACCGGTAACAGATTTGGTGAACACATTAAATGGAAAAGGTATTCCGTCTGGAGCATCGCTTAGTGCCGGAAGTTTTATTTGCAATCACATTTTTTATGAAATGCAATTTGCACTTGCGGGAACTTCAGTGAAGAGCGGTTTTATTCACATACCGCTGATGGATGAACAGCAGGAAGAGTTTCCAGGCCTCTTTACTATGCCGCTAGATCAGATGATACTTGCCAGCAAAATTATTATTTCTGAGCTGGTCGCTTCTTCAAATTAGGAAGCAGTGCCCAAATAATTGCAGCGGCATCGATAAATTCTTGCACTAACGCAGATTGACTTGGGTTCAATGTACCTACAGCTGCAAAGGTCATTGCAACTAGCGCTAACCCCATCCCAATTCCACTTGCCTGTAGTGCTCTCTTTTTAGCAAGCTTGGAAATTTCAATGGCATCAACAAGTCTTCGAATTGAATCTTCAACAATGACAACCTTTGCTGCTTCGCTAGCCGCTGTGTTACCCCTTGCCCCCATAGCTACGCCAACATCGGCGCTGGCTAGAGCAGGCGCATCGTTAATGCCATCACCAACTACCACCACAGAACCTTTATTGGCTTCTAGTTCAGTTTTTAGAATTTCAAGCTTTTGAGTCGGTGAACACTCTGCAAAGTATTCCTTTATACCCAACTCATCGGCGATAGCACGCACGGTTTCCATACGATCACCCGAAACCATCAGCACTCTTTTCACACCTAGATCGCTAAGTGCCGAAACTGTTTCAAGGGATTCCTCGCGAAGTGGGTCATCTAAACCGAGCACGCCAACTGGAACATCATCAATGCAGATCTCTACCAGTAGCGGCTTATTGAAATTAACCCAGTCCGCTAAAGGCAATTTGGGCTGACCGATACTAATTCTTTGCGATCCGATTACACCACTGAGGCCGTGACCTGGTTTTTCTTTTACTTCAGTTGCCCGATCAAGTGTCAACCCTCTGGCTCGGGCTAGGCCGACCACGGCTTTAGCTACAATGTTGGAACTTTCCTGGTCCAAGGAAGCCCCAAGTCGAAGGACCAGATTCGGGTCTACTCCAGGGGCGAAAGCTTCGGCAGTTATTCTTGGACCACCCTCGGTTAGAGTCCCGGTTTTATCCAAAAGCACTACTTCAGCGCTAGCCAAACGTTCAATTGATTCACCAGATTTAATAATTACTCCACGCTGGGCCGCGCGAGATATTCCACTTACCAGTGCTACTGGGACGGCAAGAATTAGCGGGCAGGGAGTTGCTGCCACAATTACGGCAACCGCCTGTGAGATGTTTCCGGTAAATAAATACGTAGCCAGGGCAATAGCTAACGCCAGCGGAACAAATCTTGCTGCCCAGACATTTGCCAGTCGAACGCCCTGCGATGCCTGGTTCTTGGCATTGCTAACCAGGCGAATCAGATTGGTATAGGTCGAGTCTTCGCTAGTTGATGTGGTCTTGATGATTACCGACTCGGCAACGTTTAGTACACCGCTATCAACCTTTGTTCCCTTACTTGCCCAAACCGGAAGTGATTCGCCAGTAAGGGCTGATTGATCAAATAGGGCATCGGATTCAACTACACCGTCAAAGGGAACAACTTCGCCCGATCGCACTAGAACTCTTGAGCCCACCGGTACCTGTTTGATGTCAATGTCTTCGATTTGGTCAGATTCATTTAAAAGATGAGCACTCTGCGGGGCTCTAGCTAAAAGCGCATCGAGGTGCTTACTAGATCTCCCTTCGGCCCAGCGCTCTAAAGCCTGACCGGTAGAAAGCATCAGTGAGATTAAACTTGCCGCTAACCATTCGTTAGTCAATACGGTCGCCAGAATCGAAATCAGTGCAAGTACATCACTACCGAGTGCTTTTTTGCGCAGTGCTTTTACAAACCAACTGGCACTGAAATAAAAACCCAGTACAGCACCAACCCCCCAAGAAATTCTGGCAAAGCTAGCTAATCCTGAGTAATCAAAGATCAAACCAGCAAGAACGCTGGCTAGCGAGATTACGACGAAGATGTACCGGTTCACGAATCCATTGTCCCACCGCAGCCATAGACTAAAGACCATGAGTGATAAACCAACAATCACCTTTTTGGGGGCAGCCGGTACCGTTACCGGATCAAGATTCTTACTTAGCTGTGGTGATACCAAGGTCATGATTGAAGCAGGTTTGTTTCAAGGCCTAAAAGAGCTTCGTCTAAAAAACTGGGAACCGCTGCAGGTAGATCCAGCAACAATCGATGCAGTGGTGCTTACTCACGCTCATCTGGATCACTGCGGTTATCTACCAAAGCTAGTGCAGCAGGGCTTTCGCGGCAAAGTTCACGCAACTGAATACACAGCGAAGTTGGCTGAGGTTATCCTTTTGGATTCGGCACGGATTCAAACAGAAGATGCTAAGTGGGCAGCTAAAAAAGGCTTCAGCAAACACAATCCGCCTAAACCACTTTATGACGAAGCCGATGTGGCAAAAACTTTGAAGCTGGTGCAGGCAGAGGAATTTGATAAACGAGTCCAAATTGCTGCGGAAACATTCGTAACCTTCAGAGCTTCAGGACACATTCTCGGTGCAGCAGTAGTTGAGGTTGAGTTTTTCGGCAAACGACTGCTCTTCTCTGGTGATTTAGGAAGAGATCATCATCCACTTTTGGTCAATCCAACCAAATTCTCCGAAGGTCTTTTTGACGCAGTAATAACCGAGTCAACCTATGGAGATCGCGAACACGTTGCGCCAACCACTGATTTTGAAAATGCGATTAACAAAACTGTTGCTAACGGCGGATCAATCCTGATCCCGGCTTTCGCAGTTGACCGGACAGAAGTCATTCTGATGCGTCTTCGCGATTTGATGGATGAGAAAAAAATTCCACAGGTGCCAATTTATGTTGATTCACCGATGGCGCTCAAAGCACTTGATTTCTATCGTGAGGCAATAAGCGAAGAATCTGCCGAAATCAGAGACGATGTGGTGGCCAAGTGGAAAGACCGCGACCCGTTTGACCCAGGAACACTGGTTGAACTTCGCAGCGTAGAAGAGTCAAAAACCATCAACAACCCAACCGAACCCTGCATAATTGTTTCGGCTTCCGGTATGGCCACCGGTGGCCGAGTGGTTCATCACCTAAGGCAAATGCTGACTAACCCTAAGCACCTTATTCTTTTGGTCGGCTACCAGGCAGTAGGAACCAGGGGAAGAGCTCTTATTGATGGGGCAAAAGAAGTGAAAATGCACGGTGAACTAGTTCCAGTGCGAGCCCAGGTCGAACAATTGGGGGAGTTCTCCGTTCATGCCGACGCCAACGAGTTGGTTGCTTGGCTGCAATCAGCATCGATCGCGCCGAACCAGATATTTGTAGTTCACGGTGAGGCTGGCGTTGCTGAAAGCTTTAGCGAACTTATCCAATCCAGGCTTGGTTGGAAGTCGGTAGCACCTAAAGACGGTGAAAGCTACACGCTTTAGCCGATAGTGCTTTTAGGCTTAGAGGTATCTCAAAGCATTTGGCGATGAAAGAACGGTTATGCGAGCTCTGGTGAAGACCGGCCCACACAAGGGTCTGGAGATGCAAGATGTAGCGGAACCAACTGTCGGTGAAACCGATGTAAAAATCAGAGTCCTTAGAACTGGTATTTGCGGTACCGATTTGCACATCGACAGCTGGGATAACTGGGCTGCCGAGACTATCAAACCCCCGCTTATCCCAGGTCACGAGTTTTTCGGTCAGGTTGTTGAAATCGGATCTCGCGTACATGAGGTTGAAGTAGGCGCATATGTTTCAGGTGAAGGGCACATCGTCTGCCGTATTTGCCGCAACTGCCGAGCCGGGCGGTTTCAGATGTGTATCCGCACCCAAGGTGTTGGAGTAAATCGTGATGGAGCATTTGCCGAGTTTGTAGTGATTCCAGAGTCGAATGTCTGGGTCCATCAAGACCAGATCGATCCAGATCTCGGGGCAATCTTCGATCCATTCGGTAATGCCGTTCACACCGCATCCGTATTTAACCTAGTTGGTGAAGATGTGTTGATTTCTGGAGCAGGACCAATCGGCTTGATGTCAATCGCTGTGGCTAGGCATTCCGGAGCAAGATACATAGTTGTCACCGATATCAGCGAACCAAGATTAGAGATGGCTCGGAAAATGGGTGTGGATATCGCTCTGAATGTTTCGCAACACAAAATTATTGAGGCCCAGCAGCAATTAGG
>Ga0129336_10002319_pt1 | contig 11766 bp, 16 predicted proteins | sample CPB6_02_DNA_FD_96878 | JGI IMG/M metagenome (GOLD analysis project Ga0129336, IMG submission 96878) | Freshwater to marine salinity gradient microbial communities from Chesapeake Bay, USA - CPBay_Sum_0.6_0.2_DNA | ecosystem: Environmental > Aquatic > Marine > Coastal | place: USA: Chesapeake...
CAGCAGCACGATCAAATGCGTCTTGAGTTTTAGAACTCTCATCATCACCTTCATCACCAGCAGCATCAGCATCCTCACCTTTCGGTTGAGTAGCAGAACCAGTTTCCTGACCTTGCTGATCAGTATTGCTGGTAGGTTGGTCTTCGTCAGCATCACCTTCTTCGGGCTCATCATCACCCCCAAATTGAGTGGAACCACCCCCACCTTGAGTGGTCTGGTCAATATCAACATTAGCATCAACCTGCTCCATCTCCTTCTCTTGCTTGCTGAATTCATACACATCTACAGCAATCTGAAGCACTTGATCAAAGGTCTCTGCTTCATCGGTACGAGTGACAAACACTTGCTCATCAGCAGCAAAGGGGATGAAGGCACTAGCACCAACCTTGAAGTGAAGATTGATACGGTCAATCAGACTGTAAGTATTCAGATCATCATTAGCAATACCAAAGAAATCTTGGGCATTCAGTTCTTGATATCCACCAGCAAAAGACTTACGCAGACCAGGATACTTACGCTTCATCAGCTTCTCGATACGTGCATCTTCAATCACGTTGATGAAGTCTTTGGGGCAATCTGCTTTCTCAGTCCAGTCTTCGTTAGGAGTAAAGAGAGCGTGTCCCACCTCATGACCCACCAGCATATCATAAACGACGCTAGAAGCACGGTCCCAGTTCGGGAGGGTAAGCACACGGGTCTCAACGTTGAAGCACGCTGTAGGGCAGTTACGGTGCTCTACAACGAGGTTCTCGGTTGCTAGCAGTCGGGCAAGGTTGCCTTTGATTTCTTGGCGGGTCATGGGTTTTTTGCTGATGTGGTAAGCATAGCAAAAGGGGCACCCCCTTGGAGGCACCCCTAGTCCAGTTCAGAAACTGTCTGCTGGATGACGGAGAAGTTCTTTTCCTTCACCGCTGTAATTGTTCTATCAAACTTTCCTTCTAGTTGTTCTCGATGACTGATGACATATACATTTGTATTTTCATCAAAGTTTCGTAGGATCCAACCAAGATCGCTGCCACCTTGCTGATCCAAGGAACTATCTAAGATCTCATCTAGAATAAGGAGGTTAGTATCCACGCAATTCTTGAGCTTAGCAATAGCACTCCAAGTAAGCAACAAAGCAATATCAATCCTAGCTTTCTCTCCTTCGCTGAAACTATCATAAGAAAACACATCACGATATCTGGATTTGATGATCTCTTCAAAGTTTTCATTCAACGTGAAATTTACATAGAAATCCATACGCTGAAGATATTGATTGATCAGTTGGTTCATCGCTGGGAGATAGGTTTTGATAATCCTTGTCTTAATCCCGTTGTCTTTCAACAACTGCGATGCCACCAATAGTGTATCACGATCTTTCTTGTATTCGGCAAAGGTCTTGCCCAAATCTTTTTTATTCGTAACAAGTCCTTCAAGTTTGACGAACTCTGCTTTCTTGTCTGGGTTGGTTTCTTCCAGTTCTTTGATCTCGGTTTCTATATCACCGATTGTTTTTCGTATGGAAGTAATCTGATAATTCGCTTGAGTAATAGAAGAGTTGAAGCCAAGTATAATTTTTGATAGTCTTGCGAATTCATTTTCTCGCTCCTCTTCTTTTGCGATGGCATCTAGCAGATCTTCAATACCAGTCTGAAGATTATTTAACTCACCCTCTCCTTCAGCAATCTTATTCAGTCTAAATTCATCACTCGAATCTTGAGTACAAGTAGGACACACATGATTATCAGTAAAGAACTGATGTTCTTTTTGACATGATGAAAGTTTTGATTGAATTTTAAAGAGAAAAGTGTTTAACTTCTTCAACTTGGAGGAAGAATTTGAGAGTGCTTCCATTTCTTTAGAATGTTTTTCTACTTCAGAAGTCAGACGCTCAATTTCATGATGCTGTGTGTTTTCATCTGCTAACAATACAGCAATCTTATTTTGCTTACGGTCAATTTCTTCCTTTGTCTTCTTCTCCAATTCAAGCATATACTTTTTCTGAAGATCAATCTTCTCTTCGAGAAGGTGAAGTTCATAGTCAAGGTTCTTGATCTCTTCGTTATTCTCTCGCACTTTATCTTTGAGAAGAATATTCATCGTGGAGAATACCTGAATGTCAAGGATGTCTTCGATGATCTCTCGACGTTGTGCCAGAGGCAAACGCATGAATGGAACGAAAGTTGAAGAACCAAGCACCACAATTTGGGTGAATGATTTGTAGTTCAGTTTGAGAACGTTTTGTTCAAAGTTCTTTTGCTGATCTACAACTGTGCTTTCTTGGTTCCACAACTGATCGTTACAGTAGATCTCAAATTTGTTTGGTTTGATCCCACGAACCACTTTGTAATCATTCTTGCCGATACTAAATTCAATTTCGGTAAGACAGTCTTTTTCGTTGATACTATTAACCAGCAGAGGCTTGTTGATCTTACGAAACGGTTTCCCAAACAAAGAGAAAGTAAGAGCATCCAGAATGGTGCTCTTGCCAGCTCCGTTGGAACCGATGATTAAATTTGTTTTTGCTGCTTGCAAATCCACTTCACTAAAAACATTTCCCGTAGAGAGAAAGTTTTTCCATCGGATCTTTTTAAAAATAATCATTCTAAATCATCGGGTGGGATCAAAAAGTCATCAGGAGTTATGATAGAGAACCTATGTCCTCTCTCTTGACATGCTCCTATTATAACATGGTCGTCAATCTCTACAATCTGCATGGGTGGGTAATCCACATCTTCTTGTAACATCATCAAATATCTGTCAGCATCGTCTTCTTCTTGAAAGATAGGAATAACTCTGTCTTCGTGTTCGTCAAAGACAGAATATACACCATCTGGTTGATCTTCCAAAGTTACGATGAACATTTTAGGAAACGTTGCAACTCTCAATATATAGAGATCTCATAAGTGTCTTGAGATCAGACTTACTTACGGACATTTCTACTTCATCAATATACTCATTCAGAAGTGTCAATGTATCTTTTGCGGAGATATCAATGTCGGTTTTGCTGTCTTCGCTGACAAGATTTTCAACAATCTTGACATCATGAACACCTACGTTGTAAAGACGATCAACCAGTGTTTCGAACATTTGGTAGTCTCGTTTTTCATCAACGACGATCTTGATGTACTTGTCTTTATAATCAGACACATCTTGTTTGTTGTAATCTGCCTTCGTGTCATCATAGATGATCTTGTCGAAGATTTCAAACGGGTTTGGGATATACTCAAGTTTATCACTTTGAGTATCGTAAATATGAAATCCACGGGTGTCCTTGTAATCATTCCAATACATCTGATAGGGATTGCCAAGATACTGAACGTTCCCTTTCTTTGAACGATGATGGAAATGTCCAGACCATACACGATTAAAACGATGAAACAAACCAGCATCCATGCCATGATCCATCGTCATTCCAGGTGTAACTTCAAATCCATTGAGTTCCAAATGACCACAGCAAATATCAGCATCAGAAGTTTCAAGTAGCTTCAAAACATCATCACGGTTTTCTGCGTTGATCCAAGGCAACATCAGGAACTTCTTACTACCTATTGTAAGATGCTTTGGTGAAGCATAAATGCTGATGTTTGAATAGTTCTCCAGTAAGAGTTCAGGTGAATTGATGCGGTTGGTATTCTTGTAATAAGTACAATGATTACCAAGAAGCATATGAACTTTGTAACCTTGTAGTTTGTCAAAGTAATTTTCCTTCACACGATGAAATGTATTGAAGTCCATTGACTTACGGTTGTCAAAGGTATCTCCAAGGTCAATGATATGAGTAACTTTTTTCTTCTCTAGTGTGGGAAAGAATACCTCATCATAGAACTTCTGAAAGTAATTCCAGAATGCTAGAGATCCTTTGCGCCCATCAAGATGCTGGTCAGTAATCAGAGCGATCTTCATAGTTTTCCTCCAACAGTTCCATCGTATTGAATAGTTGGGTCAGGGAACCCTTCTTGTTTTGCTCGTAGATACCAACGGGTCGCAGAGATAAGGTGTTCCTTACTAAGTGTGGTGAGGATGCCCTGACCTTCTTTATCGTAGCTAGACCAAGTTCCAAAGCGTTTCTGTTCGACACGGAAACATTCATCAATCCATTCATAATCACTCATCGGTTCATTCGGTTCTCAATACTTTCTTTGATAGTTCCCATGTCAGAATAGGAAGCGTTCATACCAGACATTGTACCATCAAATGTGTCTGTGTGCATTACTTCGTCATATCCAGATCGCTCAAGGATTTTTCCTTTGATTTCAAGTTGCTTCTTTTCCTTCTGAATACGGCGGAGAAAAGCGTAGTAGATAATCTGAGTAAAATAGGCGAACGGGTTGGTCGATTTTTCAGGATCAAAGTTATCAATGTACTGCAAGCAATTTTCAATTCCGTCACAAATCATGTCCTCTCGGAACATGTAATTGACAAAGTTTGGTTTGTAAGATAAGTGTGTGGCAATCTTGAGGAAACACTCACCCAAGTAATTCGTTACTCGTGGTCGAGGTTTTCCTGCTTCCTTCGCAGCAATAACCTTCTGTCGATATGCAGATATCGCAGCAAGAAACTCTTTGTTATTAACGTAATTTTCTGTTTTTTTCTTGGTCATTACTGCGAATGTCACGGTTGTCTCACATTATCTGTATCAAGTATAGCATCGTATTGATCGATTGTAAAGGGGGCTTGACACGACCTCAGAAACCCAGTACAATAACTCTGTCAAGGGTTCAAGGGAAATAAAGCTTTTAACTTTTCTTATAGATATCTTCTAAAGATTTTTTCACTTCTTTGATCGATCCAAGATATCCAGATCTACGAGGAAGTTTGGATCCTCTACCAACAAGTGTTTTGGCGCTCTCTAATTTTTTGAGAGTTTTAACATAGAACTCTTCAATAGTTTCATCTAGTTCAGTCATTGTAAGAACATGATCTCGTTTGATAATAAACATATCATCAAACGTAGCAGAGATCCATTCTTTTAAAGAAAAACCTGTGACTTCTAATTGTCCCTTTTTTTGTTTAGCTGTTTCGACTGCCAGTGGTCTGTCCAACATGATTTTATCTTCATCTGGAAGGTAGCAAACTTTAGCTACTACTTCTTCACCAGATACTAATTTTATTGTTGCATAAAATTCTTCTTCCATATTAACTTGCTCTAAGATTTACTTTTATAACCTCATACTTAAAGTTTTCTTCATTGTAAATATTAACTCTTTCATTTAGATGTTTGAGAGTATAATTTTGTCCTCCTATGTCATCAGCAATGTCGTATAAAGTTGCGATGTCCTTTCCTTCACCTTTACGCAATACACGTCCAATAGATTGTAAATTTCTGATGCGCGATTTACTTGGAGAGGCAAAGATAATATTGTGTAGCCTTTTGATATTGATACCTGTTGAGAACGTACCGTATGAAGCAATGATCACAGCATTGTTTTCACTTTCGGTAATCTGACGGACTTGTTCTCTATCTTCAACATCAGTCCCACCATGAACAAAAAATATTTTTCGTGTGGGGTCTATTGTGCTATTTATCAAATCAAAAAGTGGTTCACCATGCTTCTCCACATAGTTGAATAAGACAAGTGTATTACCATCAATATCTTTAACAAGATTTTTGATGAGATTATTTCTACCACGATGTTGTATTAGATACTCAATTTCATCATGATATGTGTCAAAATATTGTGGAGCATGTTTACAAAGTAATACTTTGATCCTAAATTTAGATAGGTGCCCTTCGCGGATAAGATCATCCGTTTTTGTTACACGCTCACAATCACCAAACAAACCTTCTAATACCCACTTGTGTGTCTTGCTACCATCAAGTGTTCCAGTGAAACCAAATCTATACTTAGCATTATGAAGCTTTGTCATAATACCAGTAAGTGATTTTGATTTGAACAGGTGCGCTTCATCACCAATCACACAATCAATATCATCAAAGTATCTTTTAGGAAACTTATAGATTGATTGCCAAGTAGAAATAATAATTGGTTTGTCAGTATTTTTATCTTTACCAGAGTAAATCTTATGGACATGATCTTCAGCATTCCACCCATAGTCACTAAAATCATTGACCATTTGTTCTACGAGGGACGTAGTAGGGACGATGATCAACGTCTTCTTGTCGGTAGCAGTATAATATCTGACGAGGGAATAGATCATCAAAGATTTACCAGACCCCGTAGGAGAAAGTAAAAGCTTTCGATTATTTTTTATTGCTTCGTAGACAGCACGGTATTGATACTCTCTTGGAGTAATTCCCTCTCTGGTGATTTTGTCCATAAAGGTTTTGATACCAGCAGGAGAAACAAAGTCGTTAGTTTCTGTAACATCTCCATACCAATCATTCTTTTCATATTTGATAGTGTATTGACGTTCTTCTGCCCACACCTGAAGGTGCTTCATCAACCCACCATATAGTTCTCCAGTTCCAGGAGAGTAAAGACGAATAGTTCCATCCCAGTATTTGTAACGTGGGTTCTTCTTTAGAAACTTTGCTTCTGGAACTTCAAAAGTAAAATAGTCCGAGAGCTCCATGTGAACATGAGGCTCTGTGGACTGGATAGTAACGTATACTTCGTTCTTCTTCTTTACAGATAGGAGGGTCATTATTGTCCATTAATAAATTTCTCCCATTCAATGGCACTCTTGATCTGAAACCCTCTGTTTGAAATCTGCCTCATAACCTGATCTAACCAGTATAACATCTGGTCTAGATACTTGATCTTCGCCTCAAGATTGATAATCTCATCATCACTCTCTAGGTAAGTCTTCATTTTTTCGGAAGTTTGAATTCTTCCGCCAAAAGGTTTTTCTGCGTAAACACGAGCATCAGCTTCACCACTGTAGTATTCGCGTTTTTCTTTTACAAGCTTTCTGATTTCAAACTCCAGAGAAGTTTTGATCTGTGAGATATCAGTGTAATGGTTTAAGTATTTATTGTGTTGGAAAGGGATGTCTAACGCAAGTTGTCCAAGATCTGTGGTATACTGTTTGTTCTTGAACTGAAAATCTACTGCACTATCTTCTGCCCATTCTTCACGTAGTTTGTCAAATTTATTACGAAGAGTTTCAAAATTCATAAAGGTTTCATGTTTTTATTCAGGATAAAAAATCGCTGATGTTTGAATGTAACTTCAGCAGTAATGTATTCTACATCTGTCATTGTAGCATTGAATTCTAGACCAGACAATGATACTGGAAAGATATTTTCAAACGATACAATAAATGCTGGGTTGTACTGAGAAGTTACAATGTGTAGTTGAGCATTACTGTATTCTTCTTGTGGTGGAGTGTCCGCATCGTCATCTGCTCTGCCGTTCTGACGCATCCACTGATGAATTGAGTAATAATTTTTTAAATCTTCATCAACAATAAACTGTACGGTAAAATCCCCGAAGGTGACACCACCTCCAGGGATGATAGGTAAGTTGCGAAATCTTGTTGGAAATTCCGTAGTAGGCATAGAAATATCAGGAACATTTGCTCTTTGACAAAAGAAATCTGTTCCTTCAAATTTATCCAACTTCAAAAGGTAACCAATAGGATTTAGAAAATTTCTATTCTTTGGTTGCTCCTTATACCATTTCGCAGACATGTCAACTTCCCAAGCTACTACTTATTTATCCTTGAGTAGTTCCTCCATTCTGCGGCGCATGTTAGTGCTATCCTGCTTTAGATAATCTCTGAGTGAGTATCCGCGCTGCCCCCTAAGAATACATGTTCCTTGATAGAACATTGTGGCAGCAAATACCAAAAGGAAAGCAATTCCTATTATTTCAGGGTAATGTTTAGCCATGGTAGTAGTGGTGGAATGACGCCAATAAGTCTTAGAAGTCCTTCAGCAAATAAAGCAAGAACCACCCAACCAACGCACATAGAAATAATGGAAGCATTCCGATTGTGCTGTCGTATAGCAGCATCAATCATCTCCTGGCATTCTTTTTGTGTTACTAAACGTTCTGGTTCTATTTGGTTCATACGATGTGCCATAAGTGTTTTCCCATTCTGGTTCATACAATGGGCATGGTTCTTCCATTAGAACATTCATTTTTGCCCGAGCTACTCTTTGATAAAGATCATCTAAGACCATTCATCTTCCTCCTCTTCATCCCAAACAATATAAGGACCATGCTGCATACGTTCTAACTCTTTAGTTTTTGCCGCAAAAGAAGCAGTCTCTCCCATCCATAGTGCCATCTTCATCACGATAAAAATTACCGCAAGTGGAGATAAGCACAACAGTAGGATAAGAGAAGATTGGTTCATGAATGATACTCGTTTAGAATGTCCAGTATTCTATCTAAAGTGTAGTTGGCACCATCATTCCAGTCTTTACCTTTGTTGATAAAAATTCCGTCATGTAGTGCCGTCTTCATTTTATATACTCTTGCGAGCATGTCAACTCTACTCATCTTTCCTCGTGGCATAACTTAACAATAACGCATTTTACTATTTACAAAAAAAGGGACCCTTTTGGGGTCCCTGTGTGTTGAATTGTGAATGGATCACATGAGGTTTGCAACACGTACTCTTCTGTAGTACTGGTTGCGGTTAGCAGTGAGAGCCTCAGCATCTGGTGTGCCATTCGACTGAACGACGAATGGGTTAGCAACCATACCGTAACGGGTCTTGAAGCCAATCTTTGGCTGGAAGGTGTTAGGATCAATGCTGCGGAGCATCTGGAGGGGAACATATGGGCAGTAGAATAGACCTGCATCATATGGGGAGGTTCCCTTGTAACCAACAACATAGTAGTGGGTGTTGGAAACGTTTGCCGAATAAGGATCAACATAGACCTTGATACGACCGTTCATGGTTCCTACAAGGAGGTTACCAGTGTCATCAACTTCACCAATCTTAGGACCACCAGCACCTGATAGACCTGAGGTGTAGTCAAGAGTTCCGCTCATTGCAAGAGCAGAAGCAACGTCAGCTGAAGTGATGATGAAGTTGCCCTTTCCTCTACGGGTTTGAACTGCGATTGCGTTAGCATCACGCTCAACCTGGAACATTAGACCCTTGAACTTCTCAACCGACCAACGACCGTTGCTGTCAACGTCGAGGTCAAATACGCCTGCGTTAGCAACATTGTTCTGAGCACCGCTCTTAGCAATGGTGTATACAGTACGAACGACTTCACGGTTGATTTCAGCAAGGATCTCGCTGGAAAGTAGGTTGGCAAGCTCTTGCTCAGCATCAAGACCATGGATTGCCTTGAGGTCTTGTGCTAGCTCTAGGGTGTATTCTGCCTTGAGAGCTCTGGTCTTAGCGGTAACAGCAGTCTTCTCGATGCTGAAGGTCATCTCGTTGAATAGAGTTGAACCCGAACCAAGAGTTTCTGCAACGTTACGAGCCATAGCGGTTGCGCCACGCTCATAGTTAGCAGCGGTTGTACCACCACCAGTTGCGTCGTTTAGAAGACCTGGGTTTGCATCGGTAACACCACCATCGCCTAGAGGATATACATCATCGGTTCCGAGTGGGTTGTTGTCATAAGCACCAGGACCCTCTGAAGAAGCAGAGAAGTTGCTGTCAGGCTCATTGTAGAGTGCCTCACGACCAGTGCGTAGTCCGCTATCATCTTGTGCTTGATAGTGTGACTTCATTGCGAAGATTAGTCCAGTAGGACCGCTCATTGGTTGAACACCGCAGATGTCATATGCAACGAGGTTAGGCATTGCACGGCGGATTAGGGAGATCATGACAGGATCGAAACCTGCTAGACCACCAGTTTTGGTGTCAAGACCGCTACCTGATAGCGCGTTGGTTCCAATAGCGCCAGCACTATTGATTGTTTCTGTCATCATACCACGCTCTTCGCGTAGTGATCTTTCGGTATTTTCTAACAGAACAGCGGTAACAGCCTTTCTATAATTGTCCTTGATTGCGCCAGCGCCCTCATGACCTAGAACAGGTGCCCACTTTTCGGTTAGAGCATTTGCGTTAAACATTTGTTTGCTCCGTTTGGGAAAAATAGGGGGAATTAATTATTTGGACCAGCGGTTGAGTGCTTGAAGATATTGCGCCATTGCTGGTGATACATCTTCAAATCCTTCTACTGGTGTCTCGTCGATAACATCGCTTGGGATTGATGTTGATTCTTTGAAATAGGATTCCTTAATGGTTTTAACCTTTCTGGAAAACTCTTCCTCGGAAACAAAATCTAGACCTTCAGCAAGTGCTGCGAGTTTCTCTTTCTGAGTATCTGCAAGTCCTTCCGAAACAGTGTTCAGAATGTTGATTTTGGCAGTCTCATTAAGACGATTTTGTAGTTTCACATTCGCCTTAACCTGTTCGTCGAGGCGCTCTTCCATTTCACGAATCTGATCAGCCATACCTTCTACCACATCGATTTTCTCGTCTGGGATAGCGATATAGTGCTCTTCAAAGAGACCCTTAAGACCTGCGATAAAGTCTTCAGTGATCTCATTTCTGATACCACGGTCGATGGCTACTTGGTTCTCTTCCATCCATTGACCGATGGCGTAGTTCACAGTGCCATTAACTTCTTCAGCAAGTTCGTTCTTGATCTCTTCTACTTGCTTCTCTAGTTCAGTGGCAAAGTGTTCTACAAGTCTGTCATACTCTTCTGAGAGTTTTGCTTTTACAGCAGCTTCAAAGATTGTCTTTGCTTTCTGTGCAAACTCTTCTGAGAGTTCTGTTCCCTCTAGGAGGGCGTTAACGTCGTCAGTCATATCAATCTCAAATCCTGCGTGGATTGGATACTTAACTGCGCCGCCCATCTTGGTGCCGTATGCTACTTCAGCACCAACATGAGGTTGGGTTCCCTGATCACCAGCATCTTTCTTGGATGCTAGTTGTGGATCACCAGAAATTTGAGAGATAGGTGCTGCAGCTTTTGCTCCAGGATTCTCTTCACCTTCTTCATCGTTATCGTGAAGAGGACCAGAAGTTGAACCACCCAAATCTGTTGCTGCCTTTTGACCAGGAGCAACTGATGGTTGAACTGTTGGCATAGGATCTCTTCCGCCAGATCTTGCAGTCTGTACGTCAGAAACCTGGGAAGGGTCGCTGCCTGTTCCAGGAATGACAGAAGCCGTAACGGTGGGCATAGGATCCCTTCCGCCAGCTTCCATAACAATGTTTTGTTCAGCAACAAACTCTCCAAACTTTTCGTTTAGCATATCTGACATTTGAGTTTACCTCTATTTCCGTATAATTAATCTAAATTTATTTATTAAATCATAAATTTGAGAGGAAATGCTCAAAAACTTTGAGCGTTCTTGCCTCTAAATTTTGACGAGTTGCCTCATCAATGTATTTACGGTATTTATCAATCTTTGCTTCTCTTAAAATACCGTTCTCCCAAACCCACTCTTTTCCTTCCATGATGCCATTAACAAACGCATCTGGCGCGGAAGGATCTGCTACAATATCAGCAGCAGTTGTAAGGAAGAAATCATCACGAACAACAGCAACATCTTCACGCTTATCAATGCTGCCCATACCTCTAGAAGAAACGCCAAGTTGCACTCCTTCATCGAGAAGTGACTTAGCAATCTGTCCCATGGGGGTGTCAAGAATTTGTGCCTTGCCATAGAAGTTGTGTCCTTCTGCGCGGAGTTCAACAATTCTGTGCGACACTCTATCTAGATTGATGGTGGGACCATCTGGATGACCGAGTTCTCCAAGAGCTCTCTTGGTCTTTACATATTCTTCGCTGTATCTCTGAACCTCGCGGTTGAGAACATCAAACGGATACATACGACCGTTGCGGTTCTTGAGTTCAGACTGAAGAAAAACTCCTTCAATATAAAGAAG
>Ga0129336_10002322_pt1 | contig 11753 bp, 22 predicted proteins | sample CPB6_02_DNA_FD_96878 | JGI IMG/M metagenome (GOLD analysis project Ga0129336, IMG submission 96878) | Freshwater to marine salinity gradient microbial communities from Chesapeake Bay, USA - CPBay_Sum_0.6_0.2_DNA | ecosystem: Environmental > Aquatic > Marine > Coastal | place: USA: Chesapeake...
AGTCATACACATAGTACTTAGACTTTGTCTTGGTATGTATGCATCACTTGTATCCTTAGTCATGTAGCATGCACCTAGTCTTAGCATAGCATCTGTTTGCATTGTATCCTAGTCAGAAACATTTTCTGCTGAGATTACATTTGCAAAAACATTTTGTATAACAGTCTGCCTCCACAGAATTCATGGGGGGTGGCTTCCGCTTGGCTTCACCCCCGGGGGGTCTGTGTGTATGACCACCAACATCCTCAACTATGAAAAATTTTTACTATAGGAAATTTACATATCTTTGTGTTATGGAAAAGGTTAGGTTAGTTTTTTGGTATTTGGTTTGCATTGGTATAGGTTTGGTTGTTGGGTATTTTCTTACTGGGTGTAAGTCTACTCAAAAGTGTGATGCTTATGGTGCTGTTAGTGTTAAAGGGTATGATTATGTTCAAGTGGTTGGGCTTACAGATACAGTCCCAACTCTTGGTGAGGAGTTATTGCATCTACCACAGGGAGAATATGAGGTAAGGATGTGGTCAGAAAGAGATTCTAAAGTACTAAAAGTTAAATTATAATTCTTATATTAGTATATGAAGAAGTTTGACATGGGTAAGTATATCTTACTTATTGGTAATGATGCTACCGAGATCTTTGACTATTACAAAGTTCCAGAGATGCATGGCTTAAGTAGAGCAGATGCACAAGCAGAAGAAGTAGATAAGACCACCGGCAATGGAGTTTATATATATGGTTTTACTAACTATGATCCCGCTGATAAGAAGTTAACAGCAAAAGCTCCTCACAAACCTTTCTTGTTTTTGAACATGGGTACTTTCAAGAAGTATTCTACTACAGAGAAAGCCACAGCTATTATGCATGAAACTATGCACATGAGTATTCTACTAAATAACTGGAATATCAAGGACAAGGAAGAAGAGGTTATATCTTTTGCAGAAGATGAAGCAAACAAGATCATTGAGAAACTTAAGACTACCAAAGTAGAAACACCAAAGAAAAACTTTTTCTCTAGAAAATAATGGCATACATAGAACACAACTTCTTTCCTCTCAAAGTGTTTGTGAGGAATGAATACATGTACCAACATACCAAAGGTCATGGAGAATTTACCCCGGGGGTAATTATATCTGTTAGATGTCTACCGGGACAAGCTGCATTGTTCCAGGTATTGTTAGAGAATGGCGTACTTAGAGACAAGTTACCAAGCCATGCCCTACTGACTAAGCCTGAGTTACCAGATCCAGATCTACCATTTCACTTTCTACAGATATGGAATTGTTTCTCTTATAACTTTACTTTGTTACATCTATCATATTTGTATGATGCACCAGTAGAAGTGTATATGAAAGATCACAAGTTCTACCCAGGTAGTTACTATGCAACAATAAACTGGGGTAGCGGAGATATTAACACTGACATATCTTTAGCTGAAGATCCACTAGAACATAAGAGTCATCATGTGATTTTATTAGATAACGGGCAAATAGCTCTTCAACCAAATAATAGGATCAAGTGGTCTGAACCAAGCTTTGTAACTAAACCCTTTCCTGAAAGACCGGATTATTTGGTTAACAAAGATTACTATAACTGTGAGGGATTTGATAAGTGGCACACAGAAGATTCAGAAAGAATGTTTTATGATAACGAATAATTGAGTATATTATATAGTACTTAATTATTTAATCATGGCAAAAGTAAAAGAAGCTCCAAAAAAATTAGTTAAAGTAAAAGTGTCCCGTCCAGGTGTACATGCTAAAACTAAAACCAGTAAACTTAAATCTAGCAAAAACTATAAAAAGTTATATAGAGCACAAGGTAAATAAATTTTGTTTATATTTGTCTGTGACTCTAGATGAAAAAGTACTTTGGGAAAAAGCTACTTTACTTGCAGAAGATAATCTGCAAGCTAGAGAATTATTTGAAAAACTAAAAACCAATAAAATGCAACTAAAAGGAAAAAGGGTTTTATTAAATAAACCAGAAGTAAAAGAATCTCCATTTGAATTAAGTGAAGCAGACAAGCTAGCTATTGAAATGGACATGCGCAAGACATGGACTAAATTAGAAGTTTATGCCATAGGGGATGAAGTAAATTCAGTAAAGGTGGGGGATAAAGTATACATGGGAATCACTGGGCTACAAGCATCTGAAGCAGTAGAGCTTGAAGATGGTATGAAGCTAATGGTGGCTGAAAGAGACATTGCAATAGTATGGTAAACTTTACACAAGAATCAGAAGAGATGTATCAAAGTCAGATGAATACTCCCTTTGATAAAATCTTACGAGCAAAAGAGATTCCTGTAGAAAATAGAATTGTAAATCTAGAAAGACCAAAGTATTATGGTGGTGCAGGAAATACTTATGAAGTATTTAATGTACTAGAAGCTTGGGGATTAGATCAAGACTTTTATCTAGGGAATGTTATGAAGTATTTAGCAAGAGCTGGTAAAAAAAATTCTAACAAAAAAGAAGATTTACAAAAAGCTTTAGTATATTTACAAAGAAGAATAGAAAAACTATGAGTGAAGAAATGATCATTAAAGAAACTAAGATCTATTCATTTGGTGATATCTTAGTTGGTTTAGATTCAGAAGAAATTAATGAACCTGAACAAATTATTGAGTTTAGAAAAATATTTTCTAAATTAGCAGAAGACTTAAAAGATAATTATAATCTTAATAGATCACCCGTAAAAAGCTTGTTATTTGATCAAGCTATAGGAGATTTAACAAGAGCTCTGCTAATGTCAGAGAAACTATTAAAAATGAAATAATGAGAATTATTGCTTTTATATCAGGTCTTGTTATTATTTTAATTTTGTTTTTTTTAGCAAAAGCATTTAATAAACCTATTTATAATAAGATGCACAATGTATGGCATGATGATCCTTATGGAAGAACAATTGCTGATGGGTGCATTATAATAGCATTGCTGATTGCATTTTTATTAGGCCTACTACTATAGCCTGTATCTCTTCTCTCCAAGGTTAATACAAACACAGGCTGATCCCCGGTTGCACAACTGGGGATTTTTTTGTATATTAGTGTATGGCAGAAATTATAAATCAAGGTCAAGTAAGTTTACTAGGAACAACAATCTATACAGGTAGTGTTGGACCATTATCAACTAAAATTAGTTTACTAAGATTTTATAATCCACTAGCATTTGTTTTAACACTTACTAGATATGATGCTACTACGGTTAGTACAGAAACACTTTATGAGTTTAATCTAGCAGCAGGAGATACAATAACTGATAATACAATATATGCACTAAAACCAGGTGATCAACTGATTGTATATAGTAGTATTCCTGGAACTTCTTATTATGTTTACGGTATAGATTATGTTTAACATATGCAAGTAATAGATAAAAACGGAAATATATTTGGTGGTGGTGTAGAAATTACTGGCCCAGATGGTAAGCCAAAAACTACAGGTGGAGGAGGTTCTCCTACAGGACCTGCAGGTGGGGATCTTTCTGGTACTTATCCTAACCCAGGAGTAATATGGAATAATGGTATACCCACTTATGATTTACAGTATTACTCTATTACCAATCCTTCAGGATATATTGATTCTTCAGCACTAGGACCATATCTTACAGCAGCAACAGCAGCTAGTACTTACCAACCAACATTAATTAGCAGTACTAACATTAAGACCATCAACGGAGCATCAGTGCTTGGTAGTGGTGATTTAACTGTTACAGGTAGTGGTGCCTCATGGGGTAGCATCACCGGAACACTGAGCTCACAGACTGACCTGCAGACTGCACTGAATGGGAAGCAGGATACCTTGATTAGTGGTACTAATATCAAGACACTTAACGGTGGTACATTGTTAGGTAGTGGCAATATAAGCATACCATCCAACTATCCTCAAATACTTAGTGTAGCTCATGTACTTAACCATACAGGGTCAACAGCTAACACCATAGTACACAGCCATACTGTATCTAACTTCAACGTTAATACAATGTATCAGTTCAATGGGATATTAAACAAGACAGCAGGAACTGCACAATTTACACTTAGGTTATATCTAAACAGCAGTGCCTCATTGACAGGAGCCATATTGTTAGCAACAAGTGCAGCCATGACTGCTACCAATTCAGTTGCGGAATTTATCTGCTCAATTTCCAATGTGAGCTCCACACAGATAGCAGTGTGGAACCCAAGTGCTGCCGCATTTCAAAGATATTCTGTTGCTGTTGGTTCAGTAATAACTCGGCCAACCAGTTACAATACATTTATATGGGTGCTACAATTAGCCACAGCAACAGATTCAGGTTCACTTTACTCATCAAGATTATTATTCTATGCATAGCGTAACAGTCAACGATATTACTTACACCTTCACTGAATGGGAGGAGGTTGATGAGATATACATTCATATATTCACAACTGAGGGTACCACCGTATGTATCCCAAAAGATTTAGTAAATAGTTTGTTATCTAAATAATTTTTATTATATTATAGATATAATATATATAATTATTTAGAAATGGATATCTTAAATTTTATTAGTTGGATTAGAGGACGTAGAGTGGTTAACTCTGTTGATCCTAATAAAACATTACTACCTGTAGCTCTTCAAGATGATAGAAGAGATGATGAATATTTAACAGGTGCAATTTCTGTACAAAATTTTACAACACAAGTTGCAGCAAATATACCAGCTGGTGCACAAGGACCAATTGGACCTCAAGGTGTACCAGGACCGGTAGGACCAGCAGGGCTTAACTGGCAAGGATCATGGTCAGCAGCTGGAGTTTATGTATTAAATGATGCCGTAGGTTTTGGTGGAGCATCATATTTTTGTATTAATCCTGTTGGACCTTCTCCTACAAACCCTGCTACAGATCCTTTAAATTGGGCTTTATTAGCTTCTCAAGGAGCCACTGGTCCCCAAGGTCCTCAAGGAATCCAAGGTCCTGTTGGACCTGCAGGAAGTTCAAATCCTAATTTTAGCGCAGTACCATCAGGATTAGTTTCAGCATCTTCACCATTTAATACAGTTGTTTCTTTTTCAACAATACCCGCTAATACTTTTAATAATTCTATTAGACCAATTTTTGCAATTAAAACTGCTTTACAAAAAATAGCATCTGCAAACACTATGGTTGTAAGAGTGTACATTTCAAATAATGTTCCTTTTCAAGGGATTGATTATTTTACTGCAGGAGCAACATTAATTGCTGAAGTTGATACAGCAACTAATGGCTCAGGTCAAAAAATTGTAAAAATTGAAAAAGATGTTTTCTTCTCAGGATCATTTGCACAATTTTTACCATTGGGTCTTCCAAGTGATGGCTTTTCAGACTCTGGAATTGGAGCAAATGCAGCTACATATAATTCAAGTATATTTGATAATGGTATGTCAGTTGGAACAATTGATTGGACTCAAAACATATATGTTGTAGTTACAGTTCAATCAAGTGCAACAGATCAAATTGGAGCTAGATATTTATCAGTTGTAAGAATTTAATAATAATATATAAAAACAAAAAGTCATGGACATTTTAAATTTTATTTCCTGGATTAAAGCAGGAAATTATAGGGAAACTCTTCCTACAGATGTTACTAATCTACTACCTATTGGGGCTAAAGACCCTAATAGAGATGATGCTTGGTTACCATTAGCAGTTAATGCAACACCATTGCAATCTCTATATAATACAGGTACAGTAACTCAGTTAACTTCTATTACTACTGCTGTTACTTTAGATGCATTAAATGGTGTAATAACTACTGTATCATCTACATTAGCTGCAAACGCTAAAACATTTTTTACAGTAAATAACTCTAATGTAACTGCATCATCAATTATTCTTGTTTCAGTACAATATGATGAAGCTGCAACAGGAATTCCTGTAGTTGGTGTATCTGATGTTGCAACAGGGTCATTTAAAGTTGTATTATCAAATGGTGGAAATGCTGCATTAAACAATTTAGTAAAAGTTCACTTTATGATTATTAACTAATAGATGTTAAAAATACTTTTGTCGGGGCATTTATTTTCTCGGCAATATATTTAATAATCTATAAAAACACATAATTATGTCAGTAGGAAACTTAAAAGATTACGGAAATAAAGGAAATAATTTTCCTTGGCAATTAAAAGTACTTGAAGGACTTCAAAGTATTTATAATGCTTTAACTGGTTCTGCAACTGGTCAAGTAAGAACTGCAAATATTCTTAATACATCTGGAGCAGGATCAATTCCAGCAGGAGCATATAGTTTTTCAGTTGCTAATGTTGGTGCTGCTAGTGGAACTTTTTTAGGGCAAACTATTCCTGCAGGTGCAACAGTTAATTTTGATGCTGGAGCTATGAGTAATACTTTTTTAGGAGCAGCATACAATGCAACTGGTACAACATTTCTAATAACTTGGGTATCTTAATACAATGCCAACTTCAATTGATCAGTCTGGGTATAAAATAATTCAAGAAGAAGGTGTAAATCTACCTATAAGAAATACAATAGACTTTCAAGGAGCTGGTGTTACTGCAGCTGATGTTGCAGGAAAAACAATAGTTACTATTCCAGGATCAGGAACATATGCTCCAGTATATGGTTCTTTCTATGATACAACAACACAAACTGTTGCATCTGGTGCAGTAAAAGCAATGGAACTAAACACCACTGATATATCAGGTGGAATCACAATTGTTAATAATGCATTAGGTAGACCTACAAGAATCACTGTTAATACAACTGGAGTATATAATCTTGAATTTTCTGCTCAGTTAAGTAGAAATACTGGTGGTAATACAAAACAAATTGACATCTGGTTAAGAAAAAATGAATTAGATATTCCATGGTCTAATACTGGATTAGCTGTTCAAGCAAATGCTAATAAATTAGTTGCTGCATGGAATTTTTTTGTCTCACTTGCAGCAGGTCAATATGTTGAACTTATGTGGTCTCAAAATGACAATATAGATATATTAGCAACAGGTGTTGGAACAAGTTGGCCCGAAACACCATCAATAATAGCAACAATGCATAAAGTAAACTAATATGAAAAAATTATTTATATTTTCTTTATTAATTATATTTATAGCTTCTTGTTCTTTAGAGAAAAAACTTGCTAAATACTGTCCACTATGTACTCAAAAAGATAGTACAGTTACAGTAATACAATATAAAGATACCACAATAGAAATTCCAGGAGAAACTGTATTTATAGAAGATACTTTATTTTGTGATTCTCTTGGTAATGTTTATGCTTCTAGACTATCTGAAAAAGATGGAACAATACTTAAACTCCAAGCTAGAATAAAGGACAATAAATACAAAGTAATTGCTAAGACAGATACTATTTATAAACTTGTACCTGGTAATACAGTTTATAAAACACAAGTAGTAACTAAAACACTAAAACCTGAAAAAATAAAATATACACCTGGGATTTTAATTTTCCTTGGTTGGAGTGGTGGCATATTGTGGTTATTTATTATATTATATATTATATATCGTGTGATTAAAAATAAATTTAGAAGAATATGAGAACAAAAATATCATTATGGGTTTTAGGAATATCTTCTTTCTTTGCTCCAGTAGAACTAATGGCAATAATATTAATGTTTATCATATTTATAGATACAGTAGTTAAACTAATTTCACTTAAAAAAATAGCTAAAGAAAGTAATAGAAAATATAGAGAAGTATTTAAATCTAAAATCCTTAGACAAGGATATGTATATAAAGCTCTTGGCTATTACATTGCAGCAGGTGCAATTTTTCCTTTAGATTACTATGCGCTTACACCATTTGCTAATGGTATACTTTCATTTTTAAATTTTTCTTTTATGATTACAACACCTGCAATATTTACAAACATTCTTCTTGGTATATTTGCAATTATAGAATTAGCATCTATTAATGAAAATTGGTTTGATATTACAGGTAACAACGTTCTTAAAAAATCTTGTGAAACAGTAAGAAAACTTAAAAAGGGTTTAAAAGATTTTTCTGATTTTCATAAAGAAATTAAAAACTAATGAAACTAGATATAAATAAAATTATACAAGCAAGATTAGACTCAGATCAATTTTTTGCTGAAGAGTCTAAAAAGACACAAATCTATCTGCATCATACAGCAGGTGGAGGCAATGCAGTAGCAGTATCACAATATTGGAATAGTAATGATACAAGAATAGCAACTGCATTTGTTATTGGTGAAAATGGAAACATAGTACAATGTTTCTCATCTAAACACTGGGCTTATCATTTAGGTATAGATTCAGAAGATTTTGTTAAGAACGGAGCTAAATACCAAAACTTAAATAAACTTTCTGTAGGTATAGAAGTTTGTAACTGGGGTCCATTAAAACTCCGCAATGGTAAATACTATAACTATGTAAATGGTGTGGTTAAACCAGAGAATGTAACAACTCTTGAGACACCATTTAAAGGTACCAAATATTGGTATAAATATTCAGATGCACAGATTGAATCTTTAAGACAATTAGTAGAATATTTATGTGAGACATATGATATTCCTAAAACTTACAGATCAGAAATATGGGCTATTGATAAAGAAGCATTTAAAGGAACACCTGGTATATATACCCACAACTCAGTTAGAAAAGATAAGAGTGATATGTATCCAGATCCTAAAGTAATACAAATGTTAAAAAACCTATAATATGAAATTTAGAAACTCTTGGAAATCATCCACAAAACAATGGGATAAAATAATGATAAGAATAAGAATTTCTTCATTAGATATCTTCTCATTTGAAATGGATATATCTAGAAACTTTTATTTATTATCAATATTAAACTTCACAATTAAAAATAGATAATACTTTATCTTCTCTATATAAGGTAATCCAGGTATATAGTATGCCTGGATTTTTTTGTTTAAATCTTTTCTATTTAAACTTTTATAGTATATTTGTGTAAAGTAACTTAAATTAAACTAACATGGAAACAACAAACCAACAACCAGAAATGGAGATGACCCCTGAACAAATTGAAGAGCAAAAAGAAAAAATGCTTGAGTTTTATAGAAATTCAATGCCTTATTTAAAAGCTCAACTAGATTATGAAAAAATGCTTTTGGAAATTGATGAAACAAGATTTAAAAGATCTAGTATTCAATATCAGTTTGCAATGATGATGAATCCTCAAAATTCAGAAGAAGATTTAGAAGAAATAAATGAATCAACTGAACCAATTAAATCTGAGGGTAGAAAGCTTAAAAGAGGATAATAATGGCTTTAGTAAATCAAGTACAGAAGAGAGTAAGAATGTCTAAATGGGATGTAGTTAAATTCCAGATTCTTACACACTGCTACATTAAGAGAATTAATCTTAGTGACTCAGATCTTAATTGCTTGACTTTATTAAGTTTTAATGAACCAATAGAATTAACAGACTTTTGTTATGATGCATCATCTGAGGATGATCCTATCTTTAAGTCTCCACAAACTGTAAGAAATAGTATAAACAAATCTGAAAAAAACAGTTTAGTTGTAAAAGATGTATCTAACAAAAAGTTAATTAAACTAAATCCAGATTTAAAAATTCAGACAGAAGGAACTATTCTTTTAGATTATAAATTTTTAGGAGATGAATCCAAGAAAGCCTAAAAGGATATATGATAATGTTTCTGAAGAATTAAATGTAAGTAAGGATTTAGTAGAAGACTTAGTAGAGTTTTATTATAAAGATGTTAGAAGACTACTTACTAATTTAGAATATCCAAGAATAAACATTGATGGTTTAGGTCAATTTGTAATAAAACCAAAAACAGTATCTGGTGCAATTGATAGAATAAATAAATCTTTAGACAATCATGATACTTCTACATTTAAGGCTTACCATAATAAAAAGGGTATGGAAAGTAAACTTGAATTATTATTAAAGTTGACTACTAAATTAAAAGAAGCAGAAATTAAAAAAGAAAAATTTTTAAAAACCAAAAATAATGAAGAACGTACTTAATTTAATTTGGCAAAATAGATCTCAAATATTTGAGGGTATTAAAAACTCCATCATTAGAGATGAAACAGTAGAGGAAATATCTAGGTTAAGATATGACATCTGTGATGAATGCTCAAGTAAAGGTAAAAAGTGTGCGGTAAAAGGAACAGCACCATGTTGTAATGAATGTGGTTGCTCATTATCTTTTAAAACTAGATCATTATCATCAGATTGCCCTCTTGGTAAATGGCAGGCTATTATAACTGAAGAGCAAGAAGAACAATTAGATAAACTATGAGTATAGTATTTAATGCCAAAGATCATAGCTATAAAAGCAATGATGGCTCAGAGATTAATTGGATAAGTGTTACTACACTAGTCTCTCATTTTAAAAAACCTTTTGACGCAGAAAAAATAGCAAAGAAGGTCTGTAAGAATAAGAGATCAAAGTGGTATGGTCTTAATCCAAAAGATATTGTCTCTATTTGGAATGCTGAATCAGAAAGAGCAGTAACTCTTGGTACATACTATCATAACCAAAGAGAAGCTGACTTATGCTCTTTAGCTTCAATGGAAAGAGAAGGTGTTACAGTTCCAATATTTAAACCTAACGATTTAACAAATGGAATTAAGACAGCTCCTTCACAAAAATTAGAACCAGGCGTGTATCCAGAGCATATGGTTTATCTTAAATCAGCAGGCATCTGTGGTCAGTCAGATCTCGTAGAAGTAGTTAATGGTAGAGTAAACATTATTGATTATAAAACAAACAAAGAGATTAAGACTGAATCTTACAAAGATTGGGAGGGAGTTTCTGAAAAGTTACTTCCTCCTTTATCTAATTTAGATGACTGTAATTTTAATCATTACTCTTTACAGTTAAGTATCTATATGTATATGATACTAAAACATAATCCTAAATTGCAACCAGGAAGAATGTTTATTCATCATATACTCTTTGAAACAGAAGGAGAAGATAGATATGGATATCCACTTACAAAATATGATGATAATGAAGACCCTATTGTTAAAGATGTAGTGCAAATAGAAATACCATATTTAAAAGATGAGGTTGTAGCAATTATGCACTATTTACATGATAACAGACAAAATATTAAAAAGAAATGATTGTAAAACTATTTGACATACAGAATGGTAAAGTAATTCCGACAGAACATTGCTATACATTGAAAGCATTAAAAGATGTAATGGATAATTATCCTGATAATTACATCAAGATATATCAGTATTTATTTTACATGACATGTCCTAATCCAGATTTAAACCCATTCTTTTATACACCTGATTTAGATAAAGAATCTCTTATTCTTGAACAAATAGATGCAGACTTTTCTACTGAAGATGAAGATATCCATATAGCCCTACAGTTTTGTCAAAGAATGTATGAAACACCTACATCTAGAGCATATAAGGGTATTGCATCTATGTTAGATAGATTAGCTAGATATATGGAGACTACACCCATTACACATGGTAGGGATGGTAATATTAACTCTCTTGTAGCTGCAGCTAAAAACTTTGAACAAATTAGAGCATCTTTTAAAGGTGCATATAAAGACCTACAGGAAGAACAATCTAGTAGAGTTAGGGGAGGTATTGGAATGGCATATGATCAATAATGGAGATATTTGAAAACATACCTACTTATGATAATGGAACTTGGACAATTACAGACTTTTCCTCAAGAGAAGAGTTTGCTACATTTTTAAGAGATATTTTTAAAGAACCTGGTAAATATAATTTTGATGAAACTAGTTTATTATTTAATTCTGAATCCAGAAAATTTAGA